>OUWB011204615.1_pt1 | contig 25649 bp, 16 predicted proteins | sample 1779821 | NCBI WGS metagenome assembly OUWB01 (sample SAMEA3914806, study PRJEB12502) | metagenome | biome: forest; material: soil | place: Canada | collected 2011-08-03 | depth 0.1 m
GCCTTCTGCTGGCGCAGCCAGCCGCTCGCGCACCCACTCGCGATCGATCTGGTAGGAATGGTTCGGCATCTCAAAAACGCCCTCGCGGTCCCAGCCACATACCGATAAGGCCGCGCCGATCAATTCCGGACCACCATGGTCTGTCAGAAACTTACCGATCTCAGCGTCGAGGTCGGAAAGATTGTGGCAGTAGCTGACAGTTGGGGAGGGCGGCCGCTGCCCACGATCGGCGAAGGCCATGCGGACGGAGTTATCCGCACTGAAATCGACGTAAAAAACGCCAGCGCCCATGTCAGCCCTCGAAACTATAGCCATAAGGCTTCATTCGATCCCAATGGCGGCGGATTCGAACGAACGCTCAAGCAGCTTATGGAGCGTCGGGAACCTTATGGAGACTGGACTGCCTGGTTCCAGAGAAGAAGGTTGTTGAGCCGACAGCATTCTAAAAAGTCTGTCAGCTTAGCGGGAGCGGCTAGCGTTGTTTGAGCCATGGCCGGTAAGGACGTCGCGAACAGCATCAACGCCGTTGCCGAAACGGATGTCAGTGTGATCGAGCGCACGGACGCACCGCGCGCGGGAAGTCGGGTCATGTGATGTCTCCTCCGAAACGCCTTGTTGAAGTCTTGCGTTTCTGAGGGGTAAGACGCGGCTCGATTTTCGACCCGAACCCGGATTTATAATATTTTTATTTTGCTATTTCCCAGGCGACATAATTGCAACGGTCTGACCGGTCTGCGGCAAAGGAATATCCAGGGAAAATCGCTGGATTCCTAGAAGGTTTCCGACACCACGGAACTATAAACCCTGTCCGAAAACTGGCGGCTTCCTGAGACACCGAAGGCGCTAACGCGGGTCAGATTGAACGCATGGGAACCGGGCGTCTTCAGGGAGAAGCCTTCAAACCCATCCACGTCCTCAAGCCAGTAGGCCGGCCGGGCGTCCGGCGCCTGGCAGGCGACCTCGATGTGATGCATCTCTATATTGCGCGCCTGCCGAATGAAGAATCCGGTAGCCGGCAGGTCGCCGAACATTGTGGGTTCGGGGTATTGGTCCTCATTCTTTGGAGCAAGGCCAGGGACGTGCGTCATCCCGCCCACCTGCTCCAGATACAGATCGCTGATTTGGACGTCTTCCACGGGATAGCCCTCGACGCCCGCGATGATCGACGGCAATGCAACGCTCGCGGAACTGGTGATGTTGTTGATAAGGATGCGCTTAAGGGTGCCGACCGGCGTCCCTTTTGGGCCGCGCATCCGGCGACCAAGCCGCAGGAACAGAGGCGAGTTGCACGATCCCCGCATAGCAATGTTGCTGATGGTGATGTCTTCGAGATTGGCGCCGTCAACCGTCTCCAGTGCGATCCCGCGCGAATGATCGAACGTGCAGTTGGTAATCGTTATGTTCTTGAAGCCGCCGTTCGACTCCGTGCCGCATTTGATGCGGCCCGTGGCATAGGGCTGTTGATCGGACGAAAGCCGCCTGAAGGTCCCATCGAGCACCGATCCGACAACATAGCTGCCGCTAACGGTACAGTTGGCAATGGTGACATTTTCGGTTGACCGCGCATATCCCAACGCAAAGGAGCTCTTGGGGCAGATGCCGTCGTCCCAGGGAGAATTGACGATGCAATTTGTAACGTGGACATTGCGGCAGCAGTCGATATCGAAACCGTCCCGGTTGGTATCGACGATCAGGTTGTCGATGGTGAGGTTGTCGACGGCAGTTGCCAGAACGGCAAACCAGCCACCCTGGAGAATCTGAAAATCGCGAAGTTGGACGTTATAGCAATTCTTGAGCGCGATGGCTTTGTTCCCGACGCCAGGCCGGTTCGTTAGAGGCAGGTCGGCATCGAAATCGTGCCCCCGGCTTAGGCCTTTGCCCCAGATCCGGCCTTCCCCCAGGATGGCGATATCGTGGAGCCCTTCGCCATAGACCAGGCTGTTTTTCCAGTGGTTGTGGCCGTAGTCCTGAAAGGAGTCGATGGCGGGGTCCTGGTATTCCGCGGCGTCATAACCACCGGAGGCGAGGCCCTCGCGTGGCGTCGAGGCGGCCAACAATATCGCGCCTTGGTCGAGATAAAGGGTTACGTTGCTCTTCAGGCGAATGGTGTAGGACGCATAGGTCCCGGCAGGAAAATAGACAGTGCCGCCACCGCGGCTCGCGGCGGCGTCGATTGCCCGGTTAATGGCGGGAGAATCAATCGTGACGCCGTCCCCCTTTGCGCCATATTGCCGTACATTCGCCAGGTCTGCGGCAATAAGCCGAGGTCTTACGCGGGCTTGTAGCGGACGCCCGACGGCCGAAAGACCAAGGCCGGCGATGCTTGAGAAAAGGATCTGTCTACGAAGTTTGTCCATGGCTCTTCCTCTTACCTTTGCCGGCAGGGCATTCCGATTTCCGGACCGGTCCCGCGGACGTCATCAGCCGTAGTGCGCTCTAAAGCTGGGAACGCGATATGAACGAGGCGGCTCAAAGAGTGACCCCGTTTTTCCAAATGGCGATTTCGCGTTCGTCGTTCTTTTCATTGCAGGCCGGCTGCCCCGAAGCGGTTTTTAAAATCAGGTCCATCAGCGCGTCGGCGCATTGCTCCAATGAGTTTTGCCCATCGGTTGCGCCATTCAAAATCTGGCCGGCATCGAAGTCGATCCAGTGGGGCTTTTTCTGCGCCAGGGCGGTGTTCGAAGCGATCTTCAAGGTTGGCGCCGGGAAGCCCAGGGGCGTGCCGCGGCCGGTGGTGAACAGAACGATCACCGCCCCCGCCGCAGTCAGCGCTGTCGACGATACCGCGTCATTGCCTGGTGCTTCCAGAAGAGACAGGCCCGGCTCGTGGGCACGTTCCCCGTAGCGCAGCACTTCGTTCAGCGGCGATTGCCCGCCCTTCTGCACGGCGCCGAGCGACTTCTCCTCCAGCGTGGTGATGCCGCCGGCCTTGTTCCCGGGTGACGGATTTTCGAAGACCGGCTGGTTATGTTCAAGGAAGTAGTTTTTGAAGTCGTTGACCACCTCGACGATCTCGTCGAACACCTGCGTGTCCCGGGCGCGAGCCATCAGGATGCGTTCGGCACCGAAGATTTCCGGGATTTCGGTCATGATCGCCTTGCCGCCGGAAAAGGCGACACGGTCGGCAATCCTGCCGACCAGGGGATTAGCGGTCAGGCCGGAAAAGGCATCCGAGCCGCCGCACTTGACGCCGATTGCCAGGTCCTCCAGCGAACAGGCCTCTCGGCGGTCCTTTTCGACGACGGCAACCAGCTCTTCCAGAGCTTCGAGCCCGGCTGCGTTTTCGTCGTCGACCATCTGGGCCGCGAAATACTTCAGACGGTCTGCCGGCCGATCTATTTCTTTGATGAGGGCCGACAGCTGGTTGTTCTCACAGCCCAGGCCGACGATCAGCACGCCGCCGGCATTGGGGTGCATGGCCAAAGAGGCGAGGAGATCGCGCGTGTGCGACAGGTCGTCGCCCAGTTGCGAGCAACCCAGGGGATGGGTCAGGGCATAGACGCCGTCGACCCGGCCCTTGAAACGCTCACTGGCCTGCCTGGCCAGGCGCTCGGACGTCCGTGCCACGCAGCCGACCGTGCAGAGAATCCAGATTTCGTTGCGGATGCCGACCGTGCCATTCGCCCGGCAATAGCCCTGGAATACACCCGCTGTCGCCGGCTGGGCCTTGATAGGTAGCGGCTGGTAGACATAGTCTTCGGTCCCGCTCAGCGTAGTGACCATGTTTTGGGTATGGACGTGGTCGCCGGGCTGGATGGGCTGCGACGCCCGGCCGATGACGAAGCCGTACTTGTGCACGGTCTCGCCTTCGGCAATGGCTCGGACGGCGATCTTGTGGCCCTTGGGCACATCGCCGCCGATGACCAGATCATGGCCCCCGGCCTCGATCTCGGTACCCGCGGCGATATCGCGCAGGGCGATGCAGACATCGTCAGTGTCGTGCACCTGTATGACGGCCGGGCCGCCTGCCAAGACTTGATCGTCGACCATGAACGTTTCGCCTTAACGGCGCCTCCGAATGCTGTTCCCGGCAAAGCTTCGTCCTTTCGGGCGGGTCTGCAAAAACCTGCGCAAACCGTGCTTAAGCCGGCGTGGTAACCGGTGTCATATGTTGTGCGCCTGGGCAGGCGCAAGTGGCAAAATGAATCGTATACTCTTGTGGCGACGAGATCCTAGTCGGGAAAGCCGGGCGCTCGCCAGGCATACCGGCTCCTTGAACACAAGCGAAAATCCCAACGGGTTGGTTTGCAAAAGCTATGGTTTGACTTCAATAAAGCTATTTATAGTCAGTCGGCCTTTGAGTGCGTCATTTATCAATTCATGCCCTCCTAGCAATGGAGCGTGGAAAACATTACTTCTGTAGGCGATTAGTCTATTGTAGCGTAGCGAAACGCGGTCGATCATTTCAAAATCGGGCGTTTCCGTATCGACATAACTTGGCGCAAGGTGCGCTCTGGCATCAAGTTCCCGCCGGGCGATCCTGTTGAAAGCCTCGATCTGGTGTGGCTGTATCGATTCGAGGCCGGTGGATTTTTGTCGGAAGAATCCTGTCCCCCCATACGTTTCGTCGCAGAGGTAATGCACGAGCGCTATCCGAAAAGGATTTGCGGAATCAACGTGGGGGATGCGCTGCGTGTCCTTTAGCGTCTCCGCGGATTGGGTGGATAATCCAACGAAAGCCAGGTAGCTCAGATCCCTGTCGTTTGGCAGACCAAAGACCTGCTTGACCAGGTCTCGAACGGCGTGGGCAATCAGATGGACATAGGCTTCCGGCGCGGGCGCATTCAGTCCTGGATATGCCGTGTCGGGATTGGCAACGAATTGTAATTCCGACGCCCATCGACGCAATTTGTCGGGATCCTCCAAAGCGTCGTCGATGACAATCAGAGGGTGCTTCTCGCGCCCCATCCGAATGATTTCGATCTTTGGATTTGGGTTCAGAGAAATGTCCAACATGAGAAGACGGCGTGTTGATATTCGGTGGAATGCGAGCCATGCGCGGGCCGGCTCTGATATAACGCCGCCAGTTGCCTGGCGACCTTATATCAGAAGCGTTCAGGCGCCAGCTCAGACCTTCGGGGTGACTCGGATCATGACGACGCCATGGGCCGGCACGTTCGCACCGTAGCTTCCCTTCACGTCCTTGCGCACGGCCTTGGACCAGAGATCCTTGACGTCGGCCTTCATTCCGGCCGGCATGTCGATGGTCGACCAATCCACTGAAATGTCGTGCGCCGTCTCTGAGCGGTTGAACAGGACGACAGCCTTGTCGCCACCCGCCAAGGGACGAACCCAGACCTCGTCGTCGCCGGTCTTAATGGCGCGACGCCCCTCGATGCCGAGCGCATCCTGATCGACGGCGATGACGTCTTTGTTGAGGAGAATGGCCTTGGTGGCGTCGTCCATCGCGGACAGATCGTTCCCCGCGATCAGCGGCGCGGCCAGCATCGACCAGAGGCTGAAGTGCGAGCGGTATTCCGTGTCGGTCATCCCGCCGTTTCCGACTTCAAGCATATCCGGATCGTTCCAATGGTTCGGTCCGGAATCGCGCCAAAGGTCGACTTGCTGGTCCAGGATATCGAGCATTCCGTGCTCGTAGGCCCTGCTCTTGGCGTCCTTCACCCAGGCGTCGCTGATATCGCCCGTGGTGCGCCACAGGTGACCGACAGCGGGCGCCCAGTCGCGCGGATGATTATCGCCCCATTCGCAGATCGAGAAGACGATGTCGCGCCCTGAATCGCGCAGGGCCATGGCCATGACGGTATAGCTGGCTTCCGCATTGGCCGGGCCCGTGTTGCACCAGTCGAATTTAAGGTAGTCGACACCCCACGCGGCATACTGCTTGGCGTCTTGGTATTCGTGACCGCGACTGCCCGGCCGGCCGCCGCAGGTCTTGAGGCCGGCGTCCGAGTAGATGCCGAACTTCAACCCCTTCGAATGGACGTAATCGGCGAGCGCCTTGATACCGGAAGGAAAGCGCTGTGTATCGGCGACAATGTTGCCGGCGGCGTCCCGACCGGTTTGCCAGCAATCGTCGATGATGACGTACTTATAGCCGGCATCCTTCATTCCTGAGGCGGCCATGGCGTCCGCCGCGCCCCTGATCTTGGCTTCGTCGATATTGCAGGCGAAGTGGTTCCACGAGTTCCAGCCCATGGGCGGGGTCGCGGCAATATCAGGCTTGGGCTTTTCGAAGACCAGCTTGCCGTCGGCTTGGGCCGCGCAGGAGGCGCCCATAACAAATAAGCCGGTGAGCACGGTTGCGATCGCTCTGAAGGGGGATTTGTTCATTCTACTGTCCCTGTAATTTCGTTGGAGCCGGTTCCGAGGTGGGACTGAAGGTCCAGGTGACCCGGTCCTGAGCCGTCGATCCAGATGAGGCATCCGAAGCGACAACCGCGTTGTCGCCGGGGGTTAAGGCGACGCCGGTCCATTTCGCGATGTGGTCGATCACGGGCGCGTCCGGAAGCTTCACGCCATTGACCGTCAGGGCGACCTTGTCCAGGTTACTATAGATCTTGACGGTGATGGGCGATGTGGGGCGGGGGCTGAACCGAGCCGACGTAATGTGGATCATCGGCTTGTCGGTCCAGTTTGCCTGGTACCAGTAATAGGCGTCCTTGCGTGTGGACCGATCGTAGGTCACGAGGCCCTTGTCATTAATACCGTCGCGGTCGCCCTCGTGCCGTCCGTCCGACGCCACGTCGAACCCAGCCCAGACGAAGGTGCCCCAAAGATAGGTTTTGTCGCGAAGCTGGCGCCAGCTCGTCTCGTGAAACAGCGCCTGGTATTGCTCGGGATGCCAGTAGCTCGCGGGTGTCGGTTGCGCCGGCGGATCTTCCTGTTGCAGGACGGAAGCCCCAGCGCCGTATTCGCTGATGGCAAAGGGCTTGTCCTTCACGATGGCGCGCGCGTTGTCGATCCAATCGCCCATCGTGCCCTTTTGCTCGGGGTACCAGCCATTATAGATGTTGAAGCCGATGGTATCCGTGTGCCGGGCATGGGGCGCATCCGGGGCCGAGCAGCAATTTGCATAGACCGTCGGACGCGTCGCGTCGTCGGCATGGGCCTCGGCCTGCAACTGGTCGAGCAGTCGGTTGCTGTCGGCGTCCGACTTATAGATTTCGTTGCCCAGGCCCCAGACCATAACGGAGGGGTGATTGTAGTTTTGCCGAATGAGCTCGCGCAGCTGCTGCTGGGCGTTGGTGGAGAAGTCTTGGCCTGGATCGATGATGCCGTTGACCGGAATCTCGGTCCAAAGAAGAAAGCCCAACCTATCGGCCTGGTCGTAGGTATGCGGGGGATGCTGGAAATGGACCAGCCGCAGACCATTGGCGCCCATCTCCCTCAGGATTTGAAGGTCCTGGTCGATATCGGCGTCACTGACCGCCAGGCCCTTATCCGGGCGGCTGCTGTGAAAGAGAGCGACACCGTGCAGACGGGTCTCGCGTCCGTTCAGAATGAGCCCCTTGGCGCCATCGAGACGGATATCCCGGAAGCCGAAGCTCTGGTCGACTTCGTCAAGGGGCGTCGGTTTGCCGTTGGTTTCGTCGATCAATTCGGCCCGGACCGTGTAAAGGTACGGATCGCGCACGCCGTCCCAAAGGTGCGGCGCCAGGGCCTTCATGATAACGGTAACAGGCACGGTCGCGCCGGGATTGACCGTGGTGTCGGCGACCTCCTTCCGAACCGATTTGCCCTCGGCGTCGACGAGGCTGATGCGGACCTCGACCTTGGCCGCCGCATTCGCATCGTTTGAGATACGGGCGACGCTCGTAAGCTGGGCCGCCTTGGAGAGCACTTTGTCGGCGGTGAAATAGACACCTGGCCCACCCGCATCCATCATGTCGAAGTGGACGTTGCTGGTGGTGACTAGGCGGACATTGCGGTAAAGGCCGCCGAAGACGGTGAAATCGCCGCCGATCGGCGGCGCCTTGTCGGTTCTCGCATTCGACGTGCGAACGGAGACCGTATTGGTCCCTGTCTTGAGCAGGTTCGTAATGTCGAAGCGAAACCGCGCGTAGCCGCCGACGTGGCGTCCGGCGGAAACGCCGTTGATCCAAACGTCGGCCACCGTGGCTGCGCCGTCGAACTCAATGTAGGTGCGATGACTTGCCCGGTCGTCCGTGAACGCGAAGGTGGTTTTGTACCAGGCGGGGCCGCGGTAATACCCGCCGCCCTTGGAGCCGTCGCGGGCATTGTAGGTAAAGGGCAGGGTGACATCTTGCCAGCTCATGGCATCGGGCAGCGCGGTAAGATTGGCTGACGCCGCCGCTTGGATGAACTGCCACGTCTTATCGAGATTTTGGACCTGGCGTGTTTCCGCGGAAGCTTGGGATAAGGGCGCCAGACCGATCGCCGTAACGATTGCTGCCAGGGCGACGAAGTTTTGACGAAGCGTCATGGGGTAAACACCGATTGTCAGTTGCTAATCAACGCTTTGGAATTGGCGCATCTTGCCTTGGCGATGGCCGTATTTTGCATCAGCTTTCGCCGACAGGCCTTACGCGGCATAACATTCCGTTCGCGACACCCACCGATGGGAGGACGTCGCCTCGAAATTGCCGGAGCGCGGAGGTCTTTGTCACCTCGGCGCCTATCATTCCTCACCCGATTTGATTCATATTATTATAATATATATTGACAGAATGGATCGAAGGCAAGGGCCCAATCTTCGGTCATGATTTTGCATCTGACGAAGCGAGCGCATGGCAACGATTGTCTACACGTCCGGCCCGGGCTAACCAAAGGTCTGCGATTAGGCTGAGGTGCCGCCACTTTTCGACAGACCGCGTGGCCGCAGACTGTCCGCTGATCACCATTCAACAGGTGTTGAAGCGCCTCGCACTAGCTCGCAGCAGATTGGCGGGTGGGCGAAGCCTCGGTGTGGGTGTTGTCGCCCACAAATCCAGCCTCGTCGTCCAGAAGCCAGCGCATGGCCATCTCTGCCCGGTTTGGGTCGCGTGCCCGAACGGCATTCACAACGGCGACATACTGATCGGGATTTACGCCACCGGCATGGAGGGTTCGTTCCGTGGAGCGATCGAATACGACGGCCATGGTCGCCTGCAGGCGCATGAAAATCGCATTGCCGGAAGCCTCGACGATCGCCTCATGAAAGCGGCGGATGGCGGAGACCTTTTCACTCATAGCCTGGGCTTGCTTGAGGTCGGTCAACGCAGCCTCGATCTGAGACATGGCGGCCTCCGCCACCGATTTCGCGGCGAGTCCGGCAGCCATCGGGCTGAGGCCGCGGCGCAGGTCGGCATACTCAAGCAGGAAGCCGCTTGAATTGGGAGCGCTAACAATCCAACGCATGACATCGGCATCTAGGAGATTCCAGCGACGAACCGCAAGGATTCGGGTGCCGACGCGAGGCCTGGTCTCAACCAAGCCCTTGGCGGTCAAACTCTTTATGGCTTCGCGGATGACGGTTCGGCTGACCCCGAATTCTTCCGAGGCCTCAGCTTCATTAGGGAAGGGCCGATCGCTATAGTCTCCACGGACGATCGCCGGGCCGACAGCTTCAAGAAGCCTGGCGGACATATTCAAGCTGAGCTGTGATTCCATGTGTCGTAGTCCTCCCGGAGAAGGCACTATAGTTTCATTCCTGAAAGTGGCAATAAGCATTTCATAATATGATTGGACCATCGCGGATGGCGGCAGTCGTCCGTAGCCCTAGCCTGGGCAGGGTTTCTTGTCCGGACTTTCAGATGCAAAAGCGCGACTTTTATATATGAAGGCACCGGGCAGGCGGCTCGCCTCTCTGGATTGCGCCCGTAAAGCCGATCTATCGGAGTGTCCTGAAAGGGCGTGAAGCTGGGCCGACAATCGGTCGGTGGTGTCGGCAGCGCAATGAGGCAATCCGGGCGCGGCCGTCGCGGTCGCTACGCTCGTGATCAATCCTTGGCGCTTAGGGTTGCTGGCCAAGGGCCGGGGGGCTCAGCCGTGGGACGCGTTCGCGTCGGCGTCATTTAACCAGCTTAAGCATCGGCCGGATGCCGGTAGGAGGGGCGGCGATGTCTGGTGCAACGAGCGGAAGCACCTCAGGTCGGCCCATCTTACGGCTTATCTCCGCCGTCGCGTCGTGCAGTAACTGAAGGGCCTGGCTCAATTGGATGCCCGGCCTCGACTGTAAAAGCGGAATCGTCAATGTCGCCTTGACACCGGTGTCATCGAAGACTGCAGATGAGACATCGGTCACGCCCGGCATGACGTCACTGGGGGCAATCCAGTACCCTTGGGCTCTTGCCTTGTCGGCCCAACCGTTGAACTTCGCCCAGTCGGCGGCATCCATACGCTTACTCAGCAACAGCGATAGCCGCTCGCGGAAGTCGTACGTCCCAAAGCCAAAAATCACCGCGCCGGCTGCCGAGGCGGATATGTCGCTCCGAAATCCCGGCTTCACACTGAAGTTGACGTCCGCCGGCGCATCGGCGGAGGCGATCACCACCAGGTCCTGATCGGCGGAGACGGAAAGATGGCAAGCATATTTCGTCGCTTCAGCCAGGGCCTGCATCTGGGGGAGGGCGACCGCCACGAGTTTTCGCAGCGTATGCGAACTGCGAGCGACAGTCAGTAATTTCGGGCTCAGTTCGTAACCAGCGCCTGTGGCGGCCGGCGCCAGGTACCCTCGGTCGACGAGAACCTGGAACATGCGAAACAGCTCGTTCATGGATCTTGAGAGCCGATTGGACACGGCCGAGAGCGTCATCGGTCCGTCGGCCTCGGCCATTACCTCAAGGATATCCAAGCCCTTTTCAAGAGCTGGAGCCCGATATTGTCTTTCGGAAGACGCTGTGGAATTGCCCTGTTGGAAGTCTGACATGGCTACGCTTCACATCCCAAAAGCCGCGCGCTTTTTCGTCGACTGTAGGGAGCTTCAGTGAAATTGCAAAGAAAAAGTTATGCAATTGCATTAGATGTGATTGCGGCTACAATGCCGATCGCTGCATTTCGGGAATTTATGTATGGCCGGTCCGGTCGATAAGGTCGTCACGCTTCAGGACGTCGCGGCATTGGCCGGCGTATCGACGTCGACGGCGTCGCGGGCCCTGGCTGGCAACCCCGCGATCAGTGAAGGGGTGCGTCAAAGCGTGGTCGGGGCCGCGCAGCGCTTAAATTACACGGTTCCGTTTCGAAAATCGCGATCCAGGGCTTCGACGGATTTGGTGACGGTTGTCATGCCACCCGTCGGATCTCGTCTGTTGCCGGACCCTTTCATACTCGAACTACTCGGGGGGATTACCCTGGCCATGCGCGAACGAAAAAGGGCGTTTTCAATCGACCCGGTCGTGCCTGCGGATGACGGCAGTCTGAACGCGCTCTTCGACGCCAACTCGCAGGGCGCCTTCATCGTGCTCGGGCAATCTCAATATCATGGAGCCCTCAACCGCCAGTTCAGAATGGGGCGGGCATTCGTCGTTTGGGGCCCCGAGATGGATGGGCAAGTCTATTGTTCGATTGCCGGTGACAATGAAGCCGGAGGCGAAAGACTGACCCGTCATCTTCTAAGAGGGGGGCGTCGCAAGATTGCCTTCTTGGGATTGGCATCCTGGGAGATCATTACCGACCGTTTCAAAGGCTATAAGGCGGCGCTTGAGGACGCAAAGGTCGCTTTCGACCCGAGCCTGGTTCGATCGGGCGATTTCGGCTATGATGACGCTTTCGATCCGGTCAACGACTTGATTGATTCCGCGGTGGAATTCGACGCTGTTTTCGCCGCGGGCGATATGCTTGCCCTTGGCGTGATTGCCGCCTTGAAGCGGCGGGGCATTCGCGTACCGGAGGACGTCGCCGTGGTTGGTTATGACGATATAGCCCTTGGGCGTCACTCGACACCTGCCCTTACGACGGTGCGGCAGGATGTTATAAAGGCGGGGCAATTATTGGTCTCCAAGCTGTTTCGAAGAGGGGCCGGCTTGCCCGCGGCTTCAGAAAGGCTGCCTACGGAAATGATCGTGCGCGAGTCTTGCGGTGGGTGAACGGGTGAAACTGCAAGCGATTAGAGGGCCGGCCCTGGCCATGGCGGCCTACGGCCTTTACTCGCTTGGAGACGCCAGTATTCGAGGCCTCGGCACGCGGTTGCCGCCATTCGAGACGGCCTTTATAGGGGGACTTGTATCGCTCGCCTTGGCGCCGCTGGTCCTCGGGCGATCCGCGAATGTTTTGTCACTGGTTCGTCCGAAGCAATGGCTTCCCTGGATCGTAAGGGGCGGGTGCGCTGTCGGAGGAACCGTGTCGGCCATCTATGCCTTGGGGCGCCTGCCGTTAGCGGAGGCGGCCACCATCTTGTTCCTCGGCCCGCTTCTGACGGCGCTCCTCGTCCCGCTCCTGGTCAGGGAGGTGATCGGCGCGGCGACATGGGTCTCGATTATCGGCGGCTTTGCCGGTGTGCTCATCGTCTTGCGGCCCGGGCTACGCGAGCTCACACTCGCGGACTTCGCCGCGCTCATTTGCGCTTTGTGCGGGGCGGGGGCGGGGCTGATTCTCAGGGCGACCCAGGACAAGGAAAGTGCAGCGTCGATGTATGGCGCCTCGGTCCTGCCAGTGGTCGTGGTCTCCGGTATCGCGTTAGTGCATGGCTTTGTCGTGCCGGCCGGAGAAACACTGGGTTTTCTATTGCTTTATACGGTCTGCGGGGCACTGGCGAACCTCCTCTTGATGTTCGCCTGGCGTATCGGACCCGCCCTTGCCGTCGCTCCGACTCAATATTCGCAGATTCTGTGGAGCTTGCTGCTGGGCCTGGTCCTCTTCTCACAAATCCCGGATCTTCCGACCGCCCTCGGCGCCGCTATAATCGTCGTTGCCGGCCTTTCCCCGCGGATCTTTGAGCGAGCGGTTCACTGACGCCTGTTCTCGCGGACCGAACGTGTCCCAAGTGTAGGCAAATTCCCAAAGTGTGAGGCATGGATCGGCGTGGTGGAATCGGCCGAGGCCTCGAACATTTAACGCCATTTCTGAGCTATCTAGAGAAATATAGCCTGGTACGTCGGGCGATGCGGCGGCAAAACTTGAGCACCGCCTATCGTTATTCCAAAAAAAAGGGCTGTCGCAGTGACAGCCCGTATTAGTGTACCGGATAGACAGGGAGTCCTCATCCGGTTACTCGCGAATGCTCAAAGGATAGAACATTCAACCAGGAAGAGCGCCGGAAGATGCGCAGTCCCCTTTTGTCACACGCCGCGATTCGTGTCTAGATCATATAAGCATATTATAATATTTTTCGGCCGCGCGCGCATCTGTCTCTGTGAGGGGGGCGTCATCTCAAGATTTATCTATTATAATCAATATGTTATTCTGATTTATCAGTAAGGGCTACGCCTGTATGGGTTGTGTAGTGAGGCTTCACTCGCGCAAAGCTGGTTCGTTTAGACGTGCCGAGCATCGATTCCCGTCGCAGGTCGAAATGGGACTGGAGGCCGAACTGCAGCGCTTGGATCCGTATGTCGAACTGGCGATCATATAATAAATGACTGAAATATGTACATAATTTTTGGCGTCTTTATTTCGCAAGCCCGATGGTCTGCTATTTCTGCCCGATCGCCCTTCGGCAAATCATTGTGACAATTTTGCCAAACTCACTCGGCATATCATAATAAAATAATATAATTGATTGATTGGCGTTTTGCTCGCGATTATCTTCCGAAGCGCTGCGACTGGGCCGGATGCTTCGTACCGAGTGGGCAGCTCAAATAAATTATGCCGGCGGGGGCTGCGTGCCACGTCGCGAGGGAGATGAAAATGAGGAAAAATAAGGGGCGGCGAGCGGCTGCGCTTGCTGCAAGCGTGTCAATCGTTTCATTGGCGGCGGCTGCGGCCTTGCCGGGCGTCGTGCACGCTCAGACTCAGGCCGCGACCACAACGGCTTCCGACACTGCGCAGAATGTCGACAAGACCGTCGTTGTTGTCACGGCGCGCCGCAAAGCTATGCAGAACGCGACCGAGCGCAAGAAAAACTCTGAAACCATCATCGATTCCGTCGTCGCGGACGAAGCCGGCAAGCTGCCGGATACGTCGATCACCGAAGTCCTGCAGCGCGTGGCGGGCGTGACCATGGTCCGGTTCGAAAGCCTTGGCTCGCCGGACCAGTTCTCGTTTGAAGGCACCGCCGTTCAAATTCGCGGCCTGTCGGGTGTGACGGGCTTGCTGAACGGGCGTGAAGTCTTCTCCGCCAACGGCGGCAGCGGGCTGAACTGGGGCGAGGTAACCCCGGAAATGATGGCCGCCGTCGACGTTTACAAGGCGAGCTCGGCCGACCTGATCGAAGGCGGTATTGGCGGCGCCATCGATCTGCGCACGCGGATGCCTTTCGACTACAAGAAGCCCGAGATCGACGTGTCGATTTCGGACAGCTATGGCGACCTTATCAAGAAGTCCTCGCCCTCTGCCTCGATTCTATTGACCGATCGCTGGAGCACGTCGGTGGGTGATATCGGCCTCCTGGTCGACTATGCCCATGCCGAATACCAGGCCGCCGACAGCTTCATGCGGACGGAGCCCTTCTACAAGGAAGTCACGGGCACAGGGGCCCAAGCGGTCACCACCTACGTCCCCGGCGGCTTCGACTATGGCAACGACACCTTCGACCGCACGCGGACGGGTATCTATGAAGCCCTCCAGTGGCGGCCGAATGACGACCTGACCTTCTGGCAAATGATCTTCTCGTCGAACTACAAGACCAAGAACGGCGGCGGCGGTGTCTTTGCCGACGCTTCGTTTGCGGCGCCAGTCGCAACCAATGCCCACTATGATGCCAACGGCGTATTCACCTCCGGCACCATCTCCGCGGCTGGCAGCACGCCGGGCAATCCCGTCGCCTGGAGCCCGGGCAGCGCCAACAACTATACGCCCAGCGACAACACGACCACCGACTTCAGCCAGGGCTTTAACTGGAATGTCAACGACAAGCTGCGCCTGGCCGGCGCGGTTCAATACGTCGCGTCCTGGGCCGAAAGCGACGACTACGGCATGGGCGTCGGCACGGGGATCAACCTCGGTACGATCAATATGGACGTGTCGAGCACGGGTCTTCCGAACAATACGATCGCCAACTCGGCGGCTTTGATGACGACGGCGGATACCGCGGCTGCGACGTCCATCGTGTGGAACGTTCAAAAGAACCGGGCGCATATGACCGCGGTCAATCTGGACGCAGACTATGAGCTGGAAGGCTTCTTCAAGGAATTGAAGGTCGGCGCCCGCTACGCGGATCGCGCCGAAACCGACAATTTCACCGGTACCTGGTGGTCGGCGATCAACGAATCCTACGACGGTCACCAACTGACGGTCGCCCAATCGCCGGCCGCGGACTGGTCGGTCTACACCTTCCCGAACTTCTTCGGCGGCAAGATCGCGGTTCCCGGCAACTACATCTTCTCGTCGCCGCAGACGGTGATTTGCCCGTCGTGCCTGGCCCACGACCTCGCAACCTATGGCGTGGGCGAAGGCTATACAAGCGCGACGACCATGGCGACGCTTGGGGCGCCGCAAATCACGACGACCCACGTCCAGACGGCCGACCTTTACGCCGAGCTGAAATTCGGCAGCGACACGAGCTGGTTCGGCAGCCCCTTTACCGGCAATATCGGTCTTCGGTACGTTGCCGAGAAAGTCGAGTCCAATGGTGTTTACGTCTCGAACGTCGGCTCCACCTTCTACCAGAGTGTAGCGGACGCAAACACTTCGTATCAGGACATGGGCGGAACGCCGACCTCGGTTGCGGCTTACCTGGCCGGATCGAACGGACAACACCCCCCGCTGACATATGAAGGCGTTTCCGGCACCGTTCCAGTCCGAGGCGACAACAGCTACGCCCGCGCCCTACCGTCGATCAACCTGAACTTCAAGCCGACGCCGCAGTTTTTCATCCGGTTTGCCTTGAACCAGACGATTAGTCCGCCGAGCTATAGTGACGACCGTGTGGGCGGGAATATCACGCCGGCGGCGACGACACTCAATCCGAACAATAATGCTGGCGCCAATCTCACGCTTCCGGGCATTTTCTCGGGCTATACCGGCACCTATTCGACGGAGCTGAAGCCCGAGATCTCGACCAACGAAGACGTGTCGTTCGAGTGGTATCCGAGCGGCTCGCTCAATGCCCACCTTGACCTGTTCAACAAGGACATTAAGGACCTGATCCTCTACAACCAGACGTCTCTCACCCAGAGCGAGGCTGTAAGTGGTGCCGACGGCACCACGTCGACTCTTGCCGGCCAGCTCACCGAGAATGAAGACCGCAACGCGACGCAGAATTCCAACGTCAACGGCTTTGAAGTCGGCATTCACGAATTCTTCGACAACCTGCCGGGCCTCTGGAGCGGTTTGGGCATCGATGCCAACTACACGCGCGTCAACAGCAACTCGCCCGACGCGCTTGCCTTCGGCATGGACGGCAACAAGATCAGCGGGATCCCGATCGTCGGGTTGTCGAAGGACAACTTCAACATCAACCTCCTGTACGACAAGGGACCGTGGGACGCTCGCCTGGCTTATAACTGGCGCAGCGACTATCTGACCAGCACCGACAGCAACGGCACGGAAGGCAGCTACGCTTTCGCCGGCCAGCCCGCTCAGTTCGGCTGCGCCGCCGGCACCATCTGCTACGCGCTTCCGCTCTACGCGAACGCGTTCGGCCAGTTGGACGGCAGCCTCGCCTACAAGGTCAACGACCACATCCGCGTCTCGATGCAGCTGACGAACATTTTGGGCGCCATTGCGCGCACCAAAATGGAAATCCTGCAGAATATCTACGAGACCCGGAGCTGGTTCGACGTCGATCGCCGGGTCGAAATCGGTGTTCACCTGAACTACTAATCGCATAACGGAGAAGAGGGGGCCTTTCGTTTACCGGAAGGCCTCCTTTTTTATGAATTTCTCGACTTAGGGAGTTGGTCGGTGGCGAAGAAGGTCCTGATTGTCGGAGGCGGTACAGCCGGTTGGATGACGGCAGCCTATCTGGCGCGTATGTTGGCGGCCGATCTGCCCGGCGGGGTCGAGATCACCCTGGTCGAGTCCGAAGAGATCGGCATCATTGGCGTGGGCGAAGGGACGTTTCCAAGCATTCGAAAGACGCTTGGACGCATAGGTATTTCGGAGACCGACCTCATCCGATCGGCGAATGCGACCCTGAAACAGGGCATCTCATTCGTAAATTGGCGCCATGCGCCGACGGAAACCGCCGCGCATCGCTACCTCCATCCCTTCCAGGTTGCCAGCCAGCATAGCGGCATGGATCTGCTTCCGTACTGGCTTTTGGGCGCGGCCGGCAATCGCGACTGGGCCGAGGTGAGCAGCGTGCAGAAGCGCGTGATCGACGACGGTCGAGCGCCGAAGCTGATCACACAACCGGACTATGCCGCGCCGCTCAATTACGCCTATCATTTCGATGCGGCGGCGTTTGCCCGCCTGCTGCGGACCAGGGCCATAGCGCAAGGCGTGCGACACATCGTCGATACGGTCACCGCGGTGGCCTTGGCCGAGGACGGTAGCATCGCCCGGCTTGAAACAAAGACATCCGGTGACCTGACGGCCGATCTTTATGTGGACAGCACGGGGTTCCGAGCGCAATTGATCGGCCACGCCCTAGGCGTGCCGTTTAAATCCCTGCGTTCGCAGCTCTTTACGAATCGCGCCGTGGCCATCCAGGTGCCTTACAGCCGTCCGGACGCAGAGATTCCCTCGCAAACCATAGCCTCGGCGCAGGCCAACGGCTGGATCTGGGACATCGGGCTGCACGAACGCCGGGGCACAGGCTACGTCTATTCATCGGATCACACGTCCGACGTGGAAGCCGAGGCCTGCCTCAGGGCCTATATTGGCCCCGAGGGGCGTGATCTGCCCGCCCGGTTCCTAAATTTCGAGCCCGGCTACCGCGAAACGCAATGGAAGAAGAATTGTGTCGCGATCGGGCTCTCGGCCGGTTTCATCGAGCCCCTGGAAGCCACGGGCATCGGTTTTGCCGAAGTGGCCTCTCTACTCCTTGCCGCATTGTTCCCGTGGTCGGGGAAAATCGACAGCGGCGCCGCCCAGTTCAACGCCCAGATGGCGGCGCGGTACTCGCATGTCGTCGATTTCATCAAGCTGCACTACTGCATCAGCAAGCGCCGCGACACAGAGTTCTGGCGGCAAAATACAGACCCGGCTACGTCCAGCGATAGCTTGAGGGAAAGACTTAAAACCTGGAAGCACCGGCCGCCGTCATTCGTCGACGTCGACTTGAAGCATGAAATCTTCACAGAGCAGAACTGGCAGTATGTGCTTTATGGTATGGGCTACGAGACGGATCTCTCGGGCCGGGCCGGCGCGCTCAAATATTTCGACGAAGCAAGGGCGGAGTTCGCCGACATAGCGCGTCAGAGCGACTATGCCTTGACCGTCATGCCGAAACATCGGGACCTGATCGAACAGGTCTGCGCGAAAGGCTTCAACGCTCAGAAGGCGGCTTGACCTTACGCCGGCTCAAATCAATCGCCAGCTTTTGGGGATGGAACCCGGCTCACCAAGACCTGGTGTGCCGGATCGTCCCCAAGGCCCTGGCTCAATAGTTGTCTAATGTTGGAGATGCGGAATGCTTATACGGCCGTCGATGATGGTCCTCGCGCTTATGGGCGCAGGTCTGGTTCCCTTGAGCGCGCTTGCGGAACCCTCGACACCTGTCGCAAATGTTCCGCCGCCGGCTGAACGTGAACGCATAAATATCGACAAGGATTGGCGTTTCGCCTTTGGCAATGCAACCGATCCGTCCAAGGATTTCAACTATAGCCTCCGGCCATTCTTTTTTGCCAAGGCCGGATATGGCGATGGGCCTGCCGACCCCAAGTTCAACGACGTGGGCTGGCGGAAAGTGGATCTGCCGCATGACTGGGCAGTCGAACTCCCCTTCGATCCAAAGGGCGATACAAACCACGGCTCGAAAGCCCTGGGAGAAGGCTTTCCGCAGAACAGTATTGGTTGGTACCGCAAGGTCATAGATATCCCGGCCAGCGACAACGGGCGGCGTGTTTCGATCGACTTTGACGGCGTCTTTCGAGATAGCGTGGTCTGGGTGAACGGCCATTACATGGGCGAGGCGCATAGCGGCTATTCCAGCTTCGGGTACGACATCTCAGACTACCTGAACTATGGCGGTCGCAACGTCATTGCGGTGCGCGTCGATGCGACGATTCAGGAAGGCTGGTTTTACGAAGGGGCGGGGATTTACCGCCATGTCTGGCTCACCAAGACGAACGACCTGCATGTGGCGAAGTGGGGGACATTCGTCCGTTCGACCGTGGCCGCCCAGACGGCGGGCCTTGATATCGACACTTCGGTTGATAATGACGCGCGGACCGACGGCACATTTTCTCTGGTCGAAGACGTGGTCGACCCCTCGGGGCATACCGTCGCTCACGATGAAACGCCAAACCTGACCGTCAAATCAGAATCTTCGGCAACCTTTCATTCCAATCTCAATGTCTCGGACCCGCATCTGTGGTCCCTGGAGGCGCCGAACCTCTACCATTTGAAGACGCGGATCGTGAAAGACGGCCAGGTCGTCGATTCCTACGACACGACGTTCGGCATTCGAACGATCGTCTGGGATCCCAATAAGGGCTTCTTCCTGAACGGCAAGCCAGTCAGAATCCATGGTGTGGCCAATCACCAGGACGCAGCCGGTGTCGGGGTGGCTTTACCTGACGGCCTGGAGGCCTGGCGTCTCCAGCGCCTGAAGGACATGGGCGTCAATGCGTATCGGACCGCGCATCACCCGCCGACGCCCGAATTGCTCGATGCCGCCGATCGCCTGGGCGTGCTTGTGCTTGACGAGAACCGATTGATGGGCACAACGCCGGAAATACGCGGCCAGCTCGAAGGCATGGTCGAGCGCGATCGCAACCATCCGAGCGTGGTCATTTGGTCGATCGGCAACGAGGAATGGGTCTTGGAGGGGACGCCGCTGGGCACCCACCTGGCGGACGTTATGCAGGATACCGTCCATCGTATGGACCCGTCGCGACGGACGACGGTTGCGACGAGCTATTCCGGCAAAGGTGTTTCGGTAGCTGCGGACGTTATCGGCTTCAACTACGCGGCCCAACACGACGTCGACGCTTTCCATCGCGAGTTTCCTGATAAGCCCGCGGTCATGACCGAGGAGGGGGCGACCGCCGCCACACGGGGCATCTATTTCGACGATCGCGCCCATGTGCACCTGGCGGCCTATGACCGCGAGGGCCGGCCAGGTAGCTCGTCGAGCATCGAAGAGGGGTGGAACCACGTCATCGCTCGGCCCTGGATGTCAGGTATGTTCGTCTGGGCGGGTTTCGACTATCGCGGTGAGCCTGGCTTCGGCTGGCCGGCGATTTCGTCGCAGTCCGGCATGCTGGATTCGACGGGTGTATTCAAAGACAGTGCCTTCTATCTGAAATCCGTCTGGACCAGCGCGCCTATGGTACACGTACTGCCGCATTGGACGTGGCCAGGACGTGAAGGGCAGGTAATCGACGTGCGTGTCTACAGCAATGCCGATACGGTGGAGCTGCGTCTGAACGGCAAATCCCTTGGCCGCAAGGCCATGATACCGAATGGGCACTTGCAATGGGATGTTCCGTATCATCCGGGTACGCTCGAAGCGCGCGGCTATATCAATGGTAAACTGGTCGCCAAAGACGATGCGGTCACGGCGGGCGATCCGGCCGAGGTCACCCTCACACCGGATAAGACGGCAATGCATTCCGACGGCACGGATGTCTCGGTCGTATGGGTGAATGTGAAGGATGCGGCCGGTCATCTGGCGCCGACAGCCTCCAATCTGGTGACGTTCGACGCCAGCGGCCCTATCCGTATCATCGGGATGGGGAACGGTGATCCGGGCTCTCATGAAGCCGACAAAGTGGCCGATCGTTATGAGTTCCAGCTCTTGTCGAAGTGGCGTTCGCTCGCCGTCGATTCGATCGAAAACCGACCGGAAGTCGCTGCCGATGTCGATACGTCGAATTGGCGCGACCCGATGCGTTGGCTGCCGGCCGAGAAGCAACCTCCGGCGACGCCGGGCCTCATTCTGCGCGGTCAGTTCGTAAAACCCGAACTGAAGGAGGGCGACAAGGTCAGTCTGTTCGTCGCCAACCTTTCGCCAGACCAGAAGATATACCTGAACGGAACCGAGATTCAGGGAGAGGCGGTCGCAGGCGGCAGCCGCATCCAACTCGACGTCCCAAGCCTGCAACCTGTGAACAGCGTGACATATGTCTTCTCCACGCCCAAGGGCGGAGTGCCGGTTTTGGTGGACGCGTCCGTCGGCGAAAGCGTTTGGGGCTCGCTGCGCATCGAGCATCCCGCCGCGCCCTGGCAGAGAAGCGTGTTCGGCGGTTGGGCCCAGGTGATCGTTCAATCCACTGATGGTGTGGGGCAGGGGACATTGCGCGCTTCGTCCACCGGGCTGACTTCAGCGGCTGTCTCTTTCGACGTGAAGTGATTGAGGGCCTGAAGCGGTAAGACGTTCAGGGGAGCCTTTCGGCTCCCCTGAACAGGAATACTTACCAGCGTCATTTGCATGGTGAGCCGTCGGCGATAGCGGGAAGAGATTAGCCCCGCTCGACTACGCAACGGCTCGGGGCAAGCTCTGCAAAAGCCTGTTGGTATCACGCGCTTTGCATGAGGTGCTGCTTCAGGAAGGTCAGGTAGATGTCCCAGTCGCTGGGTACCGTGCCGTGGCCGCCATCGTGCATGTAATAGCTGAGATCGCCCCAGATCGGCTGCTTGGCCTCCGGCCAGACGTCGGTGCCGAGGTCTTTCTTGCCGAACAGGCGGTAGACCGGACCGGCGGCCACCTCCGACAGGAATTCGCCCTTTGGGTCCGACCAGTAATCGGTATTGCCCGTCTGCAGCAAAAGGGGCCGCGGCGCGTGCAGCGCCAGCAGCATGTGGGCGTCCATTGGCGCCGTGTCGGGGAAACCGTCATATCGGCTGTAATTGCCGGCGAATTGGTAGGGAAAGCGAGTGGGCGTCGTCAGGTGGGCGATCGTTTCGCCGTAGTTACGGCGCGACAGTGCCGCCCCGCCCTCGCCGGAGCAGGAGGCGATAGTGGCGGCGACGCGCGTGTCGTGGGCGCCGGCCCACATCACCGTCTTGCCCAGGCGCGACACGCCATGGATGGCGACGCGCTTCGCGTCGATGCTGTGATCGGTTTCGAAATAGTCGATGCAGCGGCTGATGCCCCACGCCCAGGCCGAGATCGTGCCCCACTCATCGGGTGCGACCGTCGTCTGGCCCGGCTTGAGGTAGAGCGCGCGGATACCGTCGGGCAGGCCCAAGCCATCGTCCGGATCGACGTCCCCATAGCAGAAGGCGGCGAAGCCGAAGCCGGCATCGAGCAGCGGTGTTGGGTCGATATGACCGAAGGAGCGGCCACCCGACTGGTAGGGCTCACGCTTGTGCGTCTTGCCGTTCCAGATGGTGCCCGGCGTCACGCCGGGATCAGAGACGGTTGCGGCATTGGAGCTGAAATTGATCGCTAGAAGGGTCGGCACCGGTTGGGTCGCGGCCGCCGGGGTGTAGATCGCCAGATTGAGGGTAGGTCCCTTGTCCTTGGCGAAGGTGATCCGCACCTGTTTACGCTTAGCCTTGCCGCCAAAGGCCGGGGCGTCCATTTCATAGACCTCGAAAGCGAGGTCGGCCGGCTTGCCGGGCATCTTGCCGTATTGCTGGGTTTCGAACAGGCTGACGATTTCCGGCCGGCGCTTGGCCGTCCATGCCTTGGCGGTGGTGATTTTCGTACCGTCGGCGGCGGTCAGCAGGTCGGGCAAGATATAGCTGCCGACCTTCGCCTCGTCGTAATTGACTGGAATGCCGGCATCGATAGTGGGGAGGTTCGGTACGGGGGTAGGTGCGGCAGCGGAGGCTGAGGCGGCCTGTTGTTGCGCGCGTGCGGCCAAAGGCACCGCGGCAAGGGCAATCGAGGACAGCAGAAGCGAACGGCGTGTCGGCGTCATGGTATTTCCCTGTGATTTTATCGCACATGTGGCGATCTAAGCTTCAGTGCTCCCGTCTCTGCAGAAGCAAACCAATTGAAGGATCGAGCCTCATAACGAGCGAAACGCCGATTGGGCCCTTGCGTTCGACTGGCTATCAAATATATATTATAATAATATGATAGGGTCAAGGTGAGGAAAAGTGGGGGGCGAATTGGAAGAAGCGTTCGCCGTCAGGCAATTTCGGGACGACAGCCATCTGTGGGCTGGACGGCGCGGAGGGAATGAGATGACCCGCGGCCAGAATATTTCGCGGGCTGGGATTCTCAATCGGCAGCTGGTGTTGCACCATATCCGGGCGCGTGGCGCGGTCTCGTGCACCGAACTGGCGCACATGACCGACTTAAGTCGCCCCGCTATTTTCAAAATGGTCAACGAGCTCCTCGACGGAGGCTGGATCGCGGGCAAGCGGCTCAGGGACGGGTCGCTAGGGCAGCCGACCTCTTATCTGTCTATAAATCCGGAAAGCGCCTATTCTCTGGGCTTTCACCTGACACGCAATCACGTGTCTTTTGCCGCCATCGATTTCGGCGGGGACGTGCGCGAAACAATGCATTTCGATCTGCGGGCAGACCATCTCCCATCGGTGAGGCGAACCGTCGACGAATGCCTGCGAAGACTTCTCCGTGAACAGAAATTCCCCTTGGAGAAAATCGTTGGCGTGGGGCTATCCACGCCCGTCGATGTCGCGGACGCCGACGATATGCCCCACGGCCCGTTCGGAAGCCGCGGGGAAATCGACAACGATATACGTGCCCTGATGAACCTGTCTGTGACGCGCGACGACGACGCGACCGCGGCGGCTATGGCAGAGACGAATTTCGGTGCCGGCCTGACCGAAGACACCTTCCTGTATCTGTACCTCGGTAGAGGCCTCGAAGGCCGATTGATAGCAAATCGGCGATACCTTCGCCCCGGCCGCACGCAGGTCGGCGACTGGGGCGGTCTCCCCCAGGTCAATCCCTTCCGCTCGCGTCAAACATCGCTGGGGCAAACGCTTGGCGGGGTCGTATCGGCGGCCGGGCTTCGCAAATCGATGCGTGCGGCGGATATCGCCGTCCATAAAATCGAAGATCTCGATCAATCCGACGCGAAAGTCCGGTCGGTGACGACAGCGTGGCTGAGCGATGTGGCGGACTTGCTTTATCTGCCGCTGCTGTCGGCCATCTTCACTCTGGGGCTAAAAACCGTCTTCATCGGCGGTGACTTGCCCCCGGAACTGGTCGAGGACCTTTCGTTCGAGATCAGCAAGCGCCTGTCGATGAACATTGGCGGCAATTGGCCGGACAGGATTGTGCGCCCCGGCAAGTTTACGCGTAATGGCGCGGCGATCGGTGCGGCTGCCCTTCCGTTTGTCCGCCTCTGGGACCACGGCCTCGTTACCTAGGTCCCGTCATCACACACGAAGACGTTCTGGAAGCGCGCCTCCTTGTGTGACCACTGGCCGGTCCTTCGTCCAACTTCAGCTTTCCGGAGTTTCAGGTTTCTCTTATGCGCTCGATGTTCGAACCAAATGACGCTTTGCAGGCCCGGGTGGAAAAGATCGGCAATGAGCGCGCGCCTGTTCTCGTTATCGACAATCTGGCAGCCGACCCGGAGCTCTTGATCGACCAGGCCGAGGCGGCTTTCGCCGCCTCGGCAAGACCCCGCGATGGCTTCCCAGGACTGACGGCGCCTGCCCCCGAGGGGTTCAGCCGCTCCCTCACCGGGTTCCTGCTCCCGACCTTGCGCAAGGTTTTCCACCTTCCGACGAAAATCAGTTCGGGGGGCTGCGATTTCCAAGTCATGTCCACGCCGTTCGCCGACTTGACCGAACGACAAAAAATTCCGCACATAGACGTCCCGGACCTGAATACCATGGCATCGGTGCATTTCCTGTGCGGCGCTCCGTTCCTGGGAACGGCCTTCTACCGCCACAAAGCCACCGGGTTCGAAATCATCAGCCCCGATCGCGCAGCCCTCTATCGGGGTGTCCTTGCGGAAGAGATAGGCCGCAGTTCTCCTAGCGGGAATGTCGATCAAGATACCGACTGTTTTGCCTGTGTGGCGTCATATCCTGCCGTCTTCAACCGCGCCATCTTCTTCTCGGCGGCGAGTCTACATGCCGGCCTGGCCGACGGGTTCGCCCCTTTGGATCCCAATCCCCGTCGGGGAAGGCTGACCTTGAACCTCTTCCTTCAATTTGGGGCTTAGGCAATGACCCCGATCCGCGTTGCCAACGCATGATACCGCCTTTTCGTTCTGTTTAATTGAGCGGCCATTTAGAGTCGCTGACTGGGAGAAACATCGTGTCACACTTTCGTACTGCGCTTCTGGCCAGCTCGCTTTTTGTTCTCGGCGCACCGATCTGCGCGCACGGTCAGACTGTCTGGGGGCCGTACAATGCCGAATTCCCCGCAGCGGGCGACGGCTTGGTCAAGCCCGTCACCCAAGGGACGATCAGCGGCACGGGCATAACCTTCAGCGGCTGGTTCAAGCCTTCGGAGATCACGCCGGGCCAGGTGGTCTTGGTCGGGACGGGAAGGGACGCGCTCGCCGCGATCGACGGCCGGCCCGCCTTCATCACAGGCGGCGGACAAGTCGTCGCCAAGGAGCCCCTCAAGCCCAGACAATGGAGCTTCGTTGCCGCCGTCAGCG
>OUWB010000807.1_pt2 | contig 25619 bp, 27 predicted proteins | sample 1779821 | NCBI WGS metagenome assembly OUWB01 (sample SAMEA3914806, study PRJEB12502) | metagenome | biome: forest; material: soil | place: Canada | collected 2011-08-03 | depth 0.1 m
ATCGTGCTGTGCTATTTCGAAGAGATGCCCCAGGCCGAGGCCGCCCGCGTCATGGGGATGAACCTTAAGGCGGTGGAGGCGTTGCTGTTCCGGGCGCGCCAAAGTCTGAAATCGGGGTTGAAGGCGGTATTGAGCGATGACTGATCTGAAAGACCTTTGGCTGGTCGCGCCGCTGTCCGAGGCGGCGAAGACGCGCATGATCGAACGGGCCCTGGCCGCGCCCCAGCTTTTGCCGTGGCCGCTGGCGGCGGCGGCGGCGTTGGAGCGGGCGCTGAGTGAATGGCGCTATGGCCTTGCCTATAAGCTGGCCGGCGCTGCCGCCTGCGTCGCCCTGGGTCTGGGTATCGGCTTTACGCTGGCGCCCAACGATCATGACGTTGCCGGTATGGCGTTCATGACTGCAGCCCTCACGCCCGCCGGGGAGGTGTCGGAATGAAACCGCAAGCAAGACCGCACTGGATGCTGGGCGTGGTGATCCTGATCCTGACCGCCGGCGATCTGGTGCTGGGCGCCACGGTGATCGGCATGACATTGCAAAAGCACTTCCACCCGTTCTCGGTCGCCATGAAAAACATCAAGTCATTGCCGCCGGAAGAGCGCAAGGCGGTGCATCTTATTGCCAAACAGGAAGCGCCCGCCCTGCGCCAAAGTTCGAAGGCGGCCCGCGCCGCGCGCCTCGACCTCGCGGCCTATGTCGCCGGCCCGAACTATAACCGCGCCGAGGCGCAAAAGCGCTTCGACGACCTGCGCGCCAAGACGGCACAATCCCAGGTCCTTGCCGAGACCATGTTCCTCGACATGGCCGACAAGCTGTCTCCCGAGGACCGCTCGAAACTGCTCGACGCCCAGGCAAAGTAGACGTTTCCCCCGACCTGTGGCAGATTAGGGCGGGTTTGGGGGCGGGCGAGATGGTGAAGTTCCTGACGGCGATCGTCGCCTTGGGCTGCGCGGTCGGTCTTTGCGCCCTGGCCCTATGGGTCGTCCCGCCGGCCGATCCGATCGACTATATTCAATTCAAACTGAACCACCGCGTCACCGACACGGTCGGAATCACCACGGCCGAGGCGGCGACGATCTGTCCGCCGGAGATGAGTTATTACCGGGCCCAATGCGTCGACCGCCTCACGCATCCCCATTTCGCCGCATGGCAAAGCCGCTCACGCTTTCTCAGCGAGGTTCAGACGATTCCCGACGAAGACTGCGCGCGCATGGCCGATACCCTGAAGGCGCGCGAGCAGCTGAGCGACGACGGCGCCCTGATCAAGAACGCTCGCGGCGGCTTCAATTGCGATTTCGCCCGTTTCGGCCTTGTTCACCTCGTCCGGTCCGAACACGCCGGTACCGATCAATGCTCGCCTACCTATGACGTCAATATCACCTTGGCGATGTCGGCGCCGGATTTCGACGTCTGCGTACGCAAGACCTACGTCACCCGGCCGGTCTACAATCTGTCGCACACACGCTTCTCGATCGAGGTGGGAGACGGTCCCAATGGCGCCCGATGCCTCTATTCGCGCATCCTGAACGGACGCCTGACCGATCGATGGCGGCTGGAAAGCTGTCCGGAAACCTGGGATTTCTGACGGCGTCAGCCCATCTTCACGGTGCGGATGGAGAACTGCGACACCAGCTTGCTCACGCCCGGCATGGTCGACAGCACGTCGCGGTGCACGTCCTCATAGGACAGGCTTTCGCGCAGCACGATCTTCAGCAGATAGTCCGCTTCGCCCGACATCAGATGGCATTCCTCGATGGCGGCGCAGGCGATCGCCGCCTTTTCGAACTTCTCGAAGGTCTCGCGCCTCTGGTCCTGCAGGGTGACGTGGACGAAGACCGTCCCCTGCTTGCCCTGGACGTTTTCGGCGATGACGGCGCGATAGCCGGTGATCACGCCCTTCTGCTCGAGGATCTTGACACGCCGATGCGCCGCCGACGGCGACAGGCCGACCGCCTCGCCCAATTCGGCGGATGTCGCGCGCGCATTGATGCGCAGCACCTTGATCAGCTCGCGATCGAAAGAATCAAGGTCGGAAAATTTATCGCTGTTGGCCATGATTTTGAGATTATCTACACCGACTTGCCAAATCAAACCCTTAATTTTCGAAAATCTGTCGGCGCAATGAGATCATACTGTTTTGAAACTACACGCGTGCCACGCGAAACAGGAGATGCGGTATGAAGATCGGTGTGCCCAAGGAAATCAAGAACCACGAATACCGCGTCGGCCTGGTGCCGCACTCGGTCGCCGAACTGACCCACCTCGGCCATCAGGTGTTCGTCGAAACCCAGGCCGGCGTCGGCATCGGCTTCTCGGACGAAGACTATATCGCCGCCGGGGCGACGATTCTGGCCACCGCGCAGGAAACCTTCGCCGCCGGCGACATGATCGTCAAGGTCAAGGAACCGCAATTGGCCGAATGCGCCATGCTGCGCCCCGACCAGACGCTGTTCACCTATCTGCACCTCGCCGCCGACAAGCCCCAAGCCGAAGCCCTGATGGCGTCGGGCGCCACCTGCATCGCCTACGAGACCGTGACCGAGGCGCAAGGCGGCCTGCCACTGCTGCGGCCGATGTCCGAAGTCGCCGGCCGCATTTCGGTGCACGTCGGCGCGACCTATCTGCACAAGGCCTTCGGCGGTCGCGGCGTCCTGCTGGGCGGCGTGCCGGGCGTTGCCCCGGCCAAGGTCGTCATCATCGGCGGCGGCGTGTCCGGTATCAATGCCGCCCAGATGGCCGCCGGCATGTCGGCGGACGTCACCATCTTCGACCTCGACGCCCACAAGCTGATCGAGATCGACCAGATGTTCCACGGCCGCGTCAAGACCGCCTATTCGTCGAAAGCGGCGCTGGCAGAGGCCGTCAAGGATGCCGACCTGGTCATCGGCGCCGTGCTGATCCCGGGCGCGGCCGCGCCCAAGCTGATCACCCGCGCCATGCTCAAAACGATGAAACAAGGCGCGGTTCTGGTCGATATCGCCATCGACCAGGGCGGCTGCTTCGAAACCAGCCATCCGACCACCCACCAGGACCCGATCTTCGTCGTCGACGGCATTGTCCACTATTGCGTCGCCAACATGCCGGGCGCCGTGGCCCGCACCTCGACGCTGGCGCTCAACAACGCCACCCTGCCCTTCGTCGTCAAGATGGCGCGGATGGGCGTCCCGGCGGCGCTCGCGGCCGATCCACACCTGAAGAACGGGCTGAACATCGCGCGCGGCAAGATCACCTACCAGGCGGTCGCCGAAGCCCTGGGATTAAAATTCGAACCGCTCGGTGATCTGAATACCGCGGCCTGACGTAGACACCTATACCCCCAGGGCGCCCTGACCCGCGCCGGGGCCGATAGCGCTCGAGGTTGCCCCCCACCTCGGGCGCTTTTTTTGTTTGCCCGCTTGTGTTTCCGAGTGAAGGCCATATGAAGATCGTCACATTAGAGACGTGAATTCAGTGACCTGACTCTTGGGGGCCGCCATGCTCAAATCCTTCGCCGCCGCCCTCGTGATCCTTGCCGTCGCCACAGACGTGCAGGCCAGACCGCACCGTCACGCGCACCCGGCCCATCCGCCGCGCAATATCGTCATCTTCGTCGCCGACGGCCTGCGCTACGCCGGCGTCACGGCCGACACGGCCCCTACCCTGGCCCAGATCCAGCGCGACGGCGTCGACTTCGCCAATTCGCATTCGCTCTATCCGACCGTGACCACGGCCAATGCCTCTGTCATCGCCACCGGCCACGGTATCGGCGACACCGGCGAGTGGTCGAACAGCCTCTATACCGGTGCGCCGTTCCAAAGCGGCCACGGCTATCTCGTTGCCGGCATGGAAAACGACGCCGTGCTGGAAGAGGTCAATGCCCGCTACGGCGGCAACTATTTCAACGAACTCAGCCTGCTCAAACTGGCGCGCGACCACGGCTACAAGACCGCGGCGATCGGCAAGGAAGGCCCGATCCTGATCCAGGATATCGCCGCCGCCGACGGCCGTTCGACGATCGTCATCGACGACTCGACCGGCGGTGCCGCCGGCCGCGCCGTACCGCTCGACCCGGCGGTCGCCGCCGCCATCACCGCCGCGGGCCTCAGCCTCAATCCGGACGATCACAAGGCCAACGGTTCGATGTATTCCGACAGCAAGACCGGCCTGAAGGTCTCAAACGCGCTGCAGCAGGCCTGGTTCACCGACGTGGCGACGAAGGTCGTGCTGCCGCGCTTCGTCAAGTCGGGTAAGCCCTTCGCGCTCGTCTACTGGTCGCGCGATCCCGACGGCACCCAGCACAATACCGGCGACAGCATCAACGCCTTTACGCCGGGCATCAACGGCCCGACCGCTCTATCGGGCGTGCGCGATGCCTCGGACAATCTGCAACGGCTGATCGACACGCTGAAAGTATTGGGCGTCTACAAGAATACCGACATCTTCGTCACCGCCGACCATGGCTTCTCGACCATCAGCCGCCAGTCGAAGACGTCGTGGTCGACCGGGTTCACCTATGCCGACACTATGCTGCCCGGCGAACTGCCGGAGGGCTTCGTCGCCATCGACATGGCCCATGCCTTAGGTCTCAAGCTCTACGGCAATACCCAGCCGCTCGATCCGGCCAAGGGCGAACATCCGAAGGGCACCGCCTATCTCGGCGACGATCCGGCGCATCCCGACGCCATTGTCATGGGTTCGGGCGGCTCCGAACTGATCTATCTCGATCCCGCCAAGGCCAAAGACCTGGCGCCGAAGCTGATTGCCGCCCTGACCGGCGAGGACTATGTCGCCGCCCTGTTCGTCGCCGACGACTTGGGCCCCATTCCGGGCGCCTTGCCGTTATCGGCGGTCGGTCTGAAGGGGTCGGCCCTGACGCCCCAGCCGGCGATCTATGTCAGCTTTACCGATTTCACCACGCCGGACTGCCTCAAGACATGGAAAAACCCGGAGCTGTGCTCGGTCATGGTCTCCGATACCGCCCTGCAGCAGGGCCAGGGCAATCACGGCGGCTTCACCCGCGCCAATACGCGCAACTTCATGGCGGCGATCGGCCCGGACTTCAAAGCGCGCTATCGCGATCCATCGCCCGTCTCCAATGCCGACATCGCCCCGACCCTGGCGCACGCGATCGGCCTGCCGCTACCGTCCAGGGGCAAGCTCACCGGCCGAGCTATCCGCGAAGCGCTGCGCCACGGCAAGCGCACGATAGCGACGCCGCATGTGCTGCGTTCGGCGCCGGCGGCCAATGGCTTCGTCACGGTGCTGGAGAGCCAAAGCATTGGCGACGAGACCTATCTCGATGCCGCCGGCCAACCGGGTCGCGTGGTCGGCTTGAAGACGACGCATTAGCGTCAGCCGTAACAAGAGTGTCATGGGGCGCTGCTAGGGCTCGGAAAACGCTCCGGAGTCGCGCCATGATCAAGTCCTGTCTGCTTTCCGCCCTGATGCTGGGCACGGCCCTGAGCGCGCCGTTAGCTCACGCCCAAACGGCCGCGATGGCGAACGCACCCGCCGCGACGCAGCCCGCCACGACAAGGCGCAATATCGTCATCTTCGTCGCCGACGGCCTGCGCTACGGCATCGTCAATAAGGACACAGCGCCGACCCTGGCGCGGATCCAGCACGACGGGGTCGACTTCACCAATTCGCACTCGGTCTATCCGACCGTGACCACGGTCAATGCCTCGGTTATCGCCACCGGCCACGGCGTCGGCGATACCGGCGAATACGGCAATGTCATGTATCTCGGCCTGCCCGCCCTGGCCGCCGCCTTCGCCAGCGCCGGCGGCGACATGGAAGACGACGCCGTCCTGCAGCAGACCAATGACCGCTTCGGTCCGAACTATCTCACCGAGACCAGCCTGCTCAAGGCCGCCCGCCAGCAGGGCTACGTGACCGCCGCCATCGGCAAGGAAGGCCCCGTCGCCATCCAGGACATCGAGGCGGTGCGCGGCAAGGCGCCGACGATCATCATCGACGACGCGACGGGCTGGGACAAGCTGAACCCGCCCGACACCATCCCGCTGGCGCCCGAGATCAAGGACGCCATCAAGGCCGCCGGCCTGGAAACCCAGGCGCGCGACCGTGGCCTCAACCAGTCGCCGGGCGCCTACAACCTGGCGGGCGTGCAGGTCGCCAATATCTACCAGCAGACCTGGTTCGTCGACGTCACGACCAAGGTCGTGCTGCCGCGCTTCGTCAAGTCGGGCCAGCCCTTCGCGCTGGTCTACTGGTCGCGCGACCCCGACGGCACCCAGCATAATCAGGGCGACAGCCTGAACGCGCTGAACCCCGGCATCAACGGCCCGACCTCGCTGGCCGCCGTGAGAAACGCCTCCGACAATCTGCAGGCGTTGATCGATACGTTGAAGGCGCTGGGCGTCTACGACAATACCGATATCTTCGTCACCGCCGACCATGGCTTCTCGACCATCAGCCGCCAGTCGAAGACCTCCTATGCCGCGACCTTGGCCTATCCCGACGACACGGTGAAAGGCTTCCTGCCGCAGGGCTTCGTCGCCATCGACCTGGCCCATGCGCTGAAGCTGCCGCTGCTCGACGCCTATGGCGCGCCCATCGACTACACGCACCACTTCCATCCGGGCAGCGTGGCCATGCTGGGCAAGGACCCGAAGAACCCCGACATCATCTTCATCGTCGGCGGCGGCTCGGACATGCTGTATCTCGATCCAACGAAGGCGAAAGACCTGGCGCCGAAGATCGTCGCCGTGCTGGCCAAGGAAGACTATACCGGCGCCCTGTTCAACGACGAGAGCCTCGGCGCCATTCCCGGCGCCCTGGCCATGAAGGATGTGCGCCTGTCCGGCACCGCCAAGACGCCGAAGCCCGGCATCTACATCTCGTTCGCCGACCACACGACGCCGGCTTGCATGAAGAAATGGAAGAACGCCGAGCTCTGTTCGGCCCTGGTCGCCGACGGCAATCTGCAGCAGGGCCAAGGCAATCACGGCGCCCTGACGCGCGCCAATACCCACAATTTCATGGCCGCCATCGGTCCCGATTTCAAGGCGGGCTTTAAAGACCCGTCGCCGGTGTCGAATGCCGACATCGCCCCGACCCTGATCCACGCCACCGGCCTCACGCCGCCGGCGCCGGTCGGCAATCTCAGGGGCCGGGTGATCGGCGAGGCCTTGTCGGGCGGTCCGGCAGACGTGCCCAGCCAGCCCCTCGTGACCCGCTCCCAGCCCGCCGCCAATGGCTTTACGACCGTCCTGCAAGGCCAGAGCGCGGACGGCGAAATCTATTTCGACGCCGCGGGGATGCCGGGCCGGGTTATCGGCCTAAAAACCGAAAAGTAATAAATCCCGAAACAAATACCGCAAATTTGGGTTTGAAAACGCGAAAAACCGCGACATATTAAGGGCCAGGGAGAGAACATCCATGGCCAAGACGCTGCGTGTGCGCCAGATCGGCGCCGACGAACTGGAAATCGTGCGCGAACTGGCGCTGGTCATATGGCCCAAATGTTACCGTAACATCATCGGTCCCGACCGCGTCGACTCCATGCTGGCGGTCCTCTATTCGACCGACAACCTGACGCGCGAGATGCACGACGACGGCCACGCCTTCTGGATCGTGCGCGTCGGCGATACCGATGTCGGCTATGCGTCGGGCTATGTCGACGGCGAACGGCTGTGGTTGAAGAAGCTCTATGTGCGCGACGACTATCGCGGCCTGGGTCTCGGCAAGGCACTGATCACCGCCGTGCTCGACCACCTCTACGTGCCCGGCCATACCCAGGACATGGCGCTCTACGTCAATCGCGACAATACGCCGGCGATCGACTACTACCTGCGCTCCGGCTTTCAGATCGAGGCCGAGGTGCCGGTGCAGATGGGCCCCTATGGCTTCACGGATTTCGTGATGCAACGGCCGCTCCAGGACGCCACCATGTAAGCGCTGTCATAAGTGCGACCTTTATGGCTTATTTATTTTAAAGCAGCAATTTTAATCCATTTTTTACTGTAATTAACCCCAAGGTTACAATTCTTAACAAAACCACAAGGGATACACGCCTCACGCGAATATGCGGGCGGAAAACAATCCCGTTACCGGGTTTTTCACAACTTACACAGACTGAATTTGTGTGTTACCCCTTAAGGTGCCGGTAGGGACTGTGAACAGTCGGGCTTCGCCCACCCCGGCAGGCACCCAAAACGGGTCGCCATATTCTTGCAAAAATTGAGGTGTTTACTGTCGAGTAGAGTAAAATAGACGTCCGGAGCAAAATTATGGACACAATGTGCCCCGCCCTTCAAGACGATACCCCGACCGTTCGGAGTAAGCCTATGCCCTACGCGCCTCACGTCAGGCAAATCTCCCTGGCCGAGCTGGAAATCGTTCGCCACCTGGCGCTTCAGATCTGGCCCAAATGTTACCGTTCGATCATCGCGCCGGATCACATCGACAGTATGCTGAGCGCATTGTTCGACCTCGACACTCTGGAACAGGACATCACTGAAAAAGGCCACGTCTATTGGGTCGTTCGGGTCGGCCATCGCGATGTCGGCTTCGCCTCGGCGCATCTGGACGGGACGCGCGTATGGCTGACCAAGCTCTATGTCCTGGCCGACTATCGCGGCTTTGGCCTCGGCAAGGCGTTGATCGGCGCTGTGCAGGACTATTTCGCCCCCGCCGCCCACATGTCGGTGTGCGTGCACAAGGAACACGATTCCGCCGTCGATTTCTGCCTGCGTTCGGGTTTTTCGATAGACCGCGAAATCCCCTTCAGCCTCGGCGCCTACGGCTTTACCGACTATGTCATGCGCAAGGACCTCAGGAACTGAGTTCGCCCGGCGGCTTCCCGCCAAAATGAGAGAAAGCCCGGCGCCCTTGCCAGCGCCGGGCTTTTTTATTTCATGAGTTGCGTGACCTCGGGTCCGCCGAACGCCACCTGCCATAGAAAGACCGTCAGCCCGTGGAACACGATAGCCGGCCATAGAGAGCCGGTGCGATAGCGCATCCAGGCGCAGCCGGCACCAAGGATGGCGGCGCACAAGAGAAACGGCACAGTCAGGAATAGATGCGCACCCGGCAAAAAGGTCAGCGCCTCCACCCCATGCCAGACGACGAAGAGCAGCAGTCCGGCGGTAATCCAGCGCCCCGGCCGTGCAATTTCGCCACGCCCAGGGATCAAGAAGCCGCGAAATACCAGTTCTTCAGTAAGGGAAGGCACGACCATCACCTTTGCCAGCCGTACCGGCCACCCGGCGAAAGCCGGATTCCAATGGGCGACACCGGCGGGAAAGGCCACCGCCGCGATCAAGCGCAAACCCAGCGCGGCGATGATGCCGCACCGGCCCCAGCCCCCTATATCGGGCCAAGTTACAAGAGAGGACCAAACCCGCCGCCACATGACTGCGGTTTTATGCTCGGCGCGCCACCTTGACCAGCAGCCATATCAGCAACAACAGGGCGATGGCATCCAGTACTACCTTGCCCCATAGATCGATCGGCGCCGCGCCGATAAAGCCGACGAACATGATGGCGCAATTGCCGAGGAAAACGCCGTAGGTCAGGCCGACATCGTGCCATTTCCCCCATTTCGCATGCGCCATCCAGCCGGGCACCAGGGCCAGCGGGGCCACGGCCAGGACAAGGCCGACAACCGTCGGGATCGCCGGCGTCACATCCGGCCGGATGCCGAAGGCCATCGCCAGGACACCGAACAGCACCACCGAAAACACGGTGCTCGCCACGGCGACGGCCACCGGATGCGGCGGGGTTATGGGCTTGGGCGCCTTGGCGAGCGCCCGGCGGAACGGGCCAACCGCCAGCGCGATCATCACGAAAATCGCCGCGGCCCCGGCGATAAGATCCGCGTTCGGTACGGGATAGGGCGGCTGATGCAGGAATTTCACCCGCGCGATCACGTTCCAGCCATACCAGGCGGCATGGCAGGCCGGCAGGAACAACACGCAGATGAGGCCGATCCCCCAGCCGCTCAGCCAGCCATTGTCCTTGCGGCTCGGAAAGATCAGCTCGCACAGGGTGACGGGGACGAGAACGACAAATACCGCCTCATAGATCATCGCCCACAGGAAATAGAGGTAGTTGAACCCCCAGTTTCGCGCATACTCCACGCCCTTCAGCTTGATGACCAGAGGGGCAAACGAGGTCTGCTGGATCAGGCATTCCTCGGCGACCGCCAGCGCGAGCGCCAGCAGCAACAGGTTTAGCCACCCTAGCCGGAAACGGCGCGTCAGATAACGCGCCATGACCGCGCCCCCGCCCCAGATCAGCACTTCGATCGGATAGACGAAGGCCGAACTCACCCGAGTCGCGCCGGGCAGGATTTCGGCGATCAGCGGCGCCAGCAGCATCAGGGTAATGGCCGGCAAGGCGCGGTAAAACCACGACCTTTTCTGGATGACATCAACCTCGGGCATGATATGTTCTTTCATCTCGTAAAAATCTTTGATAAAAGTATCTCATGTCTAAGATAAATTCAAGCCCCCCACCCCCGCCCGGCCCGGACCCGCATCTCGCCGACGGCGGCGCGCGTTATGACCGGCTGCACCGCGACCTGTCGACCGCGGTCATCACCTTTCATGAGGCTGTGTCCCGCCGCCTGGGCATGACGGCGGCCGAGCGCAAGACCCTGGGCATCCTAGGGGAAATGGGCGTGGCGACGCCGGGGCAGTTGGCCGCGGCGACGGGGCTGACCACCGGCGCCATCACCGGCATCGTCGACCGCCTGGAAAAGGCCGGCTACGCCAAGCGCGTGCCCAATCCCGACGACCGGCGCAGCATCCTGATCCATGCCCGGCAACAGGACAAGGCGCGCGCCCTGGTCGCGCCGATCTTCGGTTCGCTGAGCCTGGCCATGGCCGACCTGTCGGCGCGCTATACGCCGGAACAGCTGGAGCTCATCCACGGATATCTGGCCGAAACCACCGAGGTCCTGCGTAACGAGGCGCGCAAGCTACAAGAATAGAGTCCGGTAAAATCTATCCCGCCATACGCCAGGCCTTGACCTGGGCTTCAGCCGAGGCCTTTGCATGGTCGATATCCGGCTTTTTCATGTGGTGGACCAGCACGTTGAGGACGTTGCCGGCATCGGCGACGCCCATCCACTGGGCGATCGTCATCCATTTGTAGGAGGCGACGAAGTCCACCGGCACGCCGCGGCCGTCGTGATAGATGACCCCGAGATTGTAGGCTGCGTTCGGATAGCCGTGCGCCGTCGCCCGCTCAAACCACGTCACCGCGCGCACGGGATCGGCCGCGATGCCGATGCCGTCGAGATAGATCTGGCCGAGCGCGTATTCCGCCGCCGGATCCCCGGTCGCCGCCGCCTTTTCGAACCATTGCCGTCCGACCACGGGATCCTTGGCCGCGCCCTCGCCGTCCATATACATGGTGCCGAGCTTCCATTGCGCCGGCGCGAAGCCCTGGTCGGCGCTCTTGCGGAACCAGTCCATCGCCTTGGTGTGATCGGCCGTGGCGTTCAGCCCGGTATCGTACATGATGCCGAGCAGATACTGGCCGTTCTTGTCGCCCTGGTTGGCCGACTGCTGCTCGAGCTCCATGGCCTTGCCGTAGTCCTGGACGACGCCGATTCCTTTCATGTACATGAAGCCGAGATCCGCCTGGGCCGGCGCGAAACCGCCCTGCGCCGCCTGGTTCTGCCACTTGAAGGCGCTGGCCGCGTCCATCTTGCTGCCGGTGCCGGCGCGATAATTCATGCCCAAGGTATATTCCGCGCGCTGATCTCCGCCCTGGGCCAGCAGTTGCAACTGGGCCATCGACTTGGTGTTATAGGCGTCCTGCGGATCGGCGACATGCGGCGGCAAGGCCGGCAGGGGCACGGTGTCGGCCATGGGCCGGGTTCTGGCCGTGACCGGCGCGGCCACGGACTTCGCATGAGCCTTCGACTTCACAGTCTTGCCCTTGACGCTCTTGCTCTTGCCGGCCTTACCGGGCGCCGGCTTATGCGTTGCGCTCTTCGCCTTGCTGGTCTTGGCTTTTCCCGCCGGCGCCGCGGCGTGATGCGCGGCGGGCGTCGTTTGCGTCGTCTCGGCGTTCACGGCGCAGGGAAGCGCCCCCAATGCCACCGCCGTCATCAGAATTCGCAGATAGCCCATCGTTCTTACGGCCCCTTTTGTCCGCTTCAATCCATTGGTTTAAAATCGCTCGCCTCGGCCTTGCCCCGCGCAATATCGTCGGCGCTCATTCCGGCCTCTATATTTTTGATACCATTAGGTGCGTATTTGTCGCCGCCGGCGGCAGCCAGGATCAACCACTTCAACGCGGTGACCTTGTCCGCGGTCACGTCCGTTCCCGCGAAGTAATAGACGCCGAGCATGTTTTGGGCGACGCTGTAGCCTCGCTGGGCCGGAGTCTGCATAAGCGCAATCCCCTTCGCCTGATCGACGGGCACGCCCCACCCCTGCATGTAGTCAAGCGCCACGTCATACTGACCGGTCTTGTCGCCCTGATCGGCCGCGACCTTGTACCATTTGAACGCCTGGGCGTCGTCGACCGGCACGCCGGCCCCTTCGTGATACATGTTGCCAAGATGAAGCTGGGCGTTGGCGTAACCGAGATCGGCCGACCTCAGCATCCAGGTCCGCCCTTCTTTAAGGTCAAGCTCTTCCCCCTGGCCCTTTTCGAGGGCGACCCCGAGTTTATACATGGCCAAGCGCGAACCAAGCGCTGAGGCCTGGCGATAGAGCTTCGCGGCTTGGGCTTCATCCTTGGCAACGACCTTGCCGTTGGCATAGAGCCGGCCCAATTCCACCATGGCGGTCGCCGGAAAGTGCGCCTGGATGCCGGAGCGATAAAGTTCGACGGCCTTGTCGGAATCTTGCGAAACACCCCAACCGAACTCGTAAAGAGCGCCAAGATTGGCGTAGCCGTTCCCATAACCGGCGTCGGCCTCCAATTGATAAAAGGTTGCCGCCTTGGAATAGTCTTTGGCGACGCCATGTCCGGTTACGTATAAATCCGCAATGGCCTGGCTCGCATGGGCGCTACCCGTCGCCTGAGCTTTTTGGTACCAAATCATGGCCTGGGCGTAGTCGCGTGGTACACCAAGCCCCCGTTCGTATGAAGCGCCGATAGCGATCATGGCATCGGCGTCGCCCAGATCAACCGCCTTGCGGTATTGAACCAGCGCGTTGGCATAGTCCTTGGGCATGCCCCAGCCAAGCTGGTTCATAACACCGATATCGCCGACGGCTTCCGCATTTCCTGCCGCGGCGGCTTTTTGATACAACGCCAAGGCTCGAACATGGTCGATGTCTCCAGCACGGCCGTCGTTCAGCATGTCCGCCAGGGCCGTCATGCCTATCGGGTCGCCCTTGTCGGCCAGCGCCTGGACCTCGGTCAGAGGCCGTTCTTCCATGGCCTCGACCGGGTCCTTTAGCGGCGGCAACGAGGCGGCGGGAGACGTTCCCGACGCCATCATCGCTATCAGGAGAAACGCGCCGATCATTTGGCGCCTCCCGCCGGATCGGGCTCAGGCTTGAACGCTCCGGCCCGCGATTGGGCCCGGCCGATATCACCGCCCGACATGGTCTGACGCAGGCGGGTCACCGCGGCCTTGGCATCGTCATTGTCGTTACCCGCCGCGATCATGTACCAGGTCAGCGCGCCGACATAGTCCTGCGGCACGCCCATGGCGTTTTCGCACATCTCGCCCAGCCGGTACTGGCTATAGGCGTCGCCGCGATTGGCCGCCCTGAGGTAGAAGTCGTGCGCCTTGACATAGTCGGCCGTTACACCGTTGCCGTCGCGATAGAGGTCGCCCAGTTCGCCCCAGGCCTCCGGATCGTCGGCGCCGGCGACCTTTTCCAGCCACTTCATCCCCTCGGCCGCATCGAGCGTCGTGCCCTTGCCCGTCAGGTAGAGGGTGGCCACGGTGATTTCCGCGTCGTCGTCGCCGGCTTCGGCGGCCTTCTTGTACCAGCCGAAGCCGGCGGCGTCGTCCTCGGTGACACCATCGCCGTTGAGGTACATGTCGCCGAGGTTTTCCAGGGCGGTCTCGTCGCCCTGGGCCGCCGCCCTCTTGTAATAGTCGAGCGCCTTGGCGTCATCGGGCGTGGTGCCCACGGCATGGTGGTACATGAAACCGAGCTGGGTCTGCGCCCAGGCATTGCCCTGATCCGCCGACTGTTGCATCAGGCCGAACGCCTTGACCTCGTCCTTGGCGACGCCCTTGCCCTGATGATAGAGGACCCCGAGATAGTATTGCGACCACGCGCTGCCGCCGGCCGCGCCCTTTTCGAACAGGCCGCGCGCCTTGACGAAATCGACCGGGACGCCGTCACCCTCGAAATAGATCAGGCCGAGATAATAGAAGGCCTCGGTATTGCCGGCATCGGCCGATTTTTGCAGCCAGTCGCGCGCCCCGCCGAAGTCCTGGGGCCACTTGTCGTCGCCATAGAGATCGAGATAGCCCAGGTTCAGCATGGCACCCGCGTCACCGCCGGCGGCGGCCTGCTTGTACCATTTCACCGCGGTCGGGACATCCTTGGTCACGCCCTCGCCGTTCTGGAACATGTAGCCGACGGCGTTCTGCGCGGTGGCGTTGCCCTGTTGCGCCGCCAGAAGGTAATAACCCACGGCGCGCTCGGGGTTCTTCTCGAAGCCGTCGCCGTCGCTGTACATATCTCCGAGCGCGATTTCCGCGTCGGCGTCGCCCATTGCCGCCGCCTTGCGGAACCACGTCGCCGCGGCCGCCGGGTCCTTGGCCACCCCACGGCCGTTGCGATAGCAGAAACCGGTATTGAATTCGCCGTCGACATGCCCCTGATCGGCGGCCTTTTGGTACCACTTGAACGCTTCGGCATCGTCGGCCTTCAGGCCGCCCCGCCCATCCATGAGCAACAGCCCGTACATGTTCTCGCTTTCGGCACGGCCGGACTCGGCGCCCCTGCGATACAGCGCGACGGCGCGCGCCTCGTCCTTGGCGACGCCGCGGCCGTCAAGATAGATGCGCGCCAGGGTTTCCGTCGCGTCGGGGTCGCCGGCGTCGGAGGCTTTTTGATACCATTTCGCCGCGACGGCATCGTCTTGCGGCACGCCGTCGCCCTGGGCATAGACAGAGGCCAGATCGAGGTCGGCGGCGAGCGATCCCTGCGCCGCCGCGCGCGTCAGCCAATCCAGCGCCGCCTTGGGGTCCTTGGCGATCCCGGCCCCCGACCAATAGCTGCGGCCCAGCATCAGCATGGCCGAGGCGTCACCGGCATCGGCGCCCTTTTGGTACCATTTCACGGCTTCCGCCGCATCGATGGTCACACCCGTGCCGTCACGATAGGCATAGCCGATTTCAACCAGGGCCGGAGCATAGCCCCCGTCGGCCGCCTTGTGCAGCAAAACCAGGCCACGGGCGGGATCCTTGGCCACGCCCTGGCCCATCATATACATACTTCCCATGGCGGCATCGGCGGCGAAACTGCCGTGGTCGGCGGCCTTTTGGTACCAGCTCATCGCCGCGGCATAGTTCTGAGGCACGCCGTGCGCCCAACGATTCATATGGCCGAGCGTCAGCATGGCGTCGGTATTGCCGGCCGCGGCAGCCTGTTCATACAGCGCCTTGGCCTTGGCGGCGTCCTCGGCGACGCCCAGGCCATGCTCGTAGACATAGCCTATGTCCTGAACGCCGGCCGGATCGCCGGCATCGGCGGCCTTCTGGAACAGACCGAGCGCGCGGGCATAGTCGCGATCGACGCCGCGCCCGTCGAGATAAATCTCGCCCAGCGTCACCTCGGCCCGGGTCTCGCCCTTGTCGGCCGCGGCCTGCAGATCGGCCAGCGATCGTTTGTCATCCCGATCCTGCGCCACGGCTTGTGACGCCACCACGACCAGCGCCAGACATAGTCCGGACGTCCACGCAACCCTCATAAATCCCCCGGCAAACAGCTCAAGCCCACGATGGCACGGATGCAAGCAATTGTTAAGGCTTTTGCCGGGCTTTAAATTGCGCTAGACAGGGGCCACATAGGGTTCCGGGGGATGAAGGACCACGTGAGTCCACGCCTCCGCGCACAACCGTCTCAAGGAGGCTATTCATGTTGTTCAAACGCGCCACCGCCCTGATCGCCATGGCCGGCATCGCCGTGTCTCTGGGCGCCTGCGGCATCAACAACATCCCGACCAAGGAAGAGAACGCCAAGGCCAAGTGGTCGGACGTTCAGGTCAACTTCCAGCGCCGCGCCGACCTGATCCCGCAACTGGTCGCCACCGTCAAGGGCGCCGCGGCCCAGGAACGCATCACCCTGACCCAGGTCATCCAGGCGCGCGCCAGCGCCACCCAGGTCAAGGTCGACGCCTCGACCATCACCGATCCGGCCAAGTTCCAGCAATACGAACAGGCGCAGAACGGCCTGTCCTCGGCGCTCGGCCGGTTGATGGTCATCAACGAGCAGTATCCGGACCTCAAGTCCAATGCCAACTTCCAGGACCTGATGGTCGAGCTGGAAGGCTCGCAGAATCGCATTTCGGTCTCGGAAAAGGACTATAACGACGCTGCCCAGGACTATAATCTCAGCCTGCGCACCTTCCCCAGCGTGATCTGGGCCAAGACCCTGTATTCGGCCGAAAAGCCGATGCAGTATTTCCAGGCCTCAGCCACGGCGCAAACCGCGCCGACGGTCGACTTCTCGGACATCGCTTCCGGTCCCGCGCCGGCGTCGAAATAAGCCGCCACCCCCGCGACAAGGCCATTCACAATGCCCGCTTCGGTCATCAAAACCTTCCGCCCGTTCTGGGTGGCCCTGTTCGCCTGGTTGTTCGCCTTCGCGCCGGTGTACGCCGCCGATCTCAAGCTGCCGGACCAGAACGGCCAGCGCGTCGTCGACGACGCCCATATCCTTTCGGACGCCACCCGGGCCGACCTGACCGCCAAGCTGAAAGGCCTGGAGGACGCCACCACCGACCAGATGGTGATCGTCACGGTTCCCGACCTGCAGGGCGATACGATCGAGGATTGGGGCCTGCAACTCCTGCGCAAATGGGGAATCGGCCAGAACGGCACCCTCAAGGCCGCCAATGGCGAAACCTATAAGGACAACGGCATCGTCCTGGTCGTCGCGCCCAACGATCACAAGGTGCGCATCGAGGTCGGCTACGGCCTGGAGCCGGTGATGACCGACGCCATGTCGGGCATCATCATTCGTGAAAACATGGTCCCGGCCTTCAAGACCGGCGACTACAACAGTGGTGTCGAGGCTGGTACCGACGCCATCCTCAAGCAGGTCTCGCTGGACCGCGGCGTCGCCATCCAAAAGGCGCAAGAGGCCGCACAAGCCGACAATGATGGCGCGGTGACGCCGTCGCACGGCCATTTTCCGTTCGGCCTCATCATTTTCATTATCATCATGGTGGTCGTGTTCTCGCGCGGCGGTGGCCTGGGCTGGTTTTTCCTCGGCGCCCTGCTGGGTGGTGGTCGCGGCGGCTGGGGCGATGGCGGCGGCGGTGGCTGGGGCGGCGGTGGCGGTGGCGGCGGATTTTCCGGCGGCGGCGGCTCGGGCGGCGGCGGCGGAGCTTCGGGAGGCTGGTGATGGCTAAATCCTTACATATCGACCATGAACGCATCAACGCCGCGATCTCCAAAGCCGAGGAGACGACGTCCGGTGAAATCACCTGTGTCGTCAAGGCCAAGGCGATGGACTATGCCGAAACCTCGCTCGGCTGGGCGGTCGGCGTGGCCATGATCGTTCCGCTGATCCTGTTCAGCATCGGCGTCATGCCACACCAATGGCTGGCGCTCGCCCTGTCGCGGATCGAAGGGTGGACAACGACCGGGGTCGACGGAACTTTCCATATCTGGGAAGCGGTCATCGCCTATGCCCTGCTGCAACTGATCCTGTTCGTCGTCGTCTATGCCCTGGTCGCCATGACGCCGCTCAAGGTCTGGCTGACGCCGCGCCACACCAAGCACCGCAAGGCCCACGAAAAGGCGCTGGAACAGTTCTATAGCCGTGGCCTTAACATGACGCGCGAACATACCGGCGTGATGATCTATTGCGCCCTTGAGGAACGCTTCGTCGAGGTCATTGCCGACGAGGGCATCTATACCAAGGTCGACAAGGCCCTGTGGGACAATACGGTTCAGGTGCTGGTCAAGCACATCCGCACCGGCGACCTGACCACCGGCTTCGAACAGGCGGTCCTCGCCTGCGGCAATGCCTTGACTGACCATTTTCCGGCCGGCGAGGACAATCCCAACGAACTGCCGAATGTGTTGATCGAGATTTGACGTGCTGAGCCCGGAGCTTGTTCGCTTGATGTCGGCGGTCGCCGATCGCCGCGATGTGACCGTCGGTCGCGCGCTGGCCAATATGGGCCTGATGACCGGCGGCAAGCTGTTCGCCTTTATCAAGGACGGCGCGCTTGTCCTGAAATTGCCGGCCTCGCGGATCGACGCGCTGATCGACGGCCGCGGCGCGGAACGCTTCGAGCGCGGTCAGGGCACACCGATGCGCGAATGGGTCGTGGTGCCGGCTTCGGCCACCGGCGACTGGCCGGACCTCGTGCGCGAGGCCTGTGATTTCGTGGCGGGACGGATATGAGCGATCCGGTTTTCGAGGTAAACTACCGCGTCGGCTTCGGCAATCTCAACGCCTTCTTCGGTGTTTGGTTGAAGCGGACCTGGTTCGATAGGGCGAACTGGAAGCGTTTCGGCCTCTATACACTGGGCATAGCCGTCCTGCACATCGTTGCCCTGCACAGCTACCTGACAAAGCCTGTTTTTAACGTCCCCATGTGGGACTATGCCATGCAGATCGTCATGGGCGTAGCCCTCATCCTGATAAGCGCTGTGTACGCCTTCATCGCCGTCTTCCTGCTGGGCGCTTTATTCACCTATTCGGCCCAGACCATGGTCTTCGCTTTCGGCCCGATGCGCAAACGCGTCAGCCATCTAAAGGCGAACGCCGCCGGCTTCGAAAAGACGGCGAACGAAATCGCGAGCCGAACGAACTGGCACGATGTAGCCGGTGTGGTGGTGACGAAAACAACCGTCGTGCTGTTCGCCAACCGCAACAGCGCTACCCTTATCCCTAAATCGGCCTTCGCCTCTCCGGCCGAAGCCGAAGCCTTCGCCGTCTTCGCCAAGGCCCAATGGGAAGATGCTCGCTCGGTGTTCTGAGGCTTTTGCCGATTTTTTACTTGCGCCCGGCCGGGCAGTTTTGTATCACCATGATAACACGCTATCACGCTGATACAGATGCAACCCAAGGACCATGATGCCGATGCCCTGGCGCGGGCGCTCCTGACCCTGCAAAACCCGCAGGAGGTCCGGGCGTTCCTCGACGATCTGTGCACGCCGTCGGAGCTTCGCGCTTTTGCCGAACGTTTCCGCGTGGCGCGCCTGCTCGACGAGGGCCAGATGAGCTATCGCGATATTTCCGAACGGACCGGCGCCTCGACCACGACCGTGACTCGAGTCGCGCGCTTCCTACGCGAAATGCCGCATCAAGGCTACCGGCTGGTGCTGGATCGAATGAACGAAAGCAAGACAAATGACTGAACCTCGCCTCCGCATCGCCGTGCAAAAGTCCGGCCGCCTCGCCGACCGTTCGCTGGAGCTGATCTCCGGCGCCGGCCTGCGCGTCATGAAGGGCGCCAACGAACTGCTGTACCGCGTCGAGAACCAGCCGATCGACCTGCTACGCGTGCGCGACGACGACATCCCGACCTTCGTCGCCGACAATGTCGCCGAACTGGGCATCGTCGGCTACAACGTCCTGGCCGAGCATTTCCCTAATCAAGATCTTCAAAGCATGATCGTCATGTACCTGGGCTTCGGTTCGTGCACCTTGAAGATCGCCGTGCCCAACGACGTCGACTATACCGGCCCGCAGTGGCTGCAAGGCAAACGCATCGCCAGTTCCTATCCCAACATCCTCGGCAAATGGCTGAAGACGCACGGGGTGACCGCCGAGGTCGTCGAAATGCGCGGCGCCGTCGAGGTCGCCCCGCGCATGAAGATCGCCCACGCCATCTGCGACCTGGTGTCGACCGGCGCCACGCTCGAAGCCAACGGCATGAAGGCGACCGATCTGGTGCTCAAGTCCGAAGCCGTGCTGATCAAGGCGCCGCACGCCCCAGCGCCGGAATTGGCACATATCTTCGACATGGTCATCCGCCGTTTCGACGGCGTCGTCGCCTCGACCGGGGCCAAATACGTCATGTTCAACGCACCGAAATCGCACCTGGCCGAGATCACCAAATTGATCCCCGGCGCCGACTCGCCGACGATCATGCAACTGGCCGGCCGCGACGACGCCGTCGCCGTCCACGCCGTCTGCCAGGAAAACGTCTTCTGGGAGACGCTGGACAAGCTCAAGGCCGCCGGCGCCTCGGCGATACTGGTACTGCCGATCGAAAAGATGATGAAATGAAAACCTTCATCTGGAAAGACCTGAGTCCGTCCGAGCGCAAGCTCGCGCTGGCGCGGCCGGAAAACCGCCGCGACGCCACCGTTCTGGCCCGCGTGCGCGAGATTTTCGACGATATCGAAGCGCGCGGCTTCGCGGCTGTTACCGACTGGGCCGTTCGCCTGGACGGCCATGCGCCCGATCGTATCGCGCTGGACGCCAAGACCGTCGACGCCGCTCGCGCCCAACTGACCCTGGAAGACCTCGCCGCCATGGAACTGGCGGTCGAGAATGTCCGCGCCTTCCAGCAGGCCGAACTGCCGACGACCGGCCCGGTCATTGCGCCAAAGCCCGGCCTGAGCCTGCAGCGCGTCTATCGTCCGCTCGGTACCGCCGGCCTCTACGTGCCGGGGGGGCTGGCGCCCCTGTTCTCGACCCTGATCATGACGGCGGTGCCGGCCCTTGTTGCCGGCGTGCCCAACCGCATCGGCATCACCCCGCCGGCCAGGGACGGCAGCCTGCACCCGATGATGATCGCGGCGGGCCAGGCCTCCGGTCTCGACGCCGTATGGCGCGTCGGCGGCGCTCACGGCATCGCCGCCCTGGCGCTGGGCGTCCTGCCCGATCTGCCGGCGGCCGACAAGCTGTTCGGCCCGGGCAACAAGTACGTCACCGAAGCCAAGCGGTACGCCACCGAGCGCATCTCTGGCCTGGCCATCGACATGCCCGCCGGCCCGTCGGAGCTTCTGGTCATCGCCGACGACAGCGCCAATGTGAAATTGGTCGCCGCCGACCTGCTGTCGCAGGCCGAGCACGACAGCGATGCCCAGGTCGTGCTGGTCGCCCTGTCGGCGGCCATCGCCGAACGCATTGCCATCGAAGTCGAAGCCCAGGTCGCCCGCCTGCCGCGCGAGGTCATCGCCCGTGGTTCGCTCGCCCAGGCGCGGCTGTTTATCGTCCGCGACTTGGACGAAGCCGCCGAGGTTTCCAACGCCTACGGCCCGGAACACCTGGCGATCCAGGTCGCCGACGTCGATGCGATCATTCCGCTTTTGACCGCGGCCGGCACCATCTTCGCCGGCACCTACGCCGCCGAAACCTTCGGCGACTATGCCGCCGGCCCGAGCCATGTGCTGCCGACCGATGGCGCCGCAAAGGCCTATGACGGCATCACCGTGCGCTCGTTCCTGACCAGCTTCGTCGTACAGAAGGCGACGCGCGAAGGCGCCGCCGCCATCGCCCCCGCCGCCGCCCGCCTGGCGCGGTTGGAAGGTCTGGAAGCGCATGCGCTGGCGGCCGATTTCAGGCTGGAGGTTTAAGACCATGTTTAGCTCCCCCTTCCCGTCCCTGAACGCCTCCGGCGCCGGCCTTGAAAGCCTGCCGCCGTCGCTCGAGCCCTTGTGCGAGCGCATGGCCGCCTTCTACGGCGTCGACACGCAGCAACTGGTCGTGACGCGCGGCGCCTCGCACGCCCTGGAGATCGTGCTCCGCCGCCTGCGCATCCATGGCCACGAATACATTTGGGCGCAACCGGACGCCTATCTCGAAGACCTGTGCAGCGTCTATAATCTCACCGTCCGCACCCCACCGGTGTCCGGCCCGCTGCCCAAGGGCGGCGGTGTCTACCGCATCGACAATCCACGCCTGCCCGATGGCAAGGCGTGGGAGGTCGTTGCCGCGCGCACCCTTGCGGTCGATATCTTTCCCTGCATCCTGGTCATCGACGAAAGCTATGCCGACGTCGCCGATGGCAAGAGCCTTGTCCAATTGGCGGCCAGCGAACCCAATGTCATCGTGCTGAAGTCGCTGTCCTACCTGTTCGGCCTGGCCGGGGCGCGCGTCGGCGCCTTGATCGGCAATGGCAAGACCTTGCAGGGCCTGCTGAAATATTGCGAGCCGCACCCGCTGCCGACGCCGTCGATCCGCGCCGCCGAAGCGGCACTGTCGCCGTCGCGCGCCTTGAACGTCCAGGCGCGCATCGACCTGATCCGCGACGAGCAAGCGCGCCTGCGCGCCGCCCTCGACACCTGCGCCACGCTCGATAGCTATTCGCTGCACGACGGGCCCTTCGTCTGGCTGAAGCCGAAAGACCCCGCCACGACGCAGACCGCCCTGAAGCGCCTGGGCGTCGATGTCCGCCGTGTCGACGCCGGCCTGCTTGCGCCGATCGGCGATGTCGCCGCCAATAACCGCATTCTCAAGGCGCTCGGTGTGGCGCCCGACGCCAAGCCGCCGCGCATCGGCGAAGTCCTGCGCGACACCAAGGAGACGCGGATTTCGGCCATCGTCAATCTCGACGCGGCCAAGCCCGTCAAGGTGCACACCGGCGTCGGTTTCTTCGACCACATGCTCGACCAGGTCGCCACCCACGGCGGTTTCAGCCTGCAACTGTCGTGCGAAGGCGATCTGCACATCGACGGCCACCATACGGTCGAGGACTGCATGCTGGCCTTCGGCCAGGCGCTCAAGGTGGCGCTGGGCGACCGCGTCGGCATGGCGCGCTTCGGCTTCGTCCTGCCGATGGACGAGACCGAGGCCAAGGTCTCGATCGACCTCGGCGGCCGGCCGTTCTGCGTCTTCAATGGCGAGTTCAAGTCGACGCATATCGGCGACTATCAGACCGAGATGACGGCGCACGCCTTCCGCTCGCTGTCGGAAACGCTCGGCGCCTCGATCCATGTCGATGTCCAGGGCGGCAACGACCACCACAAGACGGAGGCCTGCTTCAAGGCGCTCGGCCGCGCGCTGCGCCAGGCGACGCGCATCGAAGGCGACGCCCTGCCGTCGACCAAGGGGATGCTGGCATGACCGCGCTCAAGCAGCGAAGCGGTAGCGCATCGCAAAAAGTCACGGTTATTGAACTCGGCTGCGCCAACACCGCTTCCGTTCTGTTCGCTCTGGAGCGGCTGGGCGTCGAAGCGCGCCTGACGTCGGACGCCGCCGAGATCGCCGCCGCCGAAAAGGTCGTGCTGCCCGGTGTTGGCGCCGCGGGCTTCGTCATGTCGCGCATCCACAACCTCGGACTGTTCGAGACGATCAGAAATATCAAGGTCCCGCTGCTCGGCGTTTGCCTCGGCCAGCAATTGCTGTTCGACGGCTCGACAGAAGGTGACGTGCAATGCCTGGGCCTGATTCCCGGCCAGGTGACGAAGATGGTCGTCACCAAGGACCTGGTCGTGCCGCATATGGGCTGGAACCAGCTCGAAATTACGCGCGACGATCCGCTGACCAACGGGGTCGAGGACGGCGATTTCGCCTATTTCGTCCATAGCTATGTCTGCCCGGTCAATGACTTTACGCTGGCGACCAGCACCTATGGCCAGCCCTTCGCCGCCATGGTGCGCAAGGACAATGTCTGGGGCTGCCAGTTCCATCCCGAACGCTCCAGCACCGCGGGTGTGGTGATTCTTAAAAATTTCCTGAGTTTATGAAATGATCCTTTACCCCGCCATCGACCTGATCAACGGCGAATGCGTGCGCCTGGCCCAGGGCCGGTTCGACGCCGTGACGCGGTACGATACCGACCCGTTCAAGCGCCTGGCCACCTTCAACGACGCCGGCGCGGCCTGGGTGCATATCGTCGATCTTGACGGCGCCAAGGCGGGTTCGCCGCAGCAACACGACCTGATCGGCCGTCTGGCGCGCGCGTCGAACGCCAAGATCCAGACCGGCGGCGGCGTGCGCTCGCGCGATCACGTTGAGACCTTGCTCGATGCCGGGGTCTCGGCGGTCGTCGTCGGCTCGGCGGCGGTGAAAAACCCCGAGGAAGTGCGCGGCTGGCTTCTTGAGTTCGGGAAGGATCGCATCACCCTGGCGCTCGATGTCCTGCCCATGACCGATGGCGGGTTCGACGCGGCGCTGCACGGCTGGGTCGAAGGTTCCGGCATCTCGCTGTGGGACGTGCTCGACGACTACCCGGAAGGTGTGGCCCAGCGTATCCTGGTTACCGATGTGTCGCGCGACGGTATGCTGAAAGGGCCGAACATGGCGCTGATGCAGGCCCTGCACGATCGGCGCCCCGATCTCCAGGTCGAAGCCTCCGGCGGCGTGCGCTCGGTCGATGATCTGAAGGCGCTCGATACCATGGGCATTTACGGCGCAATCGTCGGCAAGGCGATCTATGAAGGCCTGATCGACCTCAAGGAGGCCCTGGCATGTTAGCTCGAAGAATTATCCCCTGCCTCGACGTCAAGGACGGCAAGGTCGTCAAGGGCGTGCAGTTCCTGGGACATGAAGTGCTTGGCGACGCCGTCGACATGGCGCTGCGCTATCGTGACGAAGGCGCCGACGAACTGGTGCTCTACGACATCACGGCGTCTTCCGAAGGCCGCACGGTCGACTATAACTGGGTCGCCGATATCGCACGCGCACTCGACATCCCGTTCTGCGTCGCCGGTGGCATCCGCTCGGCGGAACAAGCGGTCAAATGCCTGAACAGCGGCGCCGACAAGGTGTCGATCAATTCGCCGGCCCTCGAGCGTCCCGACCTGATCAACGAATTGGCGCAAATGGCCGGCTCGCAATGCGTCGTCGTCGGTATCGATTCCCGGGAAATGACATTGCCGCGCCCAGGCTCGCTGAGCGAATTCGCCGTCGCCGCCCAAGAGGACAAGGAAGCGCTCGAAGTCGACTACTACGTCCATCAATATTCCGGAGATCCGGAAAAGATGCGCACCGTCGGCCGGCGTACCCTCGACTGGGCGGTCGAGGCGCGCGATCGCGGCGCCGGCGAGATCGTGCTCAACTGCATGAACCAGGATGGTGTGCGCAAGGGCTATGATCTTCGGCAACTGCGCCTGGTCCGCGATCTGATCGACATTCCGCTGGTCGCTTCGGGCGGCGCCGGCGCCCCCGAACACTTCACCGACGTTTTCCAGCAATGCGACGTTTCGGGCGCCCTGGCGGCCAGCGTCTTTCACAAGAAGATCATCGCCATCCCCGACCTCAAGCGCGACCTGCGCTTAGCCGGCGTGCCCGTGCGACTTTGATACTCAGGATTTAACCATGGCCGAGATGCACACCCTTCCCGATCCGCTGACCCTCGACGACGTCGCCCGCATCGACTTCGGCAAGGAAGGCGGGCTCGTCCCGGCCGTTGTCCAGGACGCGGAGACGCTACAGGTGCTGATGCTCGGCTACATGAACGCCGAGGCCCTGACCAAGACGCTGGAGAGCGGCCTCGTCACCTTCTTCTCGCGGTCGAAGGGCCGGTTGTGGACCAAGGGCGAGACCTCGGGAGACGTGCTGCGCCTCGACCACGTCCTGACCGATTGCGACGAAGACGCCGTGCTGGT
>OUWB010149913.1_pt1 | contig 25571 bp, 24 predicted proteins | sample 1779821 | NCBI WGS metagenome assembly OUWB01 (sample SAMEA3914806, study PRJEB12502) | metagenome | biome: forest; material: soil | place: Canada | collected 2011-08-03 | depth 0.1 m
TCCGCCGCGGTCGAAACCGTCGCCGCGCCGGCGGCCTCGGGCAAGACGCGCTTTATCGGCGAGGAAAAGGTCGTCTCCGCCCGTCCGGAACTCGGCGGCGCGCGCGTCGTCGTTTCGGGCGGCCGGGCGCTGGGCTCGAAGGATGAATTCAACGCCGTGCTCGATCCGCTGGCCGACAAGCTGCACGCGGCTGTGGGCGCCTCGCGCGCGGCGGTGGATGCCGGCTATGCGCCCAATGACTATCAGGTCGGCCAGACCGGCAAGGTCGTGGCGCCGGACATCTACATCGCCATCGGCATTTCGGGCGCCATCCAGCATCTGGCCGGGATGAAGGACTCGAAGGTCATCGTCGCCATCAACAAGGACCCGGAAGCGCCGATCTTCGGCGTCGCCGACTTCGGCCTGGTCGAGGACTACAAGACCGCCGTGCCGGCCCTGATGGCCGCGCTGGGGTAAAGCCCAGCGCGTTCCTCCTCGGCTTGACCGGGGAGGGGGGCGCGCCCGAAGGGCGTGGTGGAGGGGTTTCTTGCTTGCGGGGCACCGAAAACAAGATACCCCACCACCACGCGCCTGAAGAAGGCGCGTGGTCCCCCTCCCCAGCAAAGCTGGGGAGGTACAATGCCCAGTGCAATTACATTGCATTGGGCATTGCATTGCAGCGCAAGCCGCGCTTTATCCGTATACGGGTAACAAATTCGCGTGTGAGGATATTTCCATGACCATTACATCGGTAGGCATCATCGGCGCGGGGCAGATGGGGGCGGGCATTGCCCAGGTCTGCGCCCAGTCGAACTATTCGGTCACCCTGTTCGATCAGTCGGCCGACTCGGTCAAAAAGGCCTTCGAACGCATCGAAAAGGGCCTCAACCGCCTGGTCGAAAAGGAAGCCCTCACGGCGGACGACGCCAAGGCCGCGTTGGGGCGTCTGACGCCGGCCGCGTCGGTCCAGGAACTGAAGGATTGCGACCTCGTCATCGAGGCGGCGACGGAAAACGAGTCGGTCAAGAACGCCATCTTCAAGTCGGTATGCGAGCACTTGAAGCCCGAGGCGCTGTTGGCATCGAACACCTCGTCGATCTCGATCACCCGCCTGGCGGCGGCGACCGACCGGCCGGGCAAGTTCATCGGCCTGCACTTCATGAACCCGGTCCCGGTGATGAAGTTGGTCGAAATCATCCGCGGCATCGCCACCGATTCCGAAACCTACGCGACCGCGGTCAATTTCGCCCGCGGCCTGGGCAAGACCACGGCCAATTCCGAGGATTTCCCGGCCTTTATCGTCAATCGCATCCTGATCCCGATGATCAATGAGGCGATCTACACGCTGTACGAAGGCGTCGGCACGGTCGAAGCCATCGACACCGGCCTGAAGCTGGGCGCCAATCACCCGATGGGGCCGCTGGAACTGGCTGATTTCATCGGCCTCGACACCGTCCTGGCGGTGATGAACGTCCTGTACGAAGGCCTGTCGGACAGCAAGTACCGGCCGTGCCCGCTTCTGGTCAAATATGTCGAAGCCGGCTGGCTGGGCCGCAAGGTCGGCCGCGGCTTCTACGACTATCGCGGCGAGAAGCCCGTGCCGACGCGTTAGGGATCTGATGACCTCCCCGATGACTCTAGGCCTGCCCGCCCTGGAAATTCGCCGGCCCGCAACCTCATGGATGCTGGGCGGAGTCGTGGCCACGCTTTGCCTGTTCGGTCTGCTGTGGTTCGCGTTCTCGCACCTGGTCAGCCTGGAACAGCCTGTCGTCCAGAGCCGCACCGTCATGATTTCCGGGCTGGGCTGGATGGTGTGTACCCTCGTCTGGTGGAATATGAAGCCGCCGCGCAGCCGGCTGCACGCCGTAGTCACCGTGCTGCTCGGCACCTTAGCCGTCGCCCTGGCCGGCACGCTGGTCCGCTTCGTCGGCCTGTTGTTTCAGGGGGTCCTGTTCGACCATCGCGTCCTGGTGACCTTCTCCATCCTGTCGGGCGTGCTGCTGGTGGCGCAACTGGTTCTGGCCGTGCCGTCGGCCGTCCTGATGCAGCAGATCGTGCTGCGTCGCGTGCGTCCGGCGCCGGACCTGCCGGGTTAGATGCCTTCCTCACGCATCGCCGCCCTCGATTATCTGCGCGGCCTGAGCGTGCTCGGTATCCTGATGGTCAATGCCATCGCCTTCGCCCAGCCGATGGACGTCTACGACCATCCGCACCTGATCGCCATGAGCGCCGCCGACCAGTCCGTGTGGACGATGATCGAGGTCGTGTTCCGCGACAAGTTCATCACCGCCTTTACCTTGCTGTTCGGCGTCAGCACCTTTCTGGTCGGCGCTGAGCCGCGAATATTGCGCCGCCGCCTCCTGTGGCTCGCCCTGTTCGGCGTGGTCCACGGCGCGCTGATCTGGCAGGGGGATATCCTGCTGCTCTATGCGGTGTGCGGCCTCGTCTTCGCGCGCTGGCGGTTCATGGCCTGGCGGCGGCTATTGGCCATGGGACTCATCGTCTTCGTCGTGGGCGCGGTGACGGTCGACTGGCCGCGGGGCGACGGTTCGCTGCTCGACCTGGGCCAGGTCGCACAGATGCGCGCCGGCTTTCTCGGTTCGCTGACCGGCAATTTTGTCGAGTGGGCGAGCCATATCGCACCGACCGTGATCGTCTATCTGCCGGTGACCCTGGGCGGCATGATGATCGGGCTCGGCCTGTTTCACGGCGGCTTCCTGAAAGGCGAGGCGCCGGTCCGGACCTATGTCCTGGCGGTCGCCGCGGCGACGCTGGGCCTCGGCCTGATCGCGCTGGCGGTCTCGATCCATAGCCCATGGGAGCCGATGGTCAACGGCCTGCTCTGCCTGCCGGTGACGCTGGGTTATGCCGGCGCCCTGATCCTGATCGGGCGGGCTGCGTCGGGCCGGGCGATCCTGTATCCGCTGGCCTGCGCCGGGCGCATGGCCTTTACCAACTATCTTTGTCAATCATTGATCATGACGGCGATCTTCTACGGCGGCCGCGGGCTTGGTTTTCCAGGCTTGGGCCTGTTCGGCACCATGGCTCACGCCGCCCTGGTGCCGATCGTCGTCACCATCTGGATCGGGCAGTTGATCGCCAGCACAGTGTGGCTGCGATGGTTCCGCTACGGGCCGTTCGAATGGGTGTGGCGGTCGTTGAGCTGTGGCAGGCGGCTGGCGTTGCGCCTAAAACCCTCTCCTCCCATGCGAGCGTAGCGATGCGGGGGAGGTGGCGCGGTGCGAGTGCGAAGTACGAAGCCCGCGACGGAGGGGGCCTCTGACGGTGGAATGGCCCCCTCCGTCATCCAGCGCTTACGCGCTGTCTGCCACCTCCCCCGCTTCGCTTCGCTCGCATGGGAGGAAAGGCTGACCCTTATTCGCTCAGCAACCTATCCATCAACGCCCTGACCTCCGGCGTGTCCCAGGTCGCTTCGCCGTCGAGGCGCGCGACTTCGCGGCCCTGCTTGTCGATGATCAGGGTCGCCGGCAGGCCCGAAATGTTCAACTGGGCGGTCTTGCTGATCAGGTCCGGGTCGGCATAGACCTCCAGCGGCTCCTGCACGTCGATGAAGGATTCGACGTCGGCGAACTTGTCGTCGCCGTCGCCCGACAGCGGGATCACCTTCAGCCCCTTGTTGACATAGCTGGACTGCAGCTTGGCCAGGGTCGGCATCTCGAAGCGGCAAGGCGCGCACCACGTCGCCCACAGGTTCAGCACCACGACCTGGCCCTTGAAGTCGGACAGGTGCACCGGTTTGCGGTCGCGGTTGAGGAAGGCCATATTGTCGATGGCCTTCGGCGCGGCCAGGGTGACCATGTGGGCGATCGAGCCCTTGACATAGGGCGCCAGCGGGCCGGCCGGGGCCTCGGTCCCGCCGGACTGCACGGCGGCCACCTGGGGCTGCAGCGACTTGCCGAAGATCAAGATGCCGGCGACGGCGGCGGCCGCGACGAAAGCCACGACGCCCAACGCCAGCAGCGCGGGATGCGGGCGCTTTTTGCGCGGCTTTGCCGCCTTTGCCCTCTTGGGTTCCGGCTTGGCGTCGGCTATAGGCTGAGCCTCATTCCCAGGGTTTGCCACCGGCTTCGGCGCCGGTTGCGCGGCCGCCTTGGGGTCGTCACTGTCCAAAGGGTTATCCATGACCGCTCATTCCGACACGAAAACCCAACCCGCTGCCGGGGAGGGGCAAAAAATGTGGGGCGGCCGTTTTAGTGCCCGACCCGATGAGATCATGCAAGCCATAAACGTGTCGATCGGGGTCGACAAACGCCTGTGGCAACAGGATCTTAAAGGTTCGCGCGCCCACGCCGCCATGCTCGCGCGCCAAGGTATCATAAGTTTGGAGGATGCCCAAATCATCGACGACGGCCTGGCGAAAATCGCCGAGGAGATCGACTCCGGCACCTTCCCGTTCCGCGACGAATTCGAAGACATCCACATGAATGTGGAGGCAAGGCTGCGTGAGCTGGTCGGTCCGGTGGCCGGCCGCCTGCATACGGCGCGCTCGCGCAACGATCAGGTGGCGGTCGATTTCCGCCTGTGGGTGCGCGATGCCGTCGACCGTACGGCGCAGCAACTGTTCGACCTGCAAGGGGCCTTGCTGGCCCGCGCCGAAGAGCACGCGGACACCTTGATGCCGGGCTTCACCCATCTTCAGCCGGCCCAGCCGGTGACCTTCGGCCATCACCTGATGGCCTATGTCGAAATGTTCGGCCGCGACCGCTCGCGCTTTCTCGACGCCCGCGCCCGCATGAACGAAAGCCCGCTGGGCTCCGCGGCGCTGGCCGGCTCGCCCTTCCCCATCGATCGCCACATGACGGCTGAGGCGTTGGGCTTCGATCGTCCGATGGGCAATTCGCTCGACGGCGTGTCGGCGCGCGATTTCGCGATTGAAGCCCTGGGCCATGCCTCGATCTGCGCCGGTCACCTGTCGCGCCTGGCCGAGGAAATCGTCATCTGGGCGACGCCGCAATTCGGCTTCGTCAAGCTGTCGGACAGCTTCTCGACCGGCTCGTCGATCATGCCGCAAAAGCGCAATCCCGACGCCGCCGAGCTGGTGCGCGCCAAGACCGGCCGCATCACCGGCGCCCTGGTCGCCCTGACGACGGTAATGAAGGGCCTGCCGCTCGCCTATTCCAAGGACATGCAGGAGGACAAGCCGCCGGTGTTCGAGGCCTTCGACAGTCTCGACCTGGCACTGCGCGCCATGACCGGAATGGTATGGGATCTTGACGCCAATATTGAGAAAATGCGCGCGGCGGCCGGCGCGGGCTTTTCGACGGCGACGGACTTGGCCGACTGGCTCGTTCGAACCCTGAATATCCCGTTCCGCGACGCCCACCACATCACCGGTGCGGCGGTTCGCGTCGCCGAAGGGAAGGGTGTGGACTTGGCGCAACTGTCATTGAAAGACTTGCAGAATCTGGAAGCCAGGATCACCGCGGATGTGTATAAGGTGTTAACACCTGAGGCGTCCGCCGCCAGCCGCCAATCCTATGGCGGCACGGCGCCCGATCAGGTCAGATTGCAAATCCAGCGCTGGAAGGAAATTCGCTCATGATGACGCCCAACAAGACACGCTTTCTGGTCGCCGCGGCGCTGACGGGCAGCCTGCTCGCCGCTTCGGCCGTGGGCCTGAGCGCGTGCGGCAAGATGGGCTCGCTGGAAACCGCGCCGCCGATGTTCAACGAAAAAGCCAAGGCGAAGTGGGAAGAAAGCCATAGCGGCGATTCCGTCAGCTCGAGCTCGCTGTCCGGCGGCGGCAATACGGCGACGCTGTCGCCGACCTCCTCGACCTCGAAGGCCACCGAAAAGGCGCTGCCCGACGCCAACGGCCAGAACAACATGCCGAACCCCTATACCCAGGTCGGCCCCAACTCGCCGCCGCTCGAAGGCGTCGGCAACGCCGAACACTAGAGCGCTATGCGATTTGGCGGAACCAAATCGGCGCTCTAGTTCTTTGTTTTGTCGCGCAATTTAACCGAAAAGTGGTGTCCACTTTGTCGGATTGCGCTTAGTAAAAAGTCTTTGGCGCGTAAAAATGAACCACTTCGAGACCAAGAACGGCGAGATGTATTGCGAAGGGGTTTCCGTCACGGAACTCGCCCGCGAGGTCGGCACGCCGTTCTACTGCTATTCGTCGGCGACGCTTGAGCGCCATTTCACCGTGTTTTCCGAGGCGCTGGCGTCGCAGCCGGCCCTGCGCGGCCCGAAGAACGAGCCGCCGCTGGTGGCCTACGCCACCAAGGCCAATTCGAACCTGGCCGTCCTGTCGACCCTGGCGGCCCTGGGGTCAGGCGCGGATACCGTGTCCGAAGGCGAGATCCGCAAGGCGCTGAAGGCCGGCGTTCCGGCCGGCAAGATCGTCTTTTCCGGTGTCGGCAAGACCGACGATGAAATGGCCTTCGCGCTGAAGACCGGCATTCACCAGATCAATGTCGAATCCCGCGTCGAGATGGAACGGCTCGCCCGCGTCGCCCAGTCGCTCAATGTCATCGCGCCGGTCGTCATCCGCATCAATCCGGGTGTCGGCGCCGGCGGCCATGCCAAGATCACCACGGGCGGGGCGCGCGACAAGTTCGGCGTTTCGGCCGACGAGGCGCTGAAACTCTATGCCGAGGCGTCGTCGCAACGCTTCATCGCGCCGTTGGGCATCGCCTGCCATATCGGCTCGCAGATCATCGACCTTGCGCCGATGCAGGAAGCCTTCGCCAAGATGCGCGGCTGGGTCGAACAATTGCGCGCCGAAGGCCTGAGCGTCGAACGTCTCGACCTCGGCGGCGGGCTGGGCGTTCCCTATTTCAATCAAAAGGTCCCGCCGTCGCCGCAGGATTTCGCCGAGATGGTGGCGTTGACCGCCGGTCATCTGGGCGTGCGCTATGCCTTCGAACCCGGCCGGCTTATCGCCGCCAATGCCGGTATCCTGGTGTCGCGCGTCGTGCACATCAACGCGCGCGCCGAAAGCGGCCAGAATTTCCTCGTCCTCGACGCGGCGATGAACGACCTGCTGCGCCCGGCGCTGTACGACGCCTATCACGATATTCGACCGGTGGTTTCCGGCAATAACGACACCGTCACCTATGACGTGGTCGGTCCGGTGTGCGAGACCGGCGACACCTTCACGCGCGGCCGCGATCTGCCGCGGCTGAAGGCCGGCGACCTCGTCGCCTTCATGACCGCCGGGGCCTACGGGGCGGTGATGGGCAGTGAATACAATTCCCGTCCACTCGCCCCTGAGGTGTTGGTGCGTGACGGCGATTGGGCGATCGTGCGTCCTCGGCCGACCTATGATGAGATGATGGCGCGGGAATCCGTGCCCGGCTGGTTCCGTCCGGAACCCAAGCGGGCGACGGCGTAAGGGTAATTGGGGGGATTTGAGCAGCCTATGTCGACCGTGCCATCCGCATTTTCCCGGCTGAATCGGGCGCTGTTCTGGACCAAGGCCGTCATGGTGTGGGAACGCATCCTGCCGATCGTCGTGCCGTTTCCGCTGCTGGCGCTTCTGGTCGCCGTCGCCGGGCAATGGGGGCTGTTCCTGGTCGTGCCGCTATGGGCGCATATCGCGATACTGATCATAGGCCTGCTGATCGCCATCTATGCCGCGGTTCGCGCGGCGCTTAACTTCCGTATGCCGAGCTTTGGCGAGGTGAACACGCGCCTGGCCGTCGACAACGAGATGAAGCCGGAACAGCTTCTGGGCCTGCGTCACGCCAAGGACCAGCCCGCCCTGCGCATCGGCAAGGCCAAGGCCGGCATCGCCGCCGCCGACCCCTTCGCGTTGCGCTTCGTGGCCCTGGTGATGATCATGCTGGGCTTTCTGATCCTGGGGCCGACCTCGTTCGCGCGCATGCCGGCCAGCTTTTGTCCGTTCAGCACGACGCATGGCTCGGCCGATCTGAACCTGGCGATGAAATAGGCCGGTGAACCTGCGGGGGTGTCGCGTCAGGCGACGTTAAGGTTTGCCACAGATGTCACAGATAAGGCACAGATTTTAGAGCACTTTCCGAAAAGTGCGTAAAACAAAAAACTAGAGCGTCGATCTGATGCAATCAGATCGACGCTCTAGGGTCGCGCGGTCGCGCGCAGCGCTATCGTGATGAGGGCGCGCCCGGCCTATCAGGCACAGCCTGAAATCTGTGCCTTATCTGTGGCATCTGTGGCCCCCCTTTTCTTGATCGGAGCCGCTACGCGGCGGAGGGCTCAGTCCATCGCGCCGATATACGGCAGGCTGCGGTACAGGCCGCCATCGTCAAGCCCATAGCCGACCAGATAGCGGTCGGGCGCGTCCCAGGCGGTGAAATCCGCCTCGATCTCGCGTTTGGCGCCGTCCTTCAGCGGATCGGGTTTGCGCGCGAACACGGCGGTCAGCACTTCCGCGGCGCCGGCCTCGATGACGAGCTCGCGGGCGATCTTCAGCGAGGCGCCGGTATCCAGCACATCGTCGATGATCAGCACCTGCCGGCCTTCGACCGAGCGCTGCAAGGGCGAGCGGATCAGCATGGCGCTGCTCTCGTGGCCGTCACCGTAGGACGACAGCCACAGCGCGTCGAAGGCCGTAGGCCTCCCGGCGCGGTCCAGCGCCCGCGTCAGGTCGGCGGCGAACCAGATGCCGCCGGTCAGCAGGCAGACACAGACGCAATCGGGCTTGATATAGTTGGCGATGAGCTTGCCCAGGACGGCGACGCGTTCCTGGACCTCGGCCTCGGGCAGCAGGACGGCCGGGAATTCAGCTTTGGCCGTGGGCGGCGGGGGCGGGACTTTGGCGGTCGAGGTCATCGGGGCTACTCGGGGAACTCGTGAACGGGGCGGGCCGCAGGGCCGGCGGGGAAATGTGGTTCAGCGCCGCCGCATTTGGCGTCGCCGCGTCGGGTAGGTCGGTCTCGTTGCCGGCGGCCGCCATTTCCTCGGAACCGGACGAGGGCTTGGCGGACGCCGCCGCGGCGACGTCGGCGCTTGAGGCCGGTGCCGGCTTCATTGTCTTCATAGCCACAAGATCGAAGTTCAGGTCAAGATGCGCGCTCAAATCCTTAGGGTCGGGGACATCGAAAATCAGCGTCCGGACGGCGTGCGGTTCCATGACCAGGCCGGGCGCCGGCATGATGGCGGTGTCGAACTGCTGCAGCGTGCTGTCGAGCAGCTTGACCTTCATTGGCGGCACCGGCACCGGCTGGTCGCTGAGATTGCGCACCTGGGCGGTGACCGTGACGACGAAGCGGCCACCCTTGATATGCTTGTCGCCGGATTGCGAAATGATCTGCAGGTGGGTGGCGTTGACCGGTGCGCCGACCATGGCATAGGCGCCGGCGGCGCGCGGGAACAATTGCACCACATCGGCGCGCAGGACGTAGCCACAGGTCAGCACCAGGGCGAAACCGGCGGCCAGGGCACCCCACACCAGCCCCTGGGCGGCGATGGCCTTCATGCGCCGCTTGTATTCCTGCAGCGCGCGGTAGCTCTTGGGGAGGGTCTTGGCCTTGACCGTCTTCAGGTCCTCGGCCTTGACCGGCGCCGGCTCCGGCGCGGCGGGCGCCAGCTCGATCGGCGCCTCGACGCGCTCGGCGCGCCAGGTCGTTTTGCAGGCCGCGCATCGCACCGTGCGTCCGGCGGGCCCCAATTGGGCCTCATCGATCGCATATTGCGTGGTGCATGACGGGCAGCTGAGGATCATGGTGTGGCGAATCGACGCGAAAACCCGGTATGAACGGAAGGTTCCCGGGCGCTTAACGCTTAACGCCGAAACCGTTAACAACTGATCAAGCGGCCTTAACCTTTTCGCAGCCATATGGCCTGCTAATCGACCCATGACCGAACGCGATCCCGCCTGGATGCCGCAGACCGCGGCTGAGAGCGTCGTGGAATTCCACGATGTCAGCCTGCGCTATGAAGCGTATGGCGTGCGCGGAGACACGCCGACCGGGGATGAAGACGATTACATCCTGAAAAACCTCAACTTCACCCTGCCGGCCGGGTCCTTTCACTTCCTGGTCGGCGCATCCGGCGCCGGCAAGACATCGTTAATGCGCATGATCTACCTGGCGCAGAAGCCGTCGCTCGGCGACCTGTCGCTGTTCGGCGCGCGCGTGCGGCCGAACGACCGCGCCCAGACCGCGGCGCTGCGCCGCCGCATCGGCATCGTCTTTCAGGAATTTCGCCTGCTCGAGCACATGAACGTCTTCGACAACGCCGCCCTGCCGCTGTTCGTGCAGGGCCACAGCGTCAAGAAAAACGCCGACGACGTCACCGAGCTGCTGGCCTGGGTCGGCCTGAAGCACCGGCTGTCGGCCATGCCGCACGTCCTGTCGGGCGGCGAGAAGCAGCGACTGGCCATCGCCAGGGCCGTGGTGACGCGGCCGACCTTGATCCTGGCCGACGAACCGACCGGCAATATCGATCACAATATGGGCCTGCGCATCATGCGCCTGTTCGTCGAGCTGAACCGGCTGGGCGCCACCGTGCTGATCGCCACGCACGACGAGGGCCTGGTCCGCGCCTCGGGCATGCCGGTGCTGGAACTCAAGGACGGCAGCATCACGCGCCGCGACAAGTTGCCCGCCCGCCGCAATTCTGGAGATCGGGGCGGTGGCGGTGGCGGTGGCGGTGACAAGAGCGGAGGCGCCAGGGAATGAGACGTTTCTTGGGTAGCCTGCTGTCGCCGCTGGGCGCCAATACGCTTTTGCCAAGCCAGGACCAGCGCGAGGTGGCGCAGCACTACGTCATCGGCGTGCTCTGTTTCCTGGCCTGTTTCGCCGCCCTGGTGGTCATGGCGTCCGACCGGGCCGCCAATGGCTGGTCGCGCGACATCCGTGCCGAGGTGACGGTGCAGGTGCGACCCTCGGGCATGGAAAGCGGCTCGGTGGCCGCCGCCAAGGCCGCCGAGGTGATCGCCGCCGTCAAGGGCGTGGCCGAGGCCGACGCCATCGAGCCCGAACGCGCCAAGGCCCTGATAAAGCCGTGGCTGGGCGACGCCGTGCTCGACGACCTGCCGATCCCCAACCTGGTCGAGGTGCGCCTGAAGCCCGAACATCCGGCCAGGCCTTCGGACATCACCGACGCCCTGGCGGGCCACGGTATCGACGCCACGCTCGACGACCATTCGACCTGGCTGAAGGACATCGACCAGGGCGCCATCACCATCCGGCTGATTTCATTCAGCGTTTTTCTCATCATCGGCTCGGCGACCGCGGCCTTTGTCGGCTTCGCCACCCGTGCCGGCCTGGCGGCGCGCGCCGACGTCGTCGAGATTTTGAGCCTGTGCGGGGCGTCGGACCTGTTTATCGCCGAGCGCTTCCAGTTTCGCTTCGCGCGCATGGCTTTCGAGGCCGGTTTGGTCGGGGCGGTCCTGGCCGCCGCCGGCATGACCATCATAAAAGCCACATCGCGCTCACAAAGCTTTGCGCTGGCTCTTCCCTTTTCGTGGTCCGACCTGTTAATATTAATTCCCTGCCCGTTGCTGGTGGCGTTGACCGCCGGCCTGACGGCACGCTGGGTAACCTTACGTTTGCTGGGAGGACGCTCGTAGGTGCGGAGCCTGATCGCCATCGGTGTGATTGTGTTGCTCTGGGCGCTGGGGCTGTTCCTCTTCGCCGATCGCGTCGTCGAATCGACGCCGGCCGCCGAGCCGCGGCAGCCGGCCGACGCCGTCGTCGTCCTGACCGGGGCATCGGATGCCCGCCTGCGCGAAGGCATGCGCCTGCTGGAATTGCGCCAGGGCGCGCGGATGCTGATTTCCGGCGTCAACCCCGAGGTCAAGCGCTCGGAGTTGCTGAAACTGACCGAAGGCCCCAAGCGCCTCTATGACTGCTGCGTCGACCTGGGCTTCCAGGCCGAGAATACCGTCGGCAATGCCCGTGAAATCGCCGACTGGGCCCGCGCCCACGACTTCTACACCCTGATCGTGGTGACCTCGGACTATCACATGCCGCGCGCCCTGCTCGAGATCAAGGCCGACCTGCCGGAGGCCAAGCTGGTGCCCTATCCGGTGGCCACGCCCGATCTCGACGCCCGCGGCTGGTGGAAATCGCCCAAGGGGGCCAAGATCATCCTGATCGAATACGACAAGTACCTGGCCATTCTCGGCCGCGACATCATCCTGTCGATTTCGCGCGCTTTCGGCGACCATGGCGGCAAGAAGCCCGCCCCGGGGTCGGAAGACACGGCCGTCTCCGGCACCTCGTCTTCGTCCACGGCCCAATGATCCGCATCAAATCCCTGCTCTTCATGCTGTGGCTCTACGGCTCGATGTTCGTCATGGCCATCGTCTGTTCACCGGCCCTGCTGTTTCCCCGCCGCGTCTCGCAGGACATCATCAAGCTGTGGGCGCGCTGGGTGCTGGTCATGGCGCGGTGGCTGTGCGGGGTCCGTGTCGAGTTCCGGGGCCTGGAGCATCGCCCGTCCGGCGCGGCCCTGCTGGCCGGCAAGCACATGTCGATGCTCGACACCATCGCGCCCTTTCTGATTCTCGACGACCCCTGCTACGTGCTGAAGCGGGAATTGCTGAACCTGCCGTTCTTCGGCTGGTTCGCTATGCGTTCGGGCATGGTGGCGGTGCGGCGCGAGGACGCCGCCAAGGCCTTGAAGAAGATGGTGGCCGATTGCCGCGAGCGCCTGTCCGAGGCGCGCCAGATCGTCATCTTCCCCGAAGGCACGCGCTCCGATCCCGGCGAGGATGCGGACTACAAGCCGGGCGTGGCGGCGCTGTATCGCGATCTCGATGTGCCGTGCCATCTGCTGGCGACCAATTCCGGCGTCTACTGGCCGGGTCATGGCATAGACCGCAAGCCCGGCGTCGTCGTCTATGAGTTCCTGCCGCCCCTGCCGGCCGGCCTCAAGCGTCCGGAGCTGATGCGCGAAATGAAGGCGCGGATCGAAGACGCGTCGACCGCCCTGATCGCCGCCTCGCTCTAGAGCGCTATCCGATCTGGTAGAATCAGATCGGCGCTCTAGTTTTTTGTTTTGTCGCGCAATTTAACCGAAACGAAGTTCAGCGCAGCCAAAAGTGGTGCCCACTTTATCGGATTGCGCTCTAATCAGCCGGTTTGGCCGGCCTGGAAGCGGGCGACGGCGGCTTGCACGGCAATCCTCATTTCCGCCGCCAGCGGGCTGAAGTCGGTATGGTCCAGGAAGTCCGAAACGTATGGCTCATTGCCGTAGGTCGCGATCAGCGCCTGATCGGCCGCCGGCGCGCTGTTGATGTCGGGCTTGGGCGCCAGGCCGGCGCCATATAACACCATGTCCTGCATGACCTTCGTCTGCGACAGGCGCAGGATGATTTTCAACTGGGCGATCGTGAAGCGATCGACATTGGCTTCGGCCATCTTGCTGTCGATGATATCCTTGCGCGCCCGGACTTCCTCCTCGACTAGTTTGGTCAGGCGCGCCCGGTTCGCCTCTGGCAGCTTCTGGAACTCGGGGTCCTGGGCCATGCCCATCTTCACCCCGACGACGGCGACCTCGATCAGCTGGAGATTGTCCATGATTTCGGCGCCGATGGCGACCTTCGCCGGATCGTGTTCGGCTGTCGGTGTCTGCGGCGAGACCTGAGCGGCGGCGGTGTCGGCGGCGGTGTCGGCGGCGGCCGTGCCGCTGGCGACCGGAGGCGACGAAATCGCGACTTGCGGAAATCCGGCCAAACGCTCCGCCGCGATATCGGCCGAGACGGCGAACAAACCGGCCTTCACGGCGAGGCGCGCCGTCACCGGCGATGCGGCCTGGGCGGCGGTGGCCAGGCCGGCGACCAATAGAATGGCGCCCCCCAAAACCCTGATAGCGGACCGCGTGTGACGATTGGCCATGAATTCCCCCAAAAACGGCTTGATTTGTCAGCCTTGATTTATTGCCCGCTCTCGTACGACTTGACGATCTGAACCTGCGCCATGGTGATGTCGAGCGCGGCGTCGCGATCGGTCTTGCCGGTATCGGCCAGGCGCAACTTGGTTTGCTTGCGCATGGCGTCATTGTCATAGGCGACGATCAGCAGGGTCAGGTCCTGCTTGCTGAGATAGTTGGCTTCGACCCCGGCATTGAGGTTGAGGACCTTTTCCTCCAGCTCGGTCTGGGCGCTGGCGGCGATCGCCGACAGCCGATATTTGTCGGTCTCGGACAGCTTGTTGATGTCGATATGCTTGGCGACTTCGCCGATGATCAGCTTCATCATCTGTGTCGAAACGAATTTGCGGATCAGGGCATCGGTGCCGTCGACTTTGAACACGGTCCGCGCCAGGGCGATGCGCTCGTCGAGCAGTGGATCGCCCGTGGTGGCCGCGTCGGCGGCATCCGAGGCCGCCTGGTCGGCCGTGCCGGGCGTGGCGCGAAAGGCGCGCAGAATGGCCGAGGCGGTGTCGTGGCTCAGAGCGGCCTCGTCGGGCACGGGCAAGAGCGTGCCGGTACCCATACCGGTGGCCGGACCGGACAGGCGGCTGAGCGGGCTGAGATCGAGGACCGAGCTCGTGGGCGCGGGACCGCCGCCGGCGATCGCCGGCGCATCGGAGCCTGAGGGAGGTGCGGGCGTTGCCGACCCGGCGGCCGTACCCGCGGCATTGCTGCCGGAGGCGGCGGCGGCCGATGGATCCGGCGCGGCGAGGGCGGCCATGACCTCGGCGGTCAGGGCCGCCGACGGTATGATCGGATGCTGGTTGCTGGCCTCATAGGCCGACAGGTCCCAGGCGTGGACTTCGGCGATCATCGACGCCCCGGCCGTGGGGCGGATGGGCGCCGTGCTTGTGGAAGATGCAGGGGGCGCTGAAGATGCAAGGGTCTGGCCATTGACGGCGGCGATGGCGGTTTTCGCCGCGACAGCGTCCGTTGTTTGGGCATGGACGGTGCCGGCCGCAAGCATAAGACAGACGGCAGCCAGAGAAACTCTCACGCGACGATCGGACACATCTACCCCCAAATGGCGCCCCCACACCGGCGCCTCACTTCGATCCGTTTTAGCTCGCTACGGATTCCTTGAACGTTTTCATGATCTTGACGACGGCCTCGACCATATAGGTCTCGATCTGAGAGGTGTTGCCGGCCGGATCGACGAACTTGGCCGCATTGTATTTCGCGGCGGCCACCGACGAATTGGCGGCGATCAATTGCTGAATCTCGTCGGCGGAATAGGACGTCGCCTGCGACTGGGCGATCTCGTCGATCAGCCGGGCTTCGGCGTCCTTGAGAACGGTGTCGGCGATTTGATTGTAGCGCGCGTCCTGTTCCGGCGTCAGATGGTCGCTGCCCGAACGCTGAATGACGATCAGCCGCGTGGTGGTCTTGGTATTGTCGAGCACGACGCGGATGTTGCGCGACATGCCGTTCAGTTCCATGAGCTGCTTGTACAGCTCGACCTTTTGCGTGGCGACGGCGGCATCGGCCTGATCATTGACCTGGGCCACGGCGACCGAGGCGACATCGCCAGCGGCGACGGCCTGGCTGTTCGACGGCGCGGCGGGGACGATTTCCTGGGCGAAAGCAGGCGCGGCCGCAAGCGCCGCGGCGACGGCCAAGCCAGATAAGGCAACCTTACGCATGGCGAACCCCTGAGGAGGACCCGCTGAGCGGGCAAGCCGTTAAAAAACCTTAACGGAGACTAACTCAGATCAGCGTACCGTGGCAATGTTTGAATTTCTTACCCGAACCGCAGGGACAAAGGCCATTGCGCGGTGTGGCTTCCCAGCCACCGGGCAGGGCGCTGTGCGGCAGCTTTTCGCGCTCTTCCGGCGTCAGGTCGGACGACAGGTTGGGCGCGCGCTCGTTGTGGCCGGTGGTCGGATCGAGGTGCACTTCCTGGAAGCGGCGCTGGGCCTGCACGGTCGGCGAGACATCGACCGGCTGTTCCGGTTGCGGCTCCGGCGCCTGGAAGCGGATTTCCATGGTCATCAGCCAGCGCGTCACCGAGTGGCGCAGGTTGATGAGCAGGGCCTCGAACATGGTGAAGGCTTCGGTCTTGTACTCGTTCAGCGGGTCGCGCTGACCGTAGCCGCGCAGGCCGATGACGGCGCGCAGATGATCGAGGTGCATCAGGTGTTCGCGCCAGTGAATGTCGACCATCTGCAGCAGGAACTGCTTTTCCAGCGACTTCATCTGCTCGTCGCCCAGCAGGCGCAGGCGTTCGGTCATCTTTTCCGCCGCGGCGGATTGAAGACGTTCCTCGATTTCCTCGTTGGCGATGCCGTCCTCGGACGCCCACACTTCGATCGGCAAGTCGAGCCCGGTCAGGGCGATCACCTGGTCCTTCAGACCGGCAATGTCCCACTGCTCGGCATAGGCCTTGGGCGGCAGGTGGCGGGTGACGAGGTCCTGAATCGTGTCGCGGCGGAATTCGTCGATCAGCTCGGACAGGTCCTCGCTGTCCATGAATTCCTGGCGCTGTTCGAACACCGCCTTGCGCTGGTCGTTGACGACGTCGTCGTACTTCAGCAGGTTCTTGCGGATTTCGTAATTGCGTTGTTCGACGCGCTTTTGCGCCGTGGCGATGGCGCCGTTCAGCAGCTTGTGGGTGATCGCTTCACCTTCTTCGACGCCCAGCGACTTCATCATCGCGTTGAGGCGGTCGCCGGCGAAGATGCGCATCAGATCGTCTTCGCACGACAGGAAGAACTTGGAGCGGCCGGGGTCGCCCTGGCGGCCCGTCCGGCCACGAAGCTGGTTGTCGATGCGGCGGCTTTCGTGGCGTTCGGTGCCCAGCACGAACAAACCGCCCGCGGCCAGGGCCTGGGCCTTCAGGCCGGCGATCTGAGATTCGATCTCGGCCTTCTTGGCCAGGATCTGCTCCGGGTGCGGGTCGTGGCCGGCGGCGGCCTGTTCGCTCAGCCACTTCTGCACGCGCATGTCGACATTGCCGCCCAACTGGATGTCGGTGCCGCGGCCGGCCATATTGGTGGCGATGGTCACTGCCCCGGGCACGCCCGCGTCGGCGACGATTTCGGATTCCTGTTCGTGGAAGCGGGCGTTCAGCACGCTGTGCGGGATGCCCTTGCCGGACTTCGAGACGATGTCGTAGGCGCCTTCGCCGGCCTTCAGGATGTCCTTCTTGTCGGCATTGGCGAATTCGGGCTTCAGCGTGCGCGACTGCTCGACGCGGTAATCATAGGCGTTGAGGAAGTTCGACAGCTCTTCCGACTTTTCGATCGACGCCGTGCCGACCAGGATGGGTTGACCCTTGACGTAGCAATGGGCGACCTGAGCGGCGATGGCGGTGAACTTTTCCGCTTCGGTGCGATAGACTTCGTCGTCGTCGTCGATGCGCATGATCGGGCGGTTGGTCGGGATTTCCATCACGTCCATCTTGTAGATGTCCATGAATTCCGACGCTTCGGTCGCCGCCGTGCCGGTCATGCCCGACAGCTTGGTGTACATGCGGAAATAGTTCTGGATCGTCACCGAGGCCAGGGTCTGGTTTTCCGGCTGGATCTCGACGTGTTCCTTGGCCTCGATCGCCTGGTGCAGGCCTTCCGACAGGCGCCGTCCGGTCATCATGCGGCCGGTGAACTCGTCGATCAGGATGATCTCGCCGTCCTTGACGATATAGTCCTTGTTCAGGATGTGCAGCGTGTTGGCGCGCAGGGCCTGGTTGGCGTGGTGGACCAGCGAGATGTTCACCGGATCGTACAGGCCGGCCGAATCCTCGGCGATATGGCCCGACGCCGTCAGCATTTCCTCGAGACGTTCCGAACCCAGTTCCGACAGCAGCACCTGGCGTTGCTTTTCGTCGAGTTCGAAGGTGTCGGGGTCCTTGATCAGCTCGAGCATGGTGGTGTTCAGCACCTTGTACAGTTCCGAACGGTCCTCGGTCGGACCCGAGATGATCAAGGGCGTGCGTGCTTCGTCGATCAGGATCGAGTCGACTTCGTCGACGATGACGAAATGGTGGCCGCGCTGGACCATCTCGTTGCGCGAATAGGCCAGATTGTCGCGCAGATAGTCGAAGCCGAATTCGTTATTGGTGCCGTAGGTGATGTCGCAATTATAGGCTGTGCGGCGCTGACCCTGGTTCAGGCCGTTGACGATGACGCCGGTCGACATGCCGAGGAAGCGGTAGACGCGGCCCATCCATTCGGCGTCGCGCTTGGCCAGGTAGTCGTTGACGGTGATGACGTGGACGCCGAGGCCGGACAAGGCGTTGAGATAGACCGGCGCCGTGGCGACCAGGGTCTTGCCTTCACCGGTGCGCATTTCGGCGATGCCGCCCTTGTGCAGGATCATGCCGCCGACGAGCTGCACGTCGTAATGGCGCTGGCCGATGGCGCGCCAGGCGGCTTCGCGCACGGCGGCGAAGGCTTCGTCCATCAGCGAGTCGAGCGTGGCGCCCTTGGCCAGCCGTTCGCGGAACAGCACCGTCTGGTGGGCCAGTTCCTCGTCGCTCATCGCCTTGAACTTCGGCTCCAGCACATTGACCTTCGTGGCGCGGCCCATATAGGCACGGACCTTGCGCTCGTTGGACGAGCCGAACAGCATTTTGGCGAGAGCCAGCATCGGGTAACCTTGAATCGTCGTATCAAAAAGCGATAAACGGAGCCTTCGGACAAATTAAGGCCGAATTAGCCGCCTAGATGTATGGACTTGCGTTTCGCCGCGAATTTTTCTGCTAGTCTTGGAATCGTAACGCCGCTGAAACGTATAGCGATCAAGGTAGGCAACCATCCGCGCTTTTCAAGCGCGAACTGACTTAAGCGGCGCAATGGTGTATGTCAATGTATCGGGGGCGCGCTTGACCTTTCGCGCCTGTGGTTTGGGAAAGATTTATGTATAGACGACTGCGTCCCGGAAACGTTCCGGCCCACAGCCAGGCGCTAGCCCTTGCCTTGGATATCCGCCCACGCGCCATCCTGCTGCTCGGTCTGGTGACTCTCCTCGTCGTTGTCCTGCTGAGCGGCTGCAACAAGACGCAGATGTCGGATCGCCCGCCCGAGCCCGGTGATGTCGCCGTGGCCCGCGTCAACGGCATGACCGTATGGACGTCGGACGTGCGCAACGAAGCGGTGGCCCAGGGCCAGATCGGCGCCGGCGAACCGCTCGACATGACGTCCGACCTGTTCGCCCGCACCTTGCAGGAAGTGATCGACCAGAAGCTCCTGGCCCGCGAAGCCCAGGCCAAGGGCCTGGACAAGTCGCTGACCGCCCAGCGCCGCCTGGCCGCCGCCCAGGACCGCATCCTGGGCGACATGCTGGTCGAGAACGCCGTCGACCGCGATATCGACGACAAGAAGGTCAAGGAACAATATGACGAACAGGTGCGTCTGGCCAAGACCTCCGAAGAGGTTCGCGCCCGGCTGCTGCTGGTCAAGACCAAGCCCGACGCCGACGCCGCGCTGAAACAATTGCAGGGCGGGGCGGTGTTCGAGGCCATGGCCATGGAACATTCGATCGACCAGGCGACGCGCTTCAATGGAGGCGACATGGGCTATTTCACCATGGACATCATGCCCCAGGCCTACAAGACCGCGCTGGCCAATGCCCAGACCGGTCAACTGGTCGGGCCGGTGCAGACACCGGACGGCTGGGCCATCCTGCGTGTCGAGGATCGCCGGCCGGAACAGCTGCCGACGCTCGAGGAAGAGCGCCCGGTGATCACGCGCTATCTCGTCTACAACCAGGTGGCGGGGCTGCTGAAGGACCTGCGCAACAATGCCAAGGTCGAGATGCTGGTCAAGGAAACCGGCGAGGGCACCGATCAGGAGCCGGCCTCGGCGCCGAAGGGCGCCTTCGACGACAGCGCCGAAGCCGCCTCGGGCGGCGACGCCAACGCCGACAACGCGACTGCGTCGGCGGCCGCGTCGTCCGCCAGCTCCAGCGTCAAGGCCAAGGCGCCGGCGGTCGATACCCATTCGATGCTGCTGCCGAACCACGATCCGACGGCCGGCCATCATTTCTTCGCGCCGGCCACCGCGGGCGCCAAACACTAAGATTCCGTCTGGCGCCATGGCTTCCATTGGGGCAGGGTGCGTGGATATAAAATCCGCGCAGGGAGCGCCCGATGAAAGTCTCGTTGATCGCCGTCATCGTCACCGTGCTGGCCGCGGGGCCGGTCTCGGCTCAGGTCGCAACGCCTGTCGTGGCAGCGGCCGGTTCGTACCCGTTTCAGAATCCCGATCTGCCGGCGGATAGTCGCATCCATAACCTGTTGTCGCTGATGACGGTCGATGAAAAGATCGACGCGCTCAGCACCCAGACCGGCGTGCCGCGCTTGGGCGTTGCCAATGTCGGCAGCTCCGAAGGCATTCACGGCGTCGTCCAGCGCGGCAACGACAAGCGCGGCTGGGCGGCGATCACCACCACCCAATTCCCTCAGCCGCCCGGCATGGGCGAGACCTGGGATCCGGATCTGGTGCGCCAGGCCGCCGGCGTCGAGGGCCACGAGGCGCGTTTCATCTCGCAGACCGACCGCTATAACCGGCGCATTCTCGAGCAGTGGGGGCCGCAGTCGGATCTGGCGCGCGATCCGCGCTGGGGGCGCAGCGAGGAGGTCTACGGCGAAGACCCGTTCTTCAACGGCACCATGGCGGTGGCCTTCATCCACGGCCTGCAGGGCGACGACCCGAAATACTGGCAGGCGGCGGCGCTGATGAAGCACTTCCTGGCCAATACCAATGAGAACGGCCGCGGTTCGTCGTCGTCGAACTTCGACGAGCGTCTGTTCTGGGAATATTATTCCGTTCCGTTCCGCATGGGCTTCCAGCAGGGCGGCGCCGTCGGCGTCATGGCGTCGTACAACGCGTGGAACGGCACGCCGATGGGCGTCAATCCGATCCTCAACAGCCTCGTCATCGACCAGTGGGGCGCCGACGTGGTGTCGAGCGATGGCGGCGCGGTGACCAATCTCGTCAAGCTCTATCACCGCTATCCCACCCAGGAAGCGGCCGTGGTCGCCTGTCTCAAGGCCGGCATCAACCAGTTCCTCGATGTCTACAAGGACGAGGTCCACGCGGCGTTGAAGGATGGATCGCTCACCGAGGCCGACCTCGACAAGGCGCTCGCCCGCAAATACCGCGTTACGGTGAAGCTCGGCCTGCTCGATCCGCCCGCCATGGTGCCTTACAGCAGCGTCAAGGACGCGCCGGAACCGTGGAATGGCGACGCCGATCGCGCGGTATCGGCCAAAATCGCTCTGGAATCGGTGGTGCTGCTAAAGAATGCGGGTGCCGCCTTGCCGCTGCAAAAGGCCGCGGTGAAGTCGATCGCCGTCATCGGGCCGCTGGCCGACAGCGTCCATTGGGATTGGTACGGCGGGACGCCGCCTTACACTGTGACGCCGCTCGACGGCATCAAGGCCGAGGCCGGTCCGAACGTGACCGTCACCTATACGGCTGACAATACGAACGGCGCGGCGGTCGCGGCGGCCAAGGCGGCGGATGTCGCCATCGTCGTCGTCGGCAATGACCCGACCTGCGGCCCCAACATGGCCCACGACTGGATCGCCGACGGCACCAAGCCGTGCGCCGACCCGGGTGACGGCCGTGAGGGGCGCGACCGCGAGACCCTGGCCCTGGCCCAGGAAGAGCTCGTCAAGGCCGTTCATGCCGCCAATCCGAAGACGGTGATGATCCTGGTGTCGAGCTTCCCCTACACCATCAATTGGTCGCAGGCCAATATCCCGGCCATCCTGCACATGACACATGCCTCGCAGGATGAAGGCACGGCCCTGGCCAAGGTTTTGTTCGGCGCTTATAATCCCGGCGGTCATCTGGTCGAGACCTGGCCGGCCTCGGTCGACCAGTTGCCGCCGATGATGGACTACGATATCCGCCACGGCCGCACCTACATGTATTTCAAGGCCAAGCCGCTGTATCCCTTCGGCTTCGGGCTGAGCTACACCACATTCCGCTACGCCAATTTGCGCACCGACGCGCCGGCATTGGCCAGGGACGGGACGATCCATGTCGATGTCGACGTCACCAATACCGGCCACGTCGCCGGCGACACGGTCGTCCAGCTCTATGTCGGCTATCCGAAATCGAAGGTCTCGCGGCCAGGCAAGCAGTTACAGGGGTTCCAGCGCGTGACCCTGGCGCCCGGCGAGACGAAGACCGTCGAGATTCCGCTCAAGGCCTCGCAACTGGCCTATTGGAATACCGCGAAACAGGCCTTCGAGGTCGAAGGCGAGCCGGTCACCTTGAAGGTCGGCGAGTCTTCGGCGGATATCAAGCTGAGCCACGCCCTGCCCGTCCGCTGAGGGGCTAAAAGTCGTTGTTCCCTTGCGTCGCTTCTGTTAAGGCGCGGGCCTGTTTTTACCTTTCGCAGGAGCCGCGCCATGGCCAAGCCGCCCAAATCCGCCCCCAATCCGGCGCAGGGTCTGGAGCGTGCCTTCGAACCGGTGACCAGCGCCTTCAAGCGCACGGTGCAAATGGGCGCGGACCTGGCCTCGTCCCTAAATCCTGGCCAGACGCCCGGCGATGGCAAGACGGAAGAGCCGAAGCCCGTGGCCGCGGCCCCCGGCAAGCCGGGTTTGGCGGTGTCGCCGCTGGCCGTGCCCTTGCCAGCCATGCCGCCGGTCGGTGGGGTGCGCCTGGCCACGGCGCGGTCAGGATTCTACAAGCACGACCGCAAGGACACCTTGCTGATGACCTTCGCCGAAGGCACCACGGCGGCGGGTGTTTTTACACGCCACACCATCGGCTCGGCACCGGTCGACTGGTGCAAGAAGCAGCTTGAAGTCAATGAAGGCCAGGGCCTGCGCGCCCTGGTGGTCAATGCCGGCTGCGCCAACGCCTTTACCGGCAAGCCCGGCGCCGACGCCGCGCGGCGTACGGCGTCAAGCCTGGCGCGCCGGCTCGATTGCCGCCAGCGCGATATCCTGCTGGCCTCGACCGGCGTCATCGGCGTCGTGCTCGACGACAGCAAGATTGCCGCCAAATATTACGACATCGAGCACAATCTGCGCGCCGATGCCTGGCACGACGCCGCCCAGACGATCATGACCACCGACACCTTCGCCAAGGGGGCGTCTGAAACGGCCGAGATCGAAGGCGTCACCGTGCGCATCAACGGCATCGCCAAGGGTTCGGGCATGATCGCGCCCGATATGGCGACCATGCTGGCCTTCATCGCCACCGACGCCACCTTGTCGCCGGGCGTGCTGCAATCCTTGCTGGCCCTGTTCACGCGCACCACCTTCAATTCGGTGACGGTCGACGGCGACACCTCGACCAACGACACCTGCCTGTTGTTCGCCACGGGCGCGGCCGGCGCGGCGAAGATCAGCCGGGCGGGCGACAAGCGCCTCGCCGACTTCAAGGCCAAGCTGGAGAAGGTCATGCACAGCCTGGCGACGCAACTGATCCGCGACGGCGAGGGGGCGACCAAGTTCGTCAAGATCAATGTCTCCGGCGCCGCCAACCCGGCCTCGGCGCGCAAAATCGCCAAGTCGATCGCCGAAAGCCCGCTGGTCAAGACGGCGATCGCCGGCGAGGACGCCAATTGGGGCCGCATCGTCATGGCGGTCGGCAAGACCGAGGAACCGGTCGAGCGCGACCGGCTGGCCATCCGCTTCGGCGACCTCGTCGCCGCCGAGCATGGCGCGCCGTCGCACAATTACGACGAGGCGGCGATGTCGGCCTATATGAAGAACCAGGAGCTGGAAATCTCGGTCGATGTCGGTGTCGGCAAGGCCTCGGCCCATGTCTATACCTGTGACCTGACCCACGGCTATATCAGCATCAACGGCGATTACCGCAGCTAGCTAATTTGAAGGGTGCACCTTGTCGTATGATGCGGAGCCGGTGTCCGAGGATATAATCCAGTGGCTTGAAGCTCAAAGACGCTGGGTTGGCAGTTTTTATCCGGCGGAGCACCGCCACCTGTTCGATACGGTGGATGGCAAGCTGGAAGTCCTTGCCGTCATTCTGAAAAACAAATGGTACCAGCCTGAAGATGACTGGAAGCTCGAGGCGCTTGGTGTGGCCCTCGGGGATGCGCTCATCCAGCAAATGAACATGCATTGGGTCATTCTCGGGGATGATTCTGGGAAAAGCCTTGCTGTTGAACTGGAGGGAAATGACGCCGCCAAGTCTATTTTCGTCCATCCGATAGGCATGATCGAAAAGCGCCTTAACCGCGACGAGTCTATTGATGTCAAAGAGCTTTTCCACGGCGTCTGTGACGCCGTAAAGCTGAGGGTGGCTGGTTCTTAAGAACGGTCCCGGTGATCGTGTATTTCGTAAAGTGTCATTAAATGAAAAGTCGCCTCTACTCATAAGGGAGTGGTGTGAACTTTCGCCTTACTGGGGCGTTTGCTATAAATGCTGACGATCATACCTAGGCAAGGGTAATATCAGGCCCTAAGGTAACCTTGATGGTGTTCGCACCGACCGAGGGCCCGCATTGTGATTCAGATTGTCGTCCTGCTCTATGCCGGTGAGGGCGGCAAGGCCGCGCTCAAGGCCTACCAGGAAGAGGTCATGCCGATCTTCCACGAATATGGCGGCCAAATGGTCTCGGCGTCTCATGCGTCGGCGCCACGCCCGGACGATCCCGACGAGATTCACATCGTGCATTTCCCGAGCTCGGACGCCCTGAAGGCCTTTCGCGCCGACCCTCGCCATGCGGCCTTGATGGACAAGCGCATCTACGCCGTCCGTGATACGCGGCTCTATGAGACCGACCAGTTCGTGACCTACATCGATTGATCCGTCGGCGCCTTGACCGGATCGGTGAAGCCGGTTGCGAGGACATGGAATTGCGCCTTGCCCCAGGGGTAATCGAGCCTGTCGTGACGAAAGCCGGTTATGGCTTCGGCGACCTGAATGGCCTCCGCCACCGGCAGGCCCTTGTGCGGATCGAAATGGGCCCAGCCGTCGGCCCAGGCCTGCTGCGCCTTGGCATCGACGAAGTGGCTGTATTGCGCAGGCAGTTGGCCATCGACGTGCAACTTGTCGTCTTGTGCGGTGTCCCGATAGACGCGCCAGACCGGCGCGCCCTGGCTATAGTAGGCGGTGCCCCAAAAGTCGGTATGCTCTTCGACCCAGACGGCGAGGACGTCACGGTGAACCGCCAGGCGCCGAACCTTGTCTTCCGAGACCCAGTCCATGTCATTGGCGAAGATAATCGACCATCCCCCAGGCATGTCGCCATAAGACAGGGGGGCTTTGTCCATATAGGGATCAAGTTCGGCCGTGACGTGCAGATTGAGTTCGCGCAGAGTACTGGCGGCCTGCGAATGCGGAAACCCGATCCATGCAATTGAAAACCCCATTCTGTCCCCGCCCTGTTTGCGATCGCTGAAAAAGCAAGTTATGCCGACCAGACCCGTTTTTCCATAGTGAGACGTACATGAAAATCGTCCTTGTCGTGGCCGCGGCCCTGATCGATGGTGACGGCCGGGTGATGATCGCCCAGCGGCCGCAAGGCAAGTCGCTGGCGGGCCATTGGGAGTTTCCCGGCGGCAAGGTCGAAGAGGGCGAAACGCCCGAGATCGCCCTGATCCGCGAACTGAACGAGGAACTGGGCATCGTCGTCAAGGAAGCGTGCCTGGCGCCGTTCGTCTTCGCTTCGCATACCTACGAGACGTTTCATCTCTTGATGCCGCTTTACCTGATCCGGCGTTGGGAGGGCGAGCCCGAGGCGCGCGAGCACACGGCGCTGAAGTGGGTGCCGCCGCTCAAGCTGCGCGACTA
>OUWB010000605.1_pt3 | contig 25490 bp, 22 predicted proteins | sample 1779821 | NCBI WGS metagenome assembly OUWB01 (sample SAMEA3914806, study PRJEB12502) | metagenome | biome: forest; material: soil | place: Canada | collected 2011-08-03 | depth 0.1 m
TCGTCAAGCTCGACGACATCGTGGACGGTGGTGCGGATTTTTCTTAGGAACCGGTCCACCAGCCGGCCGCCGAAAGAATTCCGGTCGTAGCGGATGAACGGCTCGGATTTGAGCAAGGCGCGCCACGGGCAATCAGCCAGCTCGCGCGGCACCAGCAGCACGAACGGCTCGGTAAGCAAGGTGCGCCATTTCAATTCGGCCGGCAACGCAAACGGCGGCTTGATCATCACCGCGGCGTCGATTTCGCCGGAATCCACTTGCGCCAGCAGGTTGAGCGATACGCCTGGCATTACCCGAATGCGCCAGCCGGGCGAACCTTGGCGAAAGCGTTGGATAGCATTCACCAGAAACGATCCCTGCGCGGAAGCAATCGCGCCGACACGCAGCAGGCCCGATTTTTCGGCAGCCTCGCCGCGATCAGCCAGGCGCGCATACACGGCCATCAGTTCCTCGGCGATATCGATGGTCCGCTTTCCCGCGGCGTTGAGCGTTGCCGAGCGGCCAGTTCGGTCGAACAGCGGGAACCCGATTTCTTCCTCCAGGCGTTGTATCTGGGCGCTGACGGCCGACTGCGTCAAGCCGATATGGGCGCCGGCGCTGGCAAACGTGCCGTAACGCACGACGGACAGGAAGGTTTTTAGCTCGCGCATCATCGTGAAATTAATCAATATTTTTGCTACTGAGGTCAAAAATATACCGCTATTCGCCTGTTTTTGTCATCCTAAACTGAGCCCTTCGCAACCTCGAGTGCCACGCCGGCTGCTCGATCCATCACGAAATTGATTGTACAAATTATTTTCGTATGAATAGGATAACGCGGTGTTCAGTCGATTTCTGGCCAAGCGCTTGAATCGCTATTTGCCGTTTTTAATAATGATATTTTCATCCTTCTCGCAGTTGTGCCCAATGCCGTTCAATAGGAGTGCTCATAGATGAAACTGGAATCCGCCCTGCGCATCGTACTGAGAAGTCTAGGTGCATTAGGCCTTGCAACGACGGCCCAGGTCGTGCTTGCTCAAACCAGCCCTGTGCCTATCGGCTTCGCCGGCCCCTTGACCGGTCCATCGTCCAACTACGGCAAGGACCTCGAAATGGGGGTGCGCCTGGCCATCGACGAAGTGAACGCCGCGCATATCCAGATCGGCGGCAAGCCGCTGGAACTCACGCTCGATTCGCAGGACGACGGCGCCGATCCGAAGACGGCGGTCCAGGTGGCCCAGCGTCTGGTCGATTCCAAGGTCGTGGCCGTGATTGGACATTTCAACTCGGGTAACACGCTGGTGGCTTCGCCGGTGTACAACCAAGGCGGCATTCCGCAGATCGTGCCGGCCTCATCCAATCCGACCATCACCCATCAAGGCTTCAAGCTGCTGTATCGTCCTTACGGTACCGACAATACGGTAGCCACGGCCGCCGCCGAATACGCGCTGCAGACACTCAAACTCAAGAAAGTCGCCATCATCGACGACCGTACCGCTTATGGAGAAGGCCTCGCCGACGAATTCGCGGCTGCCGTCAAGGCCCAGGGCGGCCAGGTAATCGAACGCGAATACACCAGCGACCAGGCCACCGACTTCAAGGCTGTCCTGACCCATATCGTCGGAATGCATGCGGACATGGTGTTCCTCGCCTGCCTGGGCGGAGAAGGCGCGCTGATCGTCAAGCAGGCCCGCGACCTCAACTACCATGGCGTGATGATGGCCGGCGCAACCTTCGCCAACAAGAACTTCATCGCCCGCGCCGGCGACGCCTCGGACGGCATGTATGCGTTCGAGCAAGGCGTAACGCTGACCCAATACCCGCAAGGCAAGGCTTTCCTGGACCGCTTCCACGCCAAGTACGGCACCGATCCGATCGGCTATGCGCCATTCGCGTATAACGACGTCTGGGTTATCGTGAACGGCATGAAGGCGGCCAACTCGACCGACCCCAAGGTTTTCGGCCCAGCCATCGCCAAGCTGTCCTTCGAGGGTGTGCTCGGCACCGTCGCATTCAACAAATACGGCGACTTGAAGAGCCCCAAGACCACGCTATTCGAGGTAAAAGGCGGTGCATGGACGCCAGTGAAGACCTTCGATGTGAATGCGACCGAGTAAGCCCCGGCGATCAGTCCACACACCCGCGCGGATCGCAAGTGCCAACGCTGGCGCCTGCGATCCGCCCGCCGGGTGGCTGGCCATTGGCCAGCATCACTGCCTATGCGCATCCAATACCGGGTGTAGCATAGTGGGCATCAGGATTCTTCCAGCATGCCCATGCAAAACACCATGACGGCCTCGCGCCCGCCCCCCGCGGTGACGCTTTTTCCGATGCCCGCAGCGGAGTTCGACGCCTATCGCCGCATCACGCTGGAGCACTACGCCGCGGACTTACTGCGAATGGAAGGCGGAACCGTGGCCTCCACCGCGCAACGCGCCGCGCAAGACTTCGAAACGCTGCTGCCGGAAGGCATGCACACCGACAACCAGCATTTCTTCACGCTGCAGTGTGTGGCGCGGCAAACGACGATCGGGTACCTCTGGCTGGGCGAAAACGCCACCGAGCGTGGCCCCGGCGCCTTCATCTACGACATGCTGATCCTGCCCGCGTGTCGCGGCATGGGTTACGGCACGCAGACGTTGCGCGAAGCCGAAGCATGGGCTCGGCAACGCGGCATGACGCATATCGGTCTGGCCGCCTTTGGCCACAACGAAGGCGCGCTACGTCTGTATCGCCGCATGGGGTATCAGACCACGCAATTGCGCATGAGCAAAGCCCTCGCGGTCGGATAGAAACCTGCACCAATGGACTTGTCGTCTTCGACGCCATGGCGTGGCATCTCCGTGATCCCGATGTAAGCGTCTTGAGAATGATGGTGGTCTTGCCGATAGCCGTATATGCCATTACGGAAAAGCCCGCCACAGAACTTTAATTTCAATATTACTTGAAATATTGAATCATTTTCTCTATGCTTTGATCATGGACTCAAATCTTGTCGTACGCGCCCTGGGCGCCCTAGCTCATGAATCGCGTCTCGCCATATTCAGAGCACTCGTCGTGGCCGGCCCGAACGGCATGCCTGCCGGCGAAATCGCGCAGCAGCTCGACCTGGCGCCGTCCCGCCTTTCATTTCACCTCAAAGACCTGTCGCATGCGGACCTCGTGAATTCACGCCACGAAGGCCGCTTCATCTTCTACTCGGCGAATTTCGATGCCATGAACGGGCTGCTTGGTTTTCTCACGCAGAACTGCTGTGCAGGTGCTTCGTGCGTAGCAATCGATGCCACAGGAATCCAATGAGCACCACTGAGAACGTCGCGCCGGCCTCGCGCTCGGCGATCGGATTTTTCGAGCGCTACCTCACGCTGTGGGTTGCACTTTGCATCGTCGGCGGTATCTTGCTTGGTAAGGTCTTGCCCAGTGCTTTCGTGGTTATCGGCGGCATGGAGTTCGCCCACGTCAACCTGCCCGTTGGCGTACTGATCTGGGTGATGATTATCCCGATGCTGGTCAGAATCGACTTCAACGCGATCACGCAGGTGAAATCCCAGTGGCGTGGGATAGGCGTCACATTGTTCGTGAACTGGCTCGTCAAACCGTTTTCGATGGCCTTGCTCGGCTGGATTTTCATCCGCCATGTGTTCGCAGCCTGGCTGCCGACGGATCAGCTCGACAGCTATATCGCCGGACTCATCCTGCTGGCGGGCGCGCCGTGCACGGCGATGGTCTTCGTGTGGTCGCAGCTGTGCAAGGGCGACCCCTACTTCACGCTGTCGCAAGTCGCGCTCAACGATTCCATCATGATCGTCGCGTTCGCACCGCTGGTCGCGCTTCTGCTGGGCATATCGGCCATTACCGTACCCTGGGATACCTTAGCCACATCAGTGGGCTTGTATATCGTGATGCCCGTCATCCTCGCCCAAATCATCCGCCGTGCGCTGCTGACCAAGGGCGAGGCACATTTCCAGCACGTGGTGTCACGACTCGGACCGTATTCGATTTGCGCGCTTCTCGCGACCCTGGTTCTGCTCTTCGCGTTTCAGGGGCAAGCCATCATTAACCAGCCGCTGGTCATTGCGATGCTCGCGGTGCCCATCACGATTCAGGTATTTTTCAACTCTGGACTCGCTTATCTGCTGAACCACAAGCTGGGCGTCGCTCACTGCGTTGCCGGACCATCCAGCCTGATCGGCGCGAGCAACTTCTTCGAGCTTGCCGTGGCAACGGCCATCAGCCTGTTCGGCTTCCACTCGGGTGCAGCGCTAGCGACCGTGGTGGGTGTGCTGATCGAAGTGCCGGTAATGCTGCTGGTGGTCGGCGTGGTGAATCGCTCGCAACACTGGTATGAGCACAAAGCCCTCTAACGAAAGACAAAGGTCGTTGAACATGAGCGTCATCATTTATCACAATCCGGCATGCGGTACCTCGCGCAATACCCTGGCGCTGATCCGTAATGCCGGCATCGAACCCCAGGTCATCGAGTACCTCAAGACGCCCCCGAGCCGGGAAACACTCGTCGAGTTGATTGCCAACGCCGGGCTCACTGTGCGCGCGGCTCTACGCGAAAAAGGCACACCGTTCGAGGAGCTTGGCTTGGGCGATACATCGCTCAGCGATGAGCAATTGCTTGACGCAATGCAGGCACATCCGATTTTGCTGAACCGCCCATTCGTTAAAACGTCTCTCGGTGTTCGACTATGCCGCCCATCGGAACTGGTTCTGGACATTCTACCTGCGTCGCAAACAGCGCCCTTTGCTAAGGAAGACGGCGAAATCGTCATTGATGCACAAGGCCGGAGGGTGCTGCGATGAGTCAAGACACGAGCATGGATACCACCTCCGATGATAGCGAAGTGGAATAAATTTTCGCCGGGGCCAGGCAACGGCACTGTCGCCACTTGGGCGCTTGCGCTCGCACAGCTCGTCTCCTGGGGCTCGGTCTACTATGGGTTCTCGCTCTTCGTGGTGCCGATGGAGCAAGCGATGGGTTGGGGCCGGACCTCGACGGATGCGGCACTCTCAGTCGGCCTGCTGGTCTCCGGCCTGGCGGCTTACCCGATCGGGACCTGGATAGACCACGGTCACGGCCGCTTGGTGATGGTGTGTGGGTCGATCCTGTCGGTGCTGATGTTGCTGCTCTGGTCGCAAGCGCACAGCTTGGCAACCTTGTTCATGGCCTGGACTGGACTCGGGGTCGCGATGGCAGCGACGCTATACGACCCGGTCTTCGTTATCGTCACGCGCGACTATCCGAACAGCTTTCGCACCAAAATCACGCTGATAACGCTGGTGGCTGGCTTCGCGAGTACCGTGTTTATTCCATTGACGCAGGGGTTTGTGGAGTGGTTCGGTTGGCGGGGCGCTCTGATGGCACTGGCTGCAACGAATCTGCTGGTGTGTTTGCCCGTTCATTGGCTGGCCATCAAACGTGACGCGCCGCACGAGGGCAGCGCAGGTAACAAGGCACTCGTCAAGGCGGCGAATCAATCATCGGTACAACGCGCGCTTCGGACACCGACATTTTGGGCGCTCGCAACCTGTTTCACGACCTATTACGCAACATTCGCGGCGCTTACATTTCATTTGGTGCCGCTCATGGCCGAGCGACGGGTCCCGTCGACGTGGATTTTGACGACCATGGCTGTCATCGGCCCCGCTCAGGTCGCTGCGCGTATCCTGTGGTTCACGGCCGGGCGCAACGTACGCCCGGCCGTCGTGGGGATGATCATCACCGTCGCATTCCCGGTTTCAGTTGTCGTTTTGATGTGCGCTGGCACAGCTCCCTATTTACTGATTCTTTTCGCCATTGTGTATGGCGGGGCGAATGGCATGATGACGATCCTGCGCGGGACGATTGTTCAGGATGTCATGTGGACGGAAGGGTATGGCGCGGTGAGCGGAATGCTTTCGCTGCCGTCCAATATCGCCAAGGGCATCGCACCCATCTCGGCCGCCGTCATCTGGGCCATGCGTCACGAATACATGCCGGTCGAATGGGTGGTGCTATCAGTCTCGATCATTTCTGCAATCGCCTTCGTCGTCGCCATGCGATTCGCGCGGCAGGCAAGCGTCGACACCGGGCCGTCCCAACCCAATGCGATCAGGAACTAGGTACTTTATCGCAAGGCCCGGGGCATTCATGGCGCAAACGCCTTGATATCGCCGCGCGCATACAGATGCTTGCGAATATCGTTCTTGGCGATCTTGCCGTAGGCGGACTTCGGCAAAGCGTCCCAGAAGAACACGTGCCGCGGCCAGCGGTAGCGCGCGCAGCGTCCCTCCAGACTCGCCAGCAATTCGGCTGCGGTGACCGATGGGCCGTCCGCACGCGCCACGACCACGGCAACGCCGACCTCACCCCACTTTTCGTCGGGCACACCCAGCACCGCCACTTCCAGCACTGCGGGATGGGTCAGCAACAACTCCTCGACTTCCCTCGGGTAGACGTTGGAGCCGCCGGAAATGTACATGTCGGAAGCCCGGCCCGTGATGTAGAGCAGGCCGCGTTTATCGATGCGGCCGAGATCGCCCGTGTGGAACCATCCGCCGCGCAGGGCCTTGGCCGTCGCCTCTTCGTTGCCGAGGTAGCCGGCGAACACGGCCGGGCCGCGGCAGCAGATTTCGCCGACCTCCTCCGGCGGCAAAGGACGAAGGTCGTCATCGAGGATCGCGATTTCCATGCCGGTGCGCGGACGGCCGCACGAGCCGATATGGGCTTGCGGATCGTTGTCGTCGGCCGAATGCATGGCCGGCGGCAGCACCGTGATGCAGCCCGTCACTTCGCCCAGGCCGTAATACTGCACCAGCACCTGTCCCAGTTTTTGCAATGCCAACTTCTGATCGGTGCGGTACATCGGTGCGCCCGCGTAGATCACATAGCGTAGCGATTGATGATCGTAGAGGTCCACCGCCGGATGTTCGACCAGGATCTTGACGATGGTCGGAACCGTAAACAAATTCGTCACACGGTGGCGCTCGATCAGTTGCCAGACCATCTCCGGGTCCATCTTTTCGCTGGGCAATAGCACTGTTGCCGCGCCGCGCGCGACGTTAAGCAAGGCATGCACGCCGGCGCCGTGGGACAACGGCGCCACCGCAAGCGAGCAATCCTGCTCGGTGGTCCCGGGAATCAGGTCAGTCAGATGATTGGTCACCACGAAGCACAGCTGACCGTGAGTCAGGATGCCTGCCTTGGGCTTGCCTGTCGTACCCGAGGTGTAGAACGCCCAAAGCGGATCGTCGTACACCACGTCGGCCACGGCGGGCCGCTGGCCCAGATGCTGATCGACCAGTGTCTCGTATGCATGTTCGCCCGGCCGCGCCCGGCCGAATCGGACGACGTGGCGCAATGCCGGAGATGCCGCGCGGACCACATCGACGTATTCCGAGAAAATATCCTCGGTCAGCATCGCCACCGCCCCGCTGGACGTAGCCAAATACACCACGTCGTTCGGCATCAGGCGGAAATTGGTCGGCACCCAGACGCAGCCCAGCCGAAACGCCACCCAACAGCTTTCGAACATCTGCACGCTGTTGCGCGAATGAACCAGGATGCGGTCGCCTTTTTTCAGACCGAGTTCGCGCAGCGCCGCCACCATCGCATCGATGCGCAGATCGAGTTCCGCCCAGGTCCATTGCCGCTCACCCTGAATCAGGCCGGGCCGGTCGGGAAACAGGCGGGCCGTCTGGGTCAGCAGGCCGCCTAGATTCATCGCTTGCGCTGCATTCATAGCAACGACTCCAGCACACTCAGATAATTGGCGACCGCGGTGCCGCCCATATTGAACACCGCCCCGTGATGCGCGCCGGCAAGCTGCATCGCGCCGGCTTGCCCGGTCAGCTGCATGGCCGCCATCACATGCTGCGACACGCCGGTCGCGCCGATCGGATGGCCGCGCGATTTCAAGCCGCCGGACGGATTGATGGGCAGCGCTCCGTCCATGCAGGAGATGCCGTCCAGAATCACGCGGGCGCCCTGACCGTGCGGCGCCAATCCCATGGCCTCGTATTCGAGCAGCTCGGCCACGGTGAAACAATCGTGGGTTTCGACGAACTGCAGGTCGGCCAGGCCCAACCCGGCATCCGCCAAGCCTCGCTGCCATGCCAGGCCCGCACCTTCAAAGCGGGTGGGGTCGCGTCGGCTGAGCGGCAGAAAATCGTTGACCTGGGTACGCGAGCGCCAGCGTACGGCCGTCACGCCGGCCGGCACGTCCATCGCCAGCACCAGGGCGGCGGCGCCATCGGACACCAGCGAGCAGTCGGAACGCTTGAGCGGTCCGGCCACAAACGGATTCTTGTCCGACGGCGTACGGCAGAAGTCGAAGCCCAGATCCCGCCGCATATGCGCGTAGGGGTTGCCGACGCCGTTGCGATGATTCTTGGCCGCGATGGCCGCCAATGCATCGGACTGATCGCCGAAGCGACGGAAGTATTCGGCGGCGATCAAGCCGAATACACCGGCAAAGCCGCCTGGCGTATCGCCCTCCTCCTTGACGTAGGAAGCCTTGAGCAGCGTCTCGCCGATCTGTTCGTTGGGCAGCGTGTTCATGCGTTCCAGGCCCACCACCAGCGCGCGCTTGACGCGACCGGACGCGAGCGCGTCCAGCGCCGCCCAGATCGCGGCCGAGCCGGTCGCACAGGCATTCTCCAGACGTACCGCCGGCGTATGCCGGAATTCGGGAATCGCCAGCGAGGCAAGCGCCGCGGTAAAGTGCTGGCGCACAAAACCGCCGTTGTAATGGCCGACGAAGATGCCGTCGATATCGCCCGGAGCGACATTGGCGGTGCGCAACGCAGGCAGCGCCGCGTCCCGGAGCAGCTGCTCGCAATCGATATTGTCGAGCTTGCCGAATTTCGTGTGACCCCAGCCGATGATGTAAGGCGTATGCATACCGTTCGCTCCGTTTAAATGAAAGACGTCGCGTGCAGGACCAGTTCGAAGCAAATCAGCACGGGATTCTCCCCACGTACCAGATAGCCTCGGTGTATGTCGCCGCGCGGATCGATCAATGCGACCGCAAGTTCAGCCTTCGGGCCGCTGCCGTCATCGTGCACCGTGCCGTTCAGTACCAGGATCTCGGTTTCCCGGTCGTCGACGCGGCTACCGTCCTTGAAGCGAGCACCGATGATGCTGCCGACGCTGCCGCAGATCCGTGCGTCACGTATCCCATGCTTGCGGCACACCGCCTCGATCCCGACTATCAGATCCTGATTGGGGCGTATGCGCGCGACCACGCATTTTGCGTCCGGGCTGGAATTCGAGTTCGCAGCGGCTCCCTGTTGCATCATCGGCGCCCAAACCGGATGAAACAGCGTGAAATTCGTCTCTTCGTCGAAGTCGGCTTGCATCACCGCATTACCGACACCCCAGGCCTGCGCCCGCGCAGGCGCGTGGACGATGACCTGATCGGCGAAGACATGCCCGCCTTGCCAGGCGCCGTCGGTGGTTTGCCAGATCGCATGGCAATGGACAAAGGGGGCATCGTCCCTGCGCCCCACCGTGACACAGGCAAGCGCAATGCGCATCGGTCCCGCGATGCCGTGCGGCTCGCTATAGAACGCAGCATGGCTGGCGTCGGCCGCCGCGGCAGGCCTCACGTAGTGCAGCGACTGCACGTCCAGCTGCTCGAGGCGGACCGTCGCGGCCGACAGCCCGGCCTGGATCAGCGGCAGGACGATTGCGTCGCGCAAATTGACGCCCGCGGCCAAGGTGAACTCGAGCGTAGCCGCATCGCCCTCAACCGATTCGATCCGCACCGCGGCAGGCTTGCCGGGCTGTGTCACCCAACGAGGAACCGCATTCATGCTCTGTCTCCATTCGACGCCGGTACCTGGCGCCGCACCGGGTGGCACTGTTTGCTCATTGCGTTCGCGTCACGCGAACGCGCTATGTCTGCCACGCGCCCCGTTGGTCGCGGCTGCGCGACCGCGCAGCCGCTGCCCGAGTTGCGCCTCGATCTTGCGCACCTCGTCCTGCAGGAGCAGCACCAGCTGGCGCTGACGCTCTTCGCCCATCCGGCTTTCGATCGCACCGATGGACAGCGCCGCACTCGGCTGGCCGGCCTCATCGTGGACCACCATACCGATCGCCCAGGACCCCGGATGCACCAGACCACGATGCGTCGAAAATCCGCGCGCCCGCGTCTCGCGCACCAGCTCGCGCAGGGTGTCGGGCGAGATAGTGCGATAGTGCTCCTGGTAGCTCTGTGCGTTGGCGGCGAGAACCTGTTCGATCTCCTCGTCATCGAGTGCCGCCAGCAGCGCGATGCTGCCAGCTCCGACCCCGAGCGGATGCCGGTCTCCCACCGACAGCACCTGGGCGCGTATCGGATAGGTCCCTTCTTCGCGATGCATGCAGATCGAATAGTTGCCGCGACGTATCGTCAGGAACGCCGTGTCTTCCGATAGATGCGCAAGACGTGCCACGCTGCCCACTGCCAGGCGATGCATGCCGAAGCGCTCGACTGCCAGGGTGCCCAGAATATAGCTCTCGTAGCCGAGGTAATAGCGCTTGCTGTCGCGGTCCTGCTCGATCAGGCCGGCCCGGCTCAAGGCACCCAGCAAACGATGCACGGTTGGCTGCTTCAGTGCACACTGCGCGACGAGACCGCTCAATGTGATCCCTGATCGATTGTGCGCGGAGACCAGCTTCAACAGCATCATTGCCCGGTCTATGCTTTGCGCACCGTCGCGCTCCAGTGCGATGACCTTGCCGATTTTCGCTGCCTGCGGCGATTTAGCGTCCAAGCTGCTGCCCCCATCTTTCAATGTAAGTCCACCGTATGGACTATCTGTCATGTATGAGTCAAGTGCATCCCTGCTGCGGCGATGGTGGCTGCACTACCTTCCATATGGTGGATATATAGCCAATTCCATCTGCCAAGTTTAGTTCGAATCGAGCCGGATCAAACTAGGGTTAACCATCCGATCCACCATTGCCTGCATGGTTTTATGCTCCCGAACACAGAGAAGGACATTTAATTAGTCCACCATATGGACTAACGCCCGGTACATTCCAGGCACGATGGTGCTGATTCACGACCCGGCGGACTAAAAACGCGACTGTAGACGCCCCCCACCGTCATTTGCGACGCCCGCATCTCGCACGCCCTTATAATGTCGGCATGACGCCATCCGTTTCCCACACTACCCGCCTTCGCCCTGCCATGCCGGCCGTGCCCACCATACATCGCGCATGCCTGTCCCGCGCGCCGCACCCGGCGGACCTATGAAGATACCCAAGCGGCTTGCGCCGCTACTCGAGGAAGGCCTGATCGACGAAGTGCTCGGCCAGCTGATGAGCGGCAAGGAGGCCACCGTCTACGTGGTGCGGGTCGGCGACGCCAAGCGCTGCGCCAAGGTCTACAAGGACGCCCAGCAGCGCAGTTTCCGGCAAGCGTCTTCGTATCGGGACGGCCGCAAAGTCAAGAACAGCCGACAAGCGCGGGCGATGGAGAAAGGCACGCGCTATGGCCGCCAGATGCAGGAAGCATCGTGGCAGAATGCCGAAGTCGACGCACTGTTCCGGCTGGCCACCGCCGGCGTACGCGTGCCGCAGCCGTATATCTGCACCGACGGCGTGTTGTTGATGGAATTGGTGGTCGACGAGGCCGGTGGCGTCGCGCCGCGCCTGAACGACGTCGAGCTGACCGAGGCGCGCGCCGTGGAGCTGCATGCCTTGCTGCTCGGACAGGTGGTCCGCATGCTATGCGCGGGCATGATCCACGGCGACCTATCGGAATACAACATCCTGCTGGCAGCGGACGGCCCCGTCATCATCGACCTGCCGCAGGCCGTTGACGCGGCCGGCAACAATCAGGCCGGCGAGATGCTCAAGCGCGACGTCGACAATCTGGCGGCCTACTTCGGTCGGTTTGCACCACAACTCCTCACGGCGCACTACGGCGCTGAGATATGGACGCTGTTCGAAGCGGGTCAGCTGCACGTCGACGTCGAATTGACCGGCCGCATCAAACTCGACACCCGGCCTGTCGACCTCGATGGCGTGCTGCGGGAACTCGAAGACACGCGGCTCGAGGAAGAAGCGCGGATACGACGATTGCAAGAGCTGGCCGCAGGGGGATAACGCACGACGACATCGAGCAGCTTCTGCTTGCTGTCGTCGTAGTCATACAGCGAGATGACGCCTTGCTTCAGATCCCCCTTGGCGTCGAATTGCGTTTCTCCGAGTTTTCGCGATAACCCACCTCGCGCCTGCGGCTAGCGCCTCCCGCCCGCCAAGCGCACTGCATCGGGATGCCGGCGCAAGCGCAGCATCGCGATACACCCCAGCGCAGGCCCGATCGCCAACATGCTGAACGCGCCGGGCCAGCCGGCCAGCGCGACCAGATCGGGAACCAGGTGGATGCTGACCAAGGTCAGCAGGAAACCGGCCGACGTCTGCGCGGTCAGCAGCGTGCCGATCGTCGTGGGTTTGGCGAGTTCGGCGATGCACGCGGAGAACTGGGCCGAATCGGCGATCACCGCAATGCCCCAGCACAATGCGACGCACGCTACGATCCAGAGCGGCGCGGCGGACAACCACCCCATCGCGGCAGCGCAGCCGCCACTCACCGCCATCGCGCCGACGGTCACCGTGGTGCGGCCCAGGCGGTCGGCCAATACGCCGCCCAGCCATGCACCCAGCGCGCCCGCGGCGACTGCCCCGAATGTCAGCCACTCGGCCGCGCTGGCGTCGGCTGCGCCATGCGCGCGCAAAGTTGCCTGCAGGAACACGCCGAGCCAGGCCCACATCGCATAGAGTTCCCACATGTGCCCGAGATAGCCCAAGTTGGCCAGTCGCAGCGCGGGATTGCGCCAGGCGTCCGCCAGCGCGGACCAATCTATGTGTGCCGCCCGCATAAGGTTGGGGCCGACCTCGCATTGCCGGATCGCAAAACCGGCCACGACGGCCAAGCCGGCCGCGATGCCGTAGATGGCGCGCCAATTCGATCCGCCCAGCGCGGCCAGCAAATGTGGACTGGACGAACCGAAGGTCAAGGCGCCGACCAGCAGACCGATCAGCAGGCCGACATCGCCCCTCGCCCAACTCACGGCAAGCCGCATGCCGACCGGGTAGACACCCGCCATGCACATGCCGGTAAAGAGGCGCAATGCGATCGCCGTCGGCGTAGCCGGCGCGATGCAGGTCAAGCAGGCAGTCGCAGCACCCGCCGCCACCGCCGACACCATGAACAATTTGCGCGGATCGTAGCGGTCGGCCAGGGACAGCAAGGCGCTGCCCACGGTACCGATCACGAAACCGGCCTGCACCGCACTCGTGAGCAGGGTCTGCTGCAGCGCGGATATCCCATATGCATGCTGGACGATGACCACCACCGATGCCGACGAGAACCATACGCTCATCGCACCGACCTGACACAGCAACAGGATGACGATAGAGCGCATTTTCCGGCGCTCGAATTCATGCTTGGCGTCGATCGCATCTTGCTGCTGCGACGAATCTCCGCGCCTGTCGGTCAACGCTTTATCGCGGAACATGTACGTTTGATCCTGCGATGCGATGATAGCTGACCGCGGCGCCCAATCCGGCCATCGCTTTTCTAAACGTCGCTTGATCGACCATGGAAACAGGAAATCCTCAACAATGTCACGCTGCGCACGGTGCAATAGCCCGAAATTGCGCCGCCGCGTGATTGGCCGGCAGGTGTGCGTGACCGAACAGCTTCTCGCGCAGAGTGCCGTCGCGATACGCGCGCTTGTAGGCACCGCGATCTTGCAGGATGGGTACGACCAGTCCGATGAATTCTTCGAAGCATTCAGGTACCACGGTGCGCGACAGGTTAAAGCCGTCGACGCCGGTCTCGCGCGTCCACGCCATCAGTTCCTCCGCCACGCGCTCGGCCGAGCCGACCAGCGGCGGCTGCCGGCTGCCGAGCACCATCTGCTCAAGCAGCTTGCGCTTGGTCCATTGCGGACCGGCCGCGCGCGTCATCGCCTCGACGTTGGACACGATGGCCTGGCTCTTGCCGGTTTCTATGGGTTCATCCAGATCGTATTTGGCGAAATCGATGCCGAGCGACGCCGCGGCATGCACCAGCGCCGCCTCTGTATTAGCATATTGCCGGTATTCGGCATATTTTTCCTGCGCTTCGGCATCGGTGCGCCCAGTCACCACCGTGGCGCCGAGCAATACCTTGATATCGTCGCCACGACGCCCGCCGGCCACCGCCAACGCGCGAATATCGTCGACGATCTGCTTGACACCCGCCTTCGCCTGACCGTTGATGAACACGCATTCCGCATGGGTGGCGGCAAACTGCTTGCCGCGACTCGATGACCCGGCCTGGTAAAGTACCGGCGTGCGCTGCGGCGACGGCTCGCACAAATGCATCGCATCGACGCGATATTGCTTGCCGTGATGGTGTATGACATGCACCTTGGCCGGGTCCGCGTAGATCGGCCGCTGGCGATCGTGCAAGACCGCATCCTGCTCCCAGCTGCCTTCCCATAGTTTATAGACGAGTTCCATATACTCGTCGGCGAGATCGTAGCGGTCGTCGTGGGCCATCTGCCCGCTCAGGCCGATCGCGCGGGACGCGCTGTCCAGATACCCGGTGACGATATTCCAGCCGACCCGCCCACGCGTGAGGTGATCGAGCGTGGACATGCGGCGCGCGAACAAGAAAGGCTGCTCTACGCTCAAATTGCTGGTGACGCCGAAGGACAGATGGCGAGTTGCGGCCGCCATCGCCGGTATCAGCAAGATCGGATCGTTGACGGGGACTTGCACGGCGCCACGCAGTGCCGCATCGGCGTTGCCGCCGTAGACATCGTACACGCCCACCACATCGGCAAAGAAAATGCCGTCGAACAGCCCCTCCTCCAGCTTCCGCGCATACTCGACCCAATATGCCAGGTCCGCGTAGCGGGACGATTGATCGCGCGGATGGGTCCACAAGCCTTGCTGGATGTGGCCGATGCAATTCATGTCGAACGCGTTGAGGATGATTTCCTTCGGCATGCTGCCTCCATGGAAAAGACATGTTGCTCGGCCGTATGGTGCCGCACCAGGCGCCTTTATGCTTCACTCGCGGTCCACTATAATAGACGATAATATATTATGCCAGACGCGCGCTGTCTGGCGTGAATAGGGGCTCGCCCGGATATGCGTCCGTCGATCGAACTGTGCATCCGCCGCGGCACGTGACCCCACTTGTATAATGCCTAGCCATTGAAATCCCTTTTTGCGCGCCCTCCCTTGATGCCTGATGCCACATCGACCGATCTGACACTAGCGATCTCAGCGCGCGTGAAGAAGGAACGCGAAGTGCGCAACTGGTCGCTCAGCGAGCTGTCGGAGCGGTCTGGCGTATCGAAAGCCATGATCAGCAAGATCGAGCGCGCCGAAGCCAGCCCGACCGCGACGGTGCTCGGCAGGCTGTCGGGCGCGTTCGGCTTGACGCTGTCCACCTTGCTCGCGCTGGCCGAGCATTCCAGCGAAAGGCTCGCGCGTCATGCCGCGCAGGAAGTCTGGTGCGATCCCGAGACCGGTTATCTGCGCCGCCGCCTCTCGCCCCCGACCGGCGGCATGCTGGACCTGCTGGAAATCGAGTTGCCGGCCGGCGTGCAGGTTCCCTACCCCTCAGATGCCTTCGTGTTTCAGCATCAACAGATCTGGGTGATGCGCGGTACCCTCGTGTTCCGGGAGGGCGCAGAGACTCACAAGCTGGAGGCGGGCGACTGTCTGCAGCTCGGCGCACCTGCCGATTGCGAGTTCTTCAATCCGGGGCTCAAGCCCTGTCTTTATCTGGTGGCGCTGGTTCGCCGGTGAGGGCACGAAAACGCATATCGACTGCCTTGCCGACAGCGCAACGACCAGGATGCCGAGACGAAAGAACTTGACAATACGCGCCATTCCGGGTAATTTCAGCCATAGAAGCATTCAAGAAGCTCGTAAGCTCATCATTGGCCGCACCAGCGGTACGCGTTGTTCTCTTCCTCCTTGATTCCTTTCCCTGCGCGGCCAGTATGCGCTCGTGTCCGCGCCCGCATCGTTGGTGAGTCCATGGCTTGGATATTCCGCCATCGAACCGATGCTCGCATGGACCAGGAACCCGTCTACGGGTGCTGCACCGATCAATCACCTTATTGGGAGAAATTCGTTTGGCAAAAGAAGAATTGTTGGAACTGGATGGTGTCGTGGACGAAGTGCTGCCTGACAGCAAGTATCGCGTCACCCTGGAAAACGGTGCAATCGTCGGCGCCTACGCATCGGGCCGCATGCGCAAGAACCATATACGCATACTCGCGGGCGACCGCGTCACGCTGGAACTTTCGGTCTACGACTTGACGAAAGGCCGCATCAATTTTCGGTATAAGGACGAGCGCGCACCGGCCCGGCCACCTCGCAACACCTTCAATCGCCGCTAAGTCACCGTCAAAGTCACCGGGCGGCGGTTCGCTCGGGATTCGCAGTAATGTGCCTGCTCAAGATCCGCGATCAGCCCGGGACTCTTGAGCTGCACGTCAAAACATATGACGCCAGAGATATCTTACGACACAGCGTGAGATATAATCGGACGCTACCCGAATGCTGAATGTGTCACCGGCAGATATCTCGCCGGCATCGATACCCAACAGTTTGAACAGCATGACAACACCCGACACGCCCCCTGCCGCGACACCCGAACGCGTCCGCTTGCGGCTCGTGATGTTTCTCGTCACCGGCGCCCTCTTCATGGAAATCCTGGACGGCACCATCATCGCCACAGCGCTGCCGTCCATGGCCCATTCGTTCGGCACCTCCGCGGTCTCGCTGAACGTCGGCATGAGCGCCTATCTGCTCGCACTTGGCGTCTTCATTCCCGCCAGCGGCTGGGCGGTCGATCGTTACGGCGCGCGCCCCGTGTTTGCCTGGGCCATCATGCTTTTCACCGCAACCTCGGCGCTGTGCGGCCTGTCTCAAGGTTTCGGCGAATTTGTCGGACTGCGCATCGCGCAAGGCATTGCCGGGGCGATGATGGTTCCGGTCGGACGCCTGGTGGTCGCGCGCCATACCCCCAAGGACCAACTGATGGCGGCAATGTCGTCGCTGGTCTGGCCGGCGCTGGTCGCGCCGGTGCTCGGGCCGCCGCTGGGCGGCTTCATCACCACGCACTTCGGCTGGCGCTGGATCTTCTATTTGAACGTACCGCTCGGCATCGCCGCGCTGATCGCGACGCTGTTTGTCATCCCGACCACGCGCGAAAGCACGCGCCGCCCGTTCGACTTGGCCGGCTTCCTGCTGTGCGGCATTGGCACCTTCGCGCTCTTGACCGGCTTCGAGCGTATTGACATCAAGGTCGATGCAGCCAGCGTCGGACTGTTGGTCGGCGGCATCGTATTGCTGATTGTTTCCGTACGCCATCTGAAGCGCGCAGCCGCACCGTTGATGGATCTCGCCGCCTGTGCAATACCAACCTTCCAGGCCGCCACACGCGGCGGCTCCTTCTTCCGTTGCGCGATCAACGCGGCGCCGTTCCTGCTGCCGCTGATGTTCCAGGTCGGTTTCGGCTACGACGCGTTTCATTCAGGCTTGCTCGTGCTCGCGGTCTTCGCCGGCAACCTCGGCATGAAGTCGCTCACGACACAGGTGCTGCAGCGTTTTGGCTATCGACCAGTGATGATCTGGAACGGAGTACTGTGCGCGCTGACGCTGGGCGCCTGCGCGTACCTGACGCCGACCACCCCGCTCCTCGTCACGGTGCTGATCCTGCTGGTCGGCGGCATGACGCGCTCGATGCAATTCACGGTGCTCAGCACGATCGCCTATGCGGACGTGCCCAAGTCGCAGATGTCGCACGCGAACGGCTTGCTCAACACCGCGTCGCAGGTCGCGGCGGCGGCCGGCATTACGCTGGGCGCGCTGTGCGTGCGCGCCGGACGCGGCATCGCCACGCACGCCGGCATCGCCGGCACCGGTATCGAGTTCAGGATCGCCTTCATCCTGGTTGCGCTGTTCGCGCTGATGGGCCTGTACGATGCGGTGCGCTTGCCCAAGGGCGCGGCGGATCACTTCGTGCCGCAGGCGAAGCGCGGCTGATTGATCGGATGCAGCTCATCATGACTGTCATGATTGAGCCGCAAAGCGCTGATACGATCACCACCGATGGCACGGTCATGCCGCGTTGCATGATCTCGCACGCACCCCCACAGGTCATCACGCAGCTGTCAAAATCCTTATATCCGCATGCCCATTCTCCGACCTACGCCAACGCAGGACACCTTGCAAACCTGGCACCCCGCTACCGTCCAACTCGTTCTCAGGTGGTCCTTTTGAGCGGGTCGCGCACGCGTGGCGCGGCGACCATGCTGGCCCTGCTTGGCGTCGGCTTGGCACTGGGCGTGCCCTTCGCACTCGGATCCCATGGGTGGTTTGCCGGCTTGCGGGCCCTCTCCTCGCAGGTGTTTCTGGTGTTGGCCGCCAGTGCTGCCGTGAGCGCGCTGGCCAAGGCCGGCAAGCTCCAACTGATGCAAACCACCCTGGGCGTGCGTCTTGGTTTCATGCGCACGTTTGCCATCACGCTGATGACCGATTTTGCCTTTCTCGTCTCACCTCTGGGCGCCGCAGGGTATGGCGTCAATATCGGTTTGCTGCAGCGCACTGGCGCTTCGTGGACGATTGCCACCACGCTGGTTGCCGCCGACCAGGCACTCGATCTGACATTCTTCGCGGTGGCGGTGCCCATCGCAACCGTGTTCGCCATCGGCCCGCTGGCTCAGGTCATCCCGAAGCCAAGCCCATCCGCGGTGCTGGGGATGCTGGCAGGCGCCGCCATCCTGATGGGTACGCTATGGCTGTGCCGCCGGCATGCCGCGGGCGCGCTGGATACCGCGTGCCGCCGCATATCCTGGCTTGAGGCGCGAAAATCCGGGTGGGGCGGGTTCCGTTCGAGTATGTGGCAGCAATGGAGGCTGCTCATGGCAGCGCCGCCGCGTCGCTTCGGCGCACTCGTTCTGCTGACTACGCTGCAATGGACCTTGCGCTATAGCGCCCTGTGGTTCGCTCTGCTTGAACTCGGCTATCGCTTGCCGCTCGGATTCGTTTGGGCAGTACAGGCTGTGGTACTGCATGCGGCGCTCTGGACAGGCATCCCTGCCGGCGGGGCCGCCGGCGACCTGGCGCTGGCAGCAACATTTGCCAACTGGGTTCCGCGGGGCGCCATGGCAACGGCCTTGGTCCTCTGGCGCTTCGCGACGCTGTATTGTCCGCTGGCGCTTGGTGCCCTGGCCTTCGTTGCGCTTGCGTGGCGGCGACGGCCGACAATACAGGTTCCCGGATGAGCGCGCCGGGGGCCATAAGGCCATGTCAAACCATGTTGTCGCGTGACTTCCTGATCCGCACCGAGAACGGCGCGCGACCGGCATGATCGGTGCGCAGCGCAAGGAGGCGGAAGGTTTGTGAAATGAGCGCGAGCGGATACGTGACTTTCAGCAAGTCGGAGATCATGCGCCACTCCGCGCGTATGCCCTTCCAGTAGCCGAGTTTTTCAGTCTTCCGCGCTTGCGTTACGTGAGACCAATGGCTGACGGCAACTGGGAGCCGGCGCGCGATGATCCGATGATTCATGAACACCTCGATGCCAAAACGCGGCAAGCCATGAATTTCCTTGAGCACCTCGCTCAACAATTCTTTCCTGACCACCCGCTCGCCGGAAACAAAATCGATGCCAATGGCACGAAACAGCAACAGGCTGTTTTGCCTCAGACTCATGCTGACTTCCGCTGTGCCACTCAGAACCGGGGCGGCAAGCATGGTGATGTGTTCGGCAGCAAGCCCCCTCAGGTCGGCATCGAGCAACATCAGCAACTCGTTCTGGGCGGCGGCGACGCCCGTGGCCATCGCCGCGCTCTTACCGCGGTTCGTCTCGCAAATAATCAATCTGACCGATGGGAAACGCTTGACGACCTCGGCGGTGCCATCGGTCGAGCCGTCGTCGACCACAATGACCTCGCTTAGCAGCGGATGCGCGGATGCCACCGCCAGCACCGCGGCGATCCGCGACGCCTCGTTAAATGCACAAATAATGCAGGAAACACTTTGACGACGGGACGACACAGAAAGAGTGGTCATGCGTGACAATAGATGAACAATTCGATAAAGCAGCCCCGGGAGCCGCGGTGCGCCACAGAGTGTACCGTAAATGTCTGACTGGCATTGGGGCCGCAAATATCGCAATGCCCTCTAGGCTGCCGCTGCCGCTGCGGGTGCGATCGCGCCGAAGAATTGTGTCAGCGATTTCTCGATGAAATCGAGCGTTGCCTTATCGCTCAATGCGCCGTCCGCCACCTTCAAGCCGACCTGCGTAATCGCAATCTCGGGCAGCGACACGAGGCGACACAGCATGGACGCGAGCGTCTCGCGCAACTGATATTGGGCACGTACGCCACCCAGCGCGCCGGGCGACAAGGTGACGAAGAACACTGGCTTGCCCTGCATGCAGCTGACAAACACCGGACGCGACAACCAATCGAGCGTGTTCTTGAGTACCCCGGGCACCCCATGGTTGAATTCCGGCGTCACGATGATGACCGCATCGCAGGCAAGCACACGGGCTCGCGCGGATTCCACGGACTGCGGCAATGCCTCGCGCTCGATATCCTCGTTGTAGTGCGGCAGTGCGCCGATATCGAGCGAGTCGATTTCCGCACCCGCGGGAAGGAGTCGTGCGATGGAATTCAGGACGATATGCGAATAGGATGCTGCGCGAAGGCTGCCCGCGATACCGATGATCTTGAGGGAAGACCTCATAACTCACTCCAGAAAATAAGCGGCCATGACGGCCGGAAAATAAGCGGCCATCATGGCCGAAACGATGACGTATTATTGAAGAAGTTGCCCGTATTTTCTTGCGCTATCCCGCCAATTTTTAACGCGTAGCTGCCAAGTTGCGTTCAACGGTGGAAGCCACCGCGGTCGATCACGCTGCGGGCGCCGAGATTCCCTGCCAAGCTCTGGTCGAAACCCACATCCCTTAGGACGCTGGCGCGAGCTGATGTCGATTACAATCCGCAGTGCTAAGCTAAGTGAACGCGCGGCGCTGTGACTTGGCAGTAATTCGAAAGTTCTTGTCCACTCAGTCTCGCATTAAACAGCTATAGTCCACCGGTTTTGCATCCCGCTCCTGGACGAGAATTTGAACCAATCCGGGAAGACAGGCGGTCACATCAAGATGGCCCGAACAACCCCTCGCCGCAACTCATCCATGCCACCCCCACGAAAATTCGAAATTCCCTTGCTGTCGAATACCCCAGGCGTCATCTGCCCATATCGTAAAAAGAATACTGCCCCGCTGGTCATCAGCGTTGCCATTGCCACCGCAGCGTTCAGCTTTAGCTCGACAGTCCGCGCGCAAAGTAGTGTGACGTTGTTCGGCATGCTCGATACCGGTATGAGCTACGTATCCAACGAACAAGGTAAACACAATATCGAGGCAAGCGACTCGGTTTTTGGCCCGAGCCTGATTGGCTTACGTGGCTCGGAGGATTTGGGTAACGGCTACAAGGCGGTATTTGAGATGGCCTCCCAGTTTTCCGTCGATACCGGCGCAGGCGTTCCCGGACCAGGCGCCGATTTCAGCCGAGAGGCTTATGTCGGGCTCTCCAAAATCAATGTCGGCACGCTCACTTTGGGTGAACAGTACAACCTGCTGGCAGACTTCCTGTTCTTCCCACCCGGCCAAATGGATGCGACGTTTATGTATGGCGGGCTGTACAACATGCGCCAAGGACCGTTTGCCGCGCTCGGCATCCCAGACAATCCGAATGGGGCCTTCGATCTCGATCAAATGGGGCAGACCTCGCAAGTATCCAATTCAATCAAGTTCACGAGCACGCCGTTCGATGGTCTGACTTACGCAGCGATGTATGGTGTTGGCGGTACCGCCGGTTCGGTTGCCGCGGATAACACCACAGGTTTGGCCGCGGCGTATGCCAAAGCCGATTTCTCGATCGCCGCGGCCTACAACGAGACGCGTTACGCCACTCTGGACAACGGTCAGGACGGTATCCGGAATATTGGCGTGGGCCTGCATCAGACAATCGGCAAGTTCTATTTGAATGGTCTCTACACGAATACCAGGAACACACTGACAGGCGGTGACGTTCAGGTGCTCCAGGTCGGTGCGCTCTATTCGTTCAACCCGGTACTTCGCCTGGGGAGCAACTACCAATATTGGTTCGGCAATGCCATCCTCGAGCACAATCGGGCACAACAGGTGACCACCGCTTTGCAGTACTCGCTGTCGAAGCGGACGATGGTCTATGCCGAAGCAGTCTATCAATGGACAGGCGGCGATGTGAGCGGCGGTCACAACGCATGGATCAACGGCGTCGATCAATCCAGCTCTGATTCCCAGGCCATCGCGCGCATCGGCCTACAGACCTCGTTCTAAGCACCTCCCTCTCTCTCGTAACGCGTCATGGCCGGAACTCGAAAGCGCTTGTCTGCAAGGTATCAGGCATTGCTGCTATGCTCCGGGGCAACGTGCACCCTTTGAGATTCTTTGAGATTGCTGGCCATGCCTGAAACGACTGAAATCGATGTCGCCCCGCGCCGTCTTATCCGTCTGACTTTAGCGTTATTCCTTTCGTATCTGGCAGTCGCAATGGCGCTGCCGACCATCCCCGTTTACGTGACCCATCAACTGCGGTTCGGCAATGCACTCGGGGGGCTGGCCGTTGGGATCGCGTTCCTGTCGACGATACTCACGCGCAATTATGCGGGCAACCTTGCCGACCGGGTCAGCAGCAAGATCTGCATGCTGCGCGGACTCAAGTTGTATTCGCTCGCGAGCCTGATTTGCCTAGCATCCGCGTGGCCGGCATTGCCGCCGACCTCCGGCTACGCCTTGTTGATCGCCGGGCGCCTGCTGCTCGGCCTGGGCGAAAGTCAGGTATTGGTCGGCATGATCAGCTGGGGCGTCGGCCTCATGGGAGCCGGCCGTTCGGGCAGGGTCATAGCGGTCGTCGGCGCCGGCATGTATGGCGCATTTGCTGTCGGTGGGCCGGTTGGGCTTTTGCTGCTGCGCTACAGCGGATTCGCCGGATTGATGGTCGCTTGTACCGTCGTCCCGCTGCTGGGCTTGTGGATGGTTCGCGGTGTGCCGGAGGTGCGTTCGCAGGCCGGCAAGCGCGAATCGTTCTGGCGCATTCTCGCCCGTATCTGGCGACCGGGCGCGGCGGTCGGGCTGCAAGGCGTGGGCTTCGCTGCACTGGGCGCCTTCATCTCGCTGTATTTCTCGAGCCGGGGCTGGCCGTTCGCCGGTTTTGGATTGACCTGTTTCGGCGGCGGTTTCGTGCTCGTGCGGCTCCTGTGCGGGCATTTGCCGGACCGGATCGGCGGTACCCGGGTAGCCATCGTGTCGCTACTGGTCGAAGCCTGCGGACAATACCTGTTGTGGGTTGCGCCCGGCCCTGCGCTGGCACTCGTCGGCGCGTTGCTGACAGGCCTCGGCTGTTCGATGGTATTTCCCTCGATGGGCTCGGAAGTGGTCAAACGCGTGCCGCCTCACCTGCGCGGCACCGCAACCGGTGGCTTCGCGGCATTTCAGGATCTGGCTTATGGTGCGACGGGGCCGATTGCTGGTCTGTTCGCCGATCACTATGGCTACGCCGTCGTGTTCCTGATCGGCGGCGTGGCGGCTACGCTCGGGCTGGGCATGGCAATCTCCGCGCACCGGGAAAACGCGGGGCAAGGCCCGGCGCTCGCCGGGCAACAGGGATAGTCGAGCACTCCCGCAGGACAGTGCGGGTCAGCCGAATATAATGAACACAGGATAAATTTGATGCCCCCCCGGACTCCCGCACGAAAACTTGTCAACGGCGGCAAGGCTGTAGCACGGGGATCCAAGACGGCGCGACCCCTCACGCCGAACCGTCCCAAGCTCAAGCAACCGGAGAGTCTGACCGAGCAGGCGTACGCCCAGCTGGAGGAATTGATCGTAACGCTGCAACTCGAGCCTGGAAGCGTTGTCTCCGAACTCGCATTGAGCGAAATGACGGGTATCGGCCGCACGCCGATCAGGGAGGCGATTCAGCGCCTGGCCCGTGAACATCTGATCGCGATCCTGCCGCAACGCGGTTTGCTGATCCCCGAAATCGACGTCAAAAAACAACTTCGGCTACTTAAAACCCGACGTGAAGTCGAGAGATTGATTTGTCGTTCCGCAGCGAAATCCGCAACGCGGGAAGAAAGGGAAGTTTCTGCGCGCCTTGCCGCCGAGTTCCAGGAGGCTGCTCGCAACAACGACGATGTCAGCTTTATGCGCCTCGACCGGGAGTTTAATGAGTTTTGCCTGTCCGCCGGTCGCAATGAGTTTGCGGAAGGCGCCATGCGCCAGATGCATGGGCTGTCCCGGCGATTCTGGTACATGCATTACCGACAGGCGGCAGATTTACCCGAGATGGCCCGCTTGCACGGCGCGGTCGCGCAAGCGATTGCCGATGGCAACGTCGACCATGCTGGCCATGCGCTCGATGCGCTGCTCGACAACATCGAGGCATTCACGCGCTCAACGGTGTTTGAGGATTGAGATTCTCGGCACAAATAAACCTGCACAAAAATCCCGACCTGCCAACAATGACAGACGGTAACGGACGGCAGGGTCAACCGTTGTTGTAATCAAAACGCAAACGGCGCCCAAACGGCAAGCCATTGAATGCCATGCAAAGCGGCGACGAGCCGCATCGCCGTCTCCAAGCATGCGATCATCCATTTCATAAATACATCTTATATCCTCGTGATATATTACTGTGATCGGCTGGATTCTCGCGGCGTGGGGTCACGCGCGAGATTCCGTCGTATACGAATCCAGGCGTCTCACGAGTTGAAATGAATCAGATCAGACAGTGTTTTGCGCAACCACTTCTGCGCCAAAGAATGTTGGCGATACTCGCCTCAATAACACTCGATCGACAGATCCTCGTCCATGTCGTCAAAACCGTAATCGCGGCCTGCATGGCTGCAGGCTTGGCCACGCTGCTCGAACTGCCGCAGCCTCGCACGGCCGTCATCACCGTTTTTGTGCTTATGCAGCCCATGAGCGGGATGGTGCTGGCTAAAAGCTTTTATCGATTCCTGGGAACCGTATTTGGCACGCTGGCGGCCATCGGCATCGCTGAAATATTTCCGCACAGCCCCGAACTCTATTTGAGCGCGATAGCGGTATGGTGCGCCCTTTGCACCGGCGCGTCGGTTCGCTATCGACACTTCCGCTGGTATGGGTGGGTACTTGCGGCGTACACCGTGACCCTGATCGCGATCCCCGCCCCGCCTCATCCTGGCGACATCTTCCTTGTTGCCGGGGCGCGCGCCGCCGAGGTAGCAGTCGGCATGCTCTGCTCGACCTTCGTCAGCATGCTGATTTTCCCTTTGCGCGCGGGCGACGCATTCCTGACGACGCTGCGCAAGCGCTACGCCGACCTGGCCAAACTCACATCCGATTTCCTTGGCGGAACGGCAAGCTGGCAGGAATTCGATCAACGCTTCGCGGTCGTCGTCGACGGGATGG
>OUWB010003647.1_pt2 | contig 25305 bp, 21 predicted proteins | sample 1779821 | NCBI WGS metagenome assembly OUWB01 (sample SAMEA3914806, study PRJEB12502) | metagenome | biome: forest; material: soil | place: Canada | collected 2011-08-03 | depth 0.1 m
TCTTCGTCAAGAAGAGCGCGACGCAGTTCACCGTTTACATAGATTGCAGCGGCACGCTTCTGTTCGCGCAAGACCAGCCATATTCAGCAACTTTACCAGAGGGGAAAATCATGCGCACACCGAAACGCCTGGCCGTCATCAGCCTGCTGGCCGCCACCGCCCTGCCGGCCATCGCCTCGGCGCAAATGATGCTCAAGCCGCCGGCGGCCCCATTCGACGCCGCCGCCAAGCGCCAGGCCGTCGTCGCCGCCGCCAAGCTTCTGACCGATGAATACATCTTTCCCGACATCGGCGCCAAGGCCGCCGCCCTGCTCAACCAAAACCTCGCAGCCGGCAAGTACGATGCCGATACCACGCCCGACGCCTTCGCCGACCAGCTCACCAAAGACCTGCAAGGCCTGACCCACGACAAGCACCTGCGCGTCCTGGGCCTGCATCCGCACCGGATGGACGTCAAGCCCGACACGCCGTCGGGCCCGCCGGCGCCGCTCGGCCTCTACGCCTTCGCCAAGGTCGAACGGCTGAAAGGCAATATCGGCTATATCGAGCTGGACGGCTTTCTGCAGAAGTCCGAATTCAAAAAAGGCGCCGACAAGGCCATGGCCCTGGTCGCCTCGACCGACGCCCTGATCATCGACCTGCGCAACAATGGCGGTGGCGACGCGGCCGCCGTCTCTTACTTCGTCAGCTTCTTTACCGACGCCAAGACACCGGTCCACGTCAACGACCTGGTGCTCCGCAAGCCGGGCACGACCGACTACGACCGCCAGGTGTTCACAACCGAGGCCACCCCGACAAGCTACCTCGGCAAGCCGGTCTACCTGATCACCGGCCCGAATACCTTCTCCGGCGGCGAGGAATTTGCCTACGACATGCAGACGGAAAAACGCGCCACCCTGATCGGCGAAACCACCGGCGGCGGCGCCAATCCGGGCGATGTCGTCCCGATCGGCCCGGGCCTCAACATGTTCGTGCCCGGCGGCCGCGCCGAAAATCCGATCACCCATACCAATTGGGAAGGCACGGGCGTCCACCCCGATGTGACGACACCTGCGGCCCAAAGCTTCGCCACCACCTACGCCGCGGTCCTGCATGCCCTGGGCCGTTCCGCGCCCGCGGCTGCCGATACGCCCGAGGCGCTGCTCGATGCCCAACTCCTGGTCGCCCCGCGCAAGGCCCCTCTGCCCGGCAGCGAAGCCGCCCTGCGCGCTTGGCAAACCGGCATGGCCAGCGGCCGGCCGGACTACAGCCTCTTCACCGCGGACGGCGCCAAGGAGGCCAGGGACGAGGTCGATTTCCTGCACAACGACATCGGTCGTCGCGGCGCCCTGCAAAGCCTGATCTTTGCCGAGGTCGACCTCAGCGGCGGCGACGTGTATGAGGCGACCTTCGCCGACAAAAGCACGGTGCAGTTCACCATCCTCCTCTCGCCCGAGGGCAAGATCGAAACCGTCATCGGCCAGCCCTACTAGGACTCAAGCGGCCTTCTCTCGCTTGAGATATTCGCCCAAGGTATCCAGAAGCTCGCGCAGATAGGGGTCCTGGCGGCAAAGCCCGGCGCCGTCCTCCTTCATGGCGCGGCGCAGCCGGTTGTTCAGCTCCATGATCTGGAACGACAGGCGCTCGAACGCGTGGTCGGCCGCGTCGGGCGCCGGCAAGGCCTTGTAACGGACGAAAAAGCGGCCCGGCTCATCGGCCGTTTCGACGAAATCGAAGGCTTCGAAGCGCGCGGCAAACGCGCCGCGCATCCGCGCGAAGACGGCATGCATGAAGATCGCGTCCTTGGCCTCGCCACTTTCGATGGCGCTAAGCGTCTGCCGGGTCATCGGCTTGATCGCACAGGCCATGTCGGCCAGCTTCAAACCGAGATCCGCCCGCAGATCGGCCAGGTTCAATAGCGCAATCTTTCGCTTTCCCGGCACTGCATCCCCCAACGTTACATTATATCTCCCGATATCGCCGGACTCATTGAAATACAAGCCAAGATTGAAACTATATGCAAATTTTGCATGGACTTTAACGCAGTGCCGCAAAATAAAACCCTGGCGTGTATATTTCTTCCATAACAATCTGATTTTGAAAAAATTTCTTCGTTAAGCTTAATCCGTCCTTAAGGATGAATTGCCACGGTGGCGGCATTGTCATTCTGCCGAAGGAACAAGCAAAATGCTGAATGCGTTCGCGCGCCGCCAACCGGAACCTGCCACGGCCCGGGAACCTGTGACCCAAGCCCCCGACGCCGATCTCGTGAAGGCGCTGGTCGCCATCTCCGAAGGCACCTGGGCGGCGGGTACGCCCGCCGACGCGGCCAATGCCGCCCTGCTGGCCCAGCTCGACACCGCATTCCGTCGCCGCCTGAAGCTACAGGCCGATCGCGCCGTCGAAGGCTTTAACGAAACGCTCGGCACGCTCAAGGGCTTCGACCAGGTTGCCGCCGACGCCGCCGGCTCCGAACAGGGCCTGCAGGTCCTGGCCTCGGGCATGGTCGAAATGGCCTCGTCGATCGAAGAGGTTGCCGGCAACACCCGCAACGCCTCGGGCCAGATGTCCGGCCTGGAACGTGAAATGGGCGACGCCTCCAGCGCCACCGACCGCACCGCCGCTGCGACCGCCGGCGTTGGCGATGAATTCGGCCGCATGACCCAGTCGATCCACGACCTGGGCAGCGCCGCCGCCCAGATCGGCGAATTCGTCAGCACCATCGAAGCGATCGCCCAGCAGACCAACCTGCTGGCGCTGAACGCCACCATCGAAGCCGCCCGCGCCGGCGATGCCGGCCGCGGCTTCGCCATCGTCGCCTCGGAAGTCAAGACCCTGTCGGGCCTGACGCAAAAAGCCACCGACGATATCCGCTCGCGCATCAAGCGCCTGCAGGATGAAGTCAACGGCCTGACCGAATCGATCGACGGCGTGAAGACCAAGGTCGACGTTGCCGCCTCGGACGCGCGCAGCGTTTCGCATGACATCATGTCGCTGCGTGGCAACGTACAGACGGCCGGCCAGTTCGTCGCCGAAATCGCCGCCATCCTCGACCAGCAGCACAAGGCGGTCAACGAAATGGCCGCGCAGATCCAGAAGACCTCGCAAGCCGCCCGCGGCGCCGCCAGCGTCCGTGACGTCGTCGACCAGGCCGTTCGCGCCGCCGAAAGCCACAAGACGGCCCTGGCGCACTAGGCCATCGTCCCTTCAGATACCGAACGACCCGCCGCACCCGCGGCGGGTCGTTTTGCTTTCAAAGCCTACTTCCCCGGCGGTCCGCCGAAGGTCTTGGTCAGACTGATCCGGATCTGCCGGTCCTGCGGAAACTGGACCTCCCGCGAATGCAGCGCGGCCGTATTGTAGACCTGCACCCACTTCATGCCGTCCAGGGCATCATAGACATTGACCACCAGAGCCAGCTTCTTCGTCAGATTATGCTTGATCGTAAAGTCGAGCCGGCGGGTCGGCTCGTAATAGCCCTGGGCCGTCAAGTCGCGCCCGGTGAGCGCCAGCGCGGCCTGTACCTGGTCGCCCTTGTCGGTATCGTATTCCAGCGACGAATTGCTGGAATAGCCGATCGTGCCGTGGGTAACGCCCGTATCCGCACCGGTGTCGGCGGAAACCAGCGGCACCTCGGTGTAGAACAGGTCCATGCCGAACGACAGCTTCCAGTGCCTGGACACCGGCGTCTTGACCGTGAAATCCGACCCGCCGCTGCGTGACCGGCCGGAATTGATCGGCATGCTCAGCGTCACCCCGTTGCCCAGGTCCTGGGCGAAGAAGGACATCACATCGGTTTCGACGCGATAATAGAGCGTGGCGTCATAACTGACCTTGCCCTGGCTATACTCGTAGCCGGCCTCCCAGGAATCGGTGTGCGGCGACTTTAGCTCGGGATTGCCCTGGTAGGCATAGACCGATGACGTATAAACGCGGGCCGGGTCGTACTGGCTGGGGTTCGGCCGGTCGACGCGGCGGCTGTAGCTCAGCTTGAGCTTGCCCTTGCCCAGGTCATGGCTGAGATGCAGTGTCGGATAATAGCTCAGGTCGTGCGGCCGCGCCGTCAGGCCCTGCGACTGGATATCCAGAGAGTCGTACTCGGCACGCAGGCCCGGCAGCATGGTCCAGCCGTAAAACAGCGGATGCTGCCAGGTGACATAGGCCGCCGTCACGTCGCGCACGCCGTCGAAGACGTGCGAACTGCCATTGGGGTGCGGCCCGGGGATCGAACCGCTATCACTGTAAAGGTCGTCCTCGTCCCGGCCGATGCGCGTCCATTCCAGGCCGGTCGTCAGGATACGGCCGGGCGACGGATGCGACTCGTAATCCGCCTTGATATCGTCCTGAGGTCCCTGGTTACGTGCCCGCGTGCCATAGATCGCCTGGCCGGTTGTCGGCGCCGTATAGGTATCGACCGTCGACGTCGTGTCACGGGAGTCGATTTGGCCGAAGGTCCCGTCCAGCGTGAAATGCCGCCCGGCCTTGTCGTCGTTCACATCGTAGATGAATTCCTCGCGGTCTTGCAGGAACCGACCCTTCGACGTCGACTGCTCGGTAAAGGCCTGGCCGCCGGACCGGTAGTCATCCAGGGTGAGGACGCGCGACCAACCGGGATAGGACGAGCCATTCAAGGTGATCGTCTGGATGTCGCCGATCTTGCGTGACACCTCCAGTTCCCCTCCGATGCCGATCCACGCGAAACGGGTGTTCGAATCGGACGTCACCGTATCCGGATTGGTTTCACTGGTCGTGTTTTTGCCCCGGGACAGGAAGTCGTTGGCGTTCAACCGGCCGGTCACCGACCAGGGCCCTTGCGTCAGGCTGAGCGAACCGTTGCCGCCATATTGGTCGAGCGTACTGCCGCGCACCGTGAGGTTGCCCGAAAGACCGAACGGATGGCGTTTTTTGGTGATGATATTGATGATGCCGCCGGTCCCCTTGGCATCGTATTGCGCCGACGGGTTGGTGATGACCTCGATTCGGTCGATATCCGCGGCGGCCAGGGTCTTGGTGAAGTTGTTGCCGTTGACCGGCGCCTTGCCGTCGATCAGGATCGTGACGTTACCGTCGCCGCGCAGCGCCACCCCGCCCGATGGCGTAACCGTTACCGACGGCAGCTTTTCCAGCACGTCACCGGCCGTGCCCGACTGCGAGTCCGGATCGTCCTTGATATTGTAGACACGACGGTCGATGCGGTCGCTGACGTCGTTACGCGTGCCCTGCACCACCACCGTCGTGGACTGAGTGGAATCGCTCTGCGTCGATGAGCTTGACGGTGGCGGCGCCCCACCCTGTTGCGCCAAAGCCGGCGCGGCCACAGCCATCGCCATCCAAACGCCGATTCCCCACCGCCAGCCTGCCACACCCGCCCCCGAACATACCGTGCAAGGCGCTATATCCGCATATATCGCAGTGCAAAACAACTTAAAGTTACGACAGAAACCGGCACTTCGCGCCTAGCGGAGAGTCATACCTCCAGGCCCTATTTCGCCGCGGCGGGCGCCGGGGCCCCTGACCCCGTCCCGGCCTTGGCAAAGGCGTCGGCGATAAAGCTGTCCATCGCCTTCAGCACCGTCAACCGCTCGGCCTCGGTATGAGGACCATGATGCATATACTGGATCGGCAGGTAGGTGACGCTTTTGCCGGCCTTGAGCATGGCGGCGTTCATGCGTTCGCTCTGATGGATATCGACCACCTCGTCCTTGGTGCCGTGGATCAGCAGCAGCGGCGCCCGAATGGCGTCGACATGCTCGATCGGCGAGGTGGCATGGATCATCGCCGCATCGCTGATCGCCCGGCCGATCACGCTGCGCCAATAATCCTCCGAAAAGCCGCCCAGCCAATCGTCATCATTGTCGCTCAGATCCTCGTAAAGGTCCGACACCCCGTCGCCGGAGATCCCGCACGCATAGGTGCCGGGCGTGAAGGCCAGGGCCGCGTCGGCCAGGTACCCGCCCCACGACCAGCCGGCGACGCAGACCTTGGCCGGATCGATCGTCCCCTGGGCCGCCAAGTCGCGCACCCCATCCTCCAGATCGGTCGTCATCTGCGCCAGGTGCTTGTCGCCGGCGTGCTGGAAGGCGTCACCGAAGCCCGATGAGCCGCGATATTGCGGCTCCAGCACGACATAGCCGCGCGACGCCAAGAACTGCGCCATGAAGTCGAAATCGTAGTCGTCGCGATCGGCCGGTCCGCCGTGCGGCATGACGACCAGAGGCGCATGGGCCGGCGCATCCTTGCGCTTGACGACATAGGCCGGGATCTCCAGCCCGTCGCGCGCCTTATAGGTGATATAGGTCATCTCGCCCAGCGGCTGGCCCTGCAGCTCGGGATAGTCGGTCCCGATCAAATCCAGCGCCTTGTCATCGACATTGTAGAGATAATAGCTGTCGGCCGCATCCGGCGCCGAGACCTCCAGCACCACGGTCTTGTTGTCGCGGCTGATGTCGGTCACCCCGATCGACGCCTTCGGGAATATCTTTTGCACGGCGGCGATCAGCTGCAGCCGGAACGGATCGGTCCACTCGACCTCGACACGGCCCTTTTCGGTGGCAAAGCCGACCAGATGCCCGGTCTTGTCGAGCAGATAATCCGTCATCTTGTTGTCGGACGTCTTGACCACGGTCTGTGTCGCCGTCGCCATGTCGAAGCGCACGATCGACATCTGGCCCTTTTCATCGTCGAATTGCGTCCAGTAGATGGCGTTTTCCGCCTCCGCATATTCGACATCGCCGTAGAAGATATGATCCCGCTTCGACTGGGCCAGGATCCTGACGGGGCCGTCCGGCGTGGCACGGTAATGGAGCAGCAGGGAGGTCGCGCCATAGTTCGCCTTGCCGGTGCCAAACTCGACGGCGAGCCGCTCCACGCCCTGGCGATCGAAGTTGTGCGCCGTGTCCGGCAAACCATCCATCAGGCGCGCGCCGGTCCGGTAACTCCCCGTCGCCACATCGGTCATCAGGACCAGGCCGTCTCTCAGGGTGAGAGCCTGCGGCTGCGGTCCGTCGACAAAGCCGACGATGAACCTCAGATCCTGCCGGCGCAGGCCCTTGTCGCCGCGTTCCAGCAGCATGCGGACGAAGGTATCGTCCTTGGTCATCAGCATCGGTGAATAGACGGTCTTGTTGACCCACCATTTGCTTTCCTTCAGTGTATCGTCCTTCAGGTCGACGACGAAGTAGTCGTTATTGATCCATTGGACGTCGCCGAGCTTATTGTCGGGCACCGGCTGGACCTTTTCGACATCGGTCTCGCGATTATAGACGACGATCTCATGCCCGCGCACCCAGGCGACGCGCTTGCCGTCCGGCGACACCTGCGGCGGGCACATATCGGGATCACGCGCGAAATCCTCGGCAGGAAGCGGTTGCGGCGCCCCGGCCGTCTGCGCCCATATCGGCCCGGCCGACACCCCCATAAAGCCGCTCGCCACCGCGATGGCCAGCCCCCACCGTCGCAACATCATTCGCCCCCTCGCGCCAACAAATCATACAATATCGACTTCAGGTGATCGCTGCAACACGCGGCGATCTACTTCCCCGGCGGGCCGCCGAAGGTCCTGGTCAGGCTGATGCGGATCAGCCGGTCGGTCGGCGGCTGCACCCATCGCGATTTCAGATCTGGCGAGGTGGTGATCGACACCCACCGCATGCCGCCCAGCATGTCCTGGGCATTGACCACCAGGGCGAGCTTCTTGGTGAGGTTGTGCCGCCAGGTCAGGTCGAGATGGCTGACGGGATCGAGATACCCCTGCGCCTGCAACTGCCGCCCGGTCAGGCCCAGGTCGAGCTGCACCTGGTCGCCCTTGTCCCAGTCATATTCGAGGGACGAATTGCTGACATAGCTGACGGCCCCGCGCGCTTCCTGGCCGCCGGCCGCGGTGATCAGCGGCACCTCGCTGTAGAACAGGTTGAGATTGAACGACACCTTCCAGTGCTTCGACACCGGCCGCTTGACCGTGAACTCGGAGCCCGCGCTTTGATTGCGGCCGGAATTGATCGGCTGGTCCAGCATCACGCCGTTGCCGAGATCCTGGTAGTAGTCCGACACGGCGTCGCTCAGCGCGTGGTAATATACGGTCGCATCGGTACTGACCTTGCCCTGGCTGTATTCATAGCCCAGCTCAAAGGAATCGGTCGTCGGCGCCTTGAGACCTGGATTACCCTGCGTGGCGGAGACGGCGTTCGTATAGACGCGCGCCGGATCGTACTCGCTGAGGCTGGGCCGGTCGACGCGGCGGCTATAGCTCAGCTTCAGCTTGCCCTTGCCCAGGGCATGACTGAGATGCAAGGTCGGATAGAAGCGCAGGTCGTCGGGCCGGGCGCGCATGCCCTCCGACAGGATATCCAGCGCCTCGTACTCGGCGCGCAGCCCGGGCAGCATGGTCCAGCCGCCAAACAACGGATGCTGGTAGGTGACATAAAGCGCCGTGATATCGCGCGTGCCGGCGAAATGGCGTTCACTGCCGTCAGGGTGCGGTCCGGCTATGTCGCCCATGTCACTATAGTCGTCGATCTCGTCGTCACCTATGCGCTTCCATTCGAAGCCGGTGGACAGGATATTCCCCGATGCCGGATGCGCTTCGTAGTCCGCCTTGACGTCGTCGTCGGGCCCGGTTTCGCGGGTACGCGTGCCATAGATCGCCTGCCCCGTTGTCGGCGAAGTATAGCTGTCGGTCGTCAGCATACGGCTGTGATTGTTCCATTGCCCGGCCTCGGCGTCGAAGGTGAAATGCTGGCCGCTGGCCTCGTTGTTGCGGTCGTAGATAAACTCGGTCCGATCGTAAAAGCCGTGCGAATTCTGCGTCTGGGCCGTGGTGAAATCGCGCTCGGGCGATAGGTAATAGGCGGTTTCCGGGAAATGTGCCCAGTTGGGATAGAGGCTTTGGTTCACCGTCAGGGTCTGGTCGTCACCCAGCTTGCGCGCCACTTCGACTTCCATGCCGGCGCCCGTATTGAAATAGTGGTTCTCCTGCCCGGACAATATGGTTTCCGGCACGGTCTCGACGGAACTGTTTTTGGATTTGCCGGGAAATTCGCCCGCATTGATCCGGCCGGTGATCGACCACGGGCCCTGGGTCAGCGACAGTGACGCATTGCCGGTGATCTGGCCCAGGCTGCTGCCGCGCACCGTCGCCGTGCCGGACAGTCCGAACAGATGATGCTTCTTGGTGATGATATTGATGATGCCGCCGGTGCCGTCGGTCTGATATTGCGCCGACGGATTGGTGATCACCTCGATGCGGTCGATGTCCGACGCCGCCAGGGTTTGAGTGAAGTTATTGCCGTTGATCGGATATTTGCCGTCGATCAATACGGTAACATTGGCGTCGCCGCGCAGCGTCACCCGCCCGGCCGGATTGACCGTCACCGACGGCAGTTTGTCCAGCACGTCGCCGGCCGTGCCCGACTGGGAATCCGGATCGTCCTTGATGTCGTAGACGCGGCGGTCGATGCGGTCGCTGACCTCATTGCGCTGGCCCTGCACCACCACGGTCGTGGTCTGGGGCGAATCACTCGTGGCCGGCGGCGTCTGTGACTGTGTCCCGCCCTGCTGCGCCAAAGCCGGCCCGGCCAGAGCCGCCATGATCCAAACGCCGATCCCCCACCGCAAGCCTGCCACACCCGCCCCCGAACATGCCGTATACAGACCTATACCCGCATATCTCGCAGCGCGAAACAACTCGAAGTTACAGCCAAAACCGAACTTTCGCGCCTGGCGTAGCGTAACGCCGCTGCGAGCCTACTTCCCCGCCGCCGTCGTGTCGACCTTGGCAAAGGCCTTGGCGATGAAATCGTCGACCGCGGTCATCACTGCCATGCGTTCGCTGTATTTTTCCGGCCCGTGGTGCATGTACTGGATCGGCAGGTAGGTCACCGTCTTGCCGGCCTTCAGCATGGCGGCGTTCATATGCTCGCTCTGGTGCTTGCTGACGACATAGTCCTCGCTGCCGTGGATCAGCAGCAGAGGCGCCTGGATCGCGTCGACGTGCTCGATCGGCGAGGTCGCATGGATCATCGCCGCATCCATCAGCGGCTGACCGATGACGCTGCGCCAATAGTCCTGGCCGTAGCCGCCGAAGAAGAAATCGTTGCTTTCGTCGAGCACCTCGAACAGGTCGGCCACGCCGTCCCCCGACACCCCGCAGACATAGGTCTTGGGCGTAAAGGCCAGCGCCGCTTGGGTCAGATACCCGCCCCACGACCAGCCGAAGATACAGACCTTCTTCGGATCGATCGTGCCCTGGGCCGCCAGGTAGCGCACCCCGTCCTCCAAATCGGTCGTCATCTGGGCCAGGTGCTTGTTGCCGGCCTGCTGGAAGGCATCGCCGAAACCGTAGGACCCGCGATATTGCGGCTCCAGCACGACATAGCCCTTCGACGCCAGGTATTCCGCCATAAAATTGAAGGTATAGACGTCACGCGCCGCCGGACCGCCGTGCGGCATGACGACCAGCGGCGCATTGGCCGGCGTGTCCTTGAGCTTGACGACATAGGCCGGGATCTGCAGCCCGTCTCGCGCCTTATAGGTGATAAAGCTCATCTCCCCCAGCGGCTTGTCCTCGAGCTCCGGATACTGGGTGCCGATCTCGTCCAGGCTCTTGGCGTCGGTGTCGTAGAGATAATAGCTGTCCGGCGCGTCAGGCGCCGAGATCAAAAAGACCACGACCTTGCCGTCCTCGGTCATGTCGGCGATGTTCACCGTCGCCTTGGGGAAAATCTTCTGCACGGCCGCGACCAGCTGGACGCGCCCCGGGTCGGTCCATTGCGTCTCGACGCGGTCCGCTTCGACCGCGAAGCCGGCCAGATGGCCGCTGCGGTCGATCACCGGGCGGGTCTGCTTGTTATTGTCGGTCTTGACCAGGGTCTTCTCCCCGGTCGCCATATCGAAGCGCCAGATCTGCAACTCGCCCTTCGCGTCGTCGAACTGCGTCCAGACGATCGCATGGTCGGCCTGGGCATAGCGGAAGTCCAGGTACAGCAGGTGGTCCTGCTTGGGCATAGTCAGGTCCTGCACGCGCCCGTCCGGCTCCGCCCGGTAATGGAGGTACATCCGCACATAGCCATAGTTGATCTTGGTGTCCTCGGGGACCTTGACCTCCATCGACACGCGTTCGCCGCCGTGCCGGTCGAAATAGTGCTCGAAGCCCGGCATCAGGTGGGCGCCGACGGTGAACTTGCCGGTCGCCACATCGGTCAGGAAGACATTGCTGGGGCCGACCGTGACGGCCAGCGGCGCCGCGTCTTCGGTAAAGCCGACCACCAGGCGCAGATCGCCGCGCGACAGGGTCTTGCCGTCCCGCGCGAACAGTTCGCGCACAAAGGTGTTGTCCTTGGTCATGACCAGCGGCGAAAACCGCGTCGTGCTGTAGGTATTGCCGCTCTGCTCTTCGTCGCCTTTGATATAGACGACGAAGTAATCGTTGTTCACCCACTGGACGTGGTCCAGCTTGTTGTCCGGCGACGGCAATTCCTTCATCGCCTGGGTTTCGCGATTATAGACGACGACCGCGTGCTCGCGCGTCCAGGCCAGCCGCTTGCCGTCTGGTGAAAGCACGGGCTTGCTCATCGCCGCCTCGCGCACAAAATCGTGGATCGTCAGCGGCTTGGCGGCCACTACCGGGGCCGCGGGCACCGCCTGTTGCGCGCCGCTCGCCCCGGCCCCCAAAGCCGTCACACCGAGCGCCATAGCGCCGCTTGCCATCATGATGGCAAATGTCCGTTTCCAAACCATTGTTCCCGCCCCTGTCCATGGCTTTTTCGGGACGTTAGCATATCCACCTGAGGTGGCAAGAACCTGTATCCGCGTGGTCGCTCCCCGGGTGGCGGGCATGACCTCGACTCTCCTTCACGCCTCTTGTATCCTGCCCATAAATTCAAACGATATCGGGGGGATATCATGACGCGCCCAATCTGGTCGGCGATCGCCTGTTTCATCGTGCTTGTCCTGGCCCTGCTCGGCTTCTGGCAGACGGACACCTACGATACGCACGATCCCATATACGCTTTCGTCGGACATTTCGTGCCCAAGGCCCGCTACGACGAGGCGGAGGCCTACACCCGCGCCGTGCAAAGCCAGGATATGGCGAAGCTCAACGCCATGACCGATCCACCGATCCTGAATGATACCTTCTACAAGGTCATTCCGACGCTGAAAGCCTATTTCCCGGCTGGAACGCCCAGCTCGACCCGCGCGCTTCAGTACAATGTTACCACCTATAGCGATGGCCGCCGCTATTCCACCCTGATCGTCAATCACGTCTACGCCGACGGCAGCATCGCCATGGTCACCACCACTTTCAACGAGGTGAACGGCAAGGTCGAAGGCATCAACATACACAAGCTGACGGCGGCGGACCTGAAGAGCATCCGCTTCAATCCATTGGCGGCAAACACGACCCAGGCCGGTCTTCTGGCCATCGCCCTGGCGATTATCGCCTTTACGACCTTCACACTCTACCACTGCCTGGCCACGCCCAAGATGCGCTTCAAATGGCTGTGGTTCGTCTTCATCACCGCGGGCATTGCCGGGCTGCGTGTCAACTGGATGACCCAGGTCGTGCAATTTGTGCCGATCGACATTCATTGGGGCGCCGCCGGCATCTACCAGTTGATCTTCCAGCCCGCGACCCTCTATTTCAACGCGCCAATCGGCGCGATCGCCTTCTGGCTGGCTGGCCGCTCCCGCGCCGTCAAGGCGACGACCGCGGCCTGATCAGCCCCTCTATCTCGTGCGGTCTCTGGCCCGTCAGGTCGTACAGCACAAGCCAGGCCCCGACCGCCGCGGCGACGGGGCCCGGCACGGGCAGGCCCGAGAACCAGCGGGAAACCGAGGAGCGGTCGACCTCCAGCGCCTCGGCCAGCCGTGACATCCAGCCACGGTCGCCGAAGAGCAGGATAGCCGCCGTCCTCAGTTCCTCCGCCGTCATCCTCAACCCTCTCCGACGAGCTGTTCCAGCTCACGGATATAGGTCAGCACGGTTTCGGAGAACCCGTCGATATGCCTCCACGGGCCGTAGCCGACACCGTTGCGCGCCGAGGCGACGTTGATCATGTAGGCCTTGTCGGCCACAGGATCGGGCACCGGAGACCGGGCCTGTTCGTCGGTGATGACGATGAGCCGATCGTGGGGGATCGTGTTCATCTGCGTCACCGCCGCGCCCAGCGCGGTGCCACTGTGCGGCTGCGACCGGACGATCGCATCCACCCCGGCCATGCCGCGCCGCGCCGGCACCTCCACCACCTGGTTGGAGAAGGTGAACAGGCGCACCTGGCCCGGGATGATGGCGGCGAGCGTTGCGGCCGCATCCATCCGCGTCAGGTCCGACTTGGCCGACAGCCGCCCGTCCATCGAGCCGGACACGTCGACCAGGACCAGGGTCCGGCCGGCCATGACCGGTTGTTCGAGGATGGTCTCCATCAGCGCCTGGTCCAGGGCCGGCTCGAACCGGGGCGCCGCCCGCGCCGCCGCCACATAGCGGAACGGCAGCACGCGCGCGGCCCCTTGCCGGGCCAGGATGGCTTCGGTGACGAGCGCCTCGTCGACGCCCGCCTGGTCCATGTTACGCAGGTTCCGCAACAGGGCCAGGTAGCCGAGCTTCTTTTCGCCCAACAGCCGCGTGAAGGTTTCCCCCTTGTCCGCACCGGCGGACAGGGCGACTTCCCAGGTGTCGGGCGAAGCCAGGGTGCCGTCGACCAGCTGCTTCCAGAGCAAGGCCTGGGCCTCGTCCTTCGGCTTGGCATGCGACAGGAACAAAACGTCGCGCAGACGCACGGGACCTGACCGGTCGTACTTGGCCAGCTGGTAGGCGTCGAACTTGACGAAGGCGCGGGCGAGGCCCAGCTTCATCTGCTTCGACAGCGGCCGCTTGCCGCCCCGCCAATACAGGCTGACCAGTTCGGACAGTTCGTCCGCCCGCTGGATGACGCGTTCGATGGTCGCCGACACGATCGGGCCACCCGTGCGGATGAGGGCGCACAGCAGAAGCAGCGGCACGTGCCGCAGCTTCATCTGTTCGCGCGCCTCGACCGCCAGGGCCGCCACCGTTTCCGGCGCGACGCTCCCGGCAAGCGCCAGGATGCGGTCGGCGATCGCTTCGCCGCCTTCGTAAAACTCGTCTTCCCACAACAGGCAGGACAGGACCGAACGCCGCAACATTTGCTCGGCGTTCAACTCCCGCGCGGGGGCGCCCTCGTGCGTGATGCCGGGGCGCTTTTGGAAAATGTTCAGTCTCATGACCGCACCTTCTCTGGCATCGATGCGCGAAGCGGCACACCGGTCACCATGACCGGCGGTATTCGCGCGTTAAAAAATTCGGGCTGGGGCAAGGGCCGGCGAAACGCACCGGTCATCACAACGGAATCTCAGGCGCGGGGCCGCGCTAGAACGCGCACGGCTGCGGCCGGTGACATTTCAAGGGAACAGGCGAGACCGTCAGCCCCGCGGCCACGAATGGCCTTGGGTCGGGGAGTCGAACCCCGGAGCCTTGCGGCCCCCTCTCCATGACGATGAAGACGATACTCTACGCCACTTGAAACGAAGCCTTCGGGTGGTTTCCTGTGCGGACCTGCCCGGAGACAAACTGGTTACTACAGCAACATGTTGCATAATGCAACAAGAAAAGTCCGCTTTCCGGGAATAATCGGCTCCGGTGGGAGGCACTTCCGTCGGATGCACGCACATCCGAGCCACGCTGGCTTGATTGCCGAAACAACCATCCAGGGCTTGCCATATCCCTGTGGTGCGATGAAGCCGGAGCCTGCGCCACGGAAAGCGAATTTTGAGAAAACCGGGGAAAAAGCGACGCCGCCATGCGGTTTCAAGACGAAGGACTCGACGTCTAACGCCACCGGTTCTTAAATCCCGCAGGGAACGGACGAAAGCGCCAAGTCTATAGCTCTACCCAACTGAGCTACCCGGACTTGCGTCCGGGGCCGGGCTCGAACCGGCGACCGATAGATCCGAAGGAATCGCTTTCTACACCACTGCGGGTATCGTCACAGAAGCAACGATAACGGCGAAATATGAATTTCCACACCTTTTGTCAACCTCTTTTGTGAGAAATGCCAACCAACCAGGTCACGGCGTGTCTTTGCGGCCACGCCGTCAGCCCGGGATCAGTTCAATTTTGTAACCAGCGCAACCGAGGCGGGCGCATGGAGATCAGTCAGTCGGTGTCGGACGAGAAGCGTAGACAACCGCGTCAGCGAACCTATCTGGGAGCGCGCGTCTTTCAGGATGACGGCCTGTCCCTGGCCTGCGTGATCCGCAACCTGTCGGCCACCGGCGCCCTGGTCGAGGTGCCGCCGATGACCACGGTGCCCGACAGCTGGGTGCTGATCGACATGAAGAACGCCACCGCCTACCGGGTCACGGTCTCGTGGCGCCAGGGCGCGCGCCTGGGCGTCCAGTTCGAGCGCAGCTACGACCTGCAGGACGAGGTGCCCGCCCCCCTGCGCCACGCCCAGCGCCTGTGGGCCAGCCAGCGCGCCTTGCGCGGCGACACGAATCTCTCGGACTGAAAGTCGTCACATGACCTCCCTGGGTCGCCTCTTGGGGCGCGATTTGGGCCCCGGTGTTCCCGCCTGGCGCGGCGGCTTGGGCGGGAGCGTCCTTTGCCGCCACTGGCGCATGAGTTTCGCCCGCGCCCGCGCTTCGCGGACGCTCCAGCCCAGGGTCATGACCGGTATCGCAATCTCGCTGGCAGTGAAGGGCGCGCCCGGCGCCCAGAAGGAGAATTTCAGCCGTACGCCCAGCCGGGCGGGTCCGGACTTCAGGCCAACCCACTTGACCTGCGACCACAGGACCTCCGCCCTGAGAAAGCTTGGATGAAAGCGGATGCCGTAGGGGGTGGCGACCATGGCCGGCCGGCGATCGATCAGCCGCCAGGCCGCGCCCGAGCCGATGGCGCCCGACATATAGGCCGCGCCCACCGCGAAGACCCGATATAACACGGCCACCACAATAGACCCCTTGGGCAAGCCCATCACCGCGCCCGCGGCAAACAACAGGCATCCCAGCCCGCCGACAATGGCCCAGGCCCAGTCGGTCGACCGCAAGATACGGACCTCGATCGCCGCATCGTCGGGAGAGCGCATCTCGTCGGACATCGTCCAGCCTTTCCAGCCTGTGCCGCCTCAATAACGGCGGGAAAACCGCACCACCGCCGAAAGCGGCGCCAGGGTCGCCACCTGCGGCACCGGCACGTCCGGATCGGCGGCCTCATGCTGAGCATAGCCGAGATAGCCGATATCGCCCAGGTTTACCCGCGCATTGGTCAGGTTCTTGATCTCCAGCGCCAGTTCGTTTGCTCCCCAACGCACACCGATCCGGCCGTTGAGCAGGCCATAGGCCGGCCGCACCAGTTCCAGTCCCCCGCCGCTATTGCCCGACACGCTGTCGCCGACCAGGCTGGCATCGGCGCCGGCAAAGGCGGCAACCCCCGCCGCGGCACGCCAGTCATAGGTTGCCGCCGCCGTCGCCGTCCAGCGCGGCACCTGCCACACCCGCGATCCGATCGGCTGGCCGGTATCGCCGGCCCGCGTAATGCGCGCATCCTCGTAGCCAAGGCCAAAACGGATGTTCAGATGCGGTGCGGGCTTGCCGGTCAGTTCCAGTTCGCCGCCGTTGGCCGCCGCCGCGCCGGCATTGGCGGTAATGATAAAGGCGCAACTGGGCAGGAAGACGCTCTGCTGGATGTTGTTCCAGTCGAGATGGTATAGCGCCGCCGTCAGCAGGCCCCCGTCGCCGGGCAGTTGCTGCTTGGCGCCCGCCTCATAGCTCCAGACTGTATCGGCGCCGTAGCGCTCGGCCTGGTCTTCGCTCAGGCCGATCTGCGCCAGCGAAGCGTCGCAGGCGGGGATCACCGCCTGGCCCGAACCGCCGGCGCGGAAGCCCTTGGCGGCGGAGGCATAAAACTGGGTCGTGTCCGAGGGCTGGTAGGATAGGGCGGCCTTTGGGCTGAGGCCGCTTTCGCGGTTATGCCCGGCCGGACCGTCGCTCAAGCCCCCGTCGAGATAGCCGTCCGCCGTCAGCTGGTAGGCCTGGCGCAGCCAGTACTGCCGCGCCCCCAGCGTCAGCGTAAACCGGTCGAGCAGCGGCACGTAGAGCTCGCCGAACAGAGCCGTATTGTCCTCGGAATCGCGGATATCCGACCGCCACAACAGGTCGTCCGCCCAGTCGCCCGCCGCGGCCAGGCCGGCGCCCGAAATCGACGGAATGACGAAGTCGTCGCGCGCGCTCGACACGAAGACGCCGGCGATGCCGCTCAGCCCCCCATTTTGGCCGCCCGTCTCGCCGAAATAGAGCCGCGTCTCATCCGACACCTGGGTGCGCCGGCGCTGGCTGGTCCAGACATAGGGCTGGCTGGCCAAAGGCGTACCGATCAAGGCCAGGAATTGCGCCGTGCCTAGGGTCGAGTCCTCGACCTCGTGGATGTCGCGCGACAAATAGCTGGCCGTCGTCTCGACGCGCCAACCGTTACCGCGCCAGTTGAGGTCGAGCGACGGCAGGAACCAGCGGTCCTCGACCTTCGGCTGGATGTTAAAGGCGCGCGGCAATTGTGAGACCGGCTGAAAGGCCGGCAGGGGCGCAAACGCCGCCGGAAATCCGTAGTCGTCGCGGCGCTGGACCATCACCCGCACCGTGGCGTCGAGGTGATCGCTGACCCGCATCAGGCTGGATATCGAACCGCCGAACACCGAGGACGCGCCCTGGTCGTTGTCCTGGCCACCTGGGTAGGTGCGCGTCAAATAGCCGGCCTCATGATCGGCAAACGCGACGATACGCAACGCTACCCGGTCGGGCACGGCGACGACATTGCCGACGACCGACGCCCCGCCATCGGGACTGCCGCCACCCGAAGTGGCGCCGGCGTCTGCCGTGACCTCCAGCGACGGGCCGTCAAGCGACGGCGCATGCGTCACCATCTTGACGCTGCCGCCCAGCGACCCCTCGCCGTAGAGCGTGCCCTGTGGCCCCTTCAGCACCTCGATCTGGTCGATATCGACCAGGTAGGGATCGATCGAGTCTGGCACCGGCGTCTGGTCGATATAGACCGCCGTCGTGCCGGCGCCGGAGACACCGCGAATGGCGAAGGTGCGGGCGTCACCGATGGCGGTCGCGCCATTGCCATAAGCCAGGGCCAGGTTCGGCGTCTGCGTGGCGAAGTCGGTGACCGAGGTGATGTCCTGGTCGCGGACGGTCTGCCCGGAAAAGACGGTGACGCTTTGCGGCACCTTGACCAGGGCCTCGGGACGTTTGCGCGCGGTGACGATCACCGTGGTATCGGCGGCCGAAGCCTGCATCGTCAGGACCAATGCCAGCGCTGTGACCATCCTATCCCCCCAGCCCCGGAAACGCCGACCGGATCGCCGCGACGGCCGCCGCCTGGCGGGCCTCGCCGGTCCCCCGGATCACGGTATAGGGCACGCCCCATTGCTCGAGCTCGTCGCGGCAGGCCTCGAAGAAGCGCTGCCGATCGGCCGCCTCCGGAAAATAGCGCGTGCCGTCGTCGGTCCACGGCAGGTCGATGTCGCACAACAGGTAGAGATCGGCCGGATCGTCGATCAGGCTCAGCGCCGGCGCGCGCGACCCCAGCAGCATGTCCGACCACACCGCCGTCAACAGCCGGTCGGTGTCTTCGATGACGATGCGGTTGGCCTGGCGGCGCGCCGCGATCAGACTGGCGTACTGGCCCTCGGCGATCCGGTCCAGGTCCGCCGCCGTCACCGTGGTACCGAAGACATCGGTAAAGGTGCGGCCATATTCCGGCACATGAACGGTCTTGAAGTGCGCCGCCAGCTGGGCTGCCAGGGTCGACTTGCCGGTCGATTCCGGCCCGAACAGGCAGACCCGCCTGGCATAATAGGACCGCACCGGCACCGGCAGAAAGTCCCAGTGGCGGAATGGATCGTCACGGATCATCGTCGCCGATACCGGCACTGCGCGGCGCATCCGGTCGACCGGCACAAAGCGCGCCCCGGTCTCCGCCGCCAGGCGCACGCCGTAGTCCTCCGACGCAAAGACGATTTCGGGAGACCCCGCATAGCGCGCCACCACGTCGCGCCAGATCGCCCAGAAATCGGGATGGTCTTCAGGGGCCTGCGGCAGGTCCTCACGGCACCACTGCACGTCGCACGTGGGAAACAGCGCCTTCATCCACTGAAAGCGCAACGCGCCCGGCACCGGATCGCCGTCCAGCGAACAGACGAGGATGGTCAGCCGCTTGCAATAGGCCCGCGCGAAATCACAGAGAAAGACGTGGCCGAGGTGCGGCGGCATGAACTTGCCGAGCACGAAGCCGGTGGCGGGACGCGGATCCCGGCTCATGCCACGACCTGCCTTGTCAGGGCGCCGCGCCACACCCACCAGCCATAGACCACATTGGCCAGCAGGATGACGTAGACCGCCGCCGTCAGCCACAGGTGCTGGCCGCCATAGACGACGATCGAGACCGCATCGACCGCACCCCAGACGATCCAGTTCTTCATCTGCTTGCGATCGAGCAGGAACTGGGCCAGCACGCTGAGCGCCAGGATGGCCGTGTCACCGAGCGGGGTTTGCGCATCGGTAAAGCGATAAAGCACAAAAGACACCGCCGCGGTAAAGGCTGCCGCCACCAGGCCCAGCAGCGCGACGAAACGCCATGACCAGTCGCCGATCGGCGGCGCATGCCCGGCCCGGCCGCGCGCCCAGAACCACCAGCCATAGAGCTGGATCAGGGTGAAATAGACCTGCAGCCCGGCGCTGGCATAGAGCCGGGCCTTCCAGAAGACGAAGAAAAACAGGACGGTGGCGACGATGCCGACCGGATAGAGGCTCTTCTTCAGGTGCACGGTCAAAACAACACTGGCCACCGTGAACAGGTTGGCCAGGATTTCCAGTCCGCTCATAACGCGTCTTGGGCCGCCGCCCGCGCCCGGATATCCGCCAGGGTCTGGTCGCGCAGCAGCTCGCCGTTGCGCCACACCGGCTCGAGCAAGTTGCGGCCGCCATCGACCGGCTGGAAGTCGCCGTCGCGCACGGCCACTGTGTGGTAGCCCTCGCCAAGCCCCAGCAAGCCGCGCTTCGATCGCTTGCCGCTATCGGTGATCGGGTCCTTGTAGACATCGCGCCATTGCCCCTCGACCTTGGCCGCCGAGGCCTTGTAGGCAAACGACATCGTGTCGCGGTCGCACTTTTGCAGCAGGGCCCCGCCCATGCCGAAAGCGATGTTCGACGCCGAAAAACCTTCGCTGAGCAGCCGGTCGAGGATCGCCTGGATGCTGGTCGGATTGACGCCGTCACCCTGGATGACCCGGACGTTTTTCAGCACGCGATAGCCCTTGCCATTGGTCTCCGTACCGAACCGCTCAGCCAGCAGGTGCATGGTCTTCGACACCACCTCGACCGGATCGCCGCTGTCGGGACGAACAACCAGGGTCGCGCCGCTGTCGATCACCTGCTGGCGCAGCTGTTCGCCCCACAGGTGCTCGACGGCATTGTAAAGGTCGTAGGAATCCGAGACCACGGCGAACAGGGCGCCGGGCTTGCCGAACTGGCGCACCATATTGGCATAGGCCGGGGCCTCGTTCGGCCGCTCCCAGCTGGTGATGGTCGAGTGCTCGGCCGCCGGGATCGAAAAGCCGGCCATCGGCGCGTGATAAAAACGCCGCGCCGCGACGATGGCGCTCAAGGTATCGGAGCCCTGGAAGTTGACCAGGTGGGCCATGCCGCCAAGGGCTGCCGACTGATCCGAGGAAACGCCGCGCGCCCCGAAGTCGTGCAGCTTGAACGGCAATTCGGCGTCGGGCGCATCGGCCGACGCGACCAGCGCACGGCGGATGACCTGGCGCACGCCATGGCTGATCGTCGCCACCGTGATCGGATACCAGACGCGCAGCAGCGCCGTTTCGACGTAGGAGGTCAGCCAGAAGAAGTCCGGATCGGTATTGACGATGCTCATCATCGGCACATGGACGGGCGCCACCGTCCCCTCGGCCTGGGCGCGGATCTCCAGCGGCAGGTGGCCGCCGTGCCGGTCGAGCAAAAGCGCCCACCCCTGCTTGTGAAACGGCAGGCCGTGCGCCGGCAGCAGGCCTTCGGCTTCCTCGATATCGGCGCGCGTCACCGGATGGGCGAACTCGGCCTTCAGGATCGCCTGCAGGCCAAAGAACAAGGCGTCGGCGTAGGGCCCACCGCGTGCCTCGACATAGGAAAAGACGGCCTCAGTCCCCGGCGGATATTGCAGGTAGTGGCTGGCCTTGTAGCTATCGGTATTAAGGATCGGATTGACGGTCACGGCGGGCTCCAGAGCTTAGCCGGACCTTTCCGGGTCCGGCCCATCCCTGTCAACCACCAGATATGGCTATCCGGCTGGAGCCGAACCTATTTCGGCAAGTCGGCCTTGTTGATCTTGATGAACTGCCGCCCCGGGCGATCCGCTGTCGCCGGGATCGTGGCGATGTCCAGCTTGATGCCCGGCTTGACCAGGTCGTTGCTGCCTGGTGTGTTCAGGGTGACCGGAATGCCGGGCGGCACGGTGATCTGACGCGTCCCCTGGCCGTAGTCGACGGTCAGGCGCCGGCCGCCGTCGGTTTTGACCGCGGTCGCCACCACGCCGTTGGTCATCATCGTGCCCGACGAGTCCATAGCGCGGTTGACGTCAAAGCGCGGCGTGTTCGGCGGGAAGACGCGGATCTCGACCGAAACCCCCGAACCGTCGGCCTGCGTCTTGTTGGCCGTGGCGACATAGCTGCCCGGCTGGATCTGGTCGACGGTGATCGGCTCGACCACGGTCACGCTCCGGTTGGGCAGGAGCTCGACCGTCGAGCTGGTCCCGTCGCCGGTCTTCAAGGTCAGGACCTTGTCGGTAACGGCCGATACCGTGCCCTGCAGATGCTGCACCCCCGGCATCTGGGCGCCGGCCTGGCCGGCATAAAGCGAAACAGCCGCCGCGACGGCCCATACCATCCTGTTCATGTGCGTCCTCTTCTTATTTTCGACCGAAGCCCGGCCCATGCCGGCCATCCTATACCCTTACGCTGCCGGCCGCTCGAGAGTTCCGGATTGTCGGAAAAATTCATCTTGACATGAAACCAAAAGGTTTCATATAAAGCCCCATGACAGGAAACCAAACGGTTCCATTTCAAACACCGCCAAAGGTGCCGGACGAGGCTGCGGTCTTCCGTGCCCTGGCCGATACCAGCCGCCGGCAATTGCTGGACCGTCTGCATGCGCGCAGCGGCCAGAGCCTGGCGGAACTTTGCGAAGGACTGGACATGACCCGACCGGCGGTGGCCAAGCATCTGCGCCTCCTGGAGGAAGCCAACCTGGTCGCCGTGCAATGGAAGGGCCGCGAAAAGCTGCACTTTCTCAACCCGGTGCCGATCAACGAGATCGCCGAACGCTGGATCGGCAAGTTCGAACGCCCGCGCCTGCGTACCCTTTCCGACTTCAAGGACCACCTCGAGGCGGACCCCAAAAACCTTAAAAAGACCGAACCCTAGAACAGGAGCCTTGCCATGGCAGACAGCCGTTTCATCTATGTCACCTATATCCGCGCCGATATCGACACCGTCTGGTCGGCCCTGACCACCAGCGACTTCATCCGCCAGTACTTTTTCGGCGTCAGCTTCGACACCGACTGGAAGGAAGGCTCGCCGTGGCGCATGATCCATCCGGACGGCCGCATCACCGATTCCGGCGAGGTGCTTGAGATGTCGGCGCCTCACCGCCTGGTGCTGAAATGGCGCAACGACTGGATGCCGGAAGCGACCGCCGAGGGCTATTCGCGCTTCGTCGCCGAGCTTGAAACCACCGGTGACGTCACCAAGCTGGCCATCAGCCACACCATCGAGGTCGAGGGTTCCAAGCTGATCGAAGCGGTGTCGGGCGGCTGGCCGCGCATCCTGTCCAACCTGAAATCGCTGCTGGAAACCGGTGCGCCGGTGTTTGCGGTCAAGCCCTAGTTTGCAACCCGGTGAGAAGGAAAGTTTTGTCTCATAAATAGCGCATTTAATATGCTTAAGACCTATTTATGAGACAATTTTCTAATTCACCGGTCATGAATTATAGAATGTCTCATAAATATGGCATATAGCTATATCTCGACTTTTTTATGAGACAAAAACCATGGCCAAGCCCCTCGGCCGCGCCTATTTACGCTATACCCAAGATGCCGCGATCCTGCTCGGCAGGCTGATCCGCGTCAAACGTATCGAGCGCAAGATGACCACCGCCGAACTGGCGGAACGGGCCGGCATATCGCGGGCCCTGCTCTATCGTATCGAGACCGGTGACCTGGCCTGTTCCATCGGCGCCGTATTCGAAACCGCGGCCATCGTCGGGGTGCCCCTGTTCACACCGGACGAAACGCGCACGACGATGGATATCAAGGATTTGAGCACGCGCCTGACCCTGATGCCCAAGGCGGTCAGGCGAAAGGAAAAGGCGGTGAAGGATGACTTCTGACACCCGTCCCACCGAAGCTTACGTCTGGATCTGGCTGCCGGGCGCGACGGAGCCGGTCGTCGCCGGCCGCCTGTTCAGGGATGAGGGCGACGACGCCTATAGCTTCACCTATGGCCGTTCCTATCTCGCCCGACCCGACGCCATACCGATCTATCTCCCCGAACTGCCCCTGCGTACCGGCAACCAGGATCCGCCACAAGGCTTGGCTATGCCGGGCGCCATCCGCGACGGCGGGCCCGACGCCTGGGGCCGGCGCGTCATCGTCAACCGGCGTCTCGGCACGAAGCGGACGGCCATCGACATCGATGCGCTCGACGAATTGACCTACCTGCTGGAGTCGGGATCGGACCGCATCGGCGCGCTCGACTTCCAGCGCTCCGCCACCGCCTACGAACCCCGCGACGCCCAGGCGGCGGCGCTCGACGACCTGCTGAATGCGGCCGACCTGGTGCAGCGAGGTGCGTCCTTGCCGCCGGCGCTCGATCGCGCCCTGTTCCACGGCAGCTCGATCGGCGGCGCGCGCCCAAAGGCCCTGGTCGACCAGGCCGGCCGCAAGCTCATCGCCAAGTTCCCCGCGCCCAGCGACCTCTTCAATTTGGTCAAGGCCGAATATGTCGCCATGCGCCTCGCCGAAATGGCCGGCCTGACCGTGGCGCCGGTCCGCCTGGTCCAGACGGCAGGCCGTGACGTCCTGCTGATCGAACGCTTCGACCGCGCTCGCATCGCCGGCGGCTGGACGCGCCGAGCCATGGTCTCGGCGCTCACCCTCTTCGGACTCGACGAGATGATGGCGCGTTACGCCAGCTACGAGGACCTGTGCGGCCTCATCCGGGACCGCTTCACCGAACCACGCGCCACCCTGCGCGAGCTGTTCGGCCGCCTGGTCATGAACATCCTGACCGGCAATACCGACGACCATGCGCGCAATCACGCGGCCTTCTGGGACGGCCAGGCGCTCAGCCTGACGCCCGCCTACGACATCTGCCCGCAGGGCCGTTCGGGAAACGAAGCGAGCCAGGCGATGCTTATCACGGGCAATGACCGCTCAAGCCGGCTGGCCACCTGCCTGCGCGCGGCGCCCAGCTTTTTCCTGGACGAGGCCCAGGCCACGGCCATCATCGAAGCCCAGGTGACGACGATCCGCGACGCCTGGCCGCATCTCTGCGAAGAAGCCGCGCTCAGCCCGCTCGACCAGGCGGCGATGTGGGGACGCCAAATCCTGAACCCCTTCGCCTTCGAAGGCCTGCCACCGCGCCTGGCGTACCTCGCACCGGGTCAGCCGTAACGTTCCCGCGCCGCCAGGCCCAAGCCGCTGGCCACCGACGAAAAGCGGTCGCCATAGTGCAGGCGCGCCTTCGGGAAAGCCGCCCGCATCTGGGCCTCAAACCCCGGCAAGGCCGTCGACCCGCCGGTCAGGAACAGGGTTTCGACCGCGTCGGGCGCAATCCCGGCCTTGACGGTGACCGTCTCGACGGCGGCGTCGACCACGCGCTGCAAATCGCCGGCGACGGCGTCGCGCAGCGCATCTTTCGTCATCTCATGCGCCCAGCCGGCATCGATATCGCCGAGCGCGATGACGGTCGCCTCCGCCTCCGACAGGGCGATCTTGGCCTGCTCGACCCGGGCGGCCAGGCTGTGACCGGCATGGGTTTCCAGCGTCGTGATCAGCCGCTGGGTCAGGCGCCGGTCGGCCGCCTGGTGGTGCAGCTGGCGCGCCCCGGCCATGGTCTTCTGCGTATAGAGGAAGTTGATGAGGTGCCAGGTCGACAGCTGGTGGTAATAGAGGCCGGGCATTTCCAGCCCGCTCTTCAGCAGGCTGCGATAGCCCATGTCGCGCATGACGCTGGCCAGGCTGAGCCGGGTGTCGAAGTCGGT
>OUWB010000056.1_pt2 | contig 25302 bp, 19 predicted proteins | sample 1779821 | NCBI WGS metagenome assembly OUWB01 (sample SAMEA3914806, study PRJEB12502) | metagenome | biome: forest; material: soil | place: Canada | collected 2011-08-03 | depth 0.1 m
GCCGCCAGCGCCGCGCTTGCGAGCAGCAAGGTTCTCGCCCCGTCACGGTATTCCGCATACCAAGCGCTTAACCGCGCCACATGGATCACAGACAGCCGCTTGATGAACCAAGTCCATATGGGCACTACCGCGTCAGCCGTCGATCCCGTCGCCGTGGTTCGCCTGGCGCCGCTGTCGAACAGTGCGGCGGCCGCCAATAACAAGGCTGCTCCGAGCAATGCCAGCCACTGCGTCAGATAGCCGTCATGAAGCATGGTGGCTGCAATACCCGCATATATGCCCAAGGCGCAAACCGCTTTGCCGGCCAACCACAAGCGCCCGGCCAAACGCGCAGCCGTGCCGGCTTCGCTCGGGCTATGTGCAGGTTGATCTGGCGGGGAAACTATCGACATTTCGCGTATCTGGTTAATGGCAAACCCCTAGTGAATTTCCAGGGGCTATCCGTCTATCGATGGTGCCTCATTGCTTTCTACACCTTTACACCGATACTGAATCTCCTCGTATATCGATTGTCAGCAATACTCGGTAATTTGGCTTAATTTCAGCCCTCCGGCGCAGTATGCATAGTGCGGTCGGCGATTCTACATTGTTCGTCAGCCATGAATCTCGAGCGCACAACAGTGTGGTATTTCAATGCTTTACGGAAAATTTCAATGTATATCAATAGGCCGGCAATACATGGCTTGATATACTGAAATATGGGGTACGAAGCGCCTCGTGTATTTACCAAAATCCTAATTTACGTTCAAGCATGTCGAAGCGCGAGTCTTTGTAGTAAAAATAGCCGTTGAGACAGGTGGCCATTATTAGAATGAAGAACCGGTTCATGAAGAAAGGTTTATCTCTCGCACTACTTATCCTCGCTGTCGCCTTGTCCCTGGCGCAGGCGGCCCCGAGCGCGCAAGGCAACGCCCAAGACGCTCTCGGCGCCTCCTCAGTGAATCGCGCCGCATCCGAAGTAGCGCTGCCCGCACCGGCGAGCGGTGCCGTCGTCGGCGCCACCTTGTCTACCAGCAACGACACGAGGACCGTCCGCTTGCCGTTCTCCAAGCTTGGGGCGTTCGAACCGATACATCTGCGCGGGATCAGCGACGCGCATTCGCTTGGGCTCGGCGTGAGACTCGATCGCGTCGTCACCTCGGCTCGGCTGCATCTGATTTATACGTATTCGCCCTCACTGATCTTCTCGCTGTCGCATATCCGCGTGCTGGTCAACGGTCAGGTGATTGGAACCGTGCCTTTCGATAGCGAACATGCTGGCCGCCCCACTACCGTTGACGTTCCTCTCGACCCCCGCTTCTTTGCCGACTTCAATTCGATATCGTTCGAATTGGTCGCACACTATACGACCAGCAATTGTGAAGACCCGGCGAACACCGCGCTGTGGGCCGACATCAGCCCGCTTAGCGAAATCGTACTCGACCAGCAGGCGGTACGGTTGCCGAACGATCTGGCCTTGCTGCCGGCGCCGTTCTTCGATCGGCGCGATAGCGCACAACTCGTGCTGCCCATGGTACTGCCTGCGCTGCCCAGCGACGAAATGATGCGCAGCGCGGCGGTCGTGGCTTCGTGGTTCGGTTCGCTCGCCGATTATCGCGGCGCAAAATTCCCTGTGGTCACCACATTCCCCGACAACACCAACGGCCTGGTCCTGGCAACCACCGATAATTTGCCGCCCGGCCTGCAAATTCCAAAAATCGACGGCCCTCAGTTGGAAATCGTCGACAATCCCGCGGCACCGGACAAAAAGCTGCTGCTGGTCCTGGGCCGCAACGCACAAGAATTGCAAACGGCAGCGTATGCGCTGGTGCTGGGCAAATCGGTGCTGACCGGCCCGCTGGCAAGTGTGACCGATGTGGACATCGGCCCGCCGCGCAAAGCCTACGATGCGCCGAAGTGGCTACCTGTCGACCGCCCCGTGCAGTTCAAGGACATCATCGCGAACGACGACCAGCTCCAAGTACAAGGCGGCTCCCCCGATCCCGTGCGCATCGACATGCACGTCCCGGCCGACTTGTTTGCCTGGAACGGGCGCGGCGTGCCACTCGATCTGCATTATCGCTATACCGCGCCGTCGGTAGTCAACGACTCGAGTCTGAGCGTGTCGATCAACGGCCTGCTGGTCAAGTCGTATCATTTGCGCCCGGCCGGTACCGAAGAGGACAGGGCACAATTAGGCCAGTTGCGTCTGCCTGTGTTGAGCGACGGCACGTCGGGCGTAACGAACGCAATCAGCATCCCAGCGTTCCGAGTGGGCAGCGATAACCAGCTGCAATTGAAATTCACCATGGATTCGCAAAAGAGTGGCATCTGCGCCGGTGTCTCCAATAATCCTTCGCGTGCCGCGGTGGATCCGGATTCGACGATAGACTTCAGCGGTTTCGCGCATTATGCGCTTATGCCCAACCTGGCATTCTTCGCCAATAGCGGTTTTCCGTTCACGACCTACGCCGATCTGGCTCAAACCCTGGTCGTGATTCCGAACCAGCCCACCGCGTCCGATTTGCAAAGCGTGCTGGCCCTGATGGGCGAAATGGGCAAATGGACGGGCTTCCCCGCCTTGCGCGTGCAGGTGGCACGCGCAAACGAAGTACATGGGTCCATCAACAAGGACCTACTGGTCATAGGCAGCGGTGCGACCGCCGCACTGATGAAGGACTGGAGCCAGGTCGCACCGCTGCAGATCAGCGCTGCCACCGGCCAGGCGGCCCACGACCGCTATCGCTTCACGGTCAGCGTGGTGCAACAGGACGGCGTGATGGATGCGGTTGCCCGCACCCATGCGCTGCTGAGCGAAAGCGGCTCGTTCGGCACATTGATCGGCTTCGAATCGCCCTATATGAAATACCGCAGCGTGGTCGCCCTGGCGGCGACCGACGACGCCAGTCTCGCCCAGGTCGTCGACGCGTTGCAGAACCCTGGCCTTGTCAGCCAGATGCGAGGCGATCTTTCCATTGTGCGCGGCGACGATGTCCAGGGCATGCACGTCGGGCCTCAATATTTGGTCGGCGATTTTCCCTGGTACGCGCGTATTTGGGTACAAGCGATCAAGTACCCGCTCGCCTTGGCAACATTGGGCGTGCTCGCAGGCATCATGGTTGCGGTCGGGGCATTCCTCGGACTGCAGGCGTTGGCTTCCCGCCGTCGCGGGCTGTAAGTCATGCTTGCGCGTTCCGCTAACCACCGGCTGACCAAGCTGCGATACGCGTTTGCATGCGTGTCGTTGCTAGTCGCCGGTGTTGCGCACGCCGCATCGGCTGTGCCTGCGGAGCAGGCATTGGCAACCTCGGCAGCTTCGACCTGCTCCGCATGGCCTCGCTGGGACGACTTCAAACGCGACTTCCTGAGCCATGACGGGCGGGTCGTCGATCAAGGCTCCGCGGACGATAGAACAGTTTCGGAAGGCCAGTCCTACGGTCTGTTCTTCGCTCTCGTCGCCGACGATCGGCCGAGCTTCGACGCCATCCTCGACTGGACCCAGGCAAACCTGGCCGCGGGCGACCTGGTCGGCCATCTGCCCGCCTGGCTGTGGGGACGGAAAGCCGATGGTTCCTGGGGCGTACTGGATGCGAATTCGGCGTCCGACTCAGACCTTTGGATCGCCTACAGCCTATTGCAAGCCGGCCGTATCTGGCACGAGCGGCGCTACACCGCATTGGGCATGTTGCTTGCGCGAAGGGTACTGCAAGAGGAAACGGCCGTACTACCCGGTCTGGGCCACACATTGTTGCCTGCCAAAGTCGGATTCCATCCGCGCCCCGATACGTGGCGTCTCAACCCAAGCTATGTACCGCTGCAAGTGCTGGAAGGTCTGGCACAAGCGCTGCCCGATCAACCGGAATGGCCGCAGTTGATCATGACTTCGACGCGCCTGCTGCTGGAGAGCGCACCACATGGCTATGCGCCGGACTGGGTCGAGTACCGGACTTCTACAACAGCCGGTACGGCTGCGACCACATCAACGGCGGCAGCCTCGGCGACGGCAGCCTCGGGCTTTCTGACTGACCGCTCAAGTGCCGGCACCGGCTCGTACAACGCGATCCGCGTCTACTTGTGGGCCGGCATGCTGGCTTCGGCAAGCCCCGCGCGAAAACCATTGCTGCAGGTGTATCGGCCGATGGCTGACTACGTGGCCGTGCACGGCTATCCGCCCGAGAAAATCGATACCGCCACCGGTGCGGCTTCGCATGAGGGTCCGGCAGGCTTTTCCGCCGCCCTGCTACCTTTTCTCGACGCACTGGACCAGACTGCATTGGCCGATCAGCAGGCCGCTCGCGAGCAAAGCGTCGAACGGCATACGCCCTCGGGCTACTACTCGCAGGTGCTTACGCTCTTCGGCGACGGATGGCGTGCCGGTCGCTTTCGCTTTGCAGTCGATGGCAGCGTCACGCCGGCATGGAGCGCCCCATGCGCGCCACCCGCCCCGTGACACGCTTGACCTCGCCTTCGCTCTACCCGCGCCGCGAGCCGCTGCGGCTGATCGCGCGTCTATCGATGCTGATAGGCTTGATGCTGCTCGCATCGACATCTGTGTTCGCGGTTGCCGCAAGTAGTGCCCTTGAACCGGCCGGCCGCGCACTGCCCAGCGTGGCTCTTGCAACGCCTCAGGACAGTCATGCTGCAGTTGTCGCCCAGTTGGTCGATAGCGCGCGGATGTGGAGCAACAAATTTCGCAACGATATCGCGCAGCAATTTATCCAGAAGGCTCTGCTCATCAGTCCGGACGATCCGGCCGCACTGCTCGAGCTAGGTCAGATCCAGATCCAATCGAATCAGTTCGACGACGCTTCGCATCTGCTGTTTCGCATGCAGACCCTGTATCCGCATGCCGCACAAACGCGCGAACTGAATTATGCATACTTGTCCGCGACCAGTTGGAAACCCGCCCTAGCCGAGATCGCCGGCCTCATCCACAAGGATGACACGGCACACGCAGTGCAAAAGCTGCAGGCGCTTTTCTCCGATGGGCCGCCTACTGGCGATTTGGCCGCCAACTATTACAGCATCATGGGCGACGATCGCCCACACCGCCCCGAGGCAATTCGCGGGCTGCAGCAAGTCGTCGCCACCGATCCGCGTAATCTGAATGCGGCGATCGAACTCGCGTTATTGTTCGACCGCCCGCCGGTCAATATGGCGGAAAGTCTGCGCATCATTCAGCGGGTCGCGCAGAACCCCGATGCCGACCGCCCGGCGGCCCTCGAAGCGTGGCGACAAATCCAGCGCGACGCTGGCCCCGATCCGACGTATATCCAGTCGCTGCAGGCTTATGTCGAGGCGGTGCCGGCCGATGTAGAGTTCCAGCATATGCTGGTCGCAAGCCGTGCCGCGCTTGCGGCACGCCTGAAACTCGCAGCCGATCCCGATTGGCAGGCCGAGCAGCGCGGCTTGAAACTACTGGCACAAAACCAAAACGATGCCGCCGAACCGCTGTTGCTCAAGGCACTGACAACGCGCGGCAACGACCCAGATTTGCTGGGTGGCATGGGTCTGTTACGCATGCGCCAAAGCCGCCAACTTGAAGCACGGACCTATTTCCTGCAAGCTGCAAAATTCGAGACAAGCCCACAGGCCCGCATCGGCTGGGAAGATCAGGCACGCACCGCCTTATTCTGGGGCACCCTGGGACAGGGCCGCGCCGCGCTGTCCCAGGGTCACCCAGCCCAAGCCGAACAGGCCGCACATACCGCGCTCGAACTTCAAGCGGATGAACCGGACGCTCGCAGTCTGCTGGCGGACGCCCTGAGCGCCCAGCATCGCTATCGCGAAGCGGAAGCCATTTACCGTAGTCTGCTGGCCCAGCCCGATCAAGCACTGGGCGCGCTGCGCGATCTGACCACCATGCTGCGCGAAAGCGGCCGTACGGCAGAAATCGCACCCGTGATGGCATCCATGCAAGATCGTTTCAGTGGTGCCGATAAAACAACCTTTGACAGTCTGCGTGCCGACCAACTGTCCGACGAGGCAGACACACTGCTCGCGCAAGGCAAGAACGGTCCAGCGATCGAAACGCTCGAACGTGCGATCCGTCTCGCTCCTGATGCGACCTGGACCCGGTTCAAATTGGCCGGCACCTATCGAGACCTGGGTCTGCCGCAATTGGGCCGCGAGGTGATGGCGGACGGTCGTGCCGCCTCCAGCGCACCGGAAATGGCGTATGCGTCTGCGCTGTACCTGAATTCAGTCGACGACGTCGATGCCGCACTGGCCGCACTTGCACCGATACCCGATGCGCAAACCTCGGACAGCATGCGCGCCCTGCGGCAAAATCTGCAGGCGCAACAATTGCTGGCACAGGCACAACACCAGTTTGCAACTCACCAGACCGCTGCCAGCGAACGTGCGCTCGAGGATGCGGCCCATCTGGCGCCCGACGATCCGGACATGCTGGCATCGATCGGACGCCAATGGATTGCTCAAGGCCAAGCCGGTCGAGGCCTGGCCATGTTGCGCACCTGGCTGGACGCCCATTCCTACGATCCGGCGGTCGATATCCGGCTGCGCTATGGCGATTTACTCGCCGCGGCCGACCGCGAGGACGAGCTGGGCCGTCTGCTGGCAACGCTGCGCAAGCGCACCGATCTCACCGCACAGCAGACCGCACGTCTGGAAGATCAAAGCTTGCGCCAGGCCCTGCGGCGTGCCGACGCGGCGCAAAGCGCTCTCGACTACCGCAAAGCCGAGGCGATACTCAACGCGGTCGACGCAGCCGGCCGTGCTGACCCGCGCTGGGCGCTGGAAATCGCCGACCTGCGCCGGGCCGAAGGCCATTATGCACAAGCACGCGCCGCGGTCGCCCCGGTGCTGGCCAAGGATCCGAACAATCTGAACGCCAAATTGACGTTAGCCCGTATCGACGAGCAAAGCGGCCAGACCGGGCAAGCGCTCGCCTTGGTACGCGAGGTGATTCAGGCGGCACCGGCCGACGATAGCGCAACGCGATTGTCCGCCGTGCGCCGCCTGGTAGCATTGCAGCAGTACGCTGAAGCAGGGGCGGTACTGCAACCGTTGGCGGCACAATATCCGAACGACCCCGACGTAACGATGCAGCGCGGCCGCACGCTGCAGGCTGCAGGGCAATACGACCTGGCGCGGCAGGCTTATGTGCAGGCACTGGCGCAGGAGCCGGGCGCCGGCGTAAGCGCGGGTCCCGACGGGACGGCCGCCGAAGTGGCCTTGTTCGATCTCGACCAGCGCCAGCAGCCGCTCGTCGAAACTGCGTTCTATCCTCAGTACAAAAGTGGCACGGCGGGATCGTCCAGCTTGCACGAAAATGAAGTGCCGTTGTACGTCCAACTGCCCCAAGGTTATCAGGGACATTGGTTTTTCCACGCCGACACCGTGTCTATCGACGCCGGCACCCTGAATCCCACCAATCCCGGCGCGTCGTTCAGCGACGCCAGCCAGGTCGGGACCTTCGCCGCCTATAACCCGGCGACCACCTTCTCCACGACGCCCGGCGCCGCGGACGTACAGCTGAAAGGCGCGCTGGAACAGCACGCAACCGGCGCGGCCGTCGGGGTCGGCTTTGAAACAGACAATTGGCGGGCCGACCTGGGTACCACGCCGATCGGTTTTCCGGTGCAAAGCGTGGTCGGCGGATTCAAATTCAGCATGCCCAACGATTTCGCCAACGTCAGCATCAACCTATCCCGCCGGCCGCAAACCAGCAGCATGCTGTCGTACGCCGGCTTGCACGACCCCGTCACCGGCCAGGTCTACGGTGGTGTCGTTCGCGATGGCATCGACTTCTATACGTCCAAGAACGTCGGCCCGGTCAACGTATTTGCCGCCCTGGGCGCGGGCATCTTCACCGGGCATAATGTCGCAACAAATCAGGGCGAAACCCTGCGTACCGGCATCGACGTACCGATCGTCAGAGCACAGAATTGGCATTTGGATACCGGTTTAGTCGGCAATCTCTGGCATTACTCGCAGAATTTGCGGTTCTACACCTTCGGTCAAGGCGGTTATTACAGTCCACAGCGTTATCTGTCGCTGAGTATTCCGCTCGATTGGGTTGCCCGATACGACAAGGCGTCGTGGGAATTGGAAGCCTCGTTGGGCTTTTCCCATACGTACGAAGCAGACTCGCCGTATTTCCCGACCGATCCGGCATTGCAGGCCGCGGCGCTGGCCAATTCGGTCAACAATACGAATACCGGTTCGACGGGTGGGGGGATTTCCTACTCGGTCAGCGCCCTCTTCCAGTATGTGATTACCCGGCACCTGACAGGTGGCTTCAGCGTGTCGATCGATCGATCATACGACTACGCGCCGACCACCGCGATGGCTTATTTGAGATACACGTTCAACCCAGGGCGGGGTAGCGTGGCGTTTCCGAGCGCGGTTACACCCTATTCCGATTATTGACCTGGCAACCTAACATAATGGAGTCGCGCATTGCGCGCTAAGTGAAGCGTTATGGCAACCATCCCTCCCGTTCTGTCCGAGACGCTGAAGCGGACCGCCGCCTTGCGGCGTAGCCTGGAGCTCGGCGCTGCGTCCCTGATCAGGCGCCACCCGGCGCCTCGGCTCGCTATCGATGGTCTGCCTGAACAATTCGCCACGCTGCAAGGTCCCGGCGTGCATGTCGTGTATGTCGATCGTTCCCCCGCGCGCGACGCTTTGCTGTTCGATACGGTACGCCGAAGTCAGGCCAAATTCTCGACTCTGGCGCTGTCGCGCCCGCCGGAGGACATCGCCACGACCCTCCGCGAACGCGAATTCGATGCACGCAATTCGGCAGTGTCCTGGCCACGCAAACTCAATGTGCTATCGCTCGAACCGCCGCCTGAACCTAGCGAATTCGAGGCCAACACGGTTGCCCCGCTCGTGCGCCTCGTCGGTGGCCTGCGCGCGCTCAAACGCTTCGGCTTGAAGGTCGGTGCGCTCTACATGATCGAAGGTGCCGATCACTGGTTCAGCTGGCATAATTCGGTGGCGCTCGCCCAGGAAGGCCGCTTGCTCGCGAATTGGTGCGCCATGCGCCAGTGCAGCATGGTGCTGGTCTTGAATGGTCTCGACAAAGAGGACGATCAGAACAGCGCGAATGCCGAGGAATATACCGGCCTGTCGGCCCACATCGCCGCCTTGCGCGGTTTCCATGGTGCATTCAGCGGTGTCGCCCAGTTGCTGCAATCGCATGGCGAGATGGTGTGGCGTATCGAATTCTGGCGCGTCAAGGACGCCTTGGTCACCGGTGAATCACTGCCGCTACGTTTTACGGAAAGCGGCGAACTCTCGTTTGCCCACGGCAAGGTCGATGGCACCGGCGATGCGATGTTCCTCACGCGCGACGAGAATCGTGTGGTCGTCAGTCAGGCGGCCATAACCGCCGAACAGTGGGTGCCACTGCATTGGGAAGTGGTGCCGACCAATACCGATGCGATCGAAGCGTGTCACAACGCGCGCGGCGTGACCGTGCTGCTCGATTACTCCAGCCAGCGCAGTCTGCCGGACCTGTGTCTAACCATCCACACCTTGCGCGGGCACTGTGGCCGGGCCTTGAAACTGGTCATCCGCGAGCGCGGCGAATTCATGCGGCATCAGTATGAACTCCTGGCGTTGAGCCTGGGCGCCAATCTCATCATCGGGCGCGACGTCCCTTTTTCACGGGTGCAATCTCTGCTCGAGTCGGTCCAAGGACAACTCAGCACGCGCCCCATCATTTCCGATTACCAAAGCGCCCTGTCGGCCGCTCTAAGCGATTCGGTCTGTGGCTATCTGTCCGTCCCGCTATTTTGTGAGCAAGTCCAGCGGGTGATCGAACGCGGCCAGGTGCTACGCCTACCGCACATGCTGCTCCAACTCCAGTTGCGTGCCGAAGTTGCCCATCTCGAGGTCTTGCAGTCCTGCGTCTTGCGCCGAGCCGGCGATATTTGCACGGCAGACCATGAATATGTCTACCTATTTCTTTTCGCATGTCGGGTATCCGATGCGGACAACGTCCTGCAGCGTATCTTCGGCGTCAATCTGGCGCGCTACTTCGAGCGCGAAGTCCGCTATATCGACGAAATTGATTTCGTCGAGCAATTGCGTCGGCTCAAGGCCAACGACTTGACGCGCGCCATGCCCGACTACAGCGACGCACTCGCGGCGGAACGCACCGCAGCGCCGATGCGAACCACACCGATCGAGACGTCTGCACCCGTTTCGAGCGCACCGGTATCGGTACCGTCGCCCTCCACGGTCATCGAAACGCCACCACCCATGGTCCAATCTGCCGCCGCGCGCACCGTCGAGCCGCCCGGTATCGAGATGGTCGAGCCGGATCCCGGGCTCAAGCCGCGACGCGAGAAGTGGCCGCGCGCCGAGCTTTTCGAAATGCCCATCGTCAAATCCGCGAGGCCCTGAACATGGACATACTCTTCAAGTGCTTTGTGGTCGGCCTCGTCGCCGGCGTGCCGATCTGGATTTTGATTCAGTTTGCGCGCCCGCATGTCGCCCTCGTCGGACTGCCGGTATTCGGCGGCACTGGGCCCAGCGCCACCCAAATAAGCCCGGTCGTGCTCAATGGCCGTTTCGTCACCCGTGTCGCCAAACCGACCTCATGAAGACGATCGCCTTGGTCTCGATCGCCGGGGGAACCGGCAAAACCACCCTGACGGCCTCGCTGGCTGTTCTGCTGGCACGCCGCCAGCGCGAAGTCGTGGTGATCGAGATGGACGAGCAGAACATGTTGGGGACGCTGCTCGGCCTGCGCGCGGTCGCCCAGAAAGGATTGGCGACTCACGTGCTGGATAACGATGCGCCGTGGCACAAGCATACCTTCCGCAACGGCGAAGGGGTCTTGTTCGTGCCGTTCGGCGCTCCGCCGCTGGGCTCCATGTTCGCCTTCGATGAAATACTAGAGCAACAGCCGGGCTGGTTAGGTGACAAATTGCGCGACATCGATCTGCCGACCAAGGGCATCATCCTGATCGATACGGCGCGACTACCGAGCGAACGTGCACTACAGGCGATGCGATGCGCGGATCTGGTGCTGTGCGTGACCCGGCCCGACCCTTACGGTTGCGTCTTGGTGGCCACGCATTACGAGCAGATCCGTCGGCATAGCAAGCAATTGTTGGTGCTTGCCAACGGCGTCTATCCAGCGCGTCAATTGCATCATGACGTCCTCGCGATGCTGAAAAGCCGTATCGGCACGGATGCGCTGCTGCAGCAACGCGTACACTTGGACGAAGTGGTGCCGGAATCGTATGCGCGCGGCGGCTACTTCTTCGACGATATGCCGCATTCACAAACGTCGCACGATCTGCAAGGGCTGACCAGCTGGATCGTCAACTGGTCGGCGCATGCCGACCTGCGCACATGAACGCCCGCGACTACGAAGCCGCCCAGCCCGGCTGGTTCGGCCGGGCTCGCCGGGCGCTGGCGGCAACGCTTGCGGTCGATGTTGACGCACCGCTACGCGAATGGCTGTATCGCCTGGTATTCCGCGCACCGCCGCCGGGCCAACCCGATCCGGTACGGTTGTGGTTTGCCACGCTACCCGCTCGATTGGCGCGGGCACTCGATTTGCCAGCCGAACACGTTTGGTTCGATTGGCCGCTGCGTCTGCTGTTTCGAGCACCACGTCCTGGGAAGCGCGACTATCCGCGCGAATTTGTCGTCACGGCAGCATTCAGTCTCGCGCACGAGCTAGGGGTCGTCGAGGTCTATCGCCCCAGTGCCTGGCTCTGGCGCATTTTTGTGCGGGCGCCGGAAGAAACGCAGCGCAAGTTCTCAGCGCGCGTCGTCGGGCAATTCGACCAGGTGGCCGCACCAATCAACCGTACCGTCGGTCGCGTGAGGGATTGGATCGACCACCGGTTGCCCTCAATGCCCTGGGATCGATGGGGTATCGTGATCGAGCGCTACAGCGCCAAGCTCGGACCATTCCGTTGGGTCCCGCCTGCCCTTGGCGCCGTCGGGCTCACCGTGCTGACCTTGGTCGGCACCGCACCGTTGACGCCGAATTCGCAAATGGCGTTTTTCGGCGTTACGCTGGCTGGTGCGACGTTTATCCGACGCATTCCCGGTCGTCTGCCTATCTTGACGCTGATTGCCTTGTCAATTACCGCGACGGTCCGCTATATCTGGTGGCGCTCCACTGAAACGTTGGAGTTTCGCAGCGTTATCGAGGCCATGGTCGGCTTCTCGCTCTATGCGGCGGAAGTGTATACGTGGCTCATTCTCTTTCTCGGTTATGCACAAACCGCCTGGCCGCTGAAGCGCGCCGTCTCGGCCCTGCCGGAAAATGTCGATCTATGGCCGTCGGTCGACATCTTCATTCCGACCTACAACGAGGCCATGTCGGTCGTCAGGCCCACGGTTTTTGCCGCGCAAGGCATAGACTGGCCATCGGACCGCCTGCGCATCCATCTACTGGACGACGGGAGACGCCCGGAATTCAAGGAATTTGCCGAGGCGGCCGGCATCAACTACATCACGCGTAGCGATAATCGCCACGCCAAGGCGGGCAATATCAATGCCGCACTGAAGGAAACCCGTGGCGAATTTATCGCGATCTTCGATTGCGACCACATCCCCACGCGCTCGTTTCTGCAAACCACCATGGGCCAAATGCTGGCGGACCCGAAGTGTGCACTGGTGCAAACGCCCCACCATTTCTTCTCGCCGGATCCGTTCGAACGCAATCTGGACACGTACCGCAAGGTGCCGAGCGAAAGCAGCCTGTTCTATGGACTGGTACAGGACGGCAACGATTTGTGGAACGCGACCTTCTTCTGCGGCTCATGTGCGGTGATCAAGCGTTCGGCGCTGGAAGAAGTCGGAGGGGTGGCGGTCGAAACCGTCACCGAGGACGCACACACGTCGCTCAAGCTGCACCGACGCGGCTACAACTCAGCCTACCTGGCAACCGTCCAGGCAGCAGGTCTCGCCACCGAAACCCTGGCCGGCCATATCCGCCAACGCATACGATGGGCGCGCGGCATGGCCCAGATATTTCGCATCGACAATCCCTTCTTTGGCAAAGGCTTGTCGCTCTTTCAGCGGCTGTGCTACAGCAACGCAATGCTGCACTTCTTTTACGGCATTCCGCGTCTTGCGTTCCTGGTCATGCCGATTGCCTACCTGCTGTTCCAGCTCTACTTCATCTATGCGTCGGCATGGACGTTGGCCGCCTTCGTGCTGCCGCATATCATATTGGCGAATATCGCCAACTCGCGCGTGCAGGGCAGATTCCGCCACTCGTTCTGGGCGGAGGTCTATGAATCGGTACTAGCCTGGTACGTCGTGGTACCGACCACGGTCGCTTTTTTCAATCCCAAGTACGGAAACTTCAACGTCACCAGCAAGGGCGGACAGATCGACGACGGTTACCGGGACTGGAGCGTATCCAAACCTTATCTATTTCTGGTGCTGTTGAATACCATCGCGTTCGGATTCGGTTTGGTGCGACTGTTCTACTTGAATCTGGACGATACCTCCACCGTCATCATCAATCTGGCATGGACGACCTACAACATGATCATGCTGGGTGCGGCAATCGCGGTATCTCGCGAAGCACGCCAGATTCGCGCCACACACCGCAATCCCATGGTGGTCGGCGCGATGCTGCTGTTGCGCGACGGCAAGATCGTCGCATGCCACACCTCGGATTATTCGACCGGCGGACTCGCGTTGTCCCTGCCGCAGCCGATGACGCTCAATAACGACGACCCGGTGGGCGTGGTACTCAGTCTCGGCGAAGAGCAGTTCCATTTCGACGCGCGCGTCAGCCGTAGTGCGGGGACGCACCTGGGTGTGCAATTCGACAACATGACGCTGGAGAAGGAGCGGCAACTTGTCCAGTGTACTTTTGGCCGGGCCGATGCCTGGCTCGAATCGAGAAATCTGCACAAGGCCGACATGCCGATGCGCAGTCTGATCGAGGTCGTGATGATGGGCTTCGAGGGCTATGCCCGTTTGGCTTCGGAACTGTTTCGTGCAATCTGGGGGCTACTTGCTCTCGATCGCTCACAATCTCTTTAAGCAACACCTACCGACGAGAATCGCATGGGCAGCTGGAATCTCTACTTTTTGCTGAAGTTCTTCCTGTACCTGAGAGGCGTGGTGCAGCCTATCTGGGGCGTCAACCTGCTGTTCATCATCGCTCTGGCGCTTCCCGTCAATCGACGCTGGATACGTGTGATACGCAATCTGATCGCGCTGGTCGTGGCGATCCCGCTGCTGTATTACGAATCGAATATGCCGCCGTTTGCCCACGCGATCGAACAGATCAACGGAATCGCCGGATTCACGCCGAGCTACCTGCTTGAGTTGCTGGGGCGATTCCTACCGACGCAGCTGATCTTGATCGCATTGGCTGCGATGCTCGCCTATTACGTTTTGAATCGCTGGATTCGCGTCAGCGCCATCGTTCTGATGATCTTTCTGGCGATACCCGCGTGGAATCTGATGAGCGTGGAGCTTGGCCGCCTGGGCACTCCCGGTGCCGCCCAGGCGGCCAATACTGGCGGGCCCCGCCAAGGAACGCTGCTGCAGGCGTCGAACTATGACAGCATTCTCAAGCAGTTCAGACAGAGCGAGGCACAGCGATTGGTCACCTTCGACCATGTCGATCCGGAAGCCGATGCCCGTTTCGATATCATCGTGCTTCATATCTGCTCCCTGTCGTGGGACGATCTGGACGCGGCCAAGGCCAAAAATCATCCGCTGCTCAGCCATTTTGACTATCTCTTCACCAACTTCAGCTCTGCCGCGAGCTACAGCGGACCGGCCGCCATTCGCCTGCTGCGAGCCGATTGTGGTCAGGAGTCGCATGCCGACTTGTATAAGGCCGCGGCACCCAACTGCAATATCTTCAGTGCACTCGCACAAGCCGGTTATACACCGCAGGTCGTGTTGAATCACGATGGGCGGTTTGACGATTTCGTCGGGGACGTCACGCGCAATATTGGCATTCCCAATATGCAGCCGTTCCCGAATGACAGCGCAACCGTCACGATCAAGGCTTTCGACGGCTCGCCCGTGCGTGACGATTATTCGATACTCAGCAAATGGTGGCAGGCACGAGAGAAGATTCCGGGTCCGGTGGCGTTGTACTACGACTCGATCACGATGCATGACGGCAACCACCTGATCGGCACTTCGTCTTCGATGAGCAGCACGGAATCGTATCCGACTCGGGTGAATACCTTGATGAACGAAGTCGACCAGTTCGCCAATCTGGTTGCCGCGTCCAACCGTAAGGCCGTGCTCATCTTCATCCCCGAACACGGCGCCGCGCTGCGCAGCGAGCCTGGTCAGATTGCCGGCCTGCGCGATATTCCGACGCCGCGCATCGTCAATGTGCCGGTCGGCGTGAAGTTGATCGGCTTCCCCGGCAACCGTCCGCCAATGCAGGTCATCAACACCCCGACCAGCTATCTCGCGCTCGCGCAGCTGCTGGCCAACTTGGTTGCCAACAGCCCGTTCAAGCCCGTTTCGCCGCCGTTGACGCAGTATGTGGCCGACTTGCCGCATACTGAAATGATCGGTGAGAACGAGGATACAATCACGATACACACACCGACCGGTTATATGATGCGTACCTCGGGCGGAGACTGGGTAGCAGGGAAATGAGCGAAATCGTAGAGCAAGAAGAGCGTTGGGCTATCAGCGACATCGAAGGACTGCAGATTCACCTACCGGAAATCGATCCGGCGCGCTATTACGATCGGCGTGAGCACAATGCGTTGCAGGCGGCCATCGTAGCGTGGCCGGCACTGGCTCTTCTGATGGGGTTCGCCTCCGCCCGGTCGGAAGATTAAAAGACGCAACCTAAAACGGACATATCGATGCTGCAAGAAATCGCGAGCTACCTGATCAAGATTGCCGCTTCACTATTCGGAACGGCGTTGCTGCTCCGGGCATGGGCACTCATCGTGAGATTGCCGCCGCGCAACCCGTTCTCGCAGGCCGTGTTTCAGGCAACCAACTGGCTCGTGCTGCCGCTACGACGGATCATTCCGGGCACCCACGGCGTTGACTGGGCATCGATGCTTGGGGCGTATCTGAGCGCGCTTGCGCTGCTGGTCCTGACCATATTGGTCCACGGCGCGAATCCGCTGTCCTTGTTTCCCTTCGGATTGGTGGTGGCCCTGCTGCTGGTCTTGGGCTGGGCGCTCAATCTGGTGTTCTGGCTGACCTTGCTGCTGGGCGTTCTGTCCTGGATCAATCCGTCCAGCGAAGGTATGTGGATGCTGCAGATGCTGACCGGTCCCTTGCTGAACCCAATACGCCGGGTACTGCCTAACACCGGTGGCATCGATTTCTCGCCCCTGGTACTGATTATCATCGTCCAGGTCCTGCGCATGGTGCTCAATAGCAGCCAATTCATGCTGTTCGGCCTCTGATCCAACCCACGCCGCGAGCATGCCGCGCGCGGCGTTCAGGCTGTCTTGATCCTGGAACCGATCACCAGAGCGGCGGCTGTGGCTACGATCACCACGGTAAAACTGATGGCCAGCGCGGCCACGATTGCCAGCACCCAAGCCATCGCACCGCGGGCGAACATTTCGTCGGTGCCCAACAGTACCGCCGCGATCAAGCACCATCGCAATGCGCACCGAAGAAAATGACCCGCCATCGCGCGCAGCGCCGCGTCACGTTGATGACGGCGCCAAAAACCCAGGTCGGCCACGCCCTGGAGCTGGTGAAACGGTTCGAGGAATTCGATCAAGTATTGCATAGTCTTACCCATTCAGATAAGGGTAAACCCTATCACAAAACGGCGCTGACGTGAAGACGCGGCTGTTTTTCAGACTTTACCGCCAAGACGGGGATGACGAATATAGCTGGGATCGCTAAAATCTCGGCGCTTAGCGTGGCGGCAACCGCCTCAGCGCACGCTACTCTGGAGAACCGCCATGCGCGCAATCAGCCTTGCCACGGAACCGCTCACGGTCAGCTATGCATTGCGGCAGTTGCTTGAAACGGGTGAACTGGCGGTATTCAATGCGGGCGATAAAGCGGCTGTCTTGATCCCGCTGGAGAAATACAAGGCCCTGGTCGAAGTGTTGCGCTGGCTGGAAGCGCCCCCGGAGTTGGTAAAAAAGACAACGCGGGCACGCAAATCACCCCCCAAGACGCCCCAATCCGCGCGCGCCGCGCCTAAGAAGACACCTTCCAAGCGCAAAGTACAGAAACCCTCGGCCGCGCAGGCCACCGATATGCTGAGCCTTTTCTAAGGGCGGTTCGGACGGTTCGACGCGGCTACAGGGCCTCGGAATAGAGCCTCAGTGCATCGCCAAACGTCACTTCGCGCGGATTGTTGATAAGCAGACGCTGCTGCAGCAGTGCATTTTCCGCGAGCATGGGGACATCGGCTGGCTGGATGCCCACTTGCACGAGCCGCCGCGCAATGCCGACCTGATCGGCCAGTTTGCCGAGAAATTCGATAAACGCGGTCGCCTTCGCTTCCTCGCTACCGGCAACTTGAGGCATCACCACTTGAGCGAGTTCCGCGTATAAAGACGCGGCGGCCGGCAAGTTGAAACGCATCACGGGCGACAGCATCAGCGCGTTCGACAAGCCATGCGGTACATGGAAGATGCCCCCGATCGGATAGGCCAAGGCATGGACCGCGCCGACCGGCGCGTTGGCGAAGGCCTGACCGGCCAGCATTGCGCCGATCAACATATTGGAGCGTGCCGTGATGTCATGTCCATCGCTACACACCTGCGCCAGCGACCCGCTCAACAGACGCAGCGCCTCCCGGGCGAGGCCATCCGAAATCGGATTCTTCTTGATCTTGCTGGTGTAGGCTTCGATCGCATGCACCATCGCGTCGATCCCCGTCGCCGCTGACACCATCGCAGGCAACCCCAGTGTCAACGTCGGGTCGAGCACAGCAAGATCGGCATACAACCGATTCGACACAACCCCAAGCTTGGTGGTTTCACCCGTTGTGACGATGGCAATCGGCGTCACCTCCGAACCCGTACCCGCCGTGGTCGGAACCTGAACCAACGGCAGTCGCGGCCCGGTGACCTTGTCGATTCCGTATGCATGCGCGAGATCCTGGTCGGACGCTGCAAACGCGGCGACCAACTTGGCGGCGTCCATCGACGAACCGCCACCGATGCCGATCACGACGTCGACGGCCGCGTCCCGTGCGCGGTTGATCGCATTCTTGACCACGGCTTCGGGCGGATCAGCCACCACGCCGTCGAACACGTAAAGCTCGATGCCGGCATCCTTGAATGCATCGAATATCGGATCGAGCAGATGGGTCGACCTTAACGCCGCGTCGGTAATGATCGCGACCTTGCTCACATCGAAGCGAGCCCGGATCAATTGCGGCAGTTGTAGCGACACGGATGCGCCGACGACGACTTCCGGAACGGTGCGAAATTCAAACATGGATGGGTTGCATTCTGATGTCGGATGAAGCACGCTGGCATGCAGTCGGTCGGGAGCAAACTGACAATCACCGCTGAAGCAGCATTGCAATACTGTAAGGTTAAACGATTTTTCCGGGTTTGAAACCGATCAGGGACCAGATTTGAGGGTATCTTCCGATGTTGAATATATTAGCGAGCCTGCCATGGAAGACTATCGTCGCCGGAGCCATTCGCCTCGTACCCTGTGCAGCGTCATTCGATGGCGGAGATACAAACCTGTCTACCGGCTAGGCCGCGCGGTGACGAATTTTCTGATAGCTTGCTCGCTGGCGTCCTGCACCGCTTTCGACGTCGTGACACACACGGTCGATGTGCGCCCCATCGATGCCCCTGCGGGTATATACACGTTGGATCCGCGCCACTTCAGCGTGCTGTTCGACGTCGATCACCTCCATTACATCCGCTTCGTTGCCCGCTTCGACCGGGTGCGCGCCACCCTGCATTTCGATCCAGATTGGACGCACAGTTCGGCCGAAGCGTCGATCGAAGCGTCAAGCGTCGACACCAATGTACCGATACTGGACAAAATGCTCGTCAGCAATGGCATGTTCGACGCAACCGACTATCCCGACATCCATTTTCACAGTGCTCGCCTGACGCCGAGCGGAGCGAATACCGCTGAACTGGATGGTTCGCTGACCGTACGAGACAAGACCATTCCAGTCGTGTTGCAGGTCACTTTCAACGGTGCCGCACCGGATCCGCTCACCCATCTGCCAACCATGGGATTTTCTGCACGCGGTCATTTCAGTCGGGCGGCGCTGGGTTTAGCGACCTGGTATCCAGCTGTGGGGGACGATGTCAATGTCAACATCCAGGCGGAATTCGTCGCGCTGCCTCCTGGCGCAGAGTAAATGCTAATATTCAAAAATGCAACTAACGGAATAGCGCTTCTCTCTTTTCACCGAACCGATGTCCGCCCACTCAAACACCCCCACTTCACTCGACGTAGAAACGGCTTGGCAGCAAACCCCTCTAGCCAGCTTCGATGCCTGGCTCACCAGCCAAGACTTCGCCATCTCCTCCGCTGAAATCTATCAAATCCAATGGCGACAATTCATTAATTGGCTCGATCACGAGCGTATCGCTCTCAATGCGGTCGTGCCCGACACGGTGGAACGTTTCCTGATCAACCTGGAAATCAAACAAGATCAGCGGCAACGATACCTGCGGCTGATCGAACGCGTATTCAACTATCTACGCCGAGACACCTTTGGCACGGTAAATCCGGCAACCGCAGTCGCGCTGCATCCAGAATTCGAATGGGCTTCGGTCCCTCCGAATGACCCTACCGGCTTTTTAGACCCATCCGCCTATGCAGCGTTGGCCACATTTTTGGCCAAGGAACCCGCCTCCCATCTGTCAGCTGTCGGGTCTTGGCGGGCCCATCGGGACCGAGCTATCGTGGCGGCCTTTGCCGGGGCGGGATTGAAAATGGCGGAGCTTCAGGTATTGACCGTTAGTTGCAAATTTGAAGATGGCGATTGGTTGACGTTTTCCGAGGGCGTCCCACCCAGCGAACGCCGCGCACGGCTACAACCGTTCGCCCTGCCCATTCTGCGCGAGTGGCTGTCAGTTCGCGCGCAGGCTGAAACGGCGGGACAACTGGTATTTCCTGCCACTCGTGCGGGCCGCAGCATGCACAAGGCCACCGTACTACGCGCAACCAACGACTTGCTGTGCGCGGCCGACGTGCGCGAGACGCATGGCGAACGCATCAGCCCTCAAACCCTGCGCAATAGCTACGCAGCGTTTTGGTTCGAGTCCGAAATGGACATCGAAACCGTGACTCAAACACTGGGATTCAAGCAGATCGTGTCGGCGCAGCGTCTGAAGGGCGCCTGGGAGGCCTGGAACCAACGAGCCTTCACGACGGCGTAACCGCACCACGAGCCATACGTGGACGGAAGGTTGTGGTTCAACCCCAGCGCTCATGGACCTGTCGTCACTCGCAGAATTTCGTGCCAGAGGACTGGTAATTTTGTCCTATATTTATATTCATTTCGATGCTTAGTCGCGCGGCGGACTTAATGTGACGGCTTACCGGCAACGCGACGATCAATGGTTTCCAGACCGTTCTAATTTTGAGATATTGGGTTGCTGCAGCCTCCATGCCAACGAAGCGGGTTTGATCGGAGACGACGCAGACGTACCTGGCATATCGATCGCAATTTGCTGCTCTAAACGCACAATGGCCAATAGGTTCTGGGGAAAACCACAATGACTTCAACCCGACAATTCTTCCTGTTGTCACGGCCCAAGCACTCGATCCGCATCGCAGTGCTGGACGATCATCCGATCATTAATCTTGGCACGGCTGCATATTTACGCGGACATTCAGATTTCGACGTCGTGCTTGAAACCACCGCCTCGGACCAATTCTTCACCGCACTCGAGAAGCAACCTTGCGATGCTGTGGTGGTCGATTTCTACATGCCCTTCGACCAGCTCGACGGCACCCATCTAATCAAGCGCCTGCGAACCAAATATCCTAAGCTGGCGATTGTCACCTTCTCGGCCGGCAAAGCGCAGGAAACCGAATATGCCGCCTATCGGGCCGGCGCCAATGCCTTCATGCAGAAAGCCAATGCGCTCCCATTGCTGGCCGATGCAATCCGTATGGTGACCTCGCAACCCAAAATCTTCTTTTCGGTACGCGACGAGCGCTTGACCGAAATCGTACCCAACGACGCCAATGATGCTCTGTCAAATGCTGAGACCGAAGTGCTGCGATTGATCTCCGAAGGCTATTCGGTGACGCAGATCGCGCAAAAAATGTGCCGTAGCAAGAAGACCATCAGTACGCATAAGCGCCGCGCCATGACGAAACTCGGTCTCGCGGACGACCTCTCACTCGCGCTGTTTCTCAAGGAAAAGTTCCGCCATTAATACCATCCCGAATTGGCATCCTCGCCAATTTGCGGCTATCCTGCGCCGAATGTGTCTCTCTCCGGTGGACGCTGCCAGCGTATGGATGGCGTTCGGTCTTTTGCGGCCGTGTCGCCCTATCGCAGCCACACCGCCCTTGGGGTGTCGGCCCTTGTTGTATTCAGAACACCATGAGGCGCCTTCTGTTACACGATGACCGCAAGCACGAGCTACGAAGGCGCATCCGGCACGTCGTCCGGCTTGTGCTCGCAGGGGTCGCGGCCCTTCTTGTCACGCTGACCGCGCTGACCATCCATGACGCATGCGCCGCAGTCGTCGCATCGGCAACTGTGGCCATGGCCCCGGCGCTGGCTTCGAGTGCATCGTCATCCACTGCGACCCGCAACCACGTGCTGCGCATCGGCTGGTTCGAGCGAGGCAAGAGCTTTCTTGATTACGAAAGCGAATACGGCGTTCATCAAGGGCTCAACCCGGATTATCTGCACCATATTGCAGCACCCCAGGGCGTCGCGCTAACGTACCGGTATTACGAGACGATCCCCGCCATGACGGCCGCCCTCGAACGGGGCGACATCGATGTGGTACCCGGCATGCTGGACGACCGCTCGCGTGACGCGCACTTCTGGGTGTCGCCGACCTATTCGACGCAGCAGCTGGGCGTGGTAATGCGCATGGGCAGCCCGGCAGTACAGTCGATCTCCGCGCTGGATGGCGCTCGGATTGCGTCCGAGATCGGCAGCGTCAGCCGCCTGCGCCTGCAAGCGCTACTGCCACATGTAAAGTTCGTCGACGTCGCGTCGGCGCACGAGGGCATCGCAGCGGTCGCTCAAGGACGTGCCGATGCGTATGTTGGCCTGCAGACGCTCAATCAGGCAAGCATCGCGCAGCACGGCCTCGGGACACTGCGTTCCGATCCGCTGCCAGGTCTCGCCATAGCCCTGCATTTCCTCGCTCGACGCGAGGATGCGGCCACCATAGCACTGATTCAGCAAGGCCTGTCCAGCCTGACCCCGAGCCAGCGCGCCGCGATCGAGTCGAACTGGCGGTCCAGTTTGCCAGCCTTGCCCGCGATGCCGGTCGCCCAGCCGGATCCCGCGCAATTGCAGTGGCTACGCCAACACGCGATGTTGAAAATCGGTATCTACTCGCTCAAGGAGCCGTACGATTTTTTCGACGACACGAACCGATGGCGCGGCATCGGCGCGTCGATACTGAGCGCGTTCGCGATCGCCCATCATGTACGTCTCGAGCCCATCTTGTTGAATACGCTTGACGATCCGCTCGAAGCCCTGCGCAGCGGCCAGGTCGACGCCATCGCCGCGGTGCCGATAAGCAATGTACCTGCCGATGCAGCGTGGGTGACCCAGGCCTACGACAGCGTGCCGTGGATCCTGATCTCACGTGTCGGCTCTGAGCACTCGCCGGCACGCGTCGGGGTGCAATGGTGGCGTGTCTCTCATCTGTCTCCAGCACCAAGACTATCGCCGCAGCGGATCGTCAACTATGTGACCAGTGACGATGCGATCGATGCTTTGCAAAAAGGCGAGATCGATGCGGCCTATGTCAATCTGGTGGCGGCAAACCGCATAGCCGGCGAATTGAAGCGTGGGCATCTGGTTGTCGACAAGACCTTTTCGGCCACCGAGCAAATCGGCTTTGCCGTCGCCCCCGGCAACGCGCCCCTGCAGCAACTGCTCAACGATTTCATCGCAGCCTATGGACACGGCCAATTACAGGATATGGCGCGCAGCGACCATCCGACGCCGGTCAGCATCGGCTACAACCCGGCTACCGTATTCAAGGTCGCGCTGCCGATCGCGCTGACCGCGGCCGGCCTGTTCGCGATCCTGTTGTGGGCATTTCAACGGGTGCGGCGCGCTGGCCGGCTTGCCGCACAGGCCAAGGCCGACGCCGATGCCGCGCGCCAGCGGGCCGAACAGGCAGACCTCGCCAAGTCAACGTTTCTCGCCACGATGAGCCACGAAATCCGGACTCCGCTCAGCGGTATCGTCGGTGTCGTCGATATACTGCAGGCGACAACCCTGTCGACCTATCAACGCCACTATCTCGATCTGGCCCGGCAGTCCGCGAAGCTTTTGATGGGTATCATCAACGACGTACTCGACCTGTCCAAAATCGAGGCCGGCAAATTATCGATCGACACCGCACCAACCAACGTCTATATGCTCGCGGCAGCATGTATCAGGTCTATATCAACCCCTCGCACATGACAAGGGCATCGGTTTTTTCGTATCCGTCATGCCTCACTTTGAACACCAGATCGTGATCGACGAAATGCGCGTGCTGCAGATCTTGACCAATCTTCTTGGCAATGCGATCCGATTTACCGACTCCGGATGGGTCCATGTCAAGCTGGCGTGCCGCTACCGCCGTCGCGCGCCCATGCTAGCGATCACGGTCGCCGATACGGGCACCGGCATGCCGGCTGAATTCCAAGCGCATTTATTTGAACCCTTCGTACAGGCCGACGGATCCGCTTCGCGGCGTGCCGGCGGCAGTGGACTGGGACTGTCCATCGTCAAACGGCTGGTTGACCTCATGCAAGGCTCGATTGTCGTCAACAGCCATGTCGGCACGGGGACGCGCGTCGATATCGCAATCCCTCTCGCGTGGGACCGGCGCAGCGCCGCGAACGCCGCTTCGGCCAACGCCAGGACGGCGACCGGCATGCGGTATTGCGTCGAGGTGCGCACCCGCGCAATCCGCCCGACTTTGACAGCCTGGCTGAAACATCTGGACGCCGTTGCCGTGACTCATTCCGATGGCGCGGATGTACACATCGTGGAGCGTGACGCCGGACAACTTTTCGTGTGCCATGCAAGCGCACCGGACACGCCGCTAATCTGCAGTACGATGCTGGCAACCAAGGCGAACGTAGTCGATACGAAATCGCCCAGAGCGGCCGGATTGAACACACCCTCCAAGCAAGTCGCGCTACGCTTCCTGGTCGCGGAAGATAATGGCATCAATCGCGATATCATCGTTCAGCAGTTATCGACCCTCGGCGTGTGCGCACACACAGCCGTTGACGGCGTCGATGCGCTGGAGCAGTGGCATCGGAATGCCCCCGAATTCATGTTGGTCGATTGCCAGATGCCGCGCATGGACGGCTACGAGCTGATACGACACATTCGACAGGCTGAACACGGCACGGCGCGGCATACTATCGCGATCGCGATCACGGCCAATGCGAGCATCGAAGATGAACGGCAATGCCTGGCAGCAGGCATGGACGATTTTCTGTCCAAACCGCTAACCCGACAAAAGCTTGGAGACATGCTGCGCAAGTGGCACGTAATCGGCTCGGATGCCCTCTCCCCTACATAATTATTGTTATGCGCATCGATCTGAACGAACTAAAAGATACATTGCCACCGGATGTACTCGGCACAATATTGGAGCGAGCGCTACGGCAAGTGGATGCCGACGCGTTGCAGTATAGTCAGGCGCTTGCCGAAGCCCGATTCGCACAGGCGGCGCAATTGATCCACAGCGTGCGCGGATTGGCGCTGTTTCTCGGTGTCGAGGGTAGCGAACTGGACGCTTTGCAGGCGCTCGAGCGCGAATTGGCAGTACGAGACGAAACGGCTAGGCAACTGGAAGGCGAGCAGGCTGCACTGCGCGAGCGCTTCCAGGTGTTCCGCGTAGCCTTCCAAACCGCATTGCGCGACGTCGGCCTACGCCATTAGTCAACACCGTAGGCCGTAGGCGTCGATCTCGGTGGCATGCCTAGGCGTCGAGATACGCATTTGGCGCACCGTCCCGCTCAGCATCGCGTGGCTCGGCGTCGAGACCAACGCTGCGCTGAACTGTCAGCCATACGGTCGGACGCGATGGGTGGGTCCACTCGATGCGATAGGCTTTGTGACCGCGCACCAGCAGATAATCGCCGTCGGCCATGATATGCGGCATGTTTTCTCCGGCTATCAAGACGCCGGCCTCGCCGCTGAGTATCACCAGCATCACCCCCGCGTCGCCACCGAAATGCCAAGTGCCT
>OUWB010000002.1_pt1 | contig 25255 bp, 25 predicted proteins | sample 1779821 | NCBI WGS metagenome assembly OUWB01 (sample SAMEA3914806, study PRJEB12502) | metagenome | biome: forest; material: soil | place: Canada | collected 2011-08-03 | depth 0.1 m
TTCGGTCCCGGCATCGCCAACGGCCTCGTCTCCGGCGGTCCCCAACTCGGCGCCGGGGCCGCCGTCGGCGCGACCCTCGCCGCCGGAGGCACCCTGCTTGCCGGTGCCGCGGGACTGGGTCTTGCCGCACGCGGCGGCGCAGCCCTCCTGGCGGGTGGCGGGGCAGCCGTTCGGGGCGGCGCGGCCATGGCCGGCGGCGCATCGACGGCCTATTCCATGGGCGCCATGGGAAAGCAGGGGGGCTCAGCCGTGGCCGGCGGCGTTGCCAATGTCGGCAAGGCGGCGGCCGGGGCGGCCATCTCCCCGCTTCGCCGCGCCGCGCAAAGCGCAGCCAGCAGTGTCGGCAAAAGCTACCAGAATGGTGCACGCGCGGCCTTCACAGCCTCCGGCGGCGCCTCAACTCAAGGGACCGTCGGGGGAACGTCGGCTGCCGCTCCGGCTGCGTCTTCAGGCTCATCATCGTCACCGACGTCAAAAGCGCCGGCCTGGGCCCGGCAGCTCCAACACCAGCAGAACGTCAGCCACGGCGTCACCACGCTCGGTCATGCCGTGCGCTCCGGCGATGCCCACGGTGGCGGCCACTCCGTAAACCTCACTGAAAGCGAATAGAATGTTCAAGCGTGCCAGCACCCGCTACGGCGACACACCTCAGCCCGCAACGCCCTATCAGCGCGCCCAACAGGCATGGGACGACCGGATTGGCTCAGCCCGCGTCCAGGCCCGAAACTGGCGCTACATGGCCTTCGGTTCCCTTATCCTGTCAGCCGGATTGGCCTCAGCGCTGGCCTGGCAATCGACCCATGGCTCCATCGTCCCCTGGGTAGTCGAGGTGGATCATCTCGGTCAAACCCAGGCGGTCGCGCCAGCCACGGCCGACTATCGCCCGAGCGATCCCCAGATCGCCTATCAGCTGGCCGAGTTCATCACCAACGTTCGCGCCATTCCCGCCGATCCTGTTATCGTCAGGCAGAATTGGCTCAAGGCCTACGACTTCACCACCGACAAGGGCGCGCAGGCGCTCAACGGCTATGCCCAGGCCAACGACCCCTTCGCCCAGATCGGCCAGAAGCAAGTCGCGGTCGAGGTGACGAGCGTCATCCGGGCCTCGAACGACAGCTTCCGCATCACCTGGCTGGAGCGCGGTTACGCCGCCGGCCAACTGGTCTCGACCGAGCGCTGGTCGGCCATCGTCTCGATCATCGTCGAGCCGCCGCGCGATCCCGATCATCTGCGTCGCAATCCGCTCGGCATCTACATCAATGCCCTCAACTGGTCGAAGGAGTTGAACCCATGACCTATCTACGCCCGTTGCTTCTTCCGGTCCTCGGCCTCGCCCTGGCTGGATCGAGCCTGCAAACCGCTGCCCACGCCAAGCCACGCCCCTACCTCGGTGTGCATCGTCACCCAGCCGCGATACGGGTAACCGCTTCCGGGCCGGCCGCGGAGGTCCTAAAGGCCAATGCCGCCGCGCGCGTGCAGCCGGCGGCTGACGGCTTCATCAATGCCAACCAGATCTATGCCTTCACCGATGGTTCGCTGTTTGAGGTTTACACGACGATCGGCAAGGTGACGGATATCGCCCTTCAGCCGGGCGAACGTCTGGTCGGGGCTGGGCCCGTCGCGGCCGGTGACACCGCGCGCTGGATCATCGGAGATACCACAAGCGGGACTGGTGAAAACCAGCAGGTCCACATCCTGGTGAAGCCGACCCAGCCAAAGCTTTCGACCAACCTGGTCATCAATACCGACCGGCGCACCTACCACATCGAATTGACCGCCTTTGGCACGACCTATATGGCCGCCGTCGCCTGGCACTACCCACAGGACGCTCTGCTCGCCGTTAAGCAACAGGCAGAGGCCGAGGCCCTGAAAGCACACGAGCCCGTAGCGCAAGGCATCGATCCGACCAAACTCAACTTCATCTACCGCATCGAAGGGGACAATCCCTCGTGGCGTCCGACCCTCGTTTTCGACGACGGCCGCCACGTCTTCATCGAGCTACCGCCAGGCATTGCCACGACAGATCTGCCACCGCTCTTCGTCCTCGGCACCGACGGCGCGTCGGAACTCGTCAACTATCGCGTCAAGGACAACTACTTCGTCGTCGACCGGCTGTTCGACGTGGCCGAGCTGCGCCTCGGCGACAAGCATGGCCAGAAGATCGTCCGCATTCGTCGTACGGGGGCGGTAAAGTCATGAGCACGACTCCACCCGGCTCAGATCCCCATCCGGTCGATCTTCGCCTGCGTTCCAACCCTCGGCCGACCCTGCGGCTTTCCCGCAAGTTCTTGATCGGCCTGACCGCGCTCGGCGGTGCCGCCATCGGCGGCGCCCTGATGCTCGCCCTTCAGCCGCCGGCCACGAAAGCGGCCAAGGCGACGGACGCGACCTTCTCCACGAAGACCAAACCGGTTGCCGAACGCTTCAACGCCTTGCCGAAGGACTATACCACGGTTCCTCAGCTTGGCCCGCCTCTCCCCGGCGATCTTGGCAAGGCGGTCCTCGATATGGAAGGAAAGCCAGGTTCATTGGCGTCGAATGCGTCCGCTGCGTCCGTCCTTGGGACACCATCAGCCTCGGCTGGCGCGTCGGCGCGGTCGGCCACGCCAGCACCCACGCAAGCCGAAAGCCAGGCCCTCCAGGCGCGCGATACGGCTAAGACGAGCCAACTCTTCGCGCCTGGTCATTCGGCAAGCTCCGGAGCCAGTACTGAGCCGTCAACGACGGCGGTATCGACGCCGGCGCCGCTGGCGGCCGAGTTGGCTTCGTTCCTACCGCCGGCGCAGACGGAACCGAAGACCTCGTCAGAACGGCAAGTCAGCTTCCTCAATCAAACCCCCGACCGTGTCACGGTCAGCCCGGATCGCCTTCAATCCCCGGCCTCGCCCTACGTACTGCAAGCCGGCAGCATCATCCCCGCGGCTCTGATCACGGGCCTGCGTTCGGATCTCCCCGGCCAGGTGACGGCTCAGGTCAGTGAGAACGTCTACGATAGCGTCTCAGGCCGATTCCTTTTGATACCCCAAGGCTCCAAGCTGATCGGCCAGTACGACAACGCCATCGCCTTCGGCCAAAGCCGGGTGCTTCTCGCCTGGACGCGGCTGATCCTTCCCAATGGCAAATCCCTGGTCTTGGAGAAACTGTCGGCGACCGATCCCGCAGGCTACGCCGGGCTGTCCGATCAGACGGATTATCACTGGGCCGGCATGCTTCAGGCGGCCGCAATCTCCACGCTTCTAAGCGTCGGAACCGAAGCCGGCTCATCCGAGAACGACAGCGATATTGTTCGGGCTCTGCGAACCGGCGCCTCCGACAGCATCAGCCGAACAGGAGACCAGGTCGTGGAGCGTCAGTTGAATATCCAACCCACGCTAACGATCAGGCCAGGGTTTCCTGTCCGAGTGATCCTATCGCGCGATCTTGTGCTCGAACCCTACGGAGATTGAGGAATGGCCAAACTCAAGCTCGGCCCCCTGCTCGATGACAAGCCGATCCGGGTGACTATGGACGTGCCGGCAGAGGTCCATCGGGATCTGATTGCCTATGCCGAGGCTCTGGGGAAGGAAACGGGTAAGCCGGTTGCCGATCCCTCACGCCTCATTCCGGCGATGATCGAACGCTTCATGGCCTCAGACCGCGCGTTCACCAGAGCCTCTCGGAAAACGCACTCAAGTTAAGGGCCCAACCGAAAGGGGCGGTCCCGAATACAGGACTTCCACGTCAACCGGCCATTGGAAGATCGAACTGGCTGGAAAGATAACGTCGAATGAGAGCCTGGTCGTTAAAATAGCGCTGGCCGTTAGCCTCCAAGGCCTCAAGGGTCGGATCGGAAACATTGGAGTCTGCGGCCAGAACCAGAACCGGGATTGATTGGTTTTCCTCACCCAAGAGGTCGGCCAACGGCGCGCGCGGCCTGGCGAACGGGATGTAATGGACATCGACCAATTCGCGCAGCTTCGGGAAGAAGCTTAGCACGCCTTCGACAGGCGCGGAGTCCCCGCAGTAAAGTGGCCCCAGGTCGCCGTTAAAAAAGCCAGGCTGCATGATGTAGAGTTGGTCTTTCATGGTCATCTCACTCTAGGTGTCAAAGGTTAGGCGTAGGCGCTTCACGGCGACAATCAGACTGGTCAGGCTGAAGCTAAATCCGGCAAGCAGGAGTAGAAGAATAAGGGTGTTGTGGACAATCGGATGGGTCGCCAGCCAGGGGAAGTTCCAGGTGTGCAAGGCGTAGTAGACCCAGGCGTAGGCCGCCCGGCTTCGGTCCATTACCACGGTAATTCGCCCGGTAGCTCCGTCGATGTACACGTCGGTGTGCCCGGGATCGCTCAAATGAGCTAACCGCACGGGTCCAGCCAAACCCTCGGCCAAGGCATAGGTTCCGGTAAGCGAAGGGTGCTCAAGTTGTGCTGGCGTCGCATCCTTCCAGACCGAACGGAGGCCGGCAAGGATAAGATCGTCATCAACAGGAGCGTAGAGTTTAGGACCGCTGGCCGCGACGATGCTATGGCCGGCCACTGAGTTGAAATCGAGCCGTGTCGCCCCTGGGAATTTAGCAAGCGATTTGGGCGTCACGTCTGCCAGCGCGGTTGAAAGATCGCTACCCTGGTAAAGAGCCTGGCCTGCCGGCAACATTTCGCCGTTGGAAAACAGCCGTCCGTGATCCATCGAGAGCCAGCCCGAGAAAATCCAGAACAGCACCAGGATGCCGGCAAACAGACCAAGCTTGTGGTGCCATTCCAGCCAACCGCGGAATGGCGTGATCCGTGGTCGCTTGACGTTCTTCAGCGACTTCGACGTCCTGAGGATCCCCAGCACAAACCCTGCGATCGTCAGAACCAAACCGGCGAGTGAGATCCACCAGACCAACTGGTCCCACAGGCTGAAGGTCTTGCGAACGGGCGTGATGTATATCCAGTGGATGACGGAGCCGACCCAGTTGAGCACGCGTTCCGACCCCGTCGTCCGTTGAGCCACCTCGCCGGTGATCCTGGAGACATAGAGTTCCGTGTGGGCCGGATCATCGAGGCGAACCCGGTAGAAGGGCCGCAGGTGATCGAACTGCTGATGGACCACCCATTGGTCGTAATCGAACGGCGCCGAGACCGACTTCACCGGTACGCCGGCAAAATGCGTTGCGATCGTGCCGGCCTGCCCGGGCGACAACGGCGCCAAGGCCGCACCGGTGTCGGCCCGAACGGTGATGTCGTGCGGCGCCGACCTGACGTAGACAGGGGTTCCGAGTACCCCGATCAAGTGCAGATCGGCGTTCTTGTCGGTCGCCAGGATCTGGCTCGGCGCCAGCTTTACCTGGTCCAAGGGGATGACCTCGGACCGGGCATCCCGATCGGCCGGCGCCAGCGCGGGGAATGGCACGAAGACCATGACCGAACCGGTGACGAACCAGACGCAGAACATCAGGCACAAAACGACCCCGGCCCAGCGATGCCAGAGCGTGAGCCACTTCACCCAAGGCGCCGGCAGATTATGGGGCCGCCCCTTGGGTGCAACTGTGATAGATTTGAGGTCAACCACGCTTAGAAGTGTCCGATCAGATTGAGCGTGAAGGACCGCGGCGCCCCGAGCATCACTTCACTCGGATAGAAGACGTCACCCCACTGGGCGTAGGCCTTGTCCAGGGCGTTGTCGACATGCAGCGCCACGGTGAGCTTCGGCGTCAAATCGTATGACGCGTAGAGACTGACCAGCGTATAGGGATCGAGCTTCACCGTATTGGCATTGTCGGCATAGCGGTCTCCCACATATTTCAGGCCGGCGCCGAGCTCGAGCGGGATGCCGCCGACATGGCTCCAGGTCGACCAGAGATTGGCATTGGTCTTCGGAATATCGGCGGGCCGGTCACCCGGATAGCTGCTGCCGGTATCGGCGTATTTGGCGTCTGTATAAGCCGCGTTCGCCGTGATGCTCCAGAACTCGGTGATCTTGTAATCGCCACTGAGTTCGAGGCCCTTCGAGTTTTCAGTCGCCGTAGCGACAGTGTCGGGGCTGTTGTCGATCAGGAAGTTCTTGCGGCTGATGTCGTAGAGCGAAACCGTAAGGTCGCCGCGTTTATCCGGTGTACTGGCCTTGACCCCGACTTCGACTTGTTGCGAGTGGCTGAGGTTGAAATCTTCATTCGAATTGACGAGGAAGACGTTGTCGCCCACCGGGTCGGCAGCTGTGTTGAACGAGATGTAGGGCGTGATATCAGGGGTGACGTCATAGACCGCGCCGACGCGGAAGTTAAACGGCGAATAGGTCCGCGAAAAGCCGTTGTCGAGTTGGTTGCCATTGGCGTCGAAGTTTTGACGCGTCAGGGCCAATGCTTCAAGTCGGCCACCAGTGACCAGCTTCAGCTGAGGCGTAACCGACAGAGAGTCCTCGAAGAAGACCGCCGTGTCGTCCCACTTGGTCGGGCTTGAACGCTCAACCGTCTCTCCCGGTTGCAGGAGCGGGCCGAAAAGGCCCGGCGAAGGGTTGAACGGATCGACGCTGTCGCCGTTCGGGAAGCCCCGGTAGCGATCGAAATCAAGATGGCTGTAGTCCAGGCCAACAATGAACGTGTTGTCCAAAGTGCCGAATTTGTTGTTGAACTTAATGCTCGCCTGGTCGCCAAACATGCTTTGGTGATGGATGACATAGAACCGGTCGCGGTCGATCAAATTTGTCGCGGTGTCAAAAGTATAGGTTTCAGAGTCGAACCAGTTGCGGCGCGCCGACAGAAAATAGGTGAAATTCTCGATCGTAATGTTCTCGGTAGGTGTCCACTTCTCGAACACCTGAGGCCACCACTGCGTTGAATTGATGTGTGCATCAGCGACGTTGTAGTTGACGTAGCGCATCCGACTGTCGAGCGTGTAGCCGAACGAGGTAGACAGGACACCCTTGAGCGGGTCCGTCGCAAAGGAATCCGGGACCAGCGGCGTCCCGAAATATTTCGAGGGATCGTCGGTCAGGTAATCGACCATGAACTGGACGCGGAAATCATCGGTGACCTTCCAGACCAGGGATACCGTCGCGTTGGTGCTGTCGGCCGGCGAATTGTGGACATAGCCATCGGTCGATGTCCGGCTGACGTCCGCGCGGATGGCAATATTGCTCGACAGCTTCGTGCTACCGCCCAGGCCAAAGTTCGTGGTACCGAAGCTGCCGACCGAGGCCATGAAGTCGTAGGTCGGGTCGCCGAAACTCGGCGCCTTATTGGTGACGTTCACGACCCCGCCAATGGCACCCTGGCCATAAAGCACAGAAGCCGGCCCCTTCAGGATTTCGACGCTCTGCAGGTTGAAGGTGTTTTCCGGTCGGTTGGTCATATCGGATGGTCCGATATAGAGGCCGTTGTGCAGGACGCTGATCTGATCGCCTTCAAAACCACGCATCGCGAAGGATGAAGGATCGCCAGGAGAGCCACCCGAGGTGACGCCGGGCAAGCTGTCCGCGGCCTGCTCAACCGAAGCATAACCACGCGCTTCCATCTGGCCAGAGGCAATCACATCGATCGCAGCAGGAGTTTCACGAGTGCTAAGCCCTAGACGCGAGCCGGTCGGTGTGAACTGTTCAAGCGAACGTATGCGCGCCCCCGTCACAACGACGGTTTGCGGCTTGTCCTGAGACTGATCCGTATCCTGAGCGTGCGCAATCCCCGTCGCCGCCGCGAGGAGTGCAATGGCGGAGACCGTACTTCTTACCCACATGACTAACCCCGATCCAATTTGTGAAGGAAACATGGCAAGAGTGGGGACAAGCCAATTGATTAGTCAATTGACAATATTGCGGTGCAATGTCGAACCATCCCATTGTGTGACAAATTTTCGACTAGGGTATATTCTGCGCGCAATAATATCCCATTTTCGCGCGTTTCGTTCGCATCCGCACAAGCGAAAATGGCCGCATCGCAAGGATACGACCGCTATAATAGTTTACTGAACTTACTGTAGATTTAGTGGCTTGGCTTGAACCGGCCGACAAGCCTATGGGCGGCGCCATGGTGCCAGAGGCTGACGAATGTCACAGGGACTTCGTCGTTCCAGGTATGCCGATCGACGAGTAGACAAGCCGCGCCAACGCTCAAATCAAGCGCATCCGCGACGACCTTATCCGCTTCAATTGCATTTACAACGTGTTCGGCTTCGGTCCAGGGAATGTTTGCGATCAGCCATTGGCTCGGGCCCATGATCTCCAGCGGCTGGCAGGTGATCCCCGGCGCTGCATCGACATTTACCAGGCGATCTTCATACTGGAAGGGAATGCCGTCGGCAGTATGCAAGCTGCGGATCCGTAGCATCTGCGGATTTTTTCCGACGCCAAGCCTGGCGCGGGCATCAGCGTCGTCAGCCACGAAATTGCATGACAAGAGCTGATAGCCGTATGTACGACCGCTTTGCTGAACTATGTCCGCGACGTCCCATATCTCAAAAACGGGCCGCTGCTGCGCCCGCGACGACACAACCGTGCCGATCTTACGGTGGCGCTCGACGATTCCTTCATTGGCAAGGGTTTGTATAGCCTTGGCAACCGTCATGCGTGACGTTCCAAAGCGTGCCGCAAGGCTTACCTCCGGCGGAATTCGGGTTCCCGGCAGCCAGGCACTAGAGACGATCTTCCGCGCTATGGCGCGACGAATCTGCAGCCAAGTCGGCCCCTCTCCATCCACGACCAGAGACAACAACCGTGCCTCGATCATTCTGGCTTCAGCCTCTGAGGACAAGGCGGGTGGATCGATATCGTTCAGCCGGGTTATTTCGTTCATACCAATTCCGGGTCGGGCGAAAGCGCCCAGGGAAACGTTCACTCGTGTGTTGCGCTTAATCCGGCAAATCAGCCTAGAATATCTCACGCATAGGAGGCAATTGTAAAGTCAATAGATAGCGCACCCGCTTCGGGCGTTGAGATGTAGCCTGGCATTCAGGTCGGCGGCATGCAGCCAAGCATGAGAAAGGGCTCGCGACCGATCCGCGAGCCCTCGTTAAATCCTTTTCGAACAACCTAGGCCTAGTGGATCAATGCCTTGAGGCCGGTGAACCCAACATATAGAGCAACAAGAATGATCAGGGCGCTGGAAAAATATGGAGCGCGATTGGCCAATTGACCAAAGCCTTTGAAGCGCTTCGAGACGTGCCTGACGCTAACAGCCGCGAGGACGCCAGAGGCGACCATAGTCATCGCCAGGCCTATGCTGAAGCAGAGAACCAGGGTGGCGCCAAGCGCAATACGCTTAAGTTGCAGGCAGAGCAGGAGCACCGTGATTGAGGCCGGGCATGGTATTAAGCCGCCGGTCAGTCCGAACATGATGATCTGGGGCGTCGTAATTGTACGACCGGCAAACTTGCGTTCGATTTCTTCAGCATGCTCGCGCTCGTGAGCATCAGCATAGGGCTCTGAGCCTGCGAAGCCGGCTTCGATGCCGCCGGTTGCCTGGTCAGCTTCGTCGTGATGATGATGCTCTTCGTAGGTCAGCAGATAGCTGTGGCGATGGCTAGCGTGCCTAAAGGTTAGCTTCGCCCTGAAGGCATGGGGCTCAGGGATTTCGTCAATAGATTCGAGGAAGCCTTCTTTCATATGAAAATTGAAAATCTGCTGCGTCCCGTCTTCACGAAGCGTTTCCACCAGGACGTCGTCCGCGCCCCACTGTCGACCGCTCTCTTGGGACAAGCGGAATTTGGGCGGTTGCCCTTGCTCGAAAATATTAAGAGTAACGACCCCATGTCCGGTATCGACCCGACGGCTTTCGTCGTGTTCGTGCGAATGGCCCTGATCATTTCCATGATGATGATGATGATGATGATGATGGCTGTGCTCGCCCTTCTGGTATGACCAGGTCCGCCACACCATCCACAGAGCTACACCCAGCATGATAACCGCCGACGCCACCTGGAAGTAGGGTTCGGTCGCCGTCGCATCCCAATGCTGACCGAGATACAGACCACCCAACGCGATTAGCCAGACGACTAGGGTGTGAGACAAGGTCGCCGACAACCCAAGCAACACAGCCTGGGCTATTGTCCCGCGGATGGCCACGATAAACGCCGCCATCATGGTTTTGGAATGACCGGGTTCCAGGCCGTGCAAAGCGCCTAGAAGTATAGCTGAGGGGATGAACAGCCAGGCATTGCCGGCGCCCTGCTGGAGAAGATGGGCAAAATCGTTCACGGGGATTTCTTCACGTAGCTATGGATGATTTCAATAAGAGCTTCCTGGGCATCAACATCCAGAGCGTCTGGATACTTCTCGCGGTCAATCAGGTGATAGCGAACGTGATGTTCCACGACCTCTCCCATCAGGCCGGAGATCGCTCCCCTGGCCGCCGAAATGAGGTGCAGGATCTTTTCGGTGTCCTGCTCAGCCTCAAACGCGCGCTCCAGCGCTTCGACCTGACCACGGATGCGCCGCACGCGGGCCAGCAGTTTCTGTTTTTCGGATGCAGAATGTGACATGCATACCCTATAAGATACCCCCCTACCCTATGTCAAGGTGCCTAGAGACGAGTGCCGCTCGCCGGTGGCGAACAGGGGGTTTCGATAACCTGCGACGAGATTCAGCCCTGCCAGATCGGATATGATTGTGCCAGTCGTCTCTTAAGATTCTCTACGCCAGAAAGCCTTTCCGTACCGACCACTCCTTGCTATCGACCTCACAGCAATTGGCTGCGGTATCGCCTGGGAAGCAAAAAGCTCAGCTGCAAGGAAGGAGTCTCCCAATTCTGCCGCACGTCCGGCCACCGATCGGGAAAGCCTACGAGATTCTTGTATTTTCTACGCTGGGGCGGCCGATTCCCGATGAAGGCCTGTGGATATCTTCTCAAGGGTAGGGATTGGAGTCATCTTATGTGAGGTCCGAGACCAGAAGCACTTCAAATCAACTCACCCCTCATTTCTTGGTAGATTCATGCAGTCGCTCCAACCCAATGCCCCGGTGAAAAGCGCCGGGCCGGCGACACCGGCCCACCCCGACGCCGAGCTCGAGTACAATCAGCTTTGGAGCCTGGAGAAGGTCTGCGAAGTGCTGGGCGGTATCAGCGACGATACCTTCCATAGGTTAGTCGCACGCAACGAGTTTCAGCGCGTCAAGCAGGGCCGTAGCACCTTCGCCCTAGCGCGAGAGGTCAGAGCCTACGTGGAGCGGCTGGTCGCGCCTAAGCCCCGTCCCGGCCCTCGCTGCTCAAACACGCCTCCCACTCGTTCATAAGCTCGCGACGGCGTCCCAGCGCGTCCCCGCGCCTGTATGCCTGCTCGGACTGATCGCCGACGATATGGGCTAAGGCCGCCTCGGCGACCTCCCGAGCATGTTCCGTCTCGTCTCCGGCCCAATCTCGAAAGGTGGACCGCATGCCGTGAACTGTCGCGCGACCGCCTTCCAACCCTCGCAGACACATGGCGAGCGCCATACTGGACAAATGCCCGCTACCGGAGCGGCCGACGAAGATGAAGCCATTCTTCCGACTGCCAAACGGCCACGCCTCGCCCAGAAGGTCGAGCGCCCGGTCGCACAATGGCACGCGATGGATGCGTAGTGACTTCATCCGATCCGCTGGTACCGTCCATAACCTCGCCTCGAAATCAATCTCGTCCCGGCGTGCCAGTAAGACTTCGCTAGTACGCGCCGCGGTCAATATGGTGAACTTCAAGGCCAATGCGGACATCGACTTGACCGTCACATTACGCATCCGGATTTCGCCGTTCGCCATGCCGTTGAGCTTGATCATGCCCATCGCTTGCAACCGCCTCATGAAGGCCGGCATCTCCTTATACGGCAACGCCTTGTGGTGCTTCGCGAGGGTCACTTTCGGTCTGGCCATAATAGCCTCAAGGTGACCTGTCCAGCGAGCGGGATTATCGCCGACCCGCAAACCTAAGGCCTTTGCGGCATCCAGAACGCGCTCAATTCTCGCTCGCACCCGCGTTAGTGTTTCCTGCCGATCCGACAGCTTGTTCAAGGCCTCGACCACATCCGGTGTTGTGATATTGTCGATGGGCAAGTCGAGAAGGGCACCTGCGTAAGGGTCAATCACCGCCTTCTCATCGCTATCGGGATCGGTCCCAAACGTTCTTGTCCACGACCGCTTGTGCGGTTCACTGCGGAAGTCCTTGGCCCAGGTCTTCATCAGGCTACGAGCAAACGCACCAAAGGTCGGCGTGTCACTGCCCGCGATCACCGCTATGGCCCGCGCCTACCTTGCCGTCTCCTCCGCGGCCCTCCGCTCTTCGATCGGATCCCTGCCTGCGCCGATCAAATCCCTGGCTGCCTGCGCCGCCGTGCACGCCTTGCCTAAAGGCACGTCTGCATATGAGCCGAGACCCATTTCGCGTACGCGGCCATCCCACCTGTAGCGCAGGATCCAGGACTTGCCGCCGCGCTTGCCGATCTGCAGGAACAGGCCGTTCCCATCATTGTAAAGGCCGGGCGCCTTCTTCGTGTCCGCTTGTTTAGTCGTCAGACGATTGAACTGCCGCTCCGCCATTTGCCACCTTCTGTCTACCCACTCATTTTGTCGGCTGGTCGGTAGGCGCAATGGTGCGAACACCCTACATTCTTGATAACAAATCATATTTTATCAGCATGTTATTTTCAATTTTAGATGCGGTTCCCAGCGGCTGCAGGCGTCCTTTCTTTGAGTCCAGCCAGCACTTCTGAACGTTCACGAAACGTCGATGGACAGTCCCAGCCCTCCCTCGCCGTCTGCATCTCGTGGAGAGGTAATGAGACGGCTCACCATTGCACCGCGGCTATCTTGCAAGGGCCAGTCTTGATGTTTTCATCCGAAGTTCCGGGCCTCGCCATGCTGGAGCACTAAGTGACGCGCTATTCCCGGGGACTTGACGACCTGGACTGGAAGTTAGGGTTCCATGCCCATATGTAAGGCAAAGTTTTATCGGCGATCATAACATATGCTGTCTCCCGGATTCACTGGCTCTCGTCTTGACCGCGCTGACGAAGCGCGACACGACGAGGCCCTTGTGCAAGCTTTGCGGGGAGACCCGGGCGCACTACTCCTCGACCTCGACCAATTGATGCCGGCGGCGACCGAGGACGGCCGTTTACCTTGGGTATCGTTGGACCCGGTGCCCCTGGGAGCAGATCTTGTATTGCTCGGCCGGCTGGACGGCGTCCCGCGTTTTGTCGCCCTCGAAGATGGAGTATCCGCAGTCAAGCGGACGCCGGAGCTCATGGCCGCGATCTGGGCTATGAGCTCAGAGGATGCCGGTCTTTACGCCGCGGCACGCAGCATCGTGGACTGGCACGCACGAAACGGCTTCTGCGCCAATTGTGGGACGCGCACTTCGATATTCCGCGCGGGTTGGGGACGGTCCTGCCCCAGGTGCGAAGCTCAACACTTCCCGCGTGTCGATCCGGTTGTCATCATGCTGGCCCAACATGGCGAGGGCGACGACGCCAGGGTGCTCGTCGGCCGCCAGCCGCAGTTTACAGCGGGCATGTACTCTGCGTTAGCAGGGTTCGTCGAGCCAGGTGAATCTATCGAAGAAGCAGTCGCGCGCGAACTGCGCGAAGAGGCTGGCATCCACGTGCGAGCCGTAAAATACGTCGCGTCTCAACCCTGGCCCTTTCCCTCGCAATTGATGATTGCCTGCATCGGATTGACCGACGAAGATCAACTGACCATTGATCGCAGCGAACTGGAAGACGCTATGTGGGTGGATCGCAACCAAGTTCGCGATGCGCTCGACGGGAAACCCGGTGCGCGGTTCCTGGCGCCGATGCCAATCGCCATCGCCCGGTATCTGTTTGAACTGTGGGCCGCGGGAACAATCGGCTATGCGCTACAATCCGAAGAGTTGGTCGGTACGCCGTGAGGCACGCAGGCGTACCAAAATCGCCACCGAGGTAACACCAAAGCTGCTCCGAAAGGTGGCTTGGTTCTTTGGCAGGACATCTCGAATTGTCAGCCGTTGAAAGTAACCAGTCGATGGGTCCCGACATGTCAGATCCGCGTCGAAAGTGAACCTGAAGCGTAGCTTGAAAACAGGCTATCAATTATCGGACATAGGCGTACACCTGTCGCGCCGGTGCTCCCGTTTGCCCCCAATGCTCCGGCTAACAGCAAAGGATGTCCTATGTCACATAGCCTTTTTCGCGCCCTGCCCCTCGCCGCGGTGGCTTTCCTTGCGTTCGCTCCCCTCGCCCATGCCGAAGTCGTCAAGTTCTCGGGCACCTTCGCGCCCGAAGGTCAGTCGGTCTCAGACGGCAAGGGAGACTTAAGTGGTTCAGTTGATACCGACACCAACAAAATCACGTATAAGATCACCTATTCTGGCCTGACTGGGAAGGTCGTGATGGCGCACTTCCATGGCCCCGCCGCTCCGGGTCAGAACGCCCCTCCCATGTTGCCGATTCCCGCCCCCTATGACTCAGGTACACTCCAGGCGAATGATGCCACGGTCAAGGCGCTGCTAGCGGGCACGACCTATGTCAATCTGCACACCGAGAAGTACCCTGGTGGCGAAATCCGAGCCCAGGTCATTCCCGAAAAGGGTGGTATGTAGCGGCTTCGCTCGGCGCGGAAGGGGGCCCTGCCAGGACCTCCTTCCACACTGTATTTAACCTACCAGGGTCAAAATCGGCGCGGAAAGGACAGGCTCAGGCACGACCGACATCTCGAACATGATTAGTCCGGGGAGCACTTTCCTCGACACGCAATTTGCCGCTGTGCCAACATAGGAAGCCACACGAGGCACCTATTTTCGAGTAGCGTGACCATAAACGGTTCTCAGAACGCTCTCGACCATGTCTCTGTTCGCAGCGCTCAGTCTCGGATCGCCGTGCAGAATGACTGTCATCTGAGCGAGGGGGGCCACTAGATCGACGCTCAATACGACCGGTCATCGGCCGCCCTGGCCGCTGCTTTCGGCTTGGCCGTGAGCGTTCGGGCGACCGCAAGAGATGTTGCCTGATCAGAAGGCGCTGGCGCGCAGCAAGCAGGGCGGGCATCTCAATTCACCCATTTGTTAAGCCAAATCTACTTGTTAAGAATGTCCAGGGTCTTTTCGGTCATGGCACTCGAGTTATCGAGGACATTGAGGTTGGCCTCGTAGGCGCGTTGCGCCTCACGCATGTCCATAGTTTCGATCAGCGGGTTGACGTTCGGCCGCTTGACCATGCCTTTGCTGTCCGCCGCTGGATTGGACGGGTCGTATTCCTCGGTGAACGCGGTCGTGTCGGACACCACCTGGGCCAGCTTGACGCCGGTGGCGCCGTCGATCAGCGCAGTAGTGAATACCGGGGTCTGCCGGCGATAGGGATCGCCACCGGGAGTACTCGCTGTCGAATCGGCATTGGCCAGGTTTTCGGCGACGATGCGCATGCGGCCCTGCTGTGCCTTTAGGGCAGATACGGCGATTGCCGTCGTTTGATCTGAAATAACGGGGCCGGCCATTTACTATTTCCTATGCTGCTTGGCCGCGATACGAACCAAGTTCTGGGCCCTTTATAGAAATCGACCTTCTCTGAGGTATCTGGACGCCCAACCAAAGCTGCATTTTAGCCCACCACTACCTGCTGCCGGCTCCTTGCCTATCGGTTGGCCATGTACAGGCCCGCGTTGGCGACTACGACGATCCCTGCCCACACCATGGCCGGGCTCAACAATAATCCGGTCGTCGGGCGAACCCTATTTGTCGAAAGCGCGGATGCGATAGCTGACGCGAACAAAAGCAGGCTCAGGCATAGCGCCCACTCCAGTCTGTGGAGTGCAAAAAAGACCTCGGACCAACAGGCGTTCAACACGGCCTGGATTCCGATACAGATGATGGCAATATTGCGCGCCACGCTTGGCTCCACGGTGCGAAGCACGCGCGCCCCGGTCGCCGCCATCAGTCCAAAGGTCAAGCTCCAAATCGGTCCGTAGAAGAATTCAGGTGGATAAAACTCAGGTCTTTTCAGCGCCGCATACCAGGTCGGGATATTCTGGAACGCGGCCGAGCACGACAAAATCTGCGTGACGAATATCGTCGCGAAGAGAACTAGCCCCGTAGACATCCCCGGAGCCGCTTTGGAGGACTGCCGAGCCATAATCTGTCCTGGCGATAAGTTACGCTCAGCAATAGCGGCTCCATCGCATGGCTGGCGTATAGATTGGCCACGCGACCGTAGCGATATCGTAAAGCTTACACGGAACCCAGACTCGACAAGGACGATCGAGGGCGGCGCATCCCAGCGAAGACATACGATGATTATACACAAGCTATACGCAGAATAGCCTACATGGATTACGGCGACGACCATCGGGGCACTGTGATGAGCGACAAGGACGGCCGGCCGGACCCGGACAAACTGCTGAGCCTTGTCAATCGCGATCGCACCAATAGCGGTCGCGGCCGCCTGAAAATCTTCCTGGGCGCCGCCGCCGGCGTCGGCAAGACCTATTCCATGCTCTCCGAGGCCCTGCGTCTGAGGGAGGCGGGCCGCGACGTCGTCATCGGCATCATCGAGCATCACGGCCGGGACGAAACGCTCGCCCGGGCCGAGGGTCTGCCCACCCTGCCAAGGCTTGAAATCGACTATCGCGGCATCATCCTGCAGGAATTCGATCTCGACGGCGCCCTGGCGCGCAAGCCCGGTTTAATCCTGGTCGACGAACTTGCGCATACCAATGCCCCCGGAACCCGCCACCCCAAGCGATGGCAGGATATCGAGGAACTGCTGTCCAACGGCATCGACGTCACGACCACGCTCAATGTCCAGCACCTTGAAAGCCTGAACGATATCGCTGCCAAGATCACGGGCGTCTGGGTTCAGGAGACGGTTCCGGACAGCCTCTTCGACAGCGCCGACGAGGTCGAATTGATCGATCTGCCGACCCAAGATCTGCTACAGCGCCTCGCCGAAGGCAAGGTCTATGTCGGCGAAGGCGCCGGCCACCGGGCGGCCGAGAACTTCTTCAAGAAGTCCACCCTGGGCGCCCTTCGCGAACTGGCGCTGCGGGTGATGGCCGAACGCGTCGATGCGCAGAACGAGCAGTTCACGGCGGCGATGGGGCTCGAAGACACGCCCATCGGCCATAAGATTCTCGTGCTCGTGGGCCATGATCGCCTCTCCGAACAGCTGATCCGCAAGGCCAAGCTGATGGCCATGCGGTCGAAGGCGCCCTGGTCGGCCCTGTATATCCGAACGAACCGTCATGACCGGTTGGGCGCCAAGGCGAAACAGCGGGTCGAGGACCACTTGAAACTCGCCGAAACACTGGGCGCCCAGGTCGTGCGCCTGTCCGGCGCCTATCCCGTCACTCAAATCCTTCTCTATGCGCGAACGAATGGCTTTACCCGCATCGTGGTCGGCCATCGTCCGACGGTTGGCTGGCAAAGACTGGGGCGCCCTTCCCTGTCGCAGGCCCTGATCGAACGAAGCGCCGGCCTGGAAATATCGACGATCACGCCCGATACCGTGCGACGCGAACCGGGCGGCATGAGCGTATGGCCCGTTCTGGTATCGAAACCGGCCGACTATCTCCTGGCCCTGGTGGTTGTCGCCATCTGTACATTGATCGCGTTCCCTGTTCGCGATCATGCGCCGTCGACCAATCTCACCATGATCTATCTCGCCGGCGTCGTCCTGGTCGCGGCGCGGATCGGCATGGGGCCATCATTCCTGGCCTCCATCGCGAGTGTCCTGGCATACAACTACTTTTTCACGCGCCCCTATTATTCGTTTTCCGCATACGACGCCTATGACTACGTCACCTTCGTCTTCATGCTGGCGACGTCCCTCCTGGTCGGTTCGCTGACCGCCCGTCAGGGGCAAAATGCTAAATTGGCGCAGAGGGGCGAGCAGGAAACGCAAATCCTCTACGAACTCGCTCGGGGTCTGTCGGCCGCGCGTGATGTGCCAGCCATGGCGGACGCAGTATCGGCGCGATTGAACGCCCCGTATCGGGCTGCGGTCTCCATCTGGATGCCGTCACCATCCGGGCCAACGCCCTATCCCTCCCCTTTGGCGGCTACTGACCTGAAGGAAATCAGCGCGATCCGCTGGGTCCTGGAGAACGGGCACATGGCCGGGCGCCATACCGATACCCTGCCCTCGGCCAGAGGACTTTATCTTCCCCTGAGAGCCGGACAAGACGTCCTGGGTGTGATCGGGTTTATTCCGCGGGAAAACCGTCGTCGTTTCACAGGCGCCGATGTGCAAAAGTTCGAAATCTTCGCGAGCCTGATCGCCGGCGCCCTGGCCGCACGGCGCGTGAGCAATCCAGCCTCCTCCTTATAGAATTGGCATTTCCGTAGTCTTGAGACGTCGGCCACGGGAGTCAGATAGGCTATACAGTAAGGCTACGCGCCTACCGGCAATCCATACACTCGATATATGCTGCACCTGCTAAATTACCCGCGTCCACTGAGGATTTTAGCCATGCCTGAAGACCCATCGAGTTTTATCCGTTTCTCTCTGACCGTCCGCAGCGATCTCGCCGCGACCGCGCGTGCCGTGCTCGTTCGCGAATGCGAATCCGCCAATCCGTCGATCCTCACGGAATTCGTTCCAAGCCATGATGAAGCCAGGTTATGGGTCACCTTGCCAGCCGCCGTTTACAGCACCGCCATCCACGCGCTCATAGGCGAGCTTCCGGCAGCCGAATTCGGCTCGGCGGTCCAGTGGAGCCCCAGCGACGTCAAGCAGGCAGCCTGATCATGAACACGCCCCCTGTGGATGCCGAGCCTTTCGCGCCAGGCATCTGGGTTCCGATCGTGACCCCGTTTTCGGGTGAAGAGATCGATTACGCGGCGACAGCCAGGCTTATTCGCAGTCTTGTCAGCACGGGTGTGCATGGCCTCGTCGTCTGCGGGACCACGGGCGAAGGGCCAGCGCTGACGAGCGATGAAAAAGCACAGCTCCTCGACACCGCCTTTGCCACCGCCCCGACGGATTTTCCGATCATGCTGGCGCTTGAGGGTGCAAACACTGCGAAAATAATCGCCGAGATGGGCGAAATCGGTCGGTGGCCGGTGAATGGCTATCTCCTGCCGGCGCCCAGCTATGTCCGTCCCTCCGAGGACGGCCTTCGGCGTCACTTCCTGACCGTCGCCGAAGCGGCCGGCGCTCCGATCATGATCTACGACATTCCCGCCCGTACCGGTTCGAACCTGTCCACGGCGCTTATCGCCGAACTAGCGGCAAGCGGCCGTTGCCCGGCCATCAAGGCCTGCGGCTTCTCCCTCGGCCGACTGGACGAGCTCCTCGCTATATCGGGCCTTTCCGTCTACTGCGGCGACGACGGGTCGATTCATACTGCCCTCACCCGCGGGGCCCGCGGCGTCGTAAGTGCCTCGGCAAATGTCTTCGGCAAAGCGCTCGTTGCCCATTATGACGCGTGTCGCCTTAACTCCGCCACAGAAGCCGAAGCGATCTGGCAGTATCTTCTGCCGGCAACGCAATTGCTGTTCGAAGAGCCCAATCCGGCGCCAGTGAAGTGCGCGCTGGCATTGCAGGGCACGATCGAAGATAGCCTCCGACTGCCGATGACGCCGTGCAGTTCTGCCCTTCGCTATCGTCTGCGTGCCATGCTGGCCGGCGAAGTCAGCCCGACTGACGCGGAAGCCTTTACCTGACACCTGCGAGAATCAAATGCGGTCGGCCAGGACGGAGCTTTAGCACCAGGCCGGCCGCCTAGATCGTGCGAACGAAGGCCCAAATCGCAAAGGCAATAAACGCGATCGTCGACACGGCAATGCAGTCGTGTGCCAAACCTCGTGTACCAAAGCACTCACGACGCCGACGGCCGCAATATAGGCGATCGTCAGGGCCCACCCTCGCCAATCTCCGGGGGTAATCCCCAGCCGAAACGTTTACGGACAAACATCGGCATAGCTTTCCCCCCTCGCTGTTGACTCGCACGATCACCGCTTACCTTCGATGACCAGAAACGCCAGGAGCACGGCCGAGGCGATGCAGGTCATGCTCAAAGCCCAATAAATCAGCAAATCGCCCGTCGATACGTAGACGATGGCGCTATATCCCTTGTGATAAAGGACATCAATGCCCGCCACGTGCGTCGGTCTGTTGTGCTCCAGGATATATTCGAAAGCGCCCAAGGCGATCGCGACGACCACCAGCAGGCACCCCGACATCTGCTGGCGAACCTTGCGCTTGGCCGGCACTACCGGCTCCCTGCCGCGGCCTGTTGGAGCGGACATCTCAGTGCCTGCTCCGGCTGGATCTCAGAAACCACGACGAGCGATAAACCACCAATGGCGCATGGTGGATATCCAGAACGCTGACGCTTCGCTTGAGCACCTTCTGATGCGGGCGAACGCTCCTGAAAATCCCGACGCAACCGAAAATGACCGCACAGGCCGCCACGCCCCACCAAACGAAATAGATTGCCATCTCCTAAACTCCAATATCGCGAACCCAGTCATGTGAACCTTGGAAATCCACATCGGACCGGTGTTCGACACGTGCCTTTGGCAGGAGGCGGACCGCGCGGCGCGCAGCCTCGTCTCCCCTGGGCGCTGGGAACTCCGCGAGTTCGAAAAAGCCGGCGTTCTTGCCGCGCTCGGTTATCCCCGGGGCACAGTTCTGTATAACTATAGCCGTAAGTCAGGCATATATTTTCAGATACTTGGCGTAGTGATTTTGTATATATGTCTCAAAGCTTATAGTAGTAAAAATTGCGGATAATACGCCATACATACACACAATGATCTATAGTTCGGATCGCAGAGCTCGATCGCTGTCCCCCCGGATCAGCCTGCCCTGGCCGCGCCGTTAACGACACTGTAAAAGTGCCCGGCGGGCCAGGCTCAATTGGGGCGGAATACAGAGATCGGCTCTACGCCAATGCACTCGACCAAGGTTTCCAAACTCTCGGCATTCGATCGGCTCATCGTGTTCATGCTTTACGACAAGGCCGCACGGTCCCCATCGAACAATCGACAGCCTCAGACCCTTTGCCCGGACAAGTCCAACAAATAATCAGGGCTTCAGCCGGTAACCGATCCCCGGCTCGGTAACGATAAAGCGCGGATTGAGCGCGTCGTCCTTCAGCTTTTCGCGCAGATGCTGCGTGTGAATACGCAGATAGGTATTGTCCGAGGCGTGCTTCCCCCAGACTTCCTTCAACAGGGTGGAATGGGTCAGCACGCGTCCGGCATTGCGGGCGAGCATGCTGAGGATCTTATATTCCGTCGGAGTGAGATGGATATCCTCGCCGTCCAGCTTTACGCGGCGCGCGTCCAGATCGATGGCAAGCCCGTCGTAATCATATCGAGGTTGGCTCGGCTCACTGGATGCCGGCGAGCGGCGCAGCGCCACCTTGATCCGGGCGATCAGTTCCCCAGGTGAAAACGGCTTGGTAAGGTAGTCGTCAGCGCCGGCTTCGAGCGCCTGGATCTTGTCGTCATCCTGCGACCTGGCGGACAACACGATGACCGGTATCGAGCTCCATTCGCGAAGTCGACGCAGGAGATCCATGCCGTCCATGTCGGGCAAGCCGAGGTCGAGCAGGACGACGTGAGGGCTGGCCATGACGATCTTCTGCAGGCCGACCTTGGCGTTCTCCGCCTCGACCAGCTGGATATCGTTGGCGGCCAGGCTGGCCCGCAGGAAGCGGCGGATTTCGCCTTCGTCTTCGATGGATAGAACTATAATTGGATCAGACATCACCGTTCACCTTGGCGATCGGAAGCGTAAAAATAAAACTGGCGCCGGGCTTGTCCCGGCCTCCATCGCGGCTGAGCGCGCGATTGTTGCGGGCGTAGATCATGCCGCCGTGCGCCTGGATAACGCCGCGACAGATGGCGAGACCCAACCCAGTTCCGCCAGTGCGATCAGAACTGAGCTCCTGACCCGTTTCGAATTGCTCGAAGATACGAGCCTCGGCGCCCTCCGGCAGTCCCTTGCCGTTATCCGAAACCTGGACACGGACCTTGTCGGCGTCCTTTTCGACCAGGATCACGATCTCGCCATTGGGCGCCGTGTGCTGGAAGGCGTTTTCGATCAGGTTGATGAAGACCTGCTCGATCAAGGCGCCGTCGATCATCACCATGGGAATCGTCCCGGTCACCTGAGTGCGGATCGAGCGATCTCCCTTCGTGGCCTGAACCTGTGACACCGCGGCACCAATGATCTCCTGGATCATGTACGGTTGGAAGTTGAGTTTCATCTGACCGGAAGTCAGGGCAGCCATGTCGAGGAGGTTGCCGACGAACTTTTGCAGGCGGTTCAACTGCGCCCAAAGCGAGGTCAACTCCTCCATGGCTTTGCGCGGCAGGTCCTTGCGCATCTGCAATAACGTGCTGACCGAGCCCTTCATTACCGTCAGCGGCGTCCTCAGGTCATGCGACAGCGACGACAGCAGTACATTGCGCAGCTTTTCGTTTTCCGACTCGACCCGAGACTGCTGCGCCTCATCGGAGCGCTGGGCCCGTTGCAGGGCCGAGGCGATAACGCTGGCAAAAGTCTCGAACTGCAGTACCTCCGCGCCGCTGAAATGACGCTCCTGCACTGTCGGGATAACCCCCAGCACCCCGAAGGTGCTGTTCTCCGCCTGTAACGGAATATAGAGCCCCTGGGCGGACGGCATGGTGTCGGTGTCCCGGCCGGCGCTCTGGGCATTCTGGAATACCCACTCGACGGTGCTCTGCTCCTTCAACTCGACCGGCTGGTCATCAATGGCGAACAATCGCGTCTGCGCACCGTCACCGGTCCAGATGCGTACATGCGCCGACAAGGCCGGGCCTAGGCGGCGGATCGCCGTGTCGGCCATGGCCTCGAAGCCACGCACCGACGAGAGGCCGCGCGTCAGGTCGTAGAGAAGCCGCGTTTCCTCTTCGCCCTTGCGCGCCATACGCGCGTGCAAAGACAAGCGCGCCGTCAACGAGCCGACGATGATCGACGTCACCGTCATGAAGGCGAAGGTGAAATAGAAGTGCGGGTCGTAGAAGCTAAAGGTGTAATAGGGCTGGGTATAGAACCAGTTGAAAGCCGCAACCGACAAGGCTGTGGCGTAAAGGGCCGGCCCGATGCCATAGCGCGCCGCGGCGATCACCGCGCCCGTCAGGTACAACAGGGTCAGCGTATCTGGCGTGGCCAAATTGCGCACAGGCAGGCCGATCACCGTGACCAGGGCAATGATCGCCGTCGTCCAGGCGTACGCCGTGGGGCGTGAAACATAGTAGCTAAACTTTGACCCTTGCTGTCGTTCGGACGATCGGCGCTCGGCCTTGTCTGACAGGACCGTCACCTCGATGCCGCCGCTGCGCGCAATCAGCTTGCTGGACAGTGAAGGCCCAAAGCGGCCGGTCATCACACGCTCCACGAATGTCAAGACCCGGTGGCCGACGACGATGCGCGTGAAGCCATTTCGTTTGGCGTAACCGACAATTTCGGTCGCGGCATGGGCGCCGTTCATTCGAACTACTTGGGCACCGAGCTTTTCGGCCAGGGCGATATTGCGCTCCACGCCTTGCTTGGCCGCGGAGGTCAGCAGTTCGTGACGATCGGTCTGCATGTAGAGCGCGATCCAGCGCGACCGCGTCCGGGCCGCCATGCGGCGGGCGTGGCGGACCAACCTCGCCGACAGGGCGTCGCTACCGACAAGGACCAGAAGCTTCTCAGCAATGGGCGCTTCATCCTGCCCCATGGCGGCATTGAGCTCATCGCCCTCCGCGTCAACGCGCTCAGCGGTGTGACGCAACGCCAGTTCGCGCAAAGCCACCAGGTTGCTTTTCTTGAAGAAATTCTCAGCGGCGCGCTTATTGGCGCCTTCCGCCGCATAAACCTTGCCTTCCGCCAGGCGAGTCAGCAGGTCTTCGGAAGGAATGTCGATCAACGCGATCTCGTCGGCCGCATCGAAGACCTTGTCTGGGACGGTTTCGCGTACCCAGACACCGGTCAACTTGGCCACCTGGTCGTTGACGCTTTCCAAGTGCTGAACGTTGAGCGTGGTATAGACGTCTATGCCGGCATCGAGCAGTTCATCGACATCCTGCCAGCGTTTGGGGTGGCGAGAGCCCGGCGCATTGGTGTGGGCGAATTCGTCCATCAGGATCAGGCCCGGCTTTCGTATCAAAGCGCCATCCAAGTCGAATTCCTTGACCTTGACGCCCCTGTGATCGATTTCCAGCAAAGGCAGGACAGGCAGGCCTTCGGTCAGGCTGGCAGTCTCTGAACGGCCATGGTGTTCGACAACGCCTATAATGACGTCCCGCCCAGACTTCATTTGCCGCTGGGCTTCCGACAACATCGCGTAGGTCTTGCCCACGCCGGCCGAGGCGCCGAAAAAGACCTTGAGATGTCCGCGGGGACGCTCATTGGCGTCCCCGCGGACCAGTTTCAGAAGCAGGTCAGGGTTGGGGCGACCATCCCTTACCCGGTTCATCTCGGAGTCGTTGCTGTTCACTTCAGCTTGCCGTCCAGCCTCAGATTGACTTCCAGCACGTTGACACGCCCCTCGCCGAGGATGCCGAAACTGCGGCCGCGGGTCGACTGGGCAATCGCCGTACGGACCACTTCTGCGTTGACGTGGCGCGCGGTCGCGATACGGGCAACCTGGTAGTCCGCCGCGGCTGGGCTGATCTCGGGATCGAGGCCGGAGCCCGAGGCGGTGACCAGATCGACCGGGATCGGACGGGTATTGCCGGGATCGGCGGCTTGCAGGGCCTTGATCCGGCCCTTCACCGCATCGAGCAGCGCCGGGTTATTGACCCCGAAGTTGGAGCCGCCAGACGCCGCGCCATTATACGCGTTGGGTGACGTCGCCGACAGCCGGCCCCAGAGGTATTGTGGCTTGTCGAAATTCTGGCCGATCAGGTGCGAGCCTATGACATGGCCTTGATCGTCATGGATCAGGCTGCCTTCGGCCTGGGCCGGAAAAGCGATCTTGCCGATGCCGGTTACGACGGCCGGATAGACCCCGCCCAGCAGCACGGTCAGGATCGCTGTGCTGAAAATGGCGGGACGAAGTGAGGAAACTATCGAGTTCATGAGTACATGGTCCTTTTCAAGCCCCACCGCGGCGAAAGATCGCGCGGTGGGGTGCTTTTCCTTGTCCTTAAGCCAAACCAACTGCCGCCAGGCCCATGTCGATCAGCTTGATGCCGATAAACGGGGCGACGATGCCGCCAAGGCCATAGACGAACATGTTGCGCGACAACATCTTGGCCGCCGGTTCGGCGCGATACTTGACGCCTTTCAGGGCCAGGGGAACGAGGGCGATGATGACCAGGGCATTGAAGATGACCGCGGCCAGGATGGCGCTTTGCGGCGATTTCAGACCCATGACGTTGAGCGCGCCCAGCACCGGATAGGTCGA
>OUWB010000268.1_pt1 | contig 25163 bp, 19 predicted proteins | sample 1779821 | NCBI WGS metagenome assembly OUWB01 (sample SAMEA3914806, study PRJEB12502) | metagenome | biome: forest; material: soil | place: Canada | collected 2011-08-03 | depth 0.1 m
GCAGGCGCGCCTTGCGCCTGCAACCCATGCCCCAAGGAGCTTAGCTATGACCCAACAAGCAGAGATCATTCATCAGGACGGCGACGTGATCGACGTGCCGCTCAACAGACTGAAGAAGTCGCCGCGCAATGCGCGGCGCATGCCCCACGCCGAGGCCGACATCGAGGCCCTGGCCGCCAGCATCGCGGTGAAAGGCGTCCTTCAGGCGCCCGTGGTGGAGCCCGAGACGGACGAAGCCGGGGCTTCGACCGGCTTCTATCTCGTCACCATCGGGGAGGGCCGTCGCTTAGCGCTCGCCCTGCTCGCCAAGCGCAAGGCGATTAAGAAGGTCGAGCCTGTGCGCTGCGTGGTGGACCTGACCAACGATCCCCACGAAATCAGCCTGGACGAGAACGTCACCCGCACCGGCATGCATCCGGCGGACCAGTTCGAAGCCTTCCGGCGGCTGTCGGAGGAGCGCGGTTTCGGCGCCGAGGAGATCGGCGCGCGGTTCGGGGTAGGGGCTCAGATCGTGCGCCAGCGGCTTCGCCTGGGCGCCGTCAGCCCGACCTTGATGGCGCTCTATCGCGCGGGCGGCCTGACCCTCGACCAGATGATGGCCTATGCCGTCAGCGAGGACCACGCCCGCCAGGAGCAGGTGCTTGAGCAGTTGGGGCCGGATCGTCCGGCCTATCTGATCCGTCGCACCATGACCGAAACCAAGGTCACTGCCACGGATCGGCGGGCGATCTTCATCGGCGTTGAGGCCTATGGTGAGGCGGGCGGGACCATTCTGCGCGACCTCTTCACTGAGGACGGCGGCGGCTGGTTTGAAGACCCGGCCCTGCTGGACCGGCTGGTCGCCGAAAAGCTGGCGGCTATCGCCCAGGACGTGCGGGATAAGGAAGGGTGGAAATGGGCCGAGGCCCATATCGACTACCCCCGCGCGCTCGGCCTCGCCCGCGTCTACCCGCACCCGGTGGAGCGCTCGGAAGGCGAGACAGCCAAGATCGACGCCCTGTCCGAGGAATACGACGCCCTGGTCAGCGAGTGGGATGCAGTCGAGACGCTTCCGCCAGAAATCGAAGCACGGTTTGTCGAGATCGACGCGGCCCTGGAAGCCTTCGGCGACGGGACGGCGTTCGACCCCGACGAGATCGCGCGGGGCGGGGTGTTCGTCATCCTCGGTCAGGATGGCGTGGCCCGCGTCGAACGGGGCCTAATCCGGCCCGAGGACGTGCCGGTTGTCGAGCCCGAGGCTGAGCCGGAAGGTGAGGGTGGCGGCGCTGCCGCGAGCGACGATGACGGCACTTCGGCGGAAGCCGAGGACGCCGACGAGCACGCAGGCGCCCCTTTGTCGGAGCGGCTGGTTCTGGACCTGACGGCCCATCGGACCCTGGCCCTGCGCGACGCCTTGGGCGCCAGCCCGACCGTGGCGCTGTCGGCGGTGGTCCACAGCTTGGCGCTATCCGCCTTCTATCCACCCTACGACCGGGCGTCGTGCCTGGAGATCAAGGGCGTGTCGGCCTACCTCGATGGACACGCGCCGGGCATCGACGACACGCGCGCCGGGCGCAGCATCGCTGAGCGCCATGAGCGTTGGGCGGTGCGCCTGCCCAAGGTGGCGGATGACCTTTGGACCTTCATCCAGGGGCTGGCGGCGACGGACCTTCTGGACCTGCTGGCGCACTGTGCGAGCCTGACGGTCAACGCGGTGCGGGCGCCCTTCGACCGCAAGCCGGGCGCCTGGGCGCATGCGGATCGGCTGGCGCAAGCCGTGGACCTCGACATGACGGGGTATTGGACGCCCACCGTGGCGAGCTACCTGGGCCGCGTCACCAAGGCCAGGATCGGCGAGGCGGTGCGCGAGGCGGTGTCGGACGAGACGGCGGAGCGCATCAGCGGCCTGAAGAAGCCTGACATGGCGTCGGAGGCTGAAACGTTGTTGGCCGGGAAAGGCTGGTTGCCGAGCTTGCTTCGTGCGCCGGTCCCGGTTGAGCCTGAGGTTCATGCCGAGGCGCCGAGCCTGACCGAAGAAGCCGCCTAGGAGCGGGGCCGCGTTCGCGGCCTTCATCGTTCTGACTTGGGGCCGTGCGCCGATGAGACGTGCGGCCTTTTTTCTGCGTGGAATGCATCCACTGTCGCCGGTGGCACCGGTCCCTGTCGCCGGGCCGATCTCCTCAACCTTCAAACCGACCCATGCCGCCTCTCTGGCCTGATAGGGACGAGGGGTCCGGGCCGTTCCGGCCCCGCTGATTGCCGCAACGCCGGCTCCCGACTTCTTTCCCCTCGCGCCCTCGGCGCAATTCCTCGCGCGACAAACAAGTCGTCGCCGGCGTCCTCCGCTCTGCTGCGGGCCTGCGGCTGCGGCGCTCAGCGCCCCTCGTCCTGGAAATCGCCATCGAGGCCGCGATGGGCGCGGTCCGAGGAACAAGGAGACTTCACCATGGCGACCATCGGCACTTTCACCAAGGACGACGCCGGCAACTACAACGGCGCGATCAAGACCCTGACCCTCAACGTCAAGCAGGCGGTCCTGCGCAAGGTCGAGAAGGACAACGACAAGGCCCCCGACTTCCGCATCTTCTCCGGCCAGACCGAATTCGGCGCCGCCTGGATGAAGACCTCCCGCGAGGACCGGTCCTATCTGTCGGTCAAGCTGGACGACCCGAGCTTCCCGGCTCCGATCTACGCCAGCCTGGTCGACGCCGACGAGGGCTACAGCCTCATCTGGTCGCGCCCGTCCAGCGCCAACTGACCCCCGCAGAGCGCCCCGCCGATCCGGCGGGGCGCCGCTTTCCCCAAAAAGCTTGAACCCTTAGGAGGCTGCCATGTCGCGCCCTCACGAGACCTCACGTCCGGACCTCTACACCCGTGTCACCCAAGCCATCGTCGCCGACCTCGAAAACGGGGTCCGCCCTTGGACCAAGCCCTGGTCAGCCGAACATCTCGCGGGCCGCATCAGCCGTCCGCTCCGCTCCACCGGCGAGCCCTACAGCGGGATCAACGTCGTCCTGCTCTGGGCCGAGGCGGTCGCCCGAGGCTTCACGGCGCCGATCTGGATCACCTTCCGCCAGGCGCTGGCGCTCGGCGGCCACGTCCGCAAGGGCGAACACGGGTCAACGGTGGTCTATGCCAACCGGATCACCCGAACCGAGTCCGGCGACGATGGCCAGGACGTCGAGCGCCAGATCCCGTTCCTGAAGGCCTACACGGTCTTTAACGTCGATCAGGTTGAGGGCCTACCCGCTCACTTCTATGCGGAGGCCGAACCGAGGCTCGACACCGCCCAGCGGGTCGACCACGCCGAAGCCTTCTTCGCGGCGACCGGCGCCGACATCCGGCACGGCGGCAGTCAGGCCTACTACGCCCAGAAGCCCGACCATGTGCAGATGCCGCCGTTCGAGTGTTTCGAAGACCCGGAGGCCTACTACGCGACCCTGGCCCACGAATGCACTCACTGGACCCGGCATCCGACCCGTCTGGATCGGGACTTTGGCCGTAAGCGCTGGGGCGACGACGGCTATGCCCGCGAAGAGCTGGTGGCTGAACTTGGTGCGGCGTTCCTCTGCGCCGATCTGGGTCTTGAGCTGCAGCCCCGACCCGATCACGCCAGCTACATCGCCAGCTGGCTGGAGGTGCTGAAGGACGACCGGCGGTTCATCTTCACCGCCGCCGCGCTTGCGCATCGCGCCTGCGATCACCTGCACGCCATGCAACCCTGAACTCCCGGCCCGGCGCTCGACGCCGGGCCGCAATCGCATCAAACGAACCGACTAGAGAGTCTCGCGGTGATGGATGGCATCGATGGCGACCAGCGCAGCGGAAAGGTGGATGCGCAATTCTGCGAATGCTGGCTCGGGTCGCCGGGACCTTCGACAAAGCTCAAGGACGGCGCCGAACGCGGCGTCAGAGTGCTGCATCAACTGGATCAGGCTCTCGCCGCTCGGCCCATTCTTGCCCTCGAACCAGTTCCGGACGGCCCGCTCGTTCGTGTCCGTCAGCCGGGCCAGGCTCTTTACGGCTGATCGGACTGAGCCGTACTCCGTGGCCAGGACATCGGCGATGACCGCGCGATACGGCAGGCCGTCATATCGGCCCTCCGGAAAAGTTCTTCCGGTCTTGGACCGAACTTTTCGGTCGTTCTCGGTAAAAGACATTCCAGGCTTCCCTTCATAGGTTCAGGACCTTCGAAGGTGCTCTCCCCATGCGCGCCGGGAAGAGCGAGTTCAGCTCAATGGCTGTCGTCCGATCAGAGGCAAGTGGAACAGCAACCGCGCCGATCCGCGCGGCGCAATACGTGCGCATGTCGACGGAGCATCAGCGTTACTCAACCGAGAACCAGGCCGAAGCCATCGCCCAGTACGCCGCGCACCGCGGCTTCGAGATCGTCCAGACCTACGAGGACTCGGGGCGTAGCGGACTGACCTTGAGCGGGCGGCAGTCCCTGCAGCAGCTGATCGCCGATGTGCGCAGCGGCGCCGTCAAGTTCAACGCGATCCTGGTCTATGACATCAGCCGCTGGGGCCGGTTCCAGGACGCGGACGAGAGCGCCTACTACGAGTTCGTCTGCCGGGAGGCCGGCATCAGCGTCCACTACTGCGCCGAGCAGTTCGAGAACGACGGCAGCATCAGCGCGACGATTATCAAGAGCGTCAAACGCGCGATGGCGGGCGAGTACAGTCGCGAGCTGTCCGTCAAGGTGTTCGCCGGCCAATGCCGCCTCGTCCGCCTGGGCTATCGCCAGGGCGGTCCCGCCGGCTACGGGCTTCGCCGGCAACTCCTCGACGAGCGGGGCGCGCCGAAGGGCGAGCTCCGTCGCGGCGAACAGAAAAGCCTGCAGACCGACCGCGTGATTCTGGGGCCGGGACCGCCTGAGGAGGTGGAGGTGGTGCGCCGGCTCTATCGGATGTTCGTCGTGCAGCAGCGCACAGAGGGTGAGATCGCGACGGTCCTGAATGACGAGGGCCTCACCACAGACACCGGACGGCCGTGGACCCGCGGGACGGTGCATCAGGTTCTCACCAACGAGAAGTATGTCGGCAACAACGTCTTCAACCGGGTCTCGAACAAGCTGAAGGCCAGGCGCGTCGTCAACCCACCCGACATGTGGGTGCGCGCCGACCGCGTCTTCCCGGCTATCGTCGAGCCGGACTTCTTCGAAGCCGCCCAGCGGATCATCGGCGATCGCAGCCGCCGTTTCACCGACCAGGACCTCCTCGATAAGCTCGCCGCGCTGCTCGTAGAAAAGGGATGGCTCTCGGGGCTCGTCATCGACGAGATCGACGACATGCCTTCGAGCTCGATCTTCCGGCACCGGTTCGGCAGCCTGCTCCGTGCCTACCAGCTCGTCGGGTTCACGCCCGGCCGGGACTATCGGTACATCGAGACCAACCGCGCTCTGCGTGCGCTCCATCCAGACGTAGTCGCGCGCGTGGTGGCCGACATCGCCGCAGCAGGGGGCACGGTCAGGCAGGACCCCTTGAACGACCTGCTCACCATCAATGAGGAGTTCTCCGCGTCGCTGGTGATCGTGCGCTGTTTCGAGACCCCGACGGGCGGGTTCCGTTGGAAGGTCCGGCTCGACAGCGGCCTGCGCCCTGACATCACCATCGTCGCGCGCATGGAGGCTGGGAACGGCGTCATCCGCGATTACTACCTGCTGCCCTGGCTGGACCTCGGAGCCGAGCCGAACCTGCGTCTGGCGCCAGAGAACGGAATCCTACTGGACGCCTATCGGTTCGATTCCCTGGATGGGTTCTTCGACCTCGCGCGGCGCGTCCCGCTCAGGGTGGCGGCATGAGCACCGTGGCGCCCGAGATCAAGCTCATCCCGGTGGATGCGATTGCGGTGCTCAATCCGCGCGTCCGCAACAAACGTGTCTTCCAGGAGCTGGTGACCAGCATCGCGCACCTAGGCTTGAAGAAGCCCATCACGGTGAGCCAGCGGCCGGGGCGGTCCCGCTATGACCTGGTCTGCGGCCAGGGACGACTGGAAGCTTTCGTCGCCCTTGGCCAGGCCCAGATCCCCGCGATCATACTCGACGCCAGCGAAGAGGATTGCTTCGTCATGAGCCTCGTCGAGAACCTGGCGCGGCGCCAGCACACGCCGCTGGAACTCGTGCGCGCGATCGGGGCGCTGCGGGAGCGCGGCTACAGCCATCCCGAGATCGCCGCGAAGGTCGACTTCAGCCCCGAGTATGTCGGTGCGATCTGCTACCTGCTCGAGAATGGCGAGGAGAAGCTGATCAACGCCGTCGAGCGTGGGGTCATGCCACACACAATCGCCATGGAGATCGCCCGGGCCAAAGAGGGCGAGGTGCAGCAGGCGCTGGCGCAGGCCTATGAAGAGAAGGCATTGCCGGGGAACCAGGTGCTGGCGATCCGCCAGATCATCGAGCAGCGGAACACCAGCGGAAAAGGCCTCCACCAGCGCAACAAGGGTCGGCGCACCTATGGCGCGGTGAGCTCGGACAGCTTGATCCGGGCCTACCAGAAGGAAACCGAGCGCCAGAAGCTTCTCGTCAAACGGGCGGGCCTGGCCCAGAGCCGCCTGATGTTCATCTCCAACGCCCTTCGGCGCCTGCTGGAGGACGAACACTTCGTCGCCCTCATGCGCGCCGAAGGCATGCAAAGCCTGCCGCGAGCCCTGGCGGAGCGCATGAACGAGGCGAGGTCCTAACCATGGTGGATGAGGTCAGGATCGCGTTCGAGCAGCAGGTGGTCGTCCTTCCCCTGACGTCGATCCTGCCATCGAGGATGCTCGCGCCTGGCCTCAAGGAAACCGCGAAGTACAAGCGGATCGCGGTCTCCGTGGCAGAGGTCGGGCTCGTTGAGCCGCTCGTTGTGGCAAGGCAGCCCGGCGGCGCCTACATTCTCCTCGACGGTCATGTCCGTCTGGGCGCGCTGCGTGAGCAGGGCTCCAGCGACGCCCGCTGCGTGGTCGCCGCCGACGATGAGGGCTTTACCTACAACAAGCGGGTCAATCGCTTGGCCACGATCCAGGAGCACTACATGATTGTCCGCGCGATCGAGCGTGGCGTCTCGGAGGAGAAGCTCGCAAGGGCGCTGAACGTCGATGTGAAGGTCATCCGGCAGCGACGCACACTCCTGGCCGGGATCAGCCCCGACGTGGCCGAACTGCTCAAGGACAAGCCCGCCGGACACCACACCTTCCAAAAGCTGCGGAAGATGAAGCCCCTCCGCCAGCTCGAGGTGGCGGAGCTGATGGTGTCCGCCAACAACTACAGCGCCAACTACGCCAAGGCGCTGCTCGCCACCACCAAACCAGCCGACCTTCATCGCCCCGAGGAGCTGAGGAAGGCCACCGGGCTGACCCCCGAGCAGATGGCGCGGCTGGAGCGCGAGATGGCTGCTGTCAGTGAGGACTACAAGGAACTCGAAGGCTCCTATGGTGACGACATGCTCGTGCTGGTCGTGGCGGCGGGCTTCCTGGAACGGCTGCTTTCAAAGCCCGAGATCGAGCGCTTCCTCACGGGCCGCTATCCGGAATTCGTGGAGACGTTCCGCGGGATTGTGCAGGCCGCATCACTCGATCAGACGGCAGCAGCGGCCTAGGTATGAACAAGGCATTCCGCCGGCCAGCGCTGCATCGCGCTCCGCAAAAGCTCGTCTGCGTCACGGATAGCACCGGGCGATAGCACGGGCGCCACTCTCCGCAGGACAGCACAACGGGGAGCGGTCTCGCGTTTGTGTCTAACTAACATGGTGGTCGGCCTCTGTTCGTCCGGCCGACCTGGCCCGGTTGGGGCGCCTCGCAGAGGCGGCGGGCGAGCGCGAACGATGGGTACGCTTACCCGTCGTTCGCGCCGAGGGGAGGGGCCAGTCTGTGGGGGTCGCTGTCTAGGGCAGGATAGGCCTAGCGGCGGCGGGTCTTTACGCGAGCGTGCCTGTGGCCAATTTCAATGTCCGTGTCCCCGATCCGATGGCGGTGCGCTTCGACGCCTGGGCGGCCGGCCAGGGCGGCCGCTCGCCGGCCCTACGCCACCTGATCGACACCGCCTCGGCTAGCGACCCACCGGTCGACCCTCCCGCCGCGCGGCTCGGCCTGCGCCCACTCAAGCTGAGCATCCGGCTGACGCCGGAAGACGGCCTCGGCTTGGACCGCGAAGCCCAGGCCATGGGTCTGACCCGCAGCGCCTGGGCGGCGGCGCTGGTGCGCCACCGGCTCACCGGCCGACCGACCTTCCGCCGGTCCGACGAGCTGGCCTTGATCGCCATCCAGGCCGACGTCCGCCGCATCGGCGTCAACGTCAATCAGATTGCGCGCGCGCTGAACACGGCGGTGCTGGAGGGCCGCGTGCTGGACCTGGAGCTGGCCTATCTCGACGACGTGCGTACAGAGCTACGCGTACACCTGTCCACACTGCGCCAGGCCTTCGCCGGCAATGCCGCCTACTGGGGTGATGCCCCATGAGCGACTTCCAGATCGTCAACGGGTTCGAAGACGTGTGGCGGCCGCCGGTCCGGCCGCGGCGCACAACGCCTGTGGCCCTGCTCGGCGGGCCCAGCGCCGGCCACGCCGCCCGGGCAAAGCTGGCACGCCTCGCCGCCCGGGCGCCGGAGGTCATGGTCAAGGTGACGGGGCGCACACGCGATCCGGCCCACCTGAAGGCCCATCTCGACTACATCAGCCGCAACGGCCAACTAGAGTTGGAAACCCCTGACGGCGCGGTCCTCACCGGCCGCGCTGAGGTGGAGGACCTAGCCGCCGACTGGAGCGCCGAGCAACTCGCCGACCGGCGAACACGGACGGGCGCGCCCTTCAGCCATAACCTGGTGCTGTCGATGCCGGCCGGGACGGACCCGGTGCGCCTGCACGACGCCGCCCGCGCTTTCGCCACAGAGTTGTTCGAGGGCCGCCATGACTATGTCTTCACCCTGCATACCGACACGCCGCGGCCACACGTACACTTGTCCATCTGTACACGCGCAGACACCGGCGAGCGCCTGAACCCGCGCAAGGCCGACCTGGAACTTTGGCGTCAGACCTTCGCCCAGGCCCTGCGCGACCGCGGCATTGCCGCGGAGGCGACGCCGCGCCGGGCCAGGGGCGTGACCCGCAAGCCCGAGCGGCAGGCTCTACGCCAGATCCGTGAGCGCCATGAGACGCGGGGAGGGGACATCGGCCGCGTGCGCCGCGCCGCCTACCAGGACGCAGCCAAGGCGGCGTTCGGCGGTGCGCCGGCGCTGACGCCCTGGGAACAGCGCATGGCCGAGCGCCATGCCCAGGTGCGCGCCCTCTACCTGGCCCAGGCGCAGGTGTTGGCCCGATCAGCCGACCGGGAAGACCGGGCGCTCGCGGCCAAGGTCGTGGCTTTCGTCGGCGCCATGCCCCAGCCCGACAGTCAGCGCCTGGCCCTGGCCCGCGAGCTGCGGGCGGCGGCGCGGCCTATCAGTCGGGATTCAGGGCCAGAGCGGCGGCGCTGACGATCGGATTACCGCTCGCCGAACGGGTGCTTGCCGTATTTGCGCATCAGGTCGTCGAACGCCTCGCCCATTAAGGCCTGCAGGGTGACGTCCTTCTCCAGCGCCAAAAGGTGCAGCGCCCGGCTCATCTCCGCGCTGAAGTGTCCGCTGACCAGCTTCTTGCCGGACCGGGCGCCGCGTTTGGGGGCGTCGGTGTCCTCGGCCGCCGTCTCGGCCGATGGTCGCTGGGCCGCCTGGCTGCTCTTGATCGCCGCGAACCGGCTCATCCGGCCGAGCGGGCCGGTATACGGGTGGACAGGTGCAGCTGTGTACGCGTCCACGCCCACAGGGCGGCGATCTCGCTGGCGGCCTTGCTGTCGGCGGCAAGCTCGGGGGCGCTGCGTCCCGACGCGGTCGCGTGGTGGAAGGCGGCGCGCTCCGACAGCACTACGGGCGCGATGGGCAGCTGGAACGTGCTTGAGATCACCTCGGCCGCGTCGCGGTAGACGAGGGGCGCGTGGGGCGGCCCGGCGTTGAATACGACGAAGGCCGGCTTGCCGCTGGACCGGACCAGCTCGCCGGTCGCCTCGATGGCGGCCAGGTCGAAGGCGCGCGGGCGGCAGGGGATCAGGATCAAGTCCGCCAACTTAGCCGCCTGGCGGGCCATCGCGTCGGCATGAGGCGGGGTGTCGATCAGCACCACCTCGGCGCCCAGGTCGCGGGACCTATCCAGCTTGCCCGCCAGCAGAGAGGGCGCCCCGCAGTCCACCACCTCGGGATCGCCGCCGCCCCGCCATTGGCTCCACCGGCTGGCCGTGGCCTGGGGGTCGGTGTCCAGCAGCAGGGCTACGTGATCGGCTGCGGCGGCGGTCGCGAGGTGTATGGCCAGAGTCGTCTTTCCGGCTCCGCCCTTTTGGCTGATGACGGCGATGGTGTGCATGTGGACCTCCGCACCCGTCCACGCGTGTACACAAGACCTTCAGGGGCTCGGGCGGGACGGCGCTATCGTTGCGCCCGGCCGATCGGCGGATCGATGGGTAGATTGCCCAGCATATCCGTGGCCCAATTTTGACAAAGCTGGCCTTGGGAGGGTCCGCTCCCAGGCGATATGAGTGGCCAAATATCGAACCGGCCAGCCGATCCGAAGAGATGGTTGAATTATGGCTATAAAGTCCATTGCTCTGAGCGAGGATGATTTTCGATTGTCACGCCCCCAACCACCGTCACGTGTCTAGAGCTATGCTGCTGTCTCCTTGGAAGCGGCCTGTACTCCAGCGGGCGCTGCATCGGGTTTCGCTGAGAAAACAACCACGAATGCCGATTGGTGATCGTTGCCTGTCGCCTCGAACGGCTTTGCACTCCGGGTGTAGGTGACGCCTTTTTGGGTTTGGCTGCTGACGTTCTTATCCGTCTTGAAGATCACCGGGCGTTGCATTTCGTCCAACCACTCCCGCGTGACCGTCCACCGCCGTAGCTTCTCAAGGTCAGGCGCCGGAATACGTCCAGCATTGTCCTCGACCCACTGGGCAACCTCCCAGGCCAGGTCGTCGCGCAAGCAAAAGGCACGTTGATCGGACTTGCTGCCGAACGACCAGGCAGACCGGGTTTCGCGAGCGAAATCCTTCACCACCTCGAATTTCTGCGCTCCGCCAGTCTTGGCCAGGACACGCACGCCGATGTATTCTGGCATGGTAGGCGGCACCGGCACACCCACACGGCCCACGTCGCGGACTAGAAGGTGCTGTAGCTCTGCATGATAGAGGTCGCGAAGCCGTGCGACCCAACGGTAGCGTCCACGGAAGGCCGTGTCGGTCTCCATGGTCCGAAGCGTACAGGCCACCGGCCATTTCGGATTCCAGCGAATGGCATAGGGCTTGTTGTTCAGCATCAATAGGTTGGTCGTGGGTCCCGTAGTGTCCATGAGCGGCTCAAGGTCGCCCCCGACCATAGTCACCGCGACAAGAGGATTCTCCTTGGCGCGCTCAGGAATGAGATCACAGGCGGGCGTTACCACGGCGAAGACTTTTGGAAATTTCGAGCGGGCTTTCTTGACTAGGTGGCTAGTGCCGAAAGCCTCATTGTAGCTGGCCACGTCGATGAAGATGTCGCCTGCCCAGGCACGGGGCTTGAAGTTTCCTTCGGCGATCGGCACGTGGGAGGTCGTCACCGAGCTGTAAATGTCGGTGATGGTAGCCGTTGGCGAAACGCGGCCTGGCATGGCTTTGCTGAGCTTCAGGTCGTGCAAATGCTTCATGGCGCCCTTGTCGTAGAGTTTTTGCTCCACAAGGTCGGTCAGTCGGCCACCGAAAAGACTGGCGACATATTGCGAGAGGGGAGTTTTCTCGTCGGTCAGGCGGTATTCCTGCATGTAGGAATAGTCGGTGAGTTCGAGCTCTCGTAGCGAGCTCATCATTCCGCCGGCCACATCGTTGACCGCATCTCTCCAGGCCTTGAGGTATTTCCACAAGGCATCCGCCTGGGCGCGATGTTGGGCGAGGCCGGCAATGACGTGTTGGGTGCGGGCGGGATTTGTCTGCGCGAACGCCTTCGGCAGAAACGCCATTTTGCTCGCCAACATGTTGGCTCCGCGTCGAAACTCGGGGAGGTCCGACGACTGAGCGAGGGACGAGATCAGCATTATCAGAGGTATCTTGGTGTCGCCTTTGGCGTCGGCGAGCTCGACAACCTTCTCGAGGAAATCGATGGATCGCTGACGGCCAACCTTCTTGGCCGTCGCCTTGACAGCAGTGCCGGGTAGCGCAGGCACTTCGTCGCTCAGGTAGAAATCCAAAAAGATTAGGTCGTAATCGACGACGTCCTTTGGCTCGGTGCCGCTGTCCAGTTCGACCACCTTCACGCCCGTCGTTGCTTTTAGAATCGCAACCAGCTTGCGCAGGGGATTTAGCTTGTCGTGCTTGTCGACACCCAAGACAAGAAACAACGGGCGAAGCAGGTTGTGAATAGCGCCACCGCGCTCTGCGTCCAGGTAGAGCTCCCAGAGCGGTGCTAGGATCGCCGGATCGTCAAGGTGAAGGACCATCTGCCCAAGCGCCTGTCCGCCGGCGGCTTCGAGCGTAGCAATCTCCGGCGCGCCAGGAGTGTCTTCCACCAATTCTCGGAGAAGCGTTGCGGTCTGGGTCCGAGCGTCATTGGTGATGCTCGTGAAGTCCACGGGGTCATAGGCGTCATCGACGATGGCGATTCGCTTGATCTTCGAGGTTTTGAAGGCTTCTTTCAGCTCGGCAGAGTACGGCATGTTAGCTGCTCGTCTCCAGAATGAACGTGTTGTAGCGGTCCGGGTGGATGGTGAACGCCCGTGCTACGTCCAGCCGCCATCCGTGATAACCGGCCAACTCGCGGGAAATGTAGAGTCCCAGTCCGTGGCCTTCGCCGGCCGGCTTTCGCGTCACGAAGGGCTGGAAGATTTCGCTGGCAAGCTCCGGGTCGATGCCGGGTCCATTGTCGGTGATGCTGATAAAGCCGTCCTTAGGATCAATCTCAATAACAATCTCGGGTCGGAAATCGTCCTGTAGGTCAGCTTGGCGTTTCAGCCAATAGAAGGAGTTGGCGAGGAGATTCTCAATGATCTGGATGAGCATCCCGCGGACTGCAGTCACCCGCCATCCGCTACCAGTCAGGAAGCTGCCGCTGACGGATACTTTGTGGCGCGCGATTTGCCCGGCGCGACCTTCGACGATCTGCCGGACAAGTTCGAATACGTCAAACACCTCCTTCCGCTGCCGCCGCGCGGCGCTCAGCGGATCGAGGTTTTCGACCCTTTTCGATAGCGTCACGAGTTGGTCACTCAGCACCGAAATTGCCGAAGACGTGGATCGTTGAAGCGATGAACGGTCGATTTCGTCCAAGGTCGACAGAGTAGCCGACGTAGTCCGGGCGAGTTCATGCATGATCAGTTCGACCATCAGGCCGATGCCGGCCAAATGGACGAGCTGCGCGCGGTCGTTAGCGACCTCTTCTGTCAGTTGACGAGCTTCCTGCAGATAAGCGGTCAACTCCTTCAGTAGATCGAGGGCGGACTTGACCAAGTGGCGATCCTGATCTGGAAGCGCGCGTTCGATCATCCGAAGCCGCGTCCGGACATCCGCCTCGGTGGCCTCGATTTTCTCTTCGATGTTGTCGAGCGTCGTGCGTTCTTGGATCCGTGCCGCTTTGTCCTCGCGGTCGGTCCACGCCTTGAATTCCGTCAACACTAGATGCTGCAGCAGCTTCACCAGCGCGCGCTTCTCCGCAGTCTCAGTGAGGCCTTCACGATTGGTTTGGTCGGTCAAACCTTGGTTGCGCCAGGAAATTCGCACGCGCCCGACGACCTGTTGACGGTTGAGTTTAAAGCCCTTTGCTGCGAAGGCGCGTTTATCGAGTTCTAGCCAGTCGTCGTTGGCGCCGCCGTAGGGATTCACGCGGTAACCGTCCCGAAACAACATCAATCCGCCCGACCACCTCGACACCTCCTTGGTGATCTCGGCGCGTGTGCCGATCTCGTCGACTTTGTGCAATAGCCTGCGGTTGAACCACCACATCTCCATGTCGAAGGCGCCGACCGAATTCAGGATGCCTGGGGCCGTGACGCCGACGACGGACATGAGGTCGGTCACGTTGAGCCGGAATGACCGTTGCTTATCCCGCACGACGTACTCGGCCGACCCTCGCAGCTCTGGCCGGCCCTCTACGATGCGGTACTTGGCCTCTAAGGTCCCATGCGCCAAGCCAAGAATTCGCCGATCAATTTCTTGGAGAATTACCCGCTGTCCGCCGAAATAAAGCCGGATGATATTGTTGGCGGTGCTGGGTTCGAACGGATCGACGAGCTTGGCAAATTCCTCTTGAGCGATGGTCTCCAGCTTCAGCTTCGTCCAATCGGTCCGCAGCCCGCGAATGGTAACCGTGGTGCCGGAACTGTCCGCGTCGTCCTTGATTGGACCCTCAAGCGCCGAAACCGGCACCTCCTCAAGATATTGATCTGACTCGTGGCTGAAGCGGCCCCAATCAACGTTCAGAAGATTCATCCGCAGCTCGCCGGCGCGGGACGTTTCCACCTCAAGCAGGTCACCCAGACGCATGGTCGAAAGGCGACCCACCCCCTTTTCGCCGAGCGGTGCGCGGTCTTCTGGGCCCAAGCTTTCACGCTCGACTCTGCGTGAGCGGGTGCCGATGGTTAGGTAAACCTTGTCGAGATCATCCAAGGTCATACCGTGCCCGGTGTCCTTGACCTTGATCCAGTTGCTGTCGCAGTACCAATCACGGGCCTCCTGCAACAACCCGTGGTCCGGCGCGTCTTGCAGGCGCTTGAAGAGCTCCTGGGTCAGGACTGGATCAATGGCAATTAAGCGCGGTTGGCGGAATGCGTACTCAGCGCGCCCGATCACCTGATCGCGCTCGATGGGCCCGTCACTCAGGATGCCGAATAGGTCCTCGAACTGCGAAGCCAGGACCGGTGCGCGAACTTCAATCCGAACGGTTTTCGATCCCGCATCTATAGCGTTCTTGATCAACTCATAGAGCGCGATCCCGTCTGAGCTGATTAGCTCGGCACCAAGTTCCAAAATTGTGCGTGCCAATATGCGGAACGCCATTTGACATCCATCCTCGCCCAGGGACCTGAGGGTGCCCCGCTACATCTTAATGATGAATACGCCGGATGCGTCCGCCGATGTCATAGGCCCTGCCCAAAGTCGAGATTGGTCAACGACGAACCTGGCAGTCAACCCCCGCCTGTCTGCTGCAGAAGCTGCCCCGCTGGGAATTATCGGCGCGGAGGGGTTCTCGATCTCGCCATAAGCTCCTAGCGCCTAGCCGCTACGAAGGTCACGAACGCATCAGATTGAGCAGACCAGACAGCCGTCACGTAGATGTGGGTCATCTTCCGGGGCGAGCCCGCCCAGGGTTTCGGCTAGCGAAATGTTGCGGCGGTTGGCCTTGCGTTTGGCTTCTGCCTTTTCCCAGTTGTCCTTGATCGCCTGAACCCGCTCAGGACGCATGAGCTCACGCAGCGGCTCGTTTTTGCACCAGTAGAATTGCTCTCCGACCTGGACCGCTTTTTCTTCGTAACCCATGGCGAGATCGTAGTATTTTGGATGGGTCTCCAGCAGGCGCACCCACTCGATCTTCTGCTGGTAGAAGCAGAAGAAGCAGCCCGACCGCGACCGCCCCCACTCCATATAGGGGGGCAAGCCAAGACCTGAGGTTTCCAGGATGCGGATGATGTCGGCGCGAACCAGGCCGTCGTCCTGAAAAGGGTAGACGGCCAGGATGTTGGGCTTGGTGCTGATGTAGCCGGTGCGGTTCTCGTCGGCGCGCAAGCCGACGTAATTGATCACGGGCCCGTCCCCGACATAGGCCTCGAACGGCTTAAGCTTGAGCATCTTGGTGCACCAGCGCCGATGGTTCGAGGGCAGCATGCCCTTATAGACCGCTAGCCAGTGGTCGAAGGAGTCCTCCGGCGTCGTTCGCACGATCGGCTTGCCGAGGATCGCCTCCAGCCGATGGATGTAGTCATAGGTCTCGGGCAGTTCCTTGTCGGTGTCGTGAAATATGTATTCGATCTGCGGCACGCGATCGCGCAGGTAGATGGCCAGCGCCGCGCTGTCCTTTCCGCCGGACAGGCTGAGGATGTGGCGCGGCTCCTCGCCGGCGTCCGAGCTGAAGTGGCGATACTCGGTCGGGATTTGGCTCACGCGGTTTCCGCCTGTGACACCATCTCCGCTTCAGCCTCAGGTTCGGCCTGTTGGGCGAGTTCTTGCCAGATCAGGTTGCTGAGGATCTGCAGGCGTTCCGTGCTATTGTCTCCTAGCTGGGCGCGGACCTGCTCGAGCCGTTTGGCGCTCTTGGCGGTCAGGGCTGTGTTCTGGACCACCAGGCCACGGTCGGCGCCGCTGGCCTGAGTGAGCTTGATTAGCATGGCGGCCTTGGCCGTCGGGGCCTGTTCGCCGTTCGCAAAAGCGGCCGCCTCCACCCGATGGAACAGCTGGCTTAGGCCGGTGACCTCTTCGAGGCACCGCTGCTCGTCGGCGGCGTTCCAACGCGCAGGCGGCTTGGCAATCACGAAACTTGCCACGGCTGCCGACCACAGTTCGTCGGACGGCTGCGGGTCGCGCAGGCGGCCGGCGAAGGCCTTCAGGCGAATATGGGTGGCGGCCGACTGCACGCGGGCGGCCCGTTGCGCCAGGCCGCCGCGGTCCAGCCCGTCGTCGCATTGACCGATCGATGCGGCCACCGTCTCCTGTATCCGATGCAGGAGGCGGGGGTAGTCGCTGCGCAGGTCGTTGAGCGCGCCCTGCAGGGTTTCGACAAAGGCGGCTGCCCTCGCATCGTCAGCGTCCTCGAAGGTGCTGAACGGCGCCAGGCCGCAGGCCGCAGGCAGTTCGGAGAACAGCATAGTCGATGGCTCGGTGGCCGACAGCAGGACATCGCGCACCTGCTCGGTCACCGGACGCAAAGCGCCGGCCTTGCGGGTATATTCGGGTAGCTGGGCCGCAAAGACGCAGAGCGCCTGCACGACGTCGAGCATCTGCGGGTCGCGCCGTTCGACCGGGGCGGCGAATGCCGCCGCCAGCCGGGCCAAGACATCCGCGCGCACCCCTTCAAGCCGGCAAAGCTGAACTTCGAAGGTGTTGGAGCCCTTAATCAACCGGGTGAAGTCGGGGCCGCTGAAGGTCGAGCGGAAGGTGCCGTTCTCGTAGACCGCCAGCTCATGACTGCGCAGTTTCAGGATGATTGCCAGCAGCAGCGGGGCGACGCCGGCCCGCACGCCGTAAGGTGGAGCGGCCAAACGGTCTAGGATGGCGCGCACCTGGACCTTGGCGCCGAGCGCCGCGTCGAGCATGCCGTCGATCTCAACCAGGGCTGGGCGAAGCAGCAAGGGATCATTGTCCGAGCCGGGCTCCGGCAAGGCCAAGGTCAGGATGCCGTCCCGGTCCTGCTGGACGCCGCCTCGTTCTATGACCGACAAGAACATCGATTTTTCGGGCGGCGCCTTCTTCGGATCGATGCCGAAGAAAGGGCGGTCCGAAGCCGAGAACAACCCCTCAATCAGTCGCATACGGGCCGCCGCGGCCGGGCTGCTGAGCATCTTGCGATTCAGCAGCTCATTGGAGATGCGCGGCGCATGCTTGAAGCGCGTGTCGCAGATGTCCGAGAGCAAGCTGGAGAGGCCGGCGGTGGTGTCGACGACCTCGCCCTGGTGGCGCCAGGTGACCGCGGTGGCCTCGCGCTGGCGCAAAGCCGCGGTTAGGCCCAGCGCCCTGTCTAGCGATCGCCGGGCGCCGGCGATCTGCCGAGACACCTCGGCAGCGGCGTAGGGGTCGTGCGCTAGTTCCGGTGTGTGGTCGCGCACCCAGCGCCAGCGCCGCAGGTCGTGGACCTCTGCCGCGAGGGGCGCGAGCGGAGCCATCACCCCGATGACAAGGTCCTCCCGGTCGGTAAAGTCGGCGGCGATGGCTGCGGCCACAGTGCACTGCGCGTCGCTGTCTGCCAGGACGACGAGGGCCACGCCGTCCGCCTGGGTCTCCTTGGCAGCGACCTCAGCGATGCGCTCGGGCAAGGCGTAGCGCACCTCGAAATAGCGCATGGTCCCGCGGTCGATGTAGTGGCGGCGGGCCAAAACGGGGTCATGGTCGAGGAAGCCGTCCAGATGCGCGGCGACACCGTCGACTGGGCCCAGAGCGCGATCCGCGTCGTCCAGCGCTGCGGTCAGGTTGACGCTGGTGTTCGGCCATAGCCGATACCCCGCGGTGCGGCCGCGGCGAAACAGCAGCCCGAGATCGAGCAAAGTGCGCAGCGCGCTGTCGACGTCGCGCTCCGGGGTTGGCGACAGGCAGGCCTTTAGGGCCGTGTCCGTCGCCAGGAGTTCCGGATAGTCGATCAAGCTGAGCAAAGCGGCCGTCTTCAAACATCGCAGCTCGACGTCATTGAGGTCGTGGGCGGTGTCGACCGTGCCCGCGATGCGCAGCCAGTGCGACTGGTAGCTATTGCCGCTCAGGCGGTGGCCGAACACCGCCCGCACGTAGTCGTAGAACTCCGCCAAGCCGTACCAGACGTCTGGGCCTTCCTCGCGCTCGGCGAAAGCCTGCAGCCCGAACGGCTCGTTCGAGAGCAGGAAGCCAAACAGCGACCGCTCGTTCTGCCCAAAGCGCGAGAAGAATCGGACCAGCACGGGCAGCAAAGTGGGGTGTATCGGATAGAGGTTGGCGGTCTGCAGAGTCAGGGCGGCGCTGGTGCCGCCCCGCAGCCAACCCATGGACGCCGTCGCCTTGGCGGTCGCTTCAGCTGCGTTTCGCACCGCGGGCGTCAGGGTGTTGGTCCGGACACCTAGGGCGCCGGCCACTAAGGCGGCGGTATGAGCCATCGGCTGGTCGAAGACGATTTCTTCGAGACGCTCAGCGACCTTGGCCCATTCATTGCGTGTCACGGACGGCAGGCGCTCGGCGTAGGCTTGGAAGCCCTGGTGCAGCAGGGTGATGAAGTAGAACGGCGTCTCGCCGCTACGCTGCGCGCGCTCGGCAAGCTTCTGCAGCAGAAAAACATCTTCGCGGCCCGGCGCGCTGGCGGCATATTCGAGCAGCTTGCCCATCTCATCGACGACGAGCAGGACGCCAGTTCCGGCGGCCTGGGCCAGCGCGATGACTCCTTTTAGGACGATCTCGAATACCGTTGGATCGTTCGATCGCTCGACTTCGGCGGCTTGCGCAATCAACGTGTCGAACGGGCGAGCCGCCTTACCCTTCGGCTTCCGATTCTCAAGGCCTTCACGCAGGCCGCGCGCCAAGGCGCCAGCCAAGCCTTCGCGCGAACCGGTGACGAGAAAAGGCCAGGTCTCGGTTTGGGTCTGCGGCCAGCCGATGGTCTCGGCGATGCGGGCCACGTCAGGGCTTTCCGGATCTGACAACAGATGAGCGCAGACCAAGGCAAAGGCTGACTTGCCGACCCCATAGTCGCCGGTGATCCGCCACGCGCGGGCGCTGGAGCGGTTCGCCATGCCGCGGGCGATGCGCTGGAAGTAGACCGCCATGTCGGGCGTGACAACGTAGGTTCGCAGGGCGGCCGGATCGACGAAGTCACGCTCCAGCTGAACGGAGCGCATGAAACGGTCGGCGATGACGAAGTGGTCGGCGATCAAGGCGGTGGCTTTGGCGGACTTCGTCATGAGCTCGGGTTCCGGCCATAGACGGTCTGCAGAAGAATCTCCGCGGCATCGGCCTGGCGGATCAAAAGCCCTTGAACCGCGGACGGCTTGTAGCTGTAGGGCAGGGGATACTCGCGTTTACCAGTCTCTTCGAGACGCGCGCGCACATCGTCCTCCGTCAGCTTGAACACTTGGCCAGGTGAGCAGGGCGCCAGGGTTGCTGCGCGCAGGCTAAGCGTTTGCTCACCGGGGCTGAACCTCGACCAGAAATCCATCAAGCAATAGTCGAAGAGGGCCGGCGTTATTTCCGGTTTCGGCTCGCGCCGAAATGCATAAACGGTTTCGATCCGGCCGGCCTCATTGCGCCGCTCACCCGAGGGCAGCAGAAGTGCCAAATCGACCAGCGGTCCGTCCAAGCTGTCTTCGACCCCAACCGCGCTATTGCGGCCTGGCAGATAGGTGTGGAGAAAGACGTCAAGGTGTTGCGCCAGCGTGACGTCCGAATGGCCGCCCTCCTGACGGCGGGATTCCACGTGAAAGGCCGCGAGAGCCTCGGAACGGCTGAACTCCGGCAGGGGCCAATGGTTGACCAGGAAGTTCCAGGCAAACACCGGGGCGCTATGGCGCGCGGTCAGGGTCCAGTGAATCAACCACAGCGTGCGAACGTCTTCCAGATAAGGGTCGTGGCCGCCGGGACCGAAAATCTGGTGGGCGAAGTCCGTCAGAACAAGATTGCGCCCGGTCGACGGGCCGACCAGTCCCATCACCTCGATCCAGAAACGCAGCGACTTGACCATGTTCTTGCCAAGCCCGAGTTCGAGCATCGCATCTTCTTCACGGCTGAACAGGTCAGGTTCTCTTTTGAGCGCGCGATAGGCTTTGGGTAGCCAAGCGTAGCGGCAGGCGAAGCTCTCGTGGCCGGAAAAGCGGGCCGGTTTGACGCCAGCGGACTTGGGCAGGACATCGAGCATTAGGAAGCTTTGCTATAAGCGCGCACATCGCGAATGGCCTCGACGATTGCCGCTGTGGCTCGGTCGATCTGTGTCTCTGTCGTAAAGCGGCCCAGGCTGATGCGCAGGGCGCCCTCCTGTCGCCATGTCGGCACGCCCATGGCGCGCAACACGTGCGAGGGCGCCTCGGCACCGGAGGCGCAGGCCGCGCCGGTCGATAGGGCGACGTGCGGCGACAGCCGGGCGACCACGGCGCCATTGTCCACCCCGGTGATTGACAGGTGCAGGTTAGCGGCCAGGCGCAGGTTGGCCGGGCCGTTGACCACGGCGCCCGGCAGGTTGGCGAGCAGCCGCCCCTGAAGCCGGTCGCGCAAGGCGGCGATGCGCGGCTCATCGGCAGTCATCTCCTCGCCGCACAATCGACAGGCTTCGCCGAGCCCGGCGATACCCGGCACATTGGGTGTGGCGTCGTGGAAGGCGTAGCGCTCCGGCGGTGGGGCGTGCCCGAGCTCGGGGCCGATCAGCGCGCCGACGCCCTTCGGCCCATAGAGCTTGTGGCCGCTGACCACGAGGTAGTCGACGCCCCATTCGCGTGTGGCAAAAGGGATACGGCCGGCCGCCTGGGTGGCGTCGATTAGGATCGCCGCACCAGCCGCGTTCGTGCGATGCGCTGCCGCTTCGATGGGCTGGATCGCTCCGACTTCGTTGTTGGCGGCCATCAGGCAAAGCAGCTCAGCGCCGTCGTCCAAGGCCGTCTGCACAGTGTCGATCAAAACCAAACCGTCGCCATTGACGGGCATCCAGCGCAGCTCAAACCACCCCAGGCCCTGTCCGCGCTCAAGCTCCGCGATCAGGGCCGGGTGTTCGATCGCCGAAGCGGCGACCTTAAGAGGGCGTTCGCCGCAGGCCTGAGAGGCATAGGCTAGCGCCAGCCGCAAGGCTTCGGAGGCTCCGGAGGTGAAGCGGACGTCTTCGGGCTGGGCCCCGACTAAGGCGGCGACCTGGCCGGCCGCAGCGTCGACCAAGCTGGCGGCTTCGCGGCCAAAAGCGTGTTCGGAGCTATTGGCGTTGCCGTAGCACTCAGTCATGACGCGCACGACGACCTCCGCCACCCGCGGATCAACGGGGGTCGTGGCATGATGATCGAGGTAGATGCGCTCGTCGGTCATAGTGGGGCCAACTCTAGAGTGACTCGCCATAATCGGTGCAGTCTACTGGCCCCTCGGTCAAGACAGCCGTTCCCCCAGGAAGAGCGGATTGACGCTATGGCGGCGTCCCGAGCTACACCGTGAGGCCCATAGCCTATGTTCAGCCAGCCGCATAATGACCCGCGATGTCGGGTTTCTAAAGGGAATCCAATGTCTGAAAGTGGCGCGAAACCGTCGGGACAGCCGAACTCGTCGATAGCCGGGCAGGGTGGCTACCGGACTTTGCCTCGATCGCGCATTCTGGAATTCCTCAATTGAAGGGCATCGGGTGGATGAATCCCCTACCTACCGCGCTTCACTGAACGCGCATTCGATCTTCCGCAATCGGCCGACTTGGGGGTATATCCCACGGCCTCGCGAGACTCGAACTTCGGAAAAAATTTTCCGTGGGGGTAGTTTTGGGGGTGTTGGTGTTCAGTCGATATCGAAAATACGAGCGTTATCAGGTTGATATGCTCTGACCTTCGAGTCTTCTCGACGCACCAGTGAGCTGAGCCGTCCGTCTGCGGAGCGATCCGCAGGCGCGGCCTATCCCTTTTCATCGAGCGTGCGGGCCCGACGGCCTGCGCCGGGAGCGACCACAGCAGCGCCAAGGCGACATCCGACGGGGGAGGGACGGCATGGCTCGATCGATGGATGATTCGACGGCCGTGGCGCCTGCGCCCGACGAGGATCTCGAAGACCTGGCCCTGAGCGACGACTACGCGCTCAATCCCGCCTTCGTGGACATGGTGATCGACGCCGCCGACCGGAACGACCGGGCGCGGCTGCGCGAGCTGATGGACGCGCTGCACTGCGCCGACATCGCCGATCTGCTGGGCCTGATCTCCAGCGACTATCGCGAGGCGGTGGTCGAACTCCTGACCCCGGACGAGCTGTCGGAAGTGCTGTCCGAGCTGGACGGCCCCCTGCGCGAGCAGGTCATGGCCCTGGTCGCGCCCGCCGCCCTGGCCCGGGCCATCGGCGAGATGGAGTCCGACGACGCCGCCGACGTGGTCGACGACCTGGACCTGGGCCGGCGCGGCGAGGTGCTGGCCGCCCTGTCCGAGGCCGACCGCGCCTCGATCGAAAGCTCGCTGTCCTATGCCGACGAGACCGCCGGACGCCTGATGCAGCGCGAGGTGCTGGCCGCGCCCCAGTTCTGGACCGTGGGCCAGGCGCTGGAGCACGTGCGCCACAGCGCCAGCGACCTGCCGGACCTGTTCTTCGACCTCTATGTGGTCGACCCGATGAACAAGCCGGTGGGCGGCGCGCCGGTCAGCCGGCTGATGAAGAGCCGGCTGGATGCGGCCCTGTCGGAGATCATGGAGCCGGTCACCGAGATCCCAGTCGACATGGACCAGGAGGAGGTGGCCTACATCTTCGACAAATACCACCTGATCTCGGCCCCGGTGGTCGAGGCGGGCGGCCGGCTGGTGGGCCAGATCACCGTCGACGACATCGTCGGCGTCATCCAGGAAGAGAGCCAGGAGGACATGCTGGCCCTGGCCGGGGTGCACAACCTGGAGCACGCCGACACCGTCTGGGGCATCACCCGCTCGCGCTTCTGGTGGCTGCTGGTCAATCTGGGCACGGCGATCCTGGCCTCCAGCGTCATCGGCCTGTTCCAGGGCTCGATCGCCAAGCTGGCGGCCCTGGCGGTGCTCAACCCCATCGCCGCCTCCATGGGCGGCAACGCCGGCACTCAGACCCTGACCGTGGCCGTGCGCGCCCTGGCCACCAAGGAGCTGAACGCCGCCAACCTGCTGATCACCATCTGGCGCGAGATCGCCGCCGGCATCCTCGGCGGCCTGGCCTTCGCCCTGATCATGGCTCTGGTGACCTTGCTGTGGTTCCATGATCCGGGCATGGCCCTGGTCGCGGGCCTGGCCATGGTCATCAACCTGTTCGCCGCCTCCGTGGCCGGGATATTGCTGCCCCTGGCCATGGAGAAGATGGGTTTCGATCCTGCCCATTCGACGGTTGTGTTCCTGACCACCGTCACCGACTGCGTCGGCTATTTCAGCTTCCTCAGCCTGGCGACCTGGCTGATCCTGAGATAGGCGCCGACTGGATTCCCGCCTTCGCGGGAATGAGCGCCATAGGCGCGCCAGGCGAAAGCATGGGCGGTTTCGCCGTCCTGAGGCGCCTTAAGCGTTTGAAGATAGAGCCCGTCACGGACGGCCCCTATCTTGCCCGACCGGGGTTGGACGCGCGAGCGTCTGTCTCAGATTGGGTCAATCGCCGTGATCAAGCCGCGCTTCCAAGTCTCCCAAGCTGGCCTCGACCTCATCATGGGGTTCGAGGGCTTCCGCGCGACGGCGGCCGAGCTGGCGGACGGGCGCTGGACCATCGGCTACGGCCACACCAAGACCGCCCGCCCCGGGGTGACCATCACCGAGGCCGACGGCAAGATCCTGCTGCTCTACGACCTGTCCGAAATCAACCTCGCCCTGCACGACCTGGTGTTCACGCCGCTGAACCAGAACCAGATCGACGCCGTGGCCAGCTTCGCCTTCAATATCGGCCTGCCGGCCTTCGAGGCCTCGACCGTGCGCCTGCGGATCAACGAGGGCGCCCTGCTGCAGGCGGCCTGCGAATTCGATCTGTGGCGCCGGGCCGAACTTCAGGGCGAGGGGATCGTGGTCGACGCCCTGGTCCGGCGTCGCGCCGCGGAGAAGGCCCTGTTCCTGACCCCGCTCGCCGGCTGGGCGCCGATCCCGACCCCGGTGGTGCGCCCCGAGCGTGACGCCGACCGGATCGGCCAGGTGCCGGCCAGCGAGCCGGTGGAGGTGCGCGCGCCGCTGCATGGCGACCAGGCCGTGGCCGAGATCGTTCGCCCCGCGCCGGCGGTTGAGCCTGAGGCCGCCCAGCCTGTCCCTCCTGAGCCCGCGCCTCCGGAGCCTGCGCCCATCGTCGAGCCGCAGACCGCTGAGACGGTCATCGATCGCCTGCACGCCATCCTGTCCGGCGCCGAGCCCGTCGGCGTCGCTCTGGCCGCGGATGCGGCCCTGCATCACGCCGATCCTGCCGATGTGGGGCATGAGGAGGCGCTGGAGCCGTTCCCCCTCGCCGATGCGGCCCCGCACGAGCGCCTGATCGCCGAAGAGCCGGCCGAGCCTCCCGTCGAGCCGCTCGTCCATGAACCTGCCGGCGCCGAAGCTGCGATCGCCGAGCCTGTGGCCGCCGAGGCCGCCGCCATCGAACACGCCGCCGTCGAAACCGCGCCGGTCGAGGCTGTGCCGGCCGCCGAGGCGCTGGACGCTGAAGCCGATGAGCACGGCGAGGCCTTCCCCGGTTTCCGCCCGGTGCCCGTGGCGCCCGAATTCGTCGCCGGCGTCGCCGCTGCGGGCCTGGCCGCCGCGCCGTTCCTGGCGCACGAGGCCGCGCCTGAGCCGGCGGCCGCGGAAACGGTCGCGCCCGTCGCCGCCGAGCCCGTCGCGCCTGAGCCTGTCGTCGCTGCGCCGGCGCCGGAGCCCGA
>OUWB010004606.1_pt1 | contig 25124 bp, 20 predicted proteins | sample 1779821 | NCBI WGS metagenome assembly OUWB01 (sample SAMEA3914806, study PRJEB12502) | metagenome | biome: forest; material: soil | place: Canada | collected 2011-08-03 | depth 0.1 m
CTGGTGGGCGACGACCTGTTCGTCACCAACACCAAGATCCTGCGCGAAGGCATCCAGAAGGGCATCGCCAACTCGATCCTGATCAAGATCAACCAGATCGGCACCCTGACCGAAACCTTCGCCGCCATCGAAATGGCCAAGCGCGCCGGCTACACCGCCGTGATCTCGCACCGCTCGGGCGAAACCGAAGACTCGACGATTGCCGACATCGCCGTCGGCACCAACGCGCTGCAGATCAAGACCGGCTCGATGTCGCGTTCGGACCGCATCGCCAAGTACAACCAGTTGCTGCGCATCGAGGAAGACCTGGGCGACATCGCCAGCTACCCCGGCCGCAGCGCGTTCTACAACCTGAAGTAACCAAGCAAGACCGTGCGCCTGATCGCTCTCTGCTTAGTCACGCTGTTGGTACTGATCCAGTACCCGCTGTGGCTCGGCAAGGGCGGTTGGCTGCGCGTGCACGATCTCGACATGCAAGTCGCCGCCGCGCACGAAAAGAACGACGAAGCCAAGGCGCGCAACGATAAATTGGCTTCGGAAGTCAACGATTTGAAAGACGGCACCGGTGCCGTGGAAGAGCGCGCCCGGCTGGAATTGAACATGATCAAGAGCGATGAGGTGTTTGTGCAGATTACGTCGCCGGCGGGCAAGGACGGTGTTGCGTCGCCATCGTCAGCCGCTGCATCGACTGGCGATGGCAAGAAGCCCTAGGGTGGGACGGGTCCGCAGGCAGAACCCACCAATGCATCAACAGGTTTACTTTGGACATTGGCGGGTTGCAATCCATCCTCCATTCCTGTTTCACAACCAGGAGTTGTCGTTCAATATCTTCTTCTTGTAATAGTCGATATTGGCACGCAACGCGAAGGTGATCGAGAAGCACAGGCTTAGCATTATGCTCAGCGGCCGGTCAATGCCCGGTGGAATCCCCAAGACAAGCACGACAATGCCGAACGCGATATTGATGCCCATCATCAGCGCGAACAGGCCAATCGCCTTTTTCCACATACCCTTGAAAAGGTAGTAGATCGGGCCGACGAGAAAGCCGAGCACGTTGAAGCCCGAGGTGCCAAAGCCCGCGTTGCCAATGCCGCCGGCCGCCTTGATCAAATGAAAGCGCCGTCTCCAGCGGCTTGAAACCTTCAGGCTTTCTACGTCAACACCCTCGTTGGAATACGAAGCGGCAAGAGCTTCTATGGCCGATGCTACATATGGATTGATATCAGACACGTATTCCCCCTAAGAATCGCGGCCACGCCATCTATGTGGCTTGCGGTCTTGCCCGAACTGGATCGTTCGGGCTTTTCATTATTTAATCGCAGAAGTGCTTGGCAGTCCAGTCTAAGGTAGATATTGTTATTGCCGTCAATTGCAATGCGAGGAGAATTTGCGCAGCATCTCAATAAAGCCGTCGTCCCCGCGGAAGCGGGGACCCAGGAGGGACACAGATAACGGCATTAACCTTGGACTCCCTGCGCAGGGCGTACCATCGCTTTGCAAGCGAATGCTGTTCCGCAAGCTTGTAGTATGCGACACTCTCCCGCCACACTTTTGCGGGCAACGCCGATCAAATGCGTATAGTTGTTACAGGTTACAGCGCAAATATACAGAAGCTGGTCAAGCGCTCGCCTCATTCAACCGCGCAATCGACTCCTGCCCCAGCTTCAACTCCGCCGCCGCCATCAACTCATCGAGTTGCACCAAGTTGGTCGCGCTTGCAATCGGCGCCGTCACGGATGGCCGCGCCATCAGCCATGCCAGGGCGATCTGTGCCGCTGTCGCCTCGTGCTGCTTGGCTGCCTCATCGAGCGCATCGAGTATCTTCAAGCCGCGCTCGTTCAAATATTTACTCATCCCGCCGCCCCGCACGCTCTTGGAAAAGTCCTTCTCGGATCGATATTTTCCGGTCAGGAAACCCGCCGCCAGCGAGAAGTAGGGGATCACGCCCAAGCCATGCGCCTGGCATACCGGCTCCAGCGTATCTTCGAAACCGGAACGCGCATAGAGATTGTATTCGGGCTGCAGGCTCTGATAAACCGGGTAGCCGTTGTCGTGCGACAGCTTCACCGCGTGCTGCAGGCGCTCGGCGCTGAAGTTGGACGCGCCGATCACGCGCACCTTGCCTTGCTTCACGAGCCGGGCATAGGTTTCGAGCGTTTCCTCTTGCGACACGTCGGCGTCGTCGGTATGCGATTGATACAAATCGATGTAATCGGTCTGCAGGCGGCGCAGCGAATCTTCCACGGCGCGCACGATGTATTCCCCGCGCAAGCCCTTCTTGCCGTCGCCCATATCCATGCCGACCTTGGTGGCGATCACCACATCCTTGCGCTTGCCGTTTTTCTTCAGCCACTTGCCGATGACGGTTTCCGATTCGCCGCCTGTGTGGCCCGGCACCCAGCGCGAATAGACGTCGGCGGTGTCGATCAGGTTGAAACCCGACCCGGTGAACTTGTCGAGCAGCGAGAACGAGGTCGCTTCATCGGCGGTCCAACCGAACACGTTGCCGCCGAAGGCGAGCGGTGCGACTTCAAGCGGAGAGTGACCCAGTTTGCGTTTTTCCATGAAAACCTCGATTCAGTGTTTTAGTTGACTCGGTGCCTGCAACGTTTCGATCGGCTCTTCCGTGGCGAACAGCTGTGCGCAATCGATCTTGTCGAAGGCATAGTGCTGGCCGCAGAAATCGCAGTCGATCTGCAAGGCGTCGAGCTCCTTCAGGGCGGCGTTGACTTCGTCCTGTCCCAGCATCTTGAGCATGCCGCCGACCTTCTCGCGCGTGCAACTGCAATGGAAGCTCGGGTGCTCGGCGTCGAACACGCGTATCGTCTCTTCCCAGAACAGGCGGCGCAGCAGCGTGGCCACGTCTGTTGCGAGCAATTCCTCGCGGCCCAGCGTACCGCCCAGCGCCAGCGCGCGGTCCCAGGCGTCTGCCGCCGCTTCGGCTTCGGCACGGCCCACGGCAAGGCCGCCTTCGAGCGGCAGCTTTTGCAGCAGCATGCCGCGCGAGACATTGCCATTGGCCGCGAGCCAGAGCTTGGTGTCCAATTGTTCCGAACGCTGCATGTAGTTCTCGATCACCGTGGCCACGTCGTCGCCGTCGAGGGTGACGATGCCTTGATACGGCTGCTGGCCCGGCACCTTTTCCTTTGGATCGAGCGTGATGACGAAGCGGCCGTGGCCGTGGACGTTGACCAGCTCGACCAGCGTCGCATTGTCGTCGATCTCGGCGTTTTCGCGCAGCTTGGCCGTGGCGCGCAATTGCAGCGTATCGTCGCATTCCACGACCAAGAGGCGCACTGGGCCGTCGCCATGGATCTGCATCACCACGGCGCCATCGAACTTCAGGTTGGCCGACAGCAAGGCGGCGGCGGCCATCATTTCACCGAGCACGCCCTGGACCGCAGCGGGATAATCGCGCCGCGCCAGCACCTGGCTCCAGGCGTCGGACAGTTCCACCAGTTCGCCGCGCACGGGGGCCTGCTCGAACATGAATTTTTGCAGCGTATCGATTTTGATCGCGTCAGACATCCGTCAACCTATCTTCTTGAGATTTTCTTTAAAGAACTTGCCGCGCGCCACATAGTTGGCAGTGTTGCCGTGCAGGCGCTTGATGTCCTCGGGCGATAATTCACGCACCGCCTTGGCCGGCGAGCCGATGATCAAGCTGCCATCGGGAAATTCCTTGCCCTCGGTTACCAGCGCACCGGCGCCGACCAGGCAATTCTTGCCGATCTTGGCGCCATTCAGGATCACGGCCTGGATGCCGATCAGCGAGCCTTCGCCGATGGTGCAGCCATGCAGCATCGCCTGATGGCCAACGGTCACGTTGGGGCCGACGGTAAGCGGGTAGCCGGGATCGGTATGCAGCACGCAACCTTCCTGCACGTTGCTGTTTTCGCCGACGGTGATCAATTCATTGTCGCCGCGTATCGTGGCGTCGAACCAGATGCTGGCCTTGGGGCCGATGACGGCCTTGCCGATGACGTTGGCGGTGTCGGCAACATAGGCCGAAGGGTCGACGGTGGGGCTATGTTCGCCCAGTTGATAGAGTGCCAAGGGTTGTCCTTGAAAAATGGAAGGCGCGAACGCGCGCGCCTCGACGCAAGCGCATTGATGCAAAATAGATTGGGATACTTCCCTATTTTACAACTGACGCACGGCGCCCGCAGAGGAGCGGGCCAACGGCATTGCTATTGAGGCATTTATTGGCAGAATCAGCCGAGCACGCGGCGCAGCCAGGCGCCGATGTCTTCAACTTCCTCGGGGCAGACCGAGTGCGGCATGCCGTACTCATGCCATTCGATCTGATAGCCCAGGCCTTGCAGCAGATCGCGCGAATCGATGGCGCGCTGGATCGGAATTACCGGGTCGGTCCGGCCATGGACCATGAAAATCGGCGTGCCCTGGTTCGCCGCGCTGCGCTCGGCAGCCACGGTGGAAGCCAGCGGCACATAGCCTGACAGGCACATCAGCCCGGCCAGCTTCTCTGGATGGCGCAGGCCGGTCTGCAGCGTCATGGCGCAGCCTTGCGAAAAGCCGGCGATCACGATGCGTTCAGAAGCAATGCCGCGTGCCTTTTCCAGAGCTATCATGTGCTCGATCAACTCTTGCGACTTGCGCAGGCCGCCTTCGTCCTCGCGCCGCACCAGGTCGGTGCCGAGGATGTCGTACCAGGCGCGCATCACATAGCCGCCGTTGATCGTCACCGGCATGGTCGGCGCATTGGGGAAGATGAAGCGTATGCCTTCCAGCCCGTCGAGATCGAGCTGTTGCGGCATCGAGGCGAAGTCGCTCGCATCGGCGCCCAGGCCATGCATCCAGATCACGCTGGCGGTGGTATTGGGCGCGGTGTCGATTTGTATCGTGGCGAGGTGCTTGGTCATGGCGTGGTAGCGGTTATTTTTGACTTTGTTTTTGACGAATGGCCGACTTGGGGCGGAATGCCTTGCACACTGCCTCATGCGTTTCGATATAGGGGCCGCCGATCAGGTCGATGCAATACGGCACGGCGGCAAAGATGCCCGGCACCACCTGCTTGCCCTCGGCATCCTTCAAGCCTTCGAGCGTTTCCTTGATCGATTTCGGTTGGCCCGGCAGGTTCATGATCAGGGCAGCATGATCTGCGCTTTCGCGGATCACGGCCACCTGGCGCGACAGGATCGCGGTTGGCACGAAGCGTAAGCTGATCTGCCGCATCTGTTCGCCGAAGCCCGGCATTTCCTTGGTTGCGACGGCCAGCGTGGCCTCGGGCGTCACGTCGCGCCGCGCCGGGCCGGTGCCGCCGGCGGTCAGCACGAGGTCGCAGCCGCATTGGTCGACCAGCTCGATCAGGGCTGCCTCGATGGCCGAACGCTCGTCGGGAATCAGGCGTGATTCCATTTCCCAGGGCGAGGCAAGGGCCGCGCCGAACCACTCGCGCAACGCCGGCAAACCCTGGTCTTCATAGACGCCTGACGAGGCGCGGTCCGAGATCGACACCAGGCCGATCAACAGGGTATCGGCGTCAGTCCGCCGGCTCGTCATGCTCGTCGCCATCGTCTGGCGCCATGCCGGGCTTTTCTTCTCCGGCCTGCAATTGCTTGAGGATCTGGAAAATTTCGCGGTAAGCCTTGGGCGGCTTGTTTTCCGCCTGCTCCTTGCGGGCATTGCGGATCAGCGTGCGCATGTGCTGCGCATCGAGATCGGGGTGCTCGGCCAACAGTTCGGTCAGCGCATTATCATGGGCCAGCAGCTTCTCGCGCCCGCGCTCCAGCGCATGCATGGCGGCCGTGTCGGCCTTGGACAAGCCCTTCCAGCTATCGAGCGTACGCTGGATCGCGGCGAGTTCTTCCGGGTCGAGCGTGCGCATCTTCTTGCCCACGTACTGCATCTGGCGCCGCCGGCCTTCGTGATCCTTGATCTGCTGGCATTCGAGGATGGCATCGCGCACATCCTCCGGCATCGGCACGCGCTTGACGCGGTCGCGCGGTTCCGCGACGAGGTCTTCGCCAAGCTTTTGCAGGGCGGTCATTTCACGCTTGAGTTGCGATTTGGACGGGCGGTCGTATTCCTGCTCGAACTCGTTCGATTGAAAGCCGCAGGAACCCCGATTGGGATTAGGCATATGATTTAAACCATTTGGTACTGTTATGATAGCCATTTTACACCCTCGCCGAGTAAAACCTGCCCATGAGCAATTCCGTATTTACACATAGTCAAGATCAGTTGAAACAACTCGCGCAGGATGTCTTGCGTTACGCCAAGGAAAAAGGCGCGTCGCACGCCGTGGTGGAAATCAGCGAAGGGCAGGGCCTGTCAGTGGGCGTGCGCAAGGGCAAGATCGATACCCTTGAGCAAAACAAGGACAAGGGCATGGGCATCACCGTCTATCTGGGCGAACCTGGCCAGGTGCGGCGCGGCGATGCCAATACCACCGACTTTTCGCGCGAGGCGCTCCAAGCCACGGTCGACGCCGCCTACAATATCGCGCGTTTCACCTCGCCTGACGATTGCGCCGGCCTGCCTGAGGCCGATACGCTGGAAATGCATCCGCGCGACCTGAAGCTGTGCTACCCCTGGCTCATCACGACGCAGGAAGCGGTGGAACTGGCCCTGCGCGCCGAAGCCGCAGCATTGGCGGTGGACAAGCGCATCAGCAACAGCGACGGCGCCGGCGTCTATGCCCAGCAATCGCATTTCGTCACCGGCAACACGCACGGCTTCATCGGCGGTTACGCGCATTCGCGCCATACGCTGTCGGTATCGCCGATCGCCGGCAAGGGCAACGGCATGCAGCGCGACGACTGGTACACCTCGCAGCGCGACGCCAAGAACATGGCCTCGCCCGAAGCCGTCGGCCGCTACGCCGCCGAACGCGCCCTGGCACGCCTGAACGGCCGCAAGCTCGATACACGCAAATGCCCGGTTCTGTTCGAAGCGCCGCTGGCAGCCGGCCTGCTGGGCGCCTACGTCCAAGCCACTTCTGGCGGCGCACTGTACCGCAAATCGAGCTTCCTGATGGATTCGCTGGGCCAGCAAGTCTTCCCCGACCACATCCAGATCGTCGAAGACCCGCACGTCATCGGCGCCGTCGGCTCCGCCCCGTTCGACGAGGAAGGCGTGAAAACGCACCAGCGCGACGTGGTCAAGAACGGCGTGGTGCAGGGCTACTTCCTTTCCACCTATTCCGCACGCAAGCTAGGGATGAAAACCACCGGCAACGCCGGCGGCTCGCACAACCTCACGTTCAAGTCGAGCTTGACGAAAAAGGGCGACGACTTCAAGGCCATGCTGAAAAAGCTCGGCACGGGGCTTTTCGTCACCGACCTGATGGGCCAGGGCGTCAACTACGTCACCGGCGATTATTCGCGCGGCGCTTCGGGGTATTGGGTCGAGAATGGCGCAATCCAATACCCGGTCGAGGAAATCACGATTGCCGGCAACATGAAGGAAATCTTCCGCCAGATCGTGGCGGTAGGGGCCGATACCTTGATTCGCGGAACCAAGGAGACGGGGTCGGTGCTGGTGGAGAGCATGACGGTGGCGGGGAACTAACAACCACCGCGATAAGTCGATTTTTTTCGAAGCTGCCGTATCGGCTGCTACGTTTCGGGCCCATCGCGGCCGTGCTGCTGTTTGCTGTTTGGTTGCAAATCCGGGACGTGTTGACAACAGAATGGAGCAAAGGTGGTTTCGGCCCAATTCATCGCAATCTCCTCGTGGCCACCAGAAGCAAGGACAATGCGCTGTATGTTGTCAGGGAATTATTGACAGTTGGCGACGGAAAAACCGCGCAAACCGTGATCGTTTGGCGCAATCACGTCTATGAACTGAATGCCTTGCCGGCAGATTTCAAGCTCGATGAAAGCACGATCATCTCGTTTGGCGACAAGCGGGCGGATATCACTGATTACAAGGAGGATGGCGCCAGCTATCACTATTGCCTCTCCCGTGCGGACGAAGAATTGGCCGACGGTAAAGGTGGGCCGGCGTATGCGCCGCAATATGGACCGCAGCCGTGGTACTGGGGCATGCTTCCGGAGCGATGCTGAGCAGTCATGTTAGCAATCAGGATAGGCAAGCGAAGTGCAGCCCGTCAATTTGCTGCATTGGATTGCGCTACCCGCAACAGCCCTCATTCGTCGCACAACTGCTTCGGCGTGCGCGAACGGTAATCGCTGATGAATTGATCGAAGTCGCCGGTCTGTTCGCGCTCCATCTTTTCCTGTTCTTCGATCGAGGAATGCGCCATGCGGGAAAACAGCAGCGCTTCTTCGGTCGAAGGCGGATGCGAGCGGAAAGCGGCGGCGTGCGCTTCGCTCTGCTGCAAGCCGAAGCGGCCGAAGGAATTGCCATTGGCGCGGATCGCCTCGAGCACACGCGCCGAAGGCGTGGCGGACGGATCGTGCAACTTGTGTTCCTGCGTCTTCAGTGCCGCCATGTGAACGCCGTCGCCACGCGCGGCGTCGAGCAGCGCGGCCGCAGCACCAATCTTCTCCAGCAATTCCACCCCCCAGGCTTGCAGGCTCACGTCGCTGTCGCCGCGATGCAAGAGGAGGCCAGGTTCGCGCCCGCGCTTGACCGTACGCGAGAAGTTTTCCCGGTCGCGGCCGCTTTCCGTCTCGTTGGTCGCCGGGCTGTCTTCGAGCGCGCAGAACAGCAGGAAGGCGTCGAGGAAGCGCCCGGTCTCCAGGCTGATGCCCAGCGGCTCGAACGGGTCGACGTCCATGCAGCGCACTTCGATATATTGCACGCCGCGCGCGCACAGCGCTTCGACCGCGCGCTCGCCGCTGTTGATCACGCGCTTGGGCCGTATCGTGGCGTAGAACTCGTTCTCGATCTGCAGCACGTTGGTGTTGATCTGCCACCATTCGCCGTTGCGCTTGGTGCCGAGCGCTTCGTAGGGCGGATAGGGCTGCTGCACCGCGCGCGTCAGGCTCCGCATATAGTCGCGCAGCGTGTTGTAGGGCGGCACGAGGCCGGCTTGCGCGTTGTTCTGGTAACCCAGATCGCTCATGCGCAGGCTGGTTGCGTGCGGCAGGTAGAGCGTATCGTCGGACAGCGCGTCGAGTCCATGCGGATGTCCGCGCAGGAATTGGGTGGACAGCGCCGGCGAGGCGCCGAACAGATACATCAAGAGCCAGCTATAACGGTGGAAATTGCGGATCAGCGCAATATAGCTTTCCGACTGGTAGTCGCGCTCGCTGCCGCCGTCGCTCTCCCGGTCTTTCAGCAGGCGCCACAAATCTTCCGCCAGCGAATAGTTGTAATGGATGCCCGCGATGCACTGCATGGTGCGGCCATAGCGCAAGGCCAGGCCGCGCCGGTAGACGTGCTTGAGCATGCCGATGTGCGAGGTGCCGTACCAGGCGATGGGAATCTCGTCGTCGGCCGGAAGTGTGCAAGGCATCGAATGGCTCCACAGCAGTTCGCCGTTCAACTGGGTGTGGGCGAAGCGATGGATCAGATCGAGGTCGCGCAGCACCTCGGCAATGTCATGCTCGGGCGGCGTGATGAATTCGAGCAGCGATTCGGAATAATCGGTCGTGATTTGCGGATGGGTCAGCGTCGAGCCGAGGCCCTTGGGGTGCGGCGTCATGACCAGCTTGCCATGGGTATCGGCGCGCAGGGTTTCGCGCTCGATGCCGCGCAGGCCCCGGCCAAGCAACGGCAGGTTGACGGCGAGCAGGTCCAGGCGGCGTTTCAGCAGGTCGCTCAAAAGACTTCCTTTGAAAAATCGGTGATGCGTGATCGGCCGGCACAATGTGTTCACGACATGTTCGCGAAGAAAGATTCGCGAGGAACTTGGCGGTGCCGGATGCAAATTTCGAGCAAGCATAGCCGAAAAACGAAATTACGGTTGGACCTCGGAAAATTAACAATTCGCCCGATTTTTCGTCCTATGTGCGCCGTTGCATCGACGCCGTATTCCTGATGTCAAACGTTTACTTCCAGAAAAATCGGGGGTATCGTAGGATGCATTCAGGCAAATCGAGGCCGAATCAACGCACCTCCGGGGGGAAGCGCTTGCAGCGTGCGTTGCCGCCAACGTCCTCACCGAGGGAAGGACTGCCATGCTATTTTTGCGCAATACCCACATCACCGTGGCCGAGGGCGTCTTCCTGGTCGACGTGGCAGCCAAGCCGCCGGGCAAGACCTTCGACGTCATCGCCGCGCTCGACGGCGACAGCCCGCCCCAGGCATTCATTTCCGCCCTCGAAGGCATAGGCTTCACCCGCGCCCAATCCAAGACCTATACCCACGGCGACGGGAAGAAAGTGCTCGACGTGATCTACCAAAAGGCCGGCACCGATCTGTTCCAGGGCTGGACCACGGTAGAAAAGGAGGCCAACCTGGCCGCCATCGAGGCCATGCTCGGCAGTTTCGACATCAAGGTCACGCCGCGCGTGATGAGCATGGCCGAAGCCTATCAATAGGCAACAGCGGCAAGCACGACAATCATGGGAACAGGCGGACAGGGCGCCCGCCTGGGTTGGGTGCGCTCCGCTTATACGTCCTGGTAGGTCGAATAAAAGGTCGCGTAGTTGTTCTCAAGCTGGAAGTTGATGAACGACACCGTGATCGAGGCCGACAAGCCTTCCACGTAATGCCACCAGCCCACCGGAATGAACAGCACATCGCCCGGATTGAGGATGCAATCGATCACCTGCACGTCCTTCATCATCGGGAACTTCGCGTAATCGATTTCCTTGCCGTCGACCGGCGTATAGCAATGGAAATTGTTGTACACGTAAGGCAGTTCGCAGGCGGGAATCATGCGCACGCGCTTGCTGCCCATCACCTGGGCCATGAAGTTATTGGTCAGGTCGTGATGGAAGGGCGTCAGCGTGCCGGCCGGGCCGAACCACAGGAAACCATCGTCCGGTGATTTCGGATCGAGGTATTCCGGGATGCCGCCGATGTCTTCCCACAGCGCAGCGAGTTCCTTGCGGTTTTGCGACGTGTTGTTGGCCGTCATGTAGAAATCGTTGGTGTTGCCGGCGTGTTCGATCAGTTCCACGTAGCGCCGCATCGGCATCGTCTCGCGCAGCTTCTCGGTGTTGACCTCGTAGTTGGCATCCTTGCTGCGGCCCATCTGCACCTGCACCATGGCGTCGCCGACCTTGTCCTTCAGGTACTGGAAGTCCCACTTCTGCCGCGCCGGCCAATCGTCGAGCATGCCGGTGATGACGACCGGTTTGTTGTTCAGGTAGTAGCGCACGTAAAACTCGGCGCGCGAGAGCTTCTCGCGCCGTTCGATCTCCGTGCAATTGGGCGACTGGCGCGCCAGCTTGCGGTGGATATCGAGAATCCAGTCATGCTTCTTCAGCCGGTTCTTCAGACGTTGGCCGGCCTGGCGCGCGCCGGTCAAATAAGGGCTGGCCAGGGCCGCCTGCAACTCGCGCCCAGCCTCGTCCGGGTCCACGCCGTTGGACAGCATGACCTGGAACATCCCCTGCGGATCGTTATCGAGCATGAGGTTCTCCGCAATCCAGCGACGCCAATCGTCGTTGAAGGCTATCTTCCTCGCTGGTGCTGCCTGTTCCATGCTTGCTCCATTGGTCGTTTTTAGGTGGCGTGCATGGATTTTGCATGCTTGCGTGCCGTATGACAAGCGCCGCAGCATGGTGTAATACCAGCGCGCCGCCGTGCAAATTACCGCTGTCGCAAACGCGCCGAAGTGGACATCGTGGTACATGACCACTTCGAGGCCAGCATCCAAATTGTGGCATCCGGGGACGTGCCTTTGCGACACAATTGAACGTTTGACAGGGGGGTAAGCGTCAAGGATACTTCCATTGGGGGAAACCTTGCTAATTTGCAAGTATTCCTCATGTTGTGGGGCTATCGGTCACGCTAGTGGTCACGTTTTCCAACCTTCAAAAATACTTACTGCCATGTCAAAACTCCTGGATTACCTGAATCATCTCGACAAGAACGCCGACGCGCGCGATGCCCATGCGGCAGACCCGGCTGCAAGCATGACGAATTTTGGATTGTCGCAGGATGAGCAGGATGCGTTGCTGTCGGGCAGCAAACAACGTGTTGCGGATGCCTGTGGAGTTGCTGTACAGGATATGCCTGTCATTCACGTTCCTCAGTCGCCATTCTAGGGATTAGGTAAGGTACCGATGCGGCCATCGAGAAAACGGCTAAAGATAGCAGCTATTTTGCTGACTGTTTTCGCATTGCCTTCATTTGGGCAGAATCAAGATTCTGCCCAAACGGTGGAGCAATTGCTCAATAAAGCCGCATCGGAACTTAAGCTAGGACCTGAAGCAGCAAAATCAACCTTAAATCGCTTGAAGGGGCTTGAGCCAACGCTCACGCGATTGCAGAGGGGGGAGTACCTAAAGCTCCAGTCTTCATCTTATGCCTTTCGTGGCATGTACAGGGACCAAGTCGAGACAGGCAAGTCTGCACTTCAATTTGTTGAGGAGCCTGAACAGAGGGCAGGCGTGTTGTATTTGCTGGCAGACGGTTATGCAAGCTTGGGGGAATACGACAACGCGCTTCAATCGATGACCGAAAGCATCCAACTTTTGCCAAAGATTGTGAACTTGATTCCGAAGGTTGACGTACTCCAGTCTGCGGTTGCACTTTTGGAGTCCATGGGAGCTTATGACGAAGCGCTGGAGTATGCAGAGCGACTTGCTTTGCTCCCGGACGACGGAACTGGTATGGCGTTATGTTTTAGCGTCGCTGACAAAGCTGAGATCGCATTTGCCAGGCGCGATAGGGACAACGCGGAAGCACAATTGCCCAAGGTAGTACAGTATTGCGATGGTGGCGGCTTTAAGGTGGTCACATTGAGCATTCGTGCATTGGATGCTGTTGAGCGTTTAAATTCGTCAAATGGGTCGCAAGCCTTGACCGAAAGCTTGTCCATGCTGACTGAGCTCTCAAAGGTCAATGATCGGTCGGATTACGATATACGGTTGGCTGACGCAATTGCGAACCGCTACCTAGCAATGGGGCAGCCAGCAATTGCGGAACGATATGCAGCGCGCGCGCTGCAGTGGACCAATTCTGGAAGCGCAATCCAGTTACGACAACAAACAAGCGTAACGATGGCGAACGTATTCCAGGCCGAAGGTAAGTTGGAACAAGCGCTTAATTATTTAAATCAGAGCAACAAGCTTTGGACGACTCTACTAGAGGATCGTACCAAAAAAGGCTTGGCCTACGAGCATATGAAATTTCGCGTCCAAGACCAGTCCATGCAACTTAAACTGCTTGGTCAAATAAACCAACTGTTAACCACTGAGCGTGAGCTGCAAAATAGAAACAAGAATATTCTCGAGCTGCTGGTCGTGGTTACGGCTTTGTTGTTGACCTTTGCTTCCATCTGGGGGTTTCGAACTTGGCGGCAAAAGAACGACTACCGTACTTACTCTCAGATAGATGGGTTGACCAAGATTAGCAATCGCACTCATTTCATTGCATGCGCGCACCAGGCGTTTAGAGATGCCCGAGGTAATATTTCCATTGTGTTGTTTGATATGGACGAATTCAAGCTGATCAACGACACTTATAGCCATGCTGCTGGCGATTGGGTTTTGAAGACAGTAAGTTCGGCTATTTCCGCTTGCTTGCGCTCGCAAGACATGTTTGGACGATTGGGTGGCGAGGAATTCGCCATTTGTCTTCCGCGTACTTCGGAACAAGAGGCGATGGCATTGGCGGAACGCTGCCGTAGTGCCATCGAGGGTATCGACTCAACCCCGAGCGGCCATCAATTTTCCCTCTCCGCCAGCTTCGGTATCGCCGTTCGGCCACCAAATGGCATCGCCGGGTTCGAGGAAGTGTTGGCCGCGGCCGATCGCGCCTTGTATCAAGCCAAACACTTTGGCCGCAACCGCATCGTGGCATATGGTGAAGTTTCTGGGCACGTCTCGCAGATGGCTTAGTTCAGCGTTGCAAGCGCAGGATGCTCTTTTTGAGAGTGTAGGAAAAATTTTATGCCAATCAATTTGACAACGATTTGGCACTCGACGATACTGGTTGCGCACCAATTCACCGATGTTGTTTGCAGTACAAAGTCGCTTAACACCGGCCGTTAGCGGTTGGGATATTTAGATTTCGTTCGTGCCTCTTATCCCTAAAGCCAATTTCAATTTTGGAGTGAATTGATTATGTCGAGACTCATGAAATATTTCAACGAGGTGGATATGAATGCCGCTATGCGCATTGCTCATCAAATGACTCCCTTGGCGAGTATGTCAAAATTCGGACTCACGCCGAGCGAGCAGGATGCAGTCATGTCTGGAGAATTGGCGCAGTTGGCCGGCGCGATTGGAATTTCTCAAGACAAATTCGGGCAACTCCCCGCCATGGAGGTGCCGCAATCGCTTGCGGTGCAATAAGTAAGGCGCTAAAGTTTGTGCTTTGCATAGCGAAAATTACTCGACTTGCATGATGCGCTCGATAACGATGACAGAACAAAAAAAAGGCCGCCTGGTCTGCGTAGGAACAGGCATGCGCATGGCGGGCCAGATCACGCCAATTGCCCAGAGTTATATTGAAACATCGGACGTAGTGGTCGGTGCGGCGTCCAACATCTTTCAGCGCAAATGGCTGCAAGATATCGCTCGAGAATATATTTGCCTGGCGAGTCACTACGAAGTGGTGAAGGAAGAAGGTAAAAACCGCGGCAACACCTACCGCAACATGACCGCCACAATCATGGAGCAGGTCCGTGCCGGCAAAACCGTCTGTGCCGCCTTCTACGGCCATCCCGGCGTCTTCGCCTGCATCGCCAACATGGCCATCCAGCAGGCGCGCGCGGAAGGTTTTGATGCCCACATGGAACCCGGTATTTCCGCCGAAGACTGCCTGGTTGCCGACCTTGGCATCGACCCTGGTGAACGCGGCGCGCAATCGATGGAAGCAACACAATTCATGATCTATCAGCGCCCCATCGACCCGAGCGGCTTGCTGATCCTTTGGCAGCCCGGCTTGGCCGGCGACCTGACCCTGAAGCGCTTCGACACCGAACCGGCCCGCCTGCAGATCCTGGTCGACAAGCTGGCGCGGCATTACCCTCTCGACCATGAGGTAATTTTGTACGAGGCGGCAACCAACCCGTTCGAAAAGGCCCGCATCGACCGGCTTGCCTTGCGCGACCTGCCTGCCGCGCCGCTGAAACAGATCACCACGCTTGTCATCCCATCGGCCAAGGCTTTTGTGCGTGATGAGGAAACCATCGCCCGGCTCAGCGCCCTGAGCCCCGACAACCAGTTGGCGGCCTGATTCTTTGCCGATGCACCGGCCCGCTGCGGCCGGCGCGATCTCGCCAGGGGTCGGAAATGGTCGCCCGTTGTTGCAACCTCGCATAACAATCGCGCCAAACTCGCGTCAAAAGTCGCCCCCCGGCCCTGTTTTCGGGCAAAATCAAGCGCTGGAGCCGCGTCGAGACAGCGGCTACGGTGTAACATACGTTTTTTTGCGAAAAAAATACTGATGAAAACTTCGCCCACCCCGCATTCCATGCCCCAATCCGGTTCCGCCCTGCGTTCGTCGCTGCACAAGGCGCTTGCTGTTTCCGGGCTGGTGGCGTCCTTGCTGGCCGCATCGTTCCCGGCGCATGCCGACGATATGGCCGATGTGACCAAGGCGGTGCGGGCGGGGCAGTATGCGGATGCGCTTTCCAAGGCCGATGCCTACCTGGCCAAGCATCCGCGCGATGCGCAAATGCGTTTTCTCAAGGGCGTGATCCTGAACGAGCAAAACAAATCGGCTGAGGCCATCGCCGTGTTCACCAAGCTCACCGAGGATTATCCCGACCTGCCTGAACCGTACAACAACCTGGCCGTGCTGTTTGCCGCCAACGGGCAGTACGACAAGGCTCGCCTCGCACTCGACAACGCCATCCGCACCAATCCGGCTTATGCCACCGCTTACGAAAACCTGGGCGACGTGCATGCCAAACTGGCCAGCCAGGCCTATGACAAGGCGCTGCAGCTCGATTCGAGCAATACGTCGGCCAAGTCCAAGCTGACGATGCTGCGTTCGCTGACCGGTGTCAGCGTCGGCAAGGTGCAGACCGCCGCCGCGCCCGCCGCGCCGACGCCTGCCCCGGTCGCGGCAGCGCCCGCACCGGCCCCGGTATCGAAGCCTGTCGCCGTGGCTGCGGCGCCGGTCCCGACACCGGCTCCGGTATCCAAACCGGCCGCCGTGGCTCCAACACCGGCGCCTGCCGCTGCCGTCAGCAAGCCCGCCGTCGCGGCAGCGCCTACCCCGGTGCCTGCCCCGGCTGCGGTCAAGCCCGAAGCCAAGCCTGACATCAAGCCTGACCAGAAGACCGTAACCAAGCAAGCCCAGGATATCGATACCGATGATATCCTGACGGCCGTACACGGCTGGGCCAAGGCCTGGAGCGATCAGGACACGAAGTCTTACCTGGACTACTACGGCAATGATTTCGAAACGCCCAAGGGCGAATCGCACAAGGACTGGGCCGATGAACGGCGCCAGCGTATCGAGGGCAAGAATCGCATTGAAGTCAAGGTCGATTCGCCGGTGGTCAATATCAACGGCAACACCGCGACGGTGAAATTCCGCCAGATTTATACTTCCGACCGACTCAAGGCGGACAGCCGCAAGGTGCTGACGCTGACCAAGCAAAACGGCAAGTGGCTGATCAAGCAGGAGCATGCAGGTAGCTGATGTTGTTCAAGGTATTCACATCCCGCCCGCGGGGAGCCTCCCTCGGGTGGGCGCGGTTTTCCAGGGCCGCTCTGTTGTTGCCGGCCTTGCTGCTGGCCCTGGCGATTCCCGCCGGTAGCGCCGCAGCCGCGAGCCAGCCGCGCGGCGGCGCCAAGCCCGATCCCGAATTGATGCTGATCGAGGTCTACAAGGCCCTCGGCACCGACAATCTGCATACGGCGCAGGAAAAAGCCGAAGCGCTGGTGACGGACTACCCCAATTTCCGCCTCGGCCAGTTGATCTACGGCGACTTGCTGATGATGAACACCCACGTCGTCACCACGTTGGGCGACGTGCCGAATGCGCCGGAAGACAAATTGAAGAGCCTGCGCGAAGAAGCCGTCGCGCATCTCTACGCCATGCGCGCCAAGCCCGACCCCAATCTGGTGCCGCGCCCGGTGCTGCAATTGCGTGACGATCAAAAGCACGTGTTGCTGGTCGATGCCAGCCTGTCGCGCCTGTTCGTCTATGAGAACGTCAACGGCCAGTTGAAGTTCGTGGACGACTACTACATCAGCCAGGGCAAGCTCGGCGTGAACAAGCAATCCGCCGGCGACCAAAAGACGCCATTGGGCGTGTATTACATCACCGGCCGCCTGCCGGGCGCGCGCCTGCCCGACTTTTACGGCATCGGCGCCTTGCCCATCAACTATCCCAACGAATGGGACCGCGTCAACGGCCGCAGCGGTTCCGGCATCTGGCTGCACGGCACGCCGCACGACAGCTTCATGCGTCCGCCACTGTCGTCGGACGGCTGCGTGGTGCTGGCGAATCCCGACCTGCACAGAATCTATGAATCGATCGAACCCGGCAAGACGCCGGTGGTGATCGCCGACCACGTGCAGTTCGTCAACAAGGAAAAATGGCTCAGCGACCGCAGCGCAGCGGCCAAGCTGGTCGATTCCTGGCGGCGCGACGTGGAAAGCGCCAATCCCGCGCGCATCGTCGCCAATTACTCGCGCAGCTTCAAATCGCCCGCCGGAGAAGACCTCAACACCTGGTTCGGCAAGCAGGCGCAATATGCGCCGGGCACGGGAGCGGCGTCGATTTCGCTCAAGGACACAACCTATTTCCTGTATCCGGGCCCGCAGGAAATGATGGTCAGCACCTTCACCGAAGAGGCTTCCGGCGGCAAGTCGCATCTCTCGGTGCGCAAGCGCCAATACTGGGCGCTCGAAGGCAAAGACTGGAAGATTGTCTCCGAAACCAATCTCTGACCGATGCGGTTGACGCAGCCGGGCGCAGCAGCCCGGCCAGCGCTCGAAGCCGTGCACATCCTGGCAGTTTCAGGGGATACGGCCCTGCGGCTTCGTACAAGCCGCTCACCTGGTGGTGCGACACAATCGGCGCGAATGCATCATGGATATGGCTCTGCCGGCTTGACGACATCGGCGCGGCAAGGGCGTTGCGCAAAGCCGGGATGCACCGGCAAAACCCCGCACCCGCGCACCTGCGCCGTCCAACGGCGCATTTTGATCCTAAGACCACATGACCCTTGCCGGGAAGTGGTCTTAATTATATGGTCGATTTTTTTGCGCCGCACCACACGATTTCGCTCCCTCTCGCATCGACCGCGCGAAGCGGTGCCGGCCGCCCCTGAGACGCCGGTTGCTTCATGGAAAGGCATTCTGCGCTCCGCTCAACCGCGCCATTTCAAGATTCCTTGCGGCGGCTCTTGCATGACTGGTCTGCAATTGGTTTTGGATAGTTAAAACCACTTGACGCTCATTTTTACCGGTCCCATTCTTGATTCAGGCTGACGATCAGTACAGCTGAAAAAAGATCGCTGCGGTTTGAATCAAACCGGCTTGCAGCGGCAACAGAGACCTGGGGCCAGTGGACACAGTTGGGTCAAAACCAACGCCCGTCCGTCCATTCGTTCCCACACGCATAAACCGACTCGAGGAGGGAAACATGAGGATCAAGATAGCAAACAGTTTGGTATTGGGCATGATCGGCAGTGTCTTGGCCGGTTGCGGCGGCGGTTCGAGCGATTCGCTCGACGCCCAGCAAAAGGTGATGACCCGCAGCGTCAAGGCGACGCTGCCTGCCTGTAATGCAGCCTGGGTTTCGAGCACCGCCTACAACGGCGGCGCCAAGGTCAGCTACAACAGCGTGAACTACACGGCCAACTGGTGGACTCAGAACAACAACCCGTCGACCAACAGCGGCGTGTCGGGCAGCGGCGAACCCTGGACCTCGAACGGCGCCTGCGGCAGCGGCACCCCGACGCCGACGCCAACACCTACGCCGACACCCACTCCGACGCCGACACCAACTCCAACCCCGACGCCGACACCGACACCAACACCCACGCCGACACCAACGCCGACACCGACACCAACGCCAACGCCAACGCCGACTCCGGCATGCGCGGCCTATGTCGCCGGCACGTCGTACTCGGCGGGCCAGGTCGTGACCAACGACGGCGGCTATTATCAGTGCACGATCGCCGGCTGGTGCTCGTCGACCGCTGCGTCTTACTATGCTCCGGGAACCGGTTCGGCCTGGACCCAGGCCTGGACTCAGGTGACGGCATCGTCATGCGGCGGTACGCCGACTCCGACTCCGACGCCCACACCGACGCCGACTCCTACACCCACGCCGACGCCAACTCCCACGCCAACTCCCACGCCGACGCCTACTCCGACGCCTGCCAATTCCTTCCCCACGCACGCCACGGTCGGCTACTGGCAAGACTTCGACAACGGCGCAGCGGTGCAGACTTTGGCGCAAACGCAGAGCGGCTATAACGTGGTGGCGGTTGCCTTCGCCGGCGCCGATGCGGCCCAGGATGGCGGCATCACCTTCTCGATCGATTCGGGCCTCGCAGCGGCAATATCGGGCGGCTACACGGCGGCGCAATTCACCGCCGACATCAAGACCCTGCACAGCCAGGGCCGTATCGTCGTCCTCTCGATTGGCGGCCAAAACGGCAGCTTCGAGTTGACCAGCAGCACGATGGCATCGAACTTCGCCACCAGCGCGTATGCCCTGATGCAGCAGTACGGTTTCGACGGCGTCGACATCGACATGGAGAACGTGGTCACCTCGGCCAACTACACCTACTTCGAGGCCGCGCTCAGGCAGTTGAGCACGCTCGCCGGGTCCAAGCTGATCGTCACCATGGCGCCGCAGACCATCGACATGCTGCCTGCCTATCCGACCGACGCCAACTACCTGCATATTGCGGAAGACCTGGGCAGCATCATCACCATGGTCAATACGCAATACTACAACTCGGGCTCGATGCCGGGATTGAACGGCACCAGCTACAGCGAAGGCACGGTGGACTTCATCACCTCGCAAGCCGACGCGGTGCTGCAGCACTTGCCCGCCAACCAGGTCGGTATCGGCCTGCCGGCGTCGAGCGCAGCAGCCGGCAGCGGTTACGTTGCGCCCTCGGTAGTCAACGCGGCGCTCTCGTGCCTGGCAGCGGGTACCAATTGCGGCACTTATATCCCAGTCGCCAAGTATCCGGCGCTGCGCGGCGCAATGACTTGGTCGACCGCATGGGACGCCAGCAATGGCAACAACTGGGTCAACACCGTGGCGCCGTACGTGAAAACAATGCCGTAGTAAGCCGGTTGTTCAGCCTTCAATGGCAAAGCGGGAGGAGCGATCCTCCCGCTTTTTTTGTGCGCACTTTGCGCAGTACATTTTTCAACGGTAGGTTGGCGCTGATCGCAGCGAAGCCCAACATCCGCGGGTGGAATCAGCGCTGACGGCGATACGACCTCACAATGTTGGGCTTCGCTGTGCTCAGCACCAACCTGCTGGGCGATGTGCGCCTTACGCTGCCTGAGCCGCAAACCGCTCGAAATCGTCGATCGGCAGCGGGGTGGAGAACAGATAGCCCTGGTAGTCGTGGCAGCCGATTTGCGCCAGGAATTCCCGCTGCGCATGGGTTTCCACGCCTTCGGCGATGACCGAAAGATCAAGGCTCTTTGCCAGCGCCACGATGGTCTTGGCAATGGCCGCGTCGCTCGGGTCGGTCAGCACGTCGCGCACGAAGGATTGGTCGATCTTGAGCTGATCGAGCGGCATGCGCTTCAAGTAAGCCAGCGAAGAATAGCCGGTGCCGAAATCGTCGAGCGAGAAGCCCACGCCGCGGCTCTTGAGGGCATTCATCTTTTCGATCACGGTCGGCATGTCGTCGACCAGCAGGCTCTCGGTCAATTCCAGCTTGAGCCGCGCCGGATTGGCCCCGGTGGATTCGAGCGCCTCGATCACCTGCGCAACGAAGCCGGGCTGGCGGAACTGGCTGACGCTGACGTTGACGGCCACCGTCAGATGCTCACGGTGCGCTTCGCGCGCCCATTGCGCCAGTTGCACGCAGGCTGTTTTCAAGACCCAGAGGCCGAGCGGCACGATCAAGCCGCTTTCCTCAGCCACCCGGATGAAGCCGATCGGCGAAATCAGGCCGCGTTGCGGATGGCGCCAGCGCACCAGCGCCTCGGCGCCGACGAGCCGCCCGGCCCCGGCCACCTGGGGCTGGTAGAACACGGCGAAATTTTCGTGCGCCAGACTGTGGCGCAAATCGCTTTCCAATCGCGCGCGTTCGAGTATTGCCGCTTCCATCGCGGGGTCGAAAAAACGTACCGTATTGCGGCCGACCGCCTTCGATTTGTACATCGCCAGATCGGCCTGCTTCATCAATTCCTCGAACGACCCGCTCTTGTCGCGAAACAGCGTGGCGCCGATGGAAGCCGTCGAGGTATAGGTCACTTCACCGAGGGGATACGGTTCGCGCAGGGCATCGAGCACCTTTTCCGCCACGGTCTCAGCCAGATTTACCGCTTCGCGTTCTTGCTGGCTCAGGTTGTCCAGGATTACGACGAACTCGTCGCCGCCCAGGCGCGCCACGGTGTCGACTTCGCGCACGAACGAAATCAATCGCTTGGCCACCTGGCGCAACAGCTTGTCGCCGATGTCGTGGCCCATCGTATCGTTGAGTTCCTTGAAATTGTCGAGATCGATGAACAGCAGCATGCCGTAGTTGCCGCTGCGGTCGGCGGCGCGGATCGCCTGCTTCAATCGGTCGGCAAACAGCGTGCGGTTGGGCAGGCCGGTCAACTGGTCGAAGAATGCCAGGTCCTTGATCTCGGCCTCGGCCTGCTTGCGTTCGGTGATGTCGGCGTGCGAGCCGACGTAATTGGTGACCTTGCCGTCCTTGTCGCGCACCACGGAAATATTGAGCCAGACCGGGTAGTCTTCGCCGGTCTTGCGCCGGGCCCACATCTCGCCCTGCCAGCCGCCGGTGTCGCGGATGTGCTCGAGAATGGCGCGATAGAACTCCGGATCGTGGCGCGCAGAACGCAGCATGTCGGTGGTGCGGCCGACCAGGTCGGCCAGCATGAAGCCGCTGATGCGCGTGAAGGCCTGGTTGATGCGCTGGACCACGCCCTGGTCGTCGGTCACGACGATGCCGTCGTTCGATTCGAACGCCGTGGCGGAAATGCGCAGCTCGGCGTCGGCGCGGTTGCGTGCGCGGATGTCGCGCAGGGTGCAGGCGATCAGCGGGCCGTGGTCGGTGCGCACCGGCTTGACGTTGATCTCCACGTCGACCTCTTGTCCATCCTTGCGCAGGACCAGGCTTTCCTGCTGCTGGGCCGGGGGCCGTGCGCCCGGTTTTTTCCGCATCGCCGATTGCAGCAGCGCATGGCTGCTGCGCAGGCGATCCGGCACAATAGTTTCGAATTTGCTGCCGTTCAAGCCGCCATGCTCATAGCCCAGGAGGACGGTGGCCTGCCGGTTTGCCATGATGATGATGCGCTCGGCATTGAGGATCAGCAGCGCGTCGGGATTGGACTCGAAGATGGAGTGCAAGAGGCGCCGGCTGGCGCGCGATTGCATCCGGTCGTCCACTGTGCGCCGACGCAGCACGTAGACCACGATGCAGTACAGGAAGAACAGGACCGAGGGCAGTTCCCGGTCGCCGCCAAACCAGAGATGCGGGGGGGCAAAAAAATAGTCTCCCACACACAAGCTGGCGATGGCGGCAAAGACGATCGGGCCGGTACCTGGTAATAGTCCCGCCAGCACCACGGCCAGATAGAACGGCAGATAGCCGAACTCCGGTTCCGGCGGCAGCAGGAACAGCCGCACGCAGCTTGCACACAGGACCAGCAGCAGCACGATGCTGTAGCGCAGCCATGGCGCCCAGGCAGCCGTCCCGGCGTTGTCGAGGTCTGCAAAAAGCTGATCGTGCAGGCTAGTGCGTTTCAATCGACACCTTATTTACCGGTAGTTGGTTACATTTTATTTACAAGCTTTCAAGCATCATACTTGCCCGTGCCGCTGCGGGCAATAGAACCGGCACACTGCCGCGCACGGCGGTGCGGGCGTGAGTGCGGGGGAGGGCGATTGACGCAGCCTTCGACATGATTTTGTCATATTGCCAAGGCTTGAGGATAATGGCGTGAAGCGAAGCCACGCTTGTGACGGGCGCGCGAGGCTCAGGCTTCCGCTGCCGAGAGCAGCGATTCCACGGCGCGTTCGAAAATCGGTTCGTTTTCCAGGAAGCGTACGCGGTCGTTCTTCAGCAGGCGCTGGAACATGCGCGCACTGATCATCGACGGTTCGGTCTGGTCGGCCAGGGTCAGGATCATGTTCGAGGCGTTCTGGTTGATCCAGTTGAGCCGTCCGGTGCTGGGCTTGCCACCGAGGTTCACTTCGATAGCCACGCCCACGCGCAGGCGTTCGGCGATATCGGGCTGCGCTTGCGTTACCTCCGCCACGGTGACCGGTTCCGCTTCGGCGTCTTCCTGCTCCTGCAGTTGGGCTTGCAATTCCGGATCATCGTCGAAGAAATGATCGAGCATGTTGATGCGTGCGTCGAGTTCGCGCATCGCTTCTTCCAGATAACCCTTGCGATTCAAGGGCGTAACCTTGCCCGGTGCGGCGGGTTGCACGGCTTCCGGGTTGTCGACGAACTTCTTGAAATGCGCGTGGATGGCCGAGAACGTGATCGGCGGCGCGCTCGTGCTGTTGCCGCGCAAGACCAGCGTGTGCGCATCGAACAGCCAATCCATCAGCGTCTGCTTGTTCGCCGAAGGCCAGCCTATCGGGTCCATGCCGCCATGGACGGTCTTCAGGATGGGCGGCAGCAGCGCCAGCAGTTGCTGCCGGTCTTCCTCGCTCACCTTGGGCAGCACGCTCCACAGCAGATCGGGGATCAGCGCGCGGTATTCGGTGGCAATCGCCGGGTTGTTGCGCTCGGCATATTCGATGGCGCGCGCCCAGTCGTTTTCCAGGAAGTCGCGCAAATGCTGGTTGATGTTCAGGCCGCCGAGCGCTTCGCTGACCTGGGCGCAGGTGTGGGCCAGGCGCAGCGTGCGGCTCTCCGCGTGTTCCACCACCTCGGCCGCCGTCGCCACGCCTTTTTCCTGCGTCAGCAGCTCGCGCGCGATGAAGGTGTCGAGATCGTCGAGCATCTTCAGGAACAGGTTGGGGTTTTCCGTTTCGTCGGCCAGGATCGCTTCGACGATGCGGCAGATTTCTTCCGTGACCGCCACGCCGCTCGGATCGACCTGTTTCAGGCCGAGCGAGATCGAACCGATGCGGTTGACCAGCATGCGTGCCGGGTGCGCCTTGGTGGTCAGGAGCGATTCGTCGCGCAGCGCGATCTTGAGCACCAGGAACTGCAGCCGGCCCAACTGCGCGCGCACCTCGGCCGGCACCTGCGTATCGCGCAAAATGAACTCGAAGAGCATCGAGACGATATCGATCGTCATCTGCTCCTTGAGATTGCTCGCCATCTCGTTCAAGCCCGAGCGGCGCTCCATGATCAGATTGCGGATTTCGCCGCTCTCCGCATACATGTCCGACGTCTCCGGCGTGCTATGGCGAATCAGGCGTTGCACCGTGCCGGCGAGCAGGCCGGGCGCCGCGCGCATGGGCGCCGCTTCGCCTTCGCTTGCGTCGTCGAAATCATCAAATTCGTCAGGCGCGCTGCCGCCGGCGAAGAAGCGGCGCAACACGTCGCCGACAGCCTTCTTGCCCGAGAGCCAGCTTGGGCGGGAAGCGTTGGCGTTGCCCGTTTCCGCACCTGATCCTTCGCCAGAGCCTTCGCCGCCATCTTCGCCGCCACCCTGAGCATCGGCCATCGCGCCTGCGGTGCCCCGCGTATCACCCTGTGCGTTGCCTTGTGCTTGACCGGCGCCGCCGGGGCCACCCGATCTACCAGTTCCAGCAGGTCCGCCTGCGTTTCCGGAACCGCCGTTGTTTCCTGCCTGCCCGTCAAAGCTGCCGGCATTGCTTCCACCGGCGTTGCCGCTGCCTGCATTGCTGCCGCCTCCGGCGCCGCTCGCATTTCCGCCAGTTGCCCCATGGGAGCCGCCTCCCGGCGCTATGCCTTCCGTACCCGGCGTACCGCCGCCTGCATGGCCGGTGCCCGCCGCGCCATAACCGCCCGATGCCGCAGCGCCGGCAAATCC
>OUWB010001893.1_pt3 | contig 25107 bp, 25 predicted proteins | sample 1779821 | NCBI WGS metagenome assembly OUWB01 (sample SAMEA3914806, study PRJEB12502) | metagenome | biome: forest; material: soil | place: Canada | collected 2011-08-03 | depth 0.1 m
CACCCCTGGCGCCTCGAGCTCGAATACGCGCAGCAGATGATGGCCTGGCTGCTGTTTCTCGACGCGCCGACCCGTGTCGCCCAGCTCGGGCTCGGTGCCGCCGCGCTGACCAAGTTCTGCTACAAGCATATGCCGCACAGCCGGGTCGACGTGGCCGAGCTCAACCCGGCGGTGGTGGTGGCGGCGCGCAGCATGTTCGCGCTGCCGCCGGACGACGGGCGGCTCAGCGTGATCGAATGCGATGCCTGGGACTATGTGAACGATCCGGCGCAACATCACGCGCTAGGCGTGCTGCAGGTCGATCTGTACGATGCCACCGCACGCGGGCCGGTGCTGGACAGCGTCGCTTTCTACCGCGCCTGTCGGCTTTGCCTGACGGCACCAGGGATGATGACGGTCAATCTATTCGGCGACCATCCCAGCTTCGAGAAGAATTTCAAGCATTTGAGCAGTGCCTTCGACGGCCGCGTGATTGCCTTGCCCGAGGTGCACGAAGGCAACCGCATCGTGTTGGCCTTTAACGGGCCGGCGCTCGCCTTCGATGTCGACCAGCTGACACGGCGTGCGCAGCAGATCGAAAAAGCATATGGGCTGCCTGCGCGCGATTGGCTGGCCGAGGTGGGGGGGCAAATCGGTTTTGCCATTTGATCAATATCTGAACCCAACCCAAGGGGTGCCCGTGCGGCATTGACGCTGCGTAAACAAGGGTTGCCCCGGCTTGACCTGCCGTCTCCTGGTCCGATAATCTGCTTGCGGCAAAGCTGTCTGGACCGAACGGGCACTAGAAATCCTAGAATTGATACATCTATCTCCCACGGTCCGGCAATGACAATTCGGCGTGAGGAGACTTATATGGCGCAGGACGCTTCATCCTCGAACCGCAACCGGCATTGGCTCTGGTTGCTGGTTCTTCCGTTTATCGCAACGCTGTGGGTGCCCTGGTACAACCGGGTCGAGCCGCAGTTGGGCGGCTTCCCCTTCTTCTACTGGTATCAGCTTTTGTGGGTGCTGATCAGTGCGGTGATTACCGCCTTGGTCTATTTCAAAACCAAGAACAAGCCGCGCTCGGGAGGGCAGTCATGAATCTCGTCGCTACTGTTATCTTCGTCATCCTCTTCGTCGGCGTTGCGATCCTCGGCTTCTTTGCGGCCCGTTGGCGCCGCGGCGACCTCGGCCTGCTCGACGAATGGGGCCTGGGCGGCCGTCGCTTCGGTACACTGGTTACCTGGTTTCTGCTGGGCGGCGACCTCTACACCGCCTATACCTTCGTCGCGATTCCCGCCTTGATGTTCGGCGCCGGCGCGGTCGGCTTCTTCGCACTGCCGTACACCATCCTGATCTATCCGTTCGCCTTCGTGGTGTTCCCCAAGTTGTGGGGCATCGCCAAGCGCAACGGTTATGTGACGTCGGCCGATTTCGTCGGTGCCCGCTATGGCAGCCGCATGCTGGCGCTGGCGGTGGCCGTGACCGGCATCGTCGCGACCATGCCCTACATCGCGCTGCAACTGGTCGGCATCGAAGTCGTGATCGGCGGCCTCGGCATCCAGACCACCGGCTGGCTCGGCGACCTGCCGCTCATCATCGCCTTCGCGATCCTGGCGGCTTACACCTACACCAGTGGTCTGCGCGCGCCGGCGATGATCGCCATCGTCAAGGACGTGCTGATCTACATCACGATCGCGGCGGCCATCATTGTGATCCCGCCGCAACTCGGCGGCTTTGGGCATATTTTCGCCTCGGTGCCGAGCGCCAAGCTCCTGCTGAAGGCGCCGGATGCGGCCAGCCTGAATGGCTACAGTGCCTATGCAACGCTGGCGCTCGGGTCGGCGCTTGCGCTGTTCCTGTATCCGCACTCGGTGACGGCGGTTCTGAGCGCCTCGTCGGGCAACTCGATCCGCCGCAATATGGCGATGTTGCCGGCCTACTCGCTGGTGTTGGGCCTGCTTGCGCTGCTGGGCTTCATGGCCCTGGTGGCAGGTGTGGCGACGATGCCGGAGTTCGCCGCGCACTTCAAGCAATATGGCGCGAACTTCGCGGTGCCGGCACTGTTCCTGCATTTCTTCCCGTCATGGTTCGTCGGTATCGCATTCGCGGCGATCGCAATCGGTGCGCTGGTACCGGCCGCCATCATGTCGATCGCTGCCGCCAACCTGTACACGCGCAACATCCACAAGGAATTCTTCAATAAGCGCGTGGATGGCCGGGCGGAAACGCAGATTGCAAAAACCGTGTCGCTGGTGGTCAAGGTCGGCGCGCTGGCCTTTATCCTGTTCCTGCCGTTGACCTATGCGGTGCAGCTGCAACTGCTCGGCGGCATCTGGATCATCCAGACGCTGCCGGCCATCGTGCTCGGGCTGTACACGCGTTTTCTCGACCACCGGGGCCTGCTGCTCGGCTGGGCCGTGGGTATCGCTTCGGGCACCTGGATGGCGATCACGCTGCAGTTGAAGGGATCGATCTACGCGGTGCACATCGGCGGTCTCGCGGTGCCGGGGTATGCCGCCATCTGGTCGCTGCTGCTGAACCTGGCCGTGGCCATCGTGGTCAGTGTCGCGGTGCGCGCGATCGGCATGAGCCATGCCGAGGACCGCACGCGGCCCGAGGATTACCTCGACTTGGCTTGATGGCGGTTTGATCGATGTCTGATGGATGTGAAAAATCCACCGTATGAACTGCACCCCAAAAGTTGGACACCGATCCAACCTTTGGGGTGTTTTTCATGGTCCGGCGAAAATGTGATGCGTTGAGGAGTGATGCGTTGGGCGGCGCGCCCGGCGCAATTCAGCGCAAACTGTCGATCAATTTTTCCAGCTTGATCGCGTCGGCCGAGAACTGGCGGATGCCTTCGGCCAGCTTTTCGGTCGCCATCGCGTCGTCGTTCAACAAATAACGGAATGACTTTTCGTCGACGGCGATGCGCTCGATCGGCGTACCGGCCACATCGGGGCTCAGTTTTCGGGTCACCGCCTGCGTGCTGTCCTGCAACTGCTGCAGCAGGTCGGGGCTGATGGTCAGCAGGTCGCAGCCGGCCAGTTCGAGTATCTGCCCGACGGTGCGAAAGCTCGCGCCCATGACCTCGGTCGCATAGCCGAACTTCTTGTAGTACGCGTAGATGCTGCGTACCGAGCGCACGCCCGGGTCGTTGGCGCCGCCGTCTCGCGCTTCGTCCCAATTGCTGCCTGCGCTTTTCTTGTACCAATCGTAGATGCGGCCGACGAACGGCGAGATCAGTTGTGCGCCGGCTTCGGCGCACGCGGCGGCTTGCGGCAGCGAGAACAGCAAGGTCATGTTGCAGTGGATGCCCTGGCGTTGCAGGACTTCGGCCGCGCGTATGCCTTCCCAGCTGGATGCGATCTTGATCAGCACGCGCTCGCGCGGGATGCCGGCGGCGGCATACAGGCGTATCAGTTCCTCACCCTTGGCAATGGAGGCCGCGGTGTCGAACGACAGGCGGGCATCGACCTCGGTCGATACGCGTCCCGGAATGATGGACAGGATTTCGGTGCCGAACGCGATCAGCAGATGGTCGATGACCTCGGCAGCGGTCTTGTCGCGGTGCGCATGCACGACTTTTTCGAGCAGCGGACGATACGCATCGAGCTGAACCGCCTTGAGGATCAGTGACGGATTGGTGGTCGCGTCATTTGGCTGATAGCGTTGCATCAATTGGAAATCGCCGGTATCGGCGACCACCGTCGTGTATTGTCGTAGCTGTTCGAGTGCAGTCATGGTTTATATGATGAGCGAGATAGCGAACACCGGTGCAACGGCCGGGCAACCGCTGCAGTTCGGGTGGGCTGCGTTTGTAACCGGTTGCCGCCCGTTGTGACCAAACGGTGGTAGCCAAATCCACCACAAGTCTATTGTAGCGCTATCGTCGGACCCACTTCGAGTTCAATCTGAGAGTTCAAGCGCGGCGCCAATTCAGGATCAAGTGCGTAAGCAGACCAGCGATCAGTCCCCAGAATGCCGAGCCGATGGTCAGCAGCGTCAGACCGGATGCCGTCACCATGAAGGTGATCAGCGCGGGCTCCCGTTGGCGCGCATCGCTCATCGCCTGGGTCAGGCCGCTCATGATGGAGCCTAGCAGCGCGAGTGCCGCGACGGAGACCACCAGGGCCTTGGGAAAAGCGCCGAACAAGGCTGCGATGGTGGCCCCGAAAATCCCCGCGATCAGATAGAAAATGCCGCACCAGACCGCGGCCGTGTAGCGCTTGGCATGATTTTCGTGCGCGTGCGGGCCGGTGCAGATCGCGGCGGTGATGGCGGCCAGGTTGAGGCCGTGCGAGCCGAACGGAGCCAGCAGCAAGGAGGTGATGCCGGTAGTGGAAATCAGCGGCGCCGAAGGCATCTGGTAGTTGTCGCCGCGCAGTACGGCGAGTCCGGGCATGTTCTGCGACGCCATCGCGACGATGAAAAGCGGCAGGGCGATGCCTATCGTCGCCGACACCGAGAACGCAGGCGTCGTGAACACGGGGTGCGCCAACGCGACGTGGAAATGGCTGAAATCGAGCAGCCCCAGCGCTTGCGAACACAGCGTGCCGACGATCAGGGTCGTGACGATCGCATAGCGCGGCGCCAGGCGTTTCATCAGCAGATAGGTGGCGAACATCACCAGGACCAGCGCACTTTGGTGTTCGGCCGCCTGAAAAATCTGGATGCCTATCCTGAACAGAATGCCGGCCAGGAGCGCTGACGCGATGCCGGCGGGAATGCGCCGCATCAGTGTGTCGAACCAGCCGGTCAGGCCGACCGCGGTGATCAGCAGCGCACAGACGATGAATGCACCGATCGCCTCGGCATACGGCACGGTCGGCAGGCTGGTGATCAGCAGCGCGGCGCCGGGGGTCGACCAGGCGATCACGATGGGTGCCCGATAGCGCAGCGACAGGCCTATGGTGGTCAAGGCCATGCCGATCGACAATGCCCAGATCCACGACGAGATTTGCGCAGCACTCAGGTGAGCGGCCTGGCCGGCCTGGAATATCAGGATGATGGAACTGGTATAGCCCGTCATCATCGCGACGAAGCCGGCCACCACGGCGGCCAGCGAGGTGTCGCGCAGCAGTCCCTGGGGGGCGGAAGAGAAAGCGGCGTCTGATGCCGCCGAGGCGTCGGCAGGATGGGTCATGGCGGATCGGTTGGAACGGACGGGTGGGCGCGCGCGGCGGCCGCAAAACGCACAGTGTAAAGCACCGGCCCGCGCAACGGCACCGGGGAGCTCAATGGCTGAGTTCGCGGATCGCGCTTTCCAGCCCGGCCAGTGTCAGCGGGTACATCCGGTTGGGCAGCATCTTGCGGATCAGATCGATCGATTGCCGGTAGGGCCATACCGCTTCGGGTTCGGGATTCAGCCACGCATGATGCGGAAACTGGTGCGCGAAGCGCTGCAGCCAGACCGCGCCGGGTTCGGCATTGTTGTATTCGACCGAGCCCCCCGGCTGTAGGATTTCATAAGGGCTCATGGTTGCGTCGCCGACGAAGATCAGCTTGTAGTCTGGCGTGTACTTGTGCAGTACGTCCCAGGTCGAGAAGCGCTCGGCGTGGCGGCGCCGATTCTGCTTCCACAAATAGTCGTAGACGCAGTTGTGGAAATAGAAGAATTCGAGGTGCTTGAATTCGCTGCGCGCGGCTGAAAACAATTCTTCGGTGCGCTTGATATGGTCGTCCATCGAGCCGCCGACATCGAGCAGCATCAGCACCTTGACGCGATTGTGCCGCTCCGGCACCAGCTTGATGTCCAGCCAGCCGGCGTTGGCTGCGGTGCTGCGGATGGTATCGTCCAGATCCAGTTCCTCGGCCGCGCCGTCGCGGGCAAAGCGGCGCAGACGCCGCAGCGCGACCTTGATATTGCGGGTGCCGATTTCGACTTCGTCGTCGTAATCGCGATAGCTGCGCTGGTCCCACACCTTGACGGCGGTGCGATTGCCGGCCGATTCGCCGCCGATACGCACGCCCTCCGGATGATAGCCGCCGTTGCCGAAGGCCGAGGTGCCGCCGGTGCCGATCCATTTGTTGCCGCCTTCATGGCGGCCTTTCTGTTCTTCCAGCAGCGCCTTGAGGCGTTCAATCAGTTGATCGAGGCCGCCGAGTTTTTCGATCAGGGCCTTCTCCTCGGGGCTCAGATTGCGCTGCAGATTCTTGCGCAGCCACTCGAGCGGTACCTCAGGATTCAATTCAGCCACGCTGGCGGCGCCGTTGAAATACGCGCCAAAGGCCTGGTCGAATTTGTCGTAGTGCCGCTCGTCCTTCACCAGCGTCAGGCGCGCAAGGTGGTAGAAGGCTTCGATCGACGGATCGATCAGCCCAGCCTGTAGGCCTTCGAGCAAGTTGAGGAATTCCTTGATCGAAACCGGTACGCGGGCGTCGCGCAGCGCGAAGAAGAAGGGGATCAGCATGGCGGGCCGCGGGTGTTCGTCCTCGTGTTAGTCCTGGCTGTCGCTGCGCGCGGCAAGCTTGAATTGGAGATTGTTGCGCACCGCGGGCCATTCGGCCGCGACGATCGAGAACACCACGGTGTCGCGATAGCTGCCATCCGGCATGATCTGGTGGTGGCGCAAGATGCCGTCCTGCTTCGCGCCCAGGCGCACGATGGCGGCACGCGAGGCTTGATTCATGAAGTGGGTGCGGAATTCGACGGCGATCGCACCCAAGGTCTCGAACGCGTGCGTCAGCAGCAGCAGCTTGGTTTCGGTATTGACCGCGCTGCGTTGCACGCTTTTCGCATAAAAGGTCGAGCCAATCTCGCAGCGGCGGTTCCTGGCATCGATATTCATGTAGCGGGTACAGCCCACGACCGGACCGGCCTGGCCGTCGCGTTCCAGGCGCCGCACCACAAAGGGCATCGCGCCGCCTTGCGCGGCCTGGTCGAGGGCGGTCGCGATATAGGTCTCGGTGTCTTCGGCACGCGGCACCGTGGTGTACCACAGGCGCCACATTTCGCCGTCCGCGGCGACGGCGCGCAGTGCGTCGGCGTGGTCGGCGCGCAGCGGTTCCAGGGCAACTTCTCGGCCTTGCAGGGTGACGGGGGCGATCCAGTGGCTCATCGATATCGGCTTTGGCGAGGGGTGTATACGACAGGCGCTCAGCGGCTGTTGCGGTTCATGAAGATCAGGCGCTCGAACAGATGCACATCCTGCTCGTTTTTCAGCAGGGCGCCGTGCAGCGGCGGAATCAGTTGCTTATGGTCGCTGCTGCGCAGGGCCTCGGGCGCAATGTCCTCGGCCAGCAGCAGTTTGAGCCAGTCCAACAATTCCGAGGTCGATGGCTTTTTCTTCAGACCCGGCGCCTGGCGCAGTTCGAAGAAGCTTTCCAGCGCGGCCTGCAGCAGGGCCGGTTTGATGCCGGGAAAATGGACGTCGACGATCTTGCGCATCGTGACGGCATCGGGAAATTGGATGTAGTGGAAGAAGCAGCGGCGCAGGAAGGCGTCCGGCAGCTCCTTTTCGTTGTTCGAGGTGATGATCACGAGTGGCCGATGGCGCGCCTGGATCAACTGGCGCGTTTCGTACACATAGAATTCCATGCGGTCGAGTTCGCGCAGCAAGTCGTTCGGAAACTCGATGTCGGCCTTGTCGATTTCGTCTATCAGCAGCACGCTCGGTACGTCGGACTCGAACGCCTGCCATAGCACGCCCTTGACGATGTAGTTGGCGATATCGCCGACCCGCGCGTCGCCCAGTTGCGAATCGCGCAGGCGCGAGACCGCATCGTATTCGTATAGTCCCTGCTGGGCCTTGGTGGTCGACTTGATATGCCATTGCAGCAGGGGCATGCCAAGTGCGGCCGCGACTTCCTCGGCCAGCATGGTTTTGCCGGTGCCGGGTTCACCCTTGATCAGGAGCGGGCGGCGCAGCGTGATCGCGGCATTGACGGCCAGCCTGAGGTCGTCGGTGGTGACGTAGTGCTCGGAGCCTTCGAATCGCATGGCGGGACGGGTGCGGTGAAAAGTCCAGTATAAGGTAGAAGCGGGGGCGGCCGCCAAGCGGTGCCACCGTAGCCTGCGCGATGCCGCCGTGGCAGACTGCCGTACCCCCCGATGGACGGCACGGAAAGGTACGCAGTACAATGACCCGATTTTTCGGAAAACGCGCGAGTAAGGCCGTTAAGGCAAGCGTGCCGCTGGCCAGGCGATGCAGCGGCCGCGGCAGGCCGTGCTGGCGCGGGTATGGGCGTGGTTGTGGGCGCAGGTGTGGACGTGGGTGTGGGTGGTTTCCAGCGCGGTTTCCAGCAGATTTCAGTCACGGCCGGATAAACGGTGTCGTGCGATTGATGCGACCGATATTCCCTTTGTTTAGGTTAGAAGCTATGAACAAATTCGTCCTGATGGCTACGCTGTCGGCGCTCACCCTGGTTGCTGCCGGTGCGCAAGCCGAGGTGGTCGGCAATCCGATCGCGGCGCGCGGCAAGGTGTCGATGTGTATTGGCTGCCACGGTATCTCCGACTATCGCACCGCTTATCCCGAGGTCTACCGCGTGCCCAAGCTGGGCGGCCAGAACGCGCAGTACATTGCCGACGCACTGCACGAATACCAGAAAACGGACCGCAAGTTCCAGACCATGCACGCGATCGCGGTATCGCTGTCGGAGCAGGATATTGCCGACATCGCCGCCTATTACGCGGCGCAGACCCCGACCAGCCCGAGCAACCCCGACCGATAAATGACGGCCCCGGCGCGGCGCGCCCGGAACGGCGTGGCCGCGGGACTCCCGGCGCCATAGTGCAGGAGCATCAATGAAAAAAGAATCGATGAGCATGCATATTCGTTCGCTGATGGCGGTCGCCACGGCATGCGGGGCAATGGCGCTCGGTGCGGGCGCGCAGGCGGCCGATCTCGAGAACGGTCGCGCGATCGTGGAAAGCCACAACTGCGCGGCTTGCCACGGCGCCACGCTGAACAATCCGGTGAATCCGGCTTACCCGAAGATCGCGGGCCAGTACGAGGACTATATCGACGCCGCGCTGCGTTCGTACAAGGTCGGCGACGGCAATCCGCTGTTCGGCCGCAAGAATGCGATCATGGCGGCCCAGGTGCAGGAACTGTCCGACGAGGATATGAAGGACGTCGCGGCCTATATCAGTTCGCTGCCCGGCGATCTGGTCGTCAAGAAGTAAGCGGCACGCAAGCGCCCTCCTGTTCCAGAACCAGAAAAACCCGGCCCAAGCCGGGTTTTTCGTTACTGCGGCACCTTGCACTGGCGTACGCGACGCGGATGTTCGCCGGCCGGATCAGCCGCGGGTGGCGCGCCGCTCGATCGCGGCCAGATAGGCATCGGAATCGGGCGGCGTGCCGTTGCGCTGCGATTCCCACAGGATCTGACCCAGGCAGTCCATGATCGCGTGCTGGGCCTCGTGCGGCGAGCCCAGGCGACCCAGCAGGCGCTGGTGAGCGGCGCGGATGCCCGGCGGCTGGTCGATCGACAGCTGTTCGCTGATGGCCAGGTGCATGGACAGATGCAGGAAGGGGTTGGTTTCGCCGCGCTCGGGGCTGTAGTCGTTGCCTTGCGCGCGCTCGGGATCGTTCAGCGCCGCGTGATGTTCCGGATGTTCGAGTATCCATTGCGCGGCAATGCTTTCCATCGGCGTCATGATCTCGCCCGCGCGCTGCTTGCGCCAGGTTTCGCAGAAAAACTGTCGGACTTCTTCGCGGCTGGGTTCGAACATCGTGCAGCTACCGGGTAATGGGGATGAGGTCCGCTATTTTAATCCGAGTCGCGCCCGGCTGCCGGGCGCGACCCGCTGCCGCGATGCGATGGGTGCCCGTGGTCAAGCGGATTCGGGGTGGGGCGTCTTGGGCCGGAATTCGCACAAGGGCTCGATCGCGCAGTGCCAGCATTCCGGCTTGCGCGCCTTGCACACGTAGCGTCCATGCAGGATCAGCCAGTGGTGCGCATCGCGCCGAAATTCGGGCGGCGTCCATTTTTCCAGGCCGGCCTCGACTTCCAGCACATCCTTGCCCGGCGCCAGACGGGTACGGTTGGCGACGCGGAAGATATGTGTGTCGACCGCGATGGTCGGATGGCCGAAGGCGGTGTTCAGAACCACGCTGGCGGTCTTGCGGCCCACGCCGGGCAGCGCTTCGAGCGCCGCGCGATCGTCCGGCACCGAACCGCCGTGATGCTCGCTCAGCAGGCGGCAGGTGGCGATCACATTCTTGGCCTTGGTCCGATACAGGCCTATCGTCTTGATGTGATCGGCCACGCCTTCCTCGCCGAGCGCGAGCATCGCCTCGGGCGTCTTGGCGATGGCGAACAGCGGGCGCGTCGCCTTGTTGACGGAGACGTCGGTGGCCTGCGCCGACAACAGCACGGCAATCAGCAGCTCGAACGGCGTAGCATATTCGAGTTCAGTGGTCGGATGCGGATTCAGGCTTTGCAGTGTCTCGTAGATCGCGCGGCGTTTCGCGGCGTTCATGCGGGCGTGTCCTCATCGGGCTGGGCGGGCATCGGCGCAGCGGTGTCCGCGTCCGTGGCGGCCGTCAAGCCCAAGACCTGACGCCGGCGCTCGGCCTCGTCGATTTGCGCCTGCACCGCGGGACTGACGTTTTCGACGTTTCTCGGCCCTTGCCCGGTGGCCGCCAGGGAGGCCTTCTTCTGGCGCGCGCGCTCAAGTGCGGCCTGAATGACTGCGCGCTTGCGCGCGGCTTCGTCGAGCGGTATGTCGGCTTGTCCGGCGGCCGCCGCGTTGGCCTGTGTCTGCATCTGCATTGCGGCAGCCTGGGTACGCCGGGCCGCATCGCGTTCCCGCAGACGGGCGGCGCTTGCGGCGCGGGCGTCGGCGGCACGCGTTTCATGCCAACTGTGCCGTTGCCGCGCGCGATCCGCCTGTTGCTGCGACCATGCTTGCCAGCCGGTACGGTCGCCCGTGACCGTGACCATTTCGATGCAGTCGACCGGACAGGGTGCGACACACAGATCGCAGCCGGTACAGCAGTCGGCCAGCACCGCATGCATCTGCTTGGCCGCGCCGACGATGGCATCGACCGGACAGGCCTGCATGCACAGTGTGCAGCCTATGCAGAGGGATTCGTCGATGCGAGCGAGCGGCCGCGGGCGTTCGACGCCGTGTTCCGGGTTCAGCGGAATCACCGGGCGCCCCAGCAGTCGCGCGAGGCGGGCCACGCCTTCGGCACCGCCCGGCGGACACTGGTTGTAGCCGGCCTCGCCGGATGCGACGGCATCGGCATAGGGTAGGCAGCCGGCGTAACCGCATTTGGTGCATTGGGTTTGCGGCAGCAGATCGGCAATGCGGGCGGCTAGCGAGGCGTCGGAGGCAGAGATCACGGGAGCAGGAACAAGCACAGATACAGGGGTGGAAATAAGCGTGGAATCAGACGCAGGAACAGACCTAGGAACAAGCGCCGCATCGAGCGGAAGGTCAAGCGACGCGGCACCCGAATTCGGCCTGGCGTGGTATTTCATAGACGAATTATCTTCGATTTTGATCCCCACGGTAGGGCTGTGTCATAATCGGCCGTATAAATATTACAGCCTGTAATGTTTTGCCAGCAGTATCTCGCAATCCAACCGGCATCGGATGCACGATCCTGTGTGTTCGTCGTCTTAGCGATACTTCTCTGCTATATGGCCGAACTCAAAATTAAAAGAGACCCACTCGGGACACGTCGCCGCATTCTTGACGCCGCGACCGAGGAATTTACCAGCGCCGGCCTGTCCGGTGCCCGCGTCGACCAGATCGCGAAGCGTGCGCTGACCAACGAGCGCATGCTGTATTACTACTTCGGCAGCAAGGAGCAGTTGTTTGCTACGGTGCTGGAGCAGGCCTACACCGCTTTCACCGACGCCGAGTCGTCAATCGGACTGCCGACCGACGCCCCGGTCGCCGCGATGACACGGCTGGTCCATTCGATCTGGGATTTCTATCGGGACCATCCGGAACTGCTGCGCTTGATCAACAACGAGAACATGCACGAAGCACGCTACCTGAAGCGCTCCGGCGCGGTGCGCGAGTCGATGAAGCCGGTGTTGTCGCGCATTGCTTCGATCCTGGCGGCAGGGGAGAAGGCGGGCGTGTTTCGCGCCGGCGTGGATCCGGCCATCCTGTTTACCTCGATCTCGGCGCTGGGCTACTACGTCGTGTCGAACCGCTATACCCTGGAAGCGTCGCTAGGACGGGATTTCACCGTGGGTGCGGAGCGCGAGGCGGCGCTCAAGCTCAACACCGAGATGCTGTTGGCCTATCTGACCAAGGCTTAGGCTGACGCTGACGCTCAGGCGTCGACCGCTTCCTGCTGATGCGCGCGGATGAAGTCGCGCAGTTGCGGGTAGACCTCGGTACGCCAGCGCCGTCCCGAGAAAATGCCGTAGTGGCCGCATTGCTGCGCGGTCAAATGCCGCCGCGCATAGGCCGGAATACCGGTGCACAGGTCGTGCGCGGCGCGGGTCTGGCCGTCGCCCGAAATATCGTCGAGCTCCCCCTCGATCGTGAACAGCGCGGTGTCCGTGATGTCCTGCGGCCGCACCGGCTCGCCGTTGACAACCCAAGTGCCTTCGGCCAGGCAGAAGTCCTGGAACACCACGCGTATGGTGTCGAGATAATATTCGGCCGCCATGTCGAGCACGGCGTTGTACTCGTTATAGAACTTGCGGTGCGCTTCGGCGTCGTCGTCGTCACCGCGCAGCAGGCTTTCGTAGAAATCCCAGTGCGAAGTCACATGGCGCTCGGGATTCATTGCGACAAAGCCGGCGTGCTGCAGAAAGCCCGGATACACCTTGCGGCCGTGGCCCGGATAGTTGGGCGGCACGGCGTGTATCACATTGTTTTCGAACCACTCGAGGGAGTGGCGCGTGGCCAGCGAATTGACCGAAGTCGGGCTGCGGCGCGCATCGATCGGGCCGCCCATCATGGTCATCGTGCGTGGCGTCTCTTCGCCCGCGCTCGCCAGCAGGGAAATCGCCGCGAGCACCGGCACGGTGGGCTGGCATACGGAAATCACATGGAGATTCTTCGCGCCGATATGGCGGATGAATTGTTGGATATAGGCTACGTAGTCGTCCAGATGGAAGGGGCCGACTTCAACGTCGACCATGCGCGCGTCGATCCAGTCAGTGATATAGACCTTATGGTCCTGCAGCAGGGTGCGCACGGTTTCGCGCAGCAGCGTGGCATGATGGCCCGACAGGGGCGCGCATACCAGCACCACCGGCTCATCCTTCAACTGCGCCACGGCCGTGCTGTCGTCGGCATAGCGCTTGAAACGCACCAGATTGCAGAACGGGCGCTCGAGCACGACCTGCTCGATGATCGGAATCCGGTGACCGTCTTTCTCGATCTCGCGAATATTGAATTCGGGCTTTTCGTATGCCTTGCCCAGGCGGTACAGCAGCTCGTAACCAGCGGCCATGCGGGTTGCCCCCGGCACGTAGGAGAGCGGGCTGACCGGGTTGACATAGGACTTGGAGGCGGCGTCGGCCCAGGCGGTGAACGGCTCGAGCAAAGCACGCTGGAATTCGTGGAATTGGTAGAGCATATTCGCTCCGATAAAAATTTAGCTGCGCAGCGGCCAAGAACGACGGGCCGCACATCGTCGGCGAGCTGTCAGACCTTACCATCCCCTCGCACACGCGCATATCAGACAAATCCCGATATATTGCGTTGCATCAAGATACCCTGAAGTGGTGCTGGGTGCTGAATACAAAGGTGGCCTTGTTGTCCGGGCGAAGCCTGATGCGCCAGCGCACCGGACGTTAGGGCGGGCCATGGCATGGCCCTGATGTCTCGCAGCAACAGTAGTTGGACAGGGGACTGTCCCCATAATTCCCTCCGCAAACCGGCTCAATTGATGGGGCCGGAAGCCTGGAGCGACTGTATCGTAATAATGTGTAATATCGTCGGCCGGCGCGTTACATCTTGCCGCGCCAAGGCGTCAGGCGCGTTTCGAGCATGCGCATCAAACCGTCGAACGCGTAGGCCAGCGCGCCGATGATGATGATGCCCAGCACGACGATATCGGTGCGCAGGAAATTGGACGCATTCAGCACCATCTGGCCGAGCCCGCTCGACGCGGCGACCATCTCCGCGGCGACCAGCGTGGTCCAGCCGAAGCCGACGGCAATGCGCATGCCGGTAAGTATCTCAGGCAGTGCCGCGGGCAATACCACCAGACCGATTACTTGCCAGCGGCTTGCGCCCAGCGCATAGGCCGCATTGATCTGTTCGAGAGCGACACCGCGCGCGCCGGCCTTGGCTGCCATCGCCAACGGTGCAAAGCAGGCCAGGTAGATCAGCAGGATCTTGGCGCTCTCGCCGATGCCGAACCAGATCACGATCAAAGGCAGATAGGCGAGCGGCGGCAGCGGCCGATAGAATTCGATCAGCGGATCGGCGACGCCGCGCACGATACGCGAAGTGCCCATCGCCAGGCCGAGCGGCACCGCGGTCACGACCGCGAGGACAAAGGCGCCGAGCACGCGCGCGACGCTGATCAGCACGTGATCCGGCAGCGGGATGTCGCCCTGGGTGTGGCCGCGCATCGCTTCGCCGAACGCGCGCAGCACGGCCTCCGGCGTCGGCAGAAACAGCGGTTTGACCCAGCCCAGATGGGTCGCAAGCCACCACAGCGCGAGCACTACGCAGATGGTCACGGTGCTGATCGCGCGCGTGTCGCCGGTGCCGGGCAAGCGGTAACGCGCGGGGCGCGCGGCGTGCGGGGCGGTCGGGTGGTTGACCGGATCGGCCTGAGTTTTCGGTGTGCTCATTGCGGTGCGCTCATTGCAGTACGCTCGCCGCGGACTGGCGCACCAGTGCCAGCACCCGTTCACGCATCGCGATGAAATCGGGCGCGGCCTTGATCGCGCGTGCGTCACCCTCTTGCGCATAGCGCCGCGAAAACGGGACCTCGAATTCATGGACCACGCGCCCCGGACCGGGTGCCATGATCAGCAAGCGGGTCGCGAGAAACAGCGCCTCTTCGACGTCGTGCGTGATGAAGACAAAGATGCGCGAACGATTGCCGACGCTGGTGCGCCAGATATCGAGCAGGGTGATCTGCAAGGCCTCGCGCGTAAACGCGTCAAGTGCGCCCAGCGGTTCGTCGAGCAGCATTACGGTGGGCGAGGTCGCCAGTGCGCGGGCCAGGCCAACGCGTTGCTGCATGCCGCCCGATAATTCGTAGACGGGACGCAGTGCGGATTGGGCCAGGCCGACCTGCTGCAAGCAGCTGAGCGCAATGCGGCGCCGCTCGTCGCGCGGCACGCCCTGCAGGCGCAGGCCGAACTCGACGTTGCCGATCACGTTCAGCCAGGGCATCAGCGCATGGCGCTGGAATACGACGCCACGTTCACGGCCGGGACCTAGCACGGCTATTCCGTTGAGCTGGATGCTGCCGCTGGTGGGCGGCAAAAAGCCTGCGATCGTATTGAGCAGGGTGGTCTTGCCGCAGCCTGAGGCGCCGAGCAGAACGACGAACTCGCCTGGGGCAACGCGCAGACTGACGTCCTGTACGGCGATCGTGGCGGGTCCGCGATGCGGTCGATATTCGACCGTGACTCGCTCGATTTCAAGCACGACATGCCTCCGGTTAAGGCGGTCCGATCGCTGCGGTGTGCGCGATCGGGCGCAGCCATATCTTATTTTGCCAATGCGGCCTTCACATAGGACGACGTGACGCCGACCGAGTAGTCCGGCAGCACGTTCTGGATGGTATTTTGCGCGTGCAGGAATTGCGCGGTGGCGGCGAGCGATTTGCTCGCGCCGCCGGCTGCACCGTCGCCCAGCCAGGCCGGCGAAAGCTGCTGCTGCAATGTCGGAAAGCCGTATAGCGCCAGCGACTCGGCGACATTGTCAGGTTTTGCGCCGGAGACGCTGGCCACGGCCTGACCTTTCACCGTACTGCCGGTCCAATCGGCCGGATGGTGCTGGTAGTCATCGTCAGCCTGAGCCAGGATCTTCACGAACGCGGTCAGGAAGGCGCCGTTCTGCTTGGCCCAGTCGGCGTTGGCGACAAACCCGTCGAAGGTGGCCAGGCCGGTGCGCTGGGCAATTTGACCTGACGAGATCAGTACCGTGCCGTTCTGCTTGATGGTGTTCAGCACCGGGTTCCAGATGAAGGCGGCGTCGATGTCGCCACGCTGCCACGCCGCGGAGATCTCGGCAGGACGCAGATTGACGACCTTGACCTCGTTGGGCTTCAGGCCCGCGAGTTTTAGCGCCAGCAGCGTATCGAAATGACTGGTCGAGACGAAGGGCACGGCGATGGTCTTGCCCTTGAGCTGTTGCAGGGCGGTGATGCCGGACGCCTTGCGTACCACCAGAGCCTCCGCGTCGTTGATATTGTCGAGTATCCAGAACAACTTGATCGGCAGACCCTGGCTTAAGCCGGCCGCGACCGGGCTGGACCCGGCTTCGCCGACCTGTACCGCACCCGAGGCCATCGCGCGGATCACGTCGCCGCCGCCGCCGAATTGGCGATAGGTCACCTTGTAGCCGGTGGCTTTGGCGAGCGCATCGATTTTCTGCGCATAGCGCCACGGCACCACCATGTCCTGATAGGCGATCACGACTTCCTTGTCCGCTGCGGCTGCCGGCAGCGACATTAACGATAGCGACAACAACGACAGCGCTGCCAGCAGGCCGGCGCCTGCGCGTTTCCAATTCAAGTTCATCTACGAAACTCCATCGTTTGCGTTGGCACAGCCGGGTATAGTGCACCCAAGATCGGTGCGACGAGCCCGGGTCGGGAGCGGACGACGTCTAGCGTCTCGCGCTGCCGTGTGTGGGAGCCTGGCATTGGATGCCGCGCCCATCGTACGGCGTTCGCCGCATCATGTCATGCAATGCAGGCGCGCGGTGCATCCGAACATCGAAGATATCGGCATGACCTTATCACGCCAAGTTATAGACTATCGTCCGACAGGCGTATCAAGGGGGATGGCACCGTCTGGCGAGATCGTAGGCTCTGTCAGTGCATATTCATGCTTGGAAGGAGGCGCCGGTGTCTTGGGATTGCGAGCTGCTACACCGGGTGCGTTTCGGCGCCATTGCTCTGATGCTGCTTGCCACCGTCGTCGCGCGCGGGCAGAGCACGGTGCCGGCACGGGGTACGCACGGCATGGTGGTGACGAGCCAGCATTTGGCGAGCGAGGTCGGACTGCAGATTCTCGAGGCGGGCGGCAACGCGGTCGATGCCGCGGTAGCAGTGGGTTATGCGTTGGCCGTGGTCGAACCCTGCTGCGGCAACATCGGCGGCGGCGGCTTCATGACACTGCATTTTTCCGACGGACACAATCTGTTCATGAATTTCCGCGAGCGCGCACCGCTTGCCGCTACGCGCGACATGTATCTGGACGCGGCCGGCAATGTGGTGGCGCAACTCAGCACGCGCGGCTATCTGGCGGTCGGCGTACCCGGCACCGTGCTGGGTCTGGACACGGTGTTGCGGCGCTACGGCACCATGAGCCGGCAGCAAGTCATGGCCCCGGCGATCGCGCTGGCCGAGCGCGGCTTCATCCTGGCGCCTGGCGACGTGGCGATACTCACTGGCGGTGGCGCGCACGGCGATCTCGAAGCCTTGCACGGCCCCAGCAAGGACTTCGCCCAGCAGGCCAACGTAGCGAAAATCTTCCTGCATGACGGCCGGCCCTATCGTGCTGGCGACCGCCTGATCCAGACGGACCTGGCGCGCACCTTGAGCCTGATCGCCCGAGACGGTCCCGACGCCTTTTATCGCGGGCCGATCGCGCAGGCGGTGGTGCAGGCGAGCGAGCGGCACGGCGGTGTGCTCAGCATGGACGATTTCGCGCGCTACACGGTCGAGGAGAGTCAGCCGGTCGAATGCGACTATCATGGCTATCAGGTGATTTCGGCACCACCGCCGAGTTCCGGCGGCACCACGTTGTGCGAAATCCTCAACATCGTCGAGCCGTATCGCTTGGGGGCGCTGGGATTTCACTCGGCGTCGGCCACGCATTGGATGGTCGAGGCGATGCGTCACGCCTATGTCGATCGCAACGCGCTGCTGGGCGACCCCGATTTCGTCCAGATTCCGCTAGCCAAGCTGTTATCCAAGGATTACGCGGCCCGCCTACGCGCGACCATCGCCCCCGATGCGGCAACGCCGTCGGACCGGATCGCGATCGGCATCGCACCGCATGAGGGCGACAACACGACGCACTATTCGGTGGTCGACGCCAAGGGTGACGCTGTATCGACCACCTACACCATCAACAGCTATTTTGGTGCGCACGTGATCGCCGGCCATACCGGATTTTTTCTAAACGATGAGATGGACGATTTCTCGGTCAAACCCGGCACGCCCAATCTGTACGGACTGGTACAGGGGGAGCGCAACGCGATCGAGCCCGGCAGGCGGCCGCTCAGTTCGATGGCACCGTCCGTCGTCACCAAGGACGGTCGGCTCTTCATGGTGCTCGGCAGTCCCGGCGGCTCGCGCATCATCACGATCGCGTTGGAGACGCTCAGCAATGTGGTGGATTACGGCATGAACGTGCAGCAGGCCGTCGACGCGCCGCGCTTTCACCATCAATGGCAGCCGGATACGATCCAGTACGAGCCGGGGGCTTTTGCCGCGCAGACCATGCGACGGCTTGGCGCCATGGGCTATCACTTGCAGCCCTACGCACCTTGGGGTGCAGCCGAGGCGATCGTGGTCGACCCGGTCAGCGGCGAACTGACGGGCGGCAGCGACAGCCGCCACTCGGCCGGGGCCGCGCTCGGCTATTGAGTGCGGTCCCGGTAAGTATCAGAAGTTGTACTGCACATAGACTTCGTAGAAGTTCGCCCCTGGGTTAGGCGTCTTGATGTCGGCGTTCGACACGTGCTGGAAGCGCAAGCCCGTCTGGTATTGTTGGCGGCTGCCGAACTGGATGCCGACACCGACCGTTTCCGCAAACTGGAAGGCGGTGGACAGGGTGTACAGGTCGGAGAAGGTCGTGTGGGACAATAAGCGTACGCCGGCGCCGGCTTCGATGTACGGTCGGATGGTACCGCTATCCTTGATGTAGCGCACCATCGGGCTCGCGCCGAACTCGTAGAGACTGTGATTGTCGGTGCCTTCGGACGTCTCCCAATAGGCGAGGTGAGCTTCGCCGACCAGCGAAAAATGCCAGCCGCCGTGATCCCACCAGTTTAGATTGGGGTCCCAGACGAGGCCGAGGTCGGCCTTGTGCAGGCCGCGATCGGCCACGCCGCCGGCCAGTTGCACGCCGAAGGTATCGGCGCGGGCCTGGGGCGCGGCAAGAGCGGTGCAGATCAACAGAGCCGCGATGCCCGCCAGGCGTGTGTGCGATGGACGTTTTTTATTATTCATCGAGCCACCAACAGACACTGTTGAGAATTCGAGAGCGCTGCCGATCTTCTGACAGCATCATTATCTGAACGCGCCTTTATCTTAAAGGCTTTTTCAGTTTTCTCGAACTATGGGAAACCAGTGTTGCGATTTTGGCGATGCCTGTCCCGGCGCTCGATGCTTGGCGTGGCGTTCTATTGAGCCCAGGCAAGCGGAGGGCGTCGCTGATTCCAGCCGGTGCGTGCTTCGACCCATGCGGCCAGCTCGAGCAGCGCCTCGTCGCCGTGTGCCGGGCCGACCAATTGCACGCCCAAGGGCAAGCCTGACGGCCCAAGACCTGCCGGCAGGTTGAGCGCCGGGACGCCGATATAGCTCCAAGGCGCACAAAATGCGGCATCGCCGGTGGATTCGAGGCCCCGCGGCGGCTCGCCCGAGGCTGGGGCGACCAGCAAGGCGTCGAGCGCCATGGTCTGCGTCAACCAGGCTTGGAAGCGATGAGCCATCGGGCCTTGCGTCGCGCGTGCATGCGCATAGGCGGTCGCGTCCAGGGCGCGGCCCTGGCGGACCAGATCCCGCATCGCCGGGCTGACCAGTTCAGGACTACGATCAACCAGCGCACCGTGGGTGATGGCAGCCTCCACCGACATCAACTGCAGCGCGTAACCGGCCGCGTCGAACAACTCGGCCGGTAGTTCGACCTGGACCAATTGCGCTCCGTCTGCCGCGAGTTTTGCCGCGAGGCCATCGAGAAGCGCCTGCTGGGCGGCATCGATGGTTCCGCCGACTTGGCGCGCCACAATCCCGATTCGATGTGCTGCTGGCCGAGCCGGGCCTTGCGGCACGTGCGCACGATGCGGATCGGCCAGATCGCTGCCGCGCACTACACGCAGGGTGTAGGCCGCATCGGCCACCGTGCTCGTAAAGAGGCCCACGTGGTCAAGCGAGCCGGCCAGCGGCAGCACGCCGGTGCGAGGGATAGTGCCGTAGGTCGGCTTGAAACCGATGACTCCGCAGTAGGCAGCCGGGCGCACCACAGAACCTTGGGTCTGGGTGCCAAACGCGAGCGGCACGATGCCGGCCGCAACCGCCGCCGCCGATCCGCTGGATGAACCACCGGGCGTGTAGGCCGGGTTCCATGGATTGACGGTCGGTCCAGGATGGCGCCAGGCAAATTCGGTGGTCACCGTCTTGCCTAGGACGGTGGCGCCCGCTGCCCGCAGACGGGCCACCACCCATGCGTCCTGCTGCGGCCGCCTTCCTTGATAGGCGGGCGAATTGAAGGCCGTCACCATCTCGGCCGTGTCGATCATGTCCTTGATCCCGACCGCGACACCGGCCAGGGGCGCGGTGGCACGCGGGTTGCCGACGGGCGCTTGCGGGGGGAGATAGCAGAAGGCACGCAGCGCGTCCTGGCTACGTTGAGCCGCGCGATAGGCATCGTCGATGCAGGATTGCGAAGTGGCCGTACCGGCGGCCAGCGCGGCACGAATCGAGGCTAGGGTGGTCATGGCGTTGGATAGAGAAGTGAGCCAGGCGTTACTTGCCGCCCAGGGCGGCCTGGATATAGCTGCGATTAATGAAGCTGTCGTATTTCGGCTGCTGCTTGAGATTCCCCAGCGCGATTTGAGTGTCCATCGCGACCGTCAGCGCACCAGGCGAGATATCGACGCTCTTAGGATACACCCCCTCGCTGATCATGCGCTTGACCGCAGCATCGACCACCGCTTGGTCCAAGGTCGGGAATTCCTTGCGTGCAATGTCGATTGTGCCGGCCTGGTTGCTCTGCATATACACCAACGCGGCCTGCAGGCCCTTGACAAAGCGCGTCGCCTCGTCCGGGTCGACGCTGCGCTTGGCGACGATGCTGGAGAACGCATAGTCGCCATACAGCTTGGGATATCCCAGGACCACTTTCATGCCCTTGTCGACAGCTTGTTCGACGCCCGGTTCATACATCACGGCAATCTTCGATTGGCCGGCCACCAGCGGACCGATCTCCGAACCCAACGGGACCTGGGTCAACTTCACATCGCTGGGCGACATGCCGTTTTGCTTGAGCAGCTTGAAAAACAGGGAGGTGCTGGTGGTCGGCATTTGGCCGGATACGACGGTCTGGTCTTTCACATCCTTGATGCCGGAGAACTTCACGCCGGGGGCGGCTACGATCCATACCGCCGCGCCATTGACCACGTTGGCGATCACATCGACATCGGCGCCTTTCTCAGCGGCGACGGCAGCCCACTCCGGTCCATGCAGGGAAAATTCGGCACTCCCCGACAGCACCGCCGACAAGGCCGCGCTTGGGCTGCCGGCCGTCTGCTTGGTGACGTCGAGCCCGGCCTGCTTGAAGAAGCCGCCGTCAATCGCGACGTATAGCGGCAGATATAGCATGGACTGGAACGCCTGCGAAATCGTCACTGCCTTGTCGGCAGCGTACGCCGGTGCCGCGAACGATGCTGCGGCGAAACTCAATACGGTTCCCATCACTGCCAGTAATTTTCTAGCGTGCATCTTGAATCCCCATTGGATAAAACCGGAAGGCGATCACACCCGCAGCGTCGATGTATTCGAAGCCTGGCGCCATGGCAACAAAGTGCGCTCGAGCAGGTCAATCAGGAAGTACAGCACAAAACCGATGGCCATTAACACGAACAGGCCGGCCCACACGGTGTTCAAGTCATACAGACTCGATGCCGTGAAGATCATGTGGCCCAGGCCTTTCTCCGACGAAATGAATTCGCCGACTACCGCGCCCACCAGGCCGAAACCGACATTGATGCGAAATGCCGAGATCACATAAGGCAGCGTGAACGGCACCACGACTTTGGTGAAGACGTCGTTCTTGGTCGCACCCAGCGTCACCAACAAGGCTTGCAGGTCCGGATCGGCATCCTTGGCGGCTTCATAGGCGGCGATCAGGGCGACGATCGCCGTCAATGAGACCGCAAGGGCAACCTTGGAGATCAAGCCGGTACCGAACCAAAGGATCACGATGGGCGCGAATGCGATCTTCGGCACGCTATTGATGGCGACGATGAACGGTTCGATCAGGCGCGCGACGAATGGCGAATACCAAAGCGCGAGTCCGCACACCGATCCGACTGCGGTGCCGAGCAGAAAGCCGATGATGGCTTCGAACAAGGTGTAGCCGGTATCGACGAACAACTGGCCCGAGCGGGTGTCACGCACCAGCGCCTCGAGAATCTTGGCCGGCGAGCCGACCAGGAAATTCGATACCCAGCCCATGCGCGCCGCGCCTTCCCACAGTGCAAAGAACACCGCCACGGCCGCGATCTGCAGCAACGTACGACCCCAGCTGCTGTTGAGGCGCAGCGGCGGCCGCTGGGGTGCCGCACTGGAGGCGGGTTTTTGGGCCGACATGGATTGCGTCATGACTTCACCTCAGTCTGGATATCGAGTTCGCCGCACAGCGCATGGAAATAGCCGGCGAAATTCGGATCGCTGCGCGCCCCGATCGGAGTACGCGCATCGATGTCGATGTCGTAGATTTTCTTGGCATGGGAGGGGCGGCCGCCGAGTACCACGACGCGCTTGGAAAGCGCCACTGCCTCGTCAATATCGTGCGTGACCAGCACGACGGTTTTGTGGAAGGTTTCGACGGCCTCCATCAGCACACCTTCCAGATAGAGGCGCGTCTGATAGTCGAGCGCGGAAAACGGCTCGTCCAGCAAAATGATGTCGGGATCGTTGATCAGTGTCCGGATCAAGGCCACGCGTTGCCGCATACCGCCCGACAGCATGCGCGGATAGGCGTTTTCGAAGCCGGCCAGGCCATAGGTATTGAGATATTCGAGCGCCATCTCGCGTGCCTGCGCAGGCGGCATCTTCGACAGTTCCGGGCCGATCAGCACGTTCTGTAGCACGGTGCGCCAGGGCAGCAGCAGATCGCGCTGCATCATATAGCCGACCTTGCCGCGCAGGCCGTCAACCTTCTCACCGCGATACACGATCTCGCCGCTATCGGGGGCGAGCAGCCCGGCGATCACATTGAATACAGTGGTCTTGCCGCAACCCGACGGGCCGATGATGCTGACAAAGTCACGTTCGAGGATATCGAACGACAGGCCGCCCAACACATCGACCTTGCCCAGCTTGTTGGAAAAGGACTTGCGAATATTGCGCAAGGAAAGCTGTACCGACATGCTTGTTCTCTCCGTCAAAGAGGTCCAAGGTAGGGCTGACCTTTCATCCAACGATGCTATGCGGGGTGTCGGGACGAATTGCATCTTGAATACAATGTCCAAACATATAAGCAAATTCCAGGCCAGCATGCGGGCGCATGATCGGAAGGACTAGGCTACGCCGTAAGATCGCGGAAATGGTGCGCGGCGTGCCCCGGGAAGGTGTGCGGGCGTGTCGCTTGTGGTGCGCGGTGGGCGGGGCTGGATCGGGCGCGCGCCCCAGGAAATACACGTGCTGCCACGCTGCTGGCAGAGATTCAGCGCAGCAGTGGGCCCTTTAGGCTACTTCAGCGATCAGCAACGAAAAACCGCTCGGTAAATCGATGGTATTTTGGGCCGGGGCGCAGGTCAGGCACGCAGCGCTGTCAAAATGGGAAACTACACCGCGGGTGCCTGGGCGACCAGCCGCTTGATGGCGTCTACCGCGTCGTTGAACGCGACACCGCTATTGGTTGCAAAAACGACCGGGCCGAGGCGGTCGTCGGTTGACCTGAAGTGCGGCGCGGCCTGAGCGTTCTCATCGAGAAGCATCTTGTCGACGTGCACGTTGGCCAGCACCGTTTTCAGCGCGTCCACGCTGACCATCTGACGAAACGAACGTGAGGCGCCGAATTCGAATTTCTTTTGGCTGGCGCGGTACGCAGGTGAGGGCAGTCCTTCGAATAGGAACTCGATTGTTTCCCGATACATGTTGACGCCCTTGGTCAAGTGCGCCAGATGGCCAAGCAAATCGCCACCGACCCGATTGTTAATCTCGATGAGCGCGATTCGGTCTGCGCTGACCTTCAATTCGATATGGCAGGGTCCGTGCTTATAGCCGATTTCGTCAAGCAGCCCGATGCAGAACTCGCTGATGGCCGCCTGATCCACGCCGTCGTACTCCGGGGCCGGTAGCAAATGCTGGATCGGCACTAAGGTGCCCGGTTCGAGTTCGACCGCGGTGATCGCCACCACCTCATGCTGCCCGCGGATGGTCAGCGTTTCCACGCTGAACATTCTGCCACCGATGTAGGCCTCCGCGAGCAACGCGCCTGCATTCGCGGCGCGTTCGGCGAAATGCTGTTCCAGTGTGGCCCGTTCCTTTGCATGAAAGACGCCTTCGCTGCCAGCACCGCGAAAAGGCTTGAAAATGGCGCCATCCGGGCAGCTCGCGAGGAAGGCGAGCGCGTCCGACAGGGTGCTGCATTCCTGGTGCGGTAAGGCGAAGCGGGTATGTTGCAAGTGGGTGCGCATTAAGGATTTATCGATGCAAAGCCCACAGGCGTGCAGGTCGATACCCGGGACGCCGAGGGTATCCGCCGCCACTGCCGAGGGTAGCAAGCCGTCCTCGGTGAATGACAAGATGAAGTCAAACGGATCCTGCGCGTGTAGTGCACACGACTGCGCGACGATGCGATCGGTATCGAAATCCTCGATCGGATGGATGGCACTAGTAAGTCCCTGCAAATTCGGCCCCACCGATTGCGGCCGTTGTAGACAGGTGAACCGGAACGGCAGGCCGTCATAATGTTGGAAGGTCTCGTCATGCCCTCCGATAAAGAGCACGTGCTTGCTTGGGTTAGCCATCCTGTGGCTTCCTAGTAAGTTAAAAGAGGAGGCAAATGGGAGCCTTGGTCACGCTTAGGTCGGGCAGGCTACTT
>OUWB010000070.1_pt2 | contig 25064 bp, 21 predicted proteins | sample 1779821 | NCBI WGS metagenome assembly OUWB01 (sample SAMEA3914806, study PRJEB12502) | metagenome | biome: forest; material: soil | place: Canada | collected 2011-08-03 | depth 0.1 m
GTCGGCGCATCGATCGCTTTCAGCACCTCCTGGAAATCCCGCCGCTCCAGCATGGCGATCTGCTGACGCAATTGGACCTGGCGGGCGTCGGGCTCGATCGCACGCAACGCCGATCGCACGATCACCGGATCGGCCAGGCTTTCGGGGGCCAGCATCCAAGAAAGCGTCTTTTCGTGGCCCTGCGCCTGCAGGGCCTGGAAAGCCGTCCGCGAGGACAGGGACTCTATGCGGCGGCGTCGGATATCGGCGCGCCAGCCCGCGTCGGGCGAGGCGGACGCGTTGATCAGCACCAAACTCCGGATACGCCCTGGCGCCGCCCGGACGATCTCGAACGCCACGCAGGCGCCCAGACACGCACAGACCACGCCGAACCGGGGCGGCGCATCGGCCAGGATCCGGGCCGCCATGCCCTGAAACGACCGGTCGCGCCGCAGCGATGGAACCAGCGCCGCCCCGTTGGTCCCAGCCGCCCCGATCACCTGCGACCAGAAATGGGCGCGATGGGCCGACAGAAAGAGCAATGGCAGACTCACCGGGGATCGAGCGCATCCGCCTGCGCCAACCGCGTCTGCGCATAGCGAGCCAGGGCCCTGCGTTCCACCTTGCCGGTGAGCGTGCGCGGTATGCGCTCGCCGAGCAGGACGCGGGCCTGGGCTGCGGAGCCCGGGGCGGCCTGGTCCAGCAAGCGCCCGACCTGCGCGGCCAGGTCGTTCAGTCCTGCCGCTCCGACGAGCACGATGGCGGCGTTGGCCGGCGCTTCCCCGCCCAGGCTGCAGACGCCGACGTCGTCGACTTCGATCTGCCCACGGATCAGGTCTTCTATGTCCGAGAAGTAGAGCGCGCTGGCGCGAGTCCCGATGAAATCGCCTGATCGGTCGTGGACGCACAGCCGGCCATCGGCCTCCACACGCCCCAGGTCGCCGGTCTGCAACCAGGCCCCGTCGAAGGCCCTCGCATTGAGCGCCTCCGGGGCGATATACCGCCTGGCGACCGAGGGGCCCGCGATGGAGATCTCGCCATCCTCGCCAATCCTCACCGATAGGGTAGGCAGAAGCCGCCCTACCGAGCCCTCACCGCGCAGGGCCTCGTCCGGCTCGGCGGCGGTGATCGCGCCGACCGTTTCGGTCATCCCGTAGCCGCTGGCCAGCCGCACGCCAGGCAGGCGTTCGGCGATCATGGCGGCGGTCTGCGCCGGGCACTTCAGCCCATAGTAATGCACCACCTCCAGCTTGCGGATGGCTGTCGGGTCGAAATCCGAAGTCAGCCAGGCCTTGAGCAGGGGTGCGGAAGCTCCATACAGCGCCCGCGCCCCAGACCGGGAGATCAGATCGGTCAGGTCGCTCGCCGCCTCCGGCTGGTCGAGCACCAGGGCGCCGGATGTGAAATAGGACAGCAACACCTGCGACAGGCCAGAGATGTGCGACAGCGGCGACAGCAGCAAGGTGGCTGGCCGTCCCGAGGCGCGCGGCGGCGCGGCCCCTTCGCGGCGCATCGCCGCCAGGGCCCCCGCCAACAGCATGTTCTGGACGCCGGTCATCAGGTTGCGGTTGGTCAGCGACACGCCCTTGGGCGCGCCGGAAGTTCCCGAGGTGAACACCACCAAGGCCTCGTCGTCGGGTTCGACCGGCGTCGGCTCGGCGGCAGGCGACGACGACGCCTCCGAAGCGCGATCGATACGCCAGGCCTCGCCGGCGAACACGCGGAGCGCACGGTCGGCGCCGGCGTCGTCGACCATGGCCAAACCAACGGCGGAACGCTCCAGAACCTCGGCCAGCACCTGATCGTCAAAGGTCGGCGGGATCACCACGCACACGCCGCCGGCCAGGCTGACCGCCATGAAACTCACCAGCCATTCCACGGGGCTTTCGATCAGCAGCGCGATCCGGCGCCCTTCGGCGCGGCCTGCCAGGGCGCCCGCCCGCGCCTGGGCCCGGGACAGCAACTCGCCGAAGGTGACGGCGCAGCCCGCGGTCCAGATCTGGGGCTGGTCTGGAAAGCGTCGCGCACGCGCAAACAGCCTGGCCAGCCCAGCTGGGGCATGGCGGTAGCCGGCCGGCGCGCCATCGATCAATTCCAGCTCGAACGGACCGCCTCGATCGATCAGCCGGCGCTCACGGGGCGCCAGCGGGACGTCATAGCCATGAAGGATCAAATTGAATGCTCCCGAGGACAGAAGGGATGGGCCATGGGCGCAGGCTCGCCTCACCCCCCCGAACGAAAGGGCTTGAGCTTGAGCGCGGTCTGGTGCTCGGCGAACCGATCCCCGTCGACGTCACGCCCGCGCATGTAGGCCTTCTGCCAATCCCCGGCGGCGACGCCGCTTGCCGCGGGGTTGAGCAGGTTGGCCTTGAACTCGACCCGCTCCAGCATCCAGCGCGCATTGCGCCGCTGGAGCGCGGGATCGTCGGTGAACGACCGGAATTCAGGCTCGAAACTTTCCAGATAACCGCGCGGGGTCGGCACGATCATCGCGATCGGCTCGCCCTTGGCGAAACAGACCTCGACATCGGGCCGCGTGAACATCCAGTTGATGGTGAAGGGCGCTTCGGTTTGGTCGGTCTCAACCATGCCCTCTAAGGCGAATATACCGTCCCGCGGCTCGTTGGCGGGACCCCGCACAAGCAGATTGGCGCCACGGGAACTCCGGAACAGATAGGGGATCACGAAGGTCAGGATGCCGAGGCCGAATGTGCTCTGCGCGCTGACCGCCTCCCCGCCGCCGTCGCCCCGAATGATCACGGAATCCGTACCCGCCCCCCCTGTCCATCGGGCCCTTACGGTCTCAGCAGACAGCACCAGCCATCCGGCCTGGTTGGCGATCACCATCGGCAGGCAGCGATAGGCGAAGCGCGCGCCCTGCGCCTCCATCCAGGCGCGCGTCTTGGCGGCGGGCGCCAGAACAGGAAGCGGCAGGTCCGACATGCCGCCATATGCGATCAAAGACTGCCTGGGCCCGGCGGCCTCCGGCTCGGGCGCCGGCGCGGCGGCCTCATCGGGCGCGGCCGGGACCGTATCGCGGCTCGCCGGCGACAGGCGCTCGAGAATCTCGCGCTCGACGCTGAAATCGCAACGCAGGGAGTCGTTGAACGCCAGGTCCTGAGCGGCGCCGCGGCAAAAGGTGAGGATGGCGTTCAGGCTGGTGGAGGGGAACTGCTCCAGATCCTCCAGGAAAACCTCCAGGGTCTCCATGTTCTCGTCGACGAAGAAGGGCCGCCAGGCGGCGCGCGCGCTGGCGGCCAGATTCAGGCAGGCGGCGAAAGCCTCCGGATCGACCGAGGCGGCGCCGTCCTTCCAATGGCGGCGGCGATAGATAGCGGCCGCCTGCAGCTGCGGATCGCGCCACCGCAGCGCTATGCGCAGCGGGCGTAGTCCCCAGGCGCCGATCAGCATGGCCAAGGGCATCCCTGGCGCCTCCGGCGCGCCGAAGGCTTGACCGCAAGCGGCGCGCAGTCGCTGTACGTCGGCGGCGCTCAACACCATCGAGGACACGCCGGTCGCCCTGGCCCCCGCCGCTGCGCGGTCGAGCACGTGTTCCTCCCGGCCCGCGCCCGTGGACGAACTGAGGCCGCCAACCAGGCCGGTGGCGTACAGCGCTTCGGCCAAGGCCTCGGCATCGGCGCCCGGCGTCCGGCAGATCAGGCAAAGGCGGCCCGGTTCATCGCCCGCCCTGGCCTTGATGATCGCCCCTTCAGCCTCGCGCGAGCGCCGCTCCCAGGCGATCGAGGCCTCATCCGCCTGCCGCTCCAGCCGCCTCGGACAATGCAGCGCCTCGGGCCGCCGCACGCCGGCGTAGTCGAGCACCAGCCCCACGTCGCGGCCCAGGTCTTCGCTCAGGTCCTCATAGGTCAGGACCAGCGGCCTCAGGCCCAACCGCCGGAAGAAGCCGGCCCATTCGCGATCCATGGCCGCAAGCAGGTTGCGAAACAACCGCAGCCGGCGCTCGTCATAGGCGGGCGCGGGCGCCGCCCCGTCCGTAGCGCGGTGTGTCCATTGGCCGGTGACAGCGGCGCGGTAATAGGAGATCGCCTGGGCGTGCAGGTTGCGCCGCCGCAGCCAGATGAAGCTGACGTCGCCCAGCGCCCGGCCAAGGTTCGCGCGGAACGACCCCGATCGGCCGGCGACGCCGCGGTCCACGGACATGAGAATATGTCGCTCCAGGATCGGCGCCTGGTGCGCGAACAGCTTGGTCGAAAACACCCCGTCCCCGGTCGCGGTGGCCAAGGTCAGGCGTTCGAGATAGGCGTCCGGCGTCGGCGCCCCGACCTGCGCCTGGAGCCGAGCCATGGCGTCCGGCTGCTCGGAAAAATATTCATCCGGCCGCCCCGCAAGCCCCGTGTCGGCCAAGGCTGCGCACAGCAGGGTGCTACCGCTGCGCGGTGTGGCGCAGAGGATGAGGCTGGCCTTGGGCGGGAAACGGGATTCGTCCTGCGCGGCGATCTCCGGCGCCGCCCTGAGCATGGCCGGGCTCAGCGCCATTCGGGTCCCACGCACACGGCGCCGATGACCCGCGGCATCGCGCCGGCCCTGTGCAGGGCCGAAAGGCCCGCCGCCGCCGCGCAGCCGGCGCCGTTCCCACACTGCGCCTCAGCGCTCAGGCGCAGGACCCGCGTCCGGGCGTGCGGGCTCAGCGCATTGGTGATCTCGGTCTCGGTGTCGAGCAGCTTGGCTGGAAAGGCGTAGCGAAGGTTGGTCTCCCGCTCCGGGCACCTCGCCGCCACGCCGGACAGCAGGGCGCTGAAATCCTTCCCCTTCATCAGTTGGATAGGCTGGTCTGGAGCGCCCGCGAGACTCGCCGCCAACATCGCCGCCAAGACAAGCATCGTGAAATCCTCCATGCCGCGCCGGCTCGGCCGGCGCCATTTGGTTTCTGTAAAAAAGGCGGGCCCAATCGCATTGAGCCCGCCCGGCAGGTTTAGCTGCCCTTCGACGGCCCGTGGTATCCTTCCACGTGGCTCGCATAGTAGTTCAAGTACGCGTTCTGCTGAGACGAACTCAGGCTGTTCCACGTCTCGCTACCAGACAAGCCGAGCGCGCTGTCGACCTGGGACTGGATTTGAGATGTGTTGTTGCCGCCAGGCGGCGACCACTTACTGATGATGCTATTGATGCTAGAGTCACCGTAGGTGTTCGACAGCGTCTGCTGGGCGGAGTTGAAGCCGTCCTGATCCGTGGAGAAGATCGCGAACTTGCCGTTGACCGTGTTGTCGGTGCCGATCTGATACGTGCCGCCCCGCACATCGAGCGGATTGTGATCGCGGTTGGGGATGGTCCCGGTGACGGTGTAGGTGGTGCCGTCAGCGTTGGTGTAGGTGGTGGTCGATCCGCCGCTGCTGTTGCGGCTGGCCGAGACCGCGTCGGCCGACCCGTCATAGCCGTAGCCATACGAGCCGGTGTCATAGCCGCCGCCGTAGTCGCCGCCGCCACCGTAGAAGCCTCCGCCTCCACCTCCATAGAATCCCATCACATTCCTCCTTTGGTTATGCAGCCACATACGGCCACAACCCCAGGTTATGGCATAATTTGACAAAATGAAACTAGAGATCGATATAGATTCAATAATTTTGCTCGTGCAGCCGGATTTTTTCTCACCATATTCAGATTACAATCGCAGATCTCCACAGCTTATGGAGATCAGAATCGATTTAAACAGATGGTATACATACTATTCAGATTATATTGTCATTTATCATCTTCGCAATCCACGCATCCATCCACTTTAGACGACTCTATAGCTGAGCAATTCCTGCAACCTTGCGCCAGCGCAATCGAACACGCCCCCCCAGTCATTCCAGCGCTCCGCCCGAATGAGACTCATGCTGCGATACCAAGGCGTATGCTGGCCGGTCAGGCCCCATAGCCAATATCCCCGGAAGTTGAGCAGCAGCCAGACCGGCACGCCCAGGGCCCCGCACAGATGCGCCATGGAGGTGCAGGTGGTCACCACCAGGTCCAGCTCCATGCAGGCGGCCGCCGCGTCGGCGAGATCGTCGAACAACGCCCCAAGGTCGACCACCCGCGGCCGAGCGAGGCGAGCCATCGAAAGGGCGGAAAGTTCGGAGGCGGCGGGGCCCTTTTGCAGGCTGTAGAGTTGCACGCCGGGCTGATCGAAGGCGTGGATGAACTGGCCGACGTCCGCCGATCGATCCCGATTGCCGGGGAAGCGCGGATTGCCTGACCAATTGATCCCGATTCGGAGTGGGGCGCCGGGCGGGGTCAGCCAGGGGGCGAATTTCGAACGGCGCTCTTCCGGCGCCGACAGATAGGCCGCGCCGTCGATGTCCGCAGCCGAGCGCACGAAGAACGGCGGCAGGCTGCACATGTCGATATAGAAGTCCGCCGCCGGCAGCTCCTGACCTAGCACCACCAACTGGTCCGCCACGGCGTTGGCCTTGAACAGCTCGACCAGCTCAACGCCGCACTGCAGGATCACCCGCGCGCCCATCCGCCGTAACGACCGCAGATAGCGGGCGCACCAGATCATGTCGCCCAACCCCTGCTCGGCGGCCACGAGCAACGTGCGACCGTCCAGGGACTCCCCGGCCCACTTCGGCAACGACAACGGGGCCGGCGGCTGGGCCGCACGCATTCCAGGCTTGAGCCGCGCTTCATATCCAGGCCAGCCGCCGGCGTAGTCGCCAAGGCGCAGGCGGCACACGCCCCGCTCCCATTGAGCCCTGGGGCTTGCAGGCCGCAAGGCGAGCACGCGGTCGAACATCTCGGCCGCCGCCTCTTCACGCCCCGCCTGCATCAGGGCGGCGCCGTAGTTGTGCAGCAACTCGGTGTTGTTCGGCGCCAACCCGATCGCCCGCTCATGGCAGGCCAAGCTCCTGGTGAAGGCCTTGGACATGTTGAACGCACCGCCCAGCTCCGACCAGAATCCAGCGTCGTTGGGGGAAAGCTCAATAGCCCGGGAAAAACAGTGCGCGGCGTCACGCGGCCGGCCCGACTGGCGCAGAATCTGACCATAGGCGCACCACGCCTCGGGGCGCAGCCGGTCGATGACCAGCCCCTCGGCGGCGATGATCAGGGCCTCGGAGAAATCGCCCCGTTCGGCCGCGCGGGCGGCGCGATCGAATACGGCCTTCTGCAAATCCGCCGCCCCGCCGAAAGCCTGCGCCCCGCCCGCGGTCGTATCGGCCGAAATCTCCTCGACAGGCCGCTCCACGCGCGCCTCGCTCAAAGCCGACATTCGTCATCCCTCCTGGAGAACGCCGCTTCTGCGCCCTCGGGGCCCCAGGCGCCCGCCGCGCCGTAATAGGTGTCCATCAACGCCCGCACCGCCGGGCGAGCCCGCTCCACCTCGGCCAGCGGAGTCGACCGCGGCGGCGACAGCGCGCCGCGGATCGGCGCGTACAGCACGCCAGCCTGGAACGAGGACGGATCAATTTCGAGATGATCGGCGAGGCGCGCGGTTACGGCCGCCCGGTCGGCGCAGAGATCCTCATAGCGCAAGGTCAGGATGCGCCGGTCGTCGATCCGGGCCATCGAAGCGCACGCGCCGATCCACTGCCTCAGCACGCCATCGGCCCCACCCACCTGATCGATCCATCCGGTCGAGAGATTGGAGGCCAGCACATCCTGCACCCGGCGCACGACGAAAATGATGCGTGCATGCGGAAACGCCGCCAACAGCAACCGCGCCTCCTCCGCGCCGTGCCGAACCTCCTTGAACCCCCACCGGTCCAACCCCATGGCCGCGGTCGGCGGCCCGTAGAGCGCGGCGAGCGCCGCACGCACCACCCGGCGCGTCGCCTGCTCCGGGCAGGGATTGAGGTTGGCGATCCAGGCGCCATGCGCCTCGACCCGGAACGTCTCGGCCTGCTCCCGGCTCAGCTCGCCCCACGCCCGGACCGGATCGAGCAGCCGGCCGACCGCGGCGGTCAGCGCCAGGTTCTCGCCCCAGACGAACGCCGCCTTGGTCGAATTCACGTATCGCTGCAGCAGCGTGCTGCCGCAGCGCCACGAGCAGCCCAATATGAAGATCGGCCGCTCGGGATCGGACACGGGCTCGGCGCGCGGCGCCCCAGGCCTGTCAAAGGCGGGCTCAAGCATGGCGCGACCGGCGCAAGGCCAAGGGGCGGGACGATGCGGCCATCTCAGAGCAGCTCCGCCATCCGCACGCCCACAGGGGCGGCCGGCGCCGGGAGCGAGACAATCCGAACCCCGTTGGGGTTGCGCTCGGGATCCCCCCAGAACTGGCTATATTGCCAGCGCTGGATCAGGTCAGGCGGCAGGGAAAGTTCGCGCGAGCCGGGTCGCACGCTGCGGCCGACCGTGTGCAATCCGCGCGCGCCCAGTTTGCGGTCAAATTCCTCCGCCTCGATCTCGACATTGTCGAAATCGTGCTCGAACGGTTCCCACTCGAGAAACTGATAGATTTCGCGCATGGTGTGCTCCGGCGCCTGGGTCAAGGCGCCGTAAGGGACCAGGATCAACGCCCCCGCGTACGGCCCAAAAAAGGCGTCCTTGAGCGACTGATAGGCCAGGCCCAGCACCCCATTGTTGGAATTCAGATGCTCGGCACGAGTATATACATTTCCACCACAGTTGTAGTTAAATATACTTGACGGTTCAAAAGGACTCTCTCGGACCAGCCGCTCAAAACTGTTGACAATTTGAGCCAATGGTCGAACACAGCAAATAAATTTTGCGTTTGGAAACAACTCAAGCAGCCCGGACATTTTACCAGTCCAAGATCTATTCGTATCTACTATGATCTTTGATTTGTGCAGTCCGGTATAATAATTTTCAAACAAGCCCCGCAGGATCGCCCTGCGCTGATGATCGCCGACCAAGGGGTGGTATTCGCTCTTGCCGCTCAAGGCGACCTGGACTGCACCATATATCTGAGCTACCGGCGTACTGATGTGGGCATGGATTTTAGGATTTTGCCGCAAAATACCGGAAAGCAGCGTTGACCCAGAACGCGGAAGCCCAGATATAAAATGTATGCCGTTGTTCATGGCCGTTTCCTCAGAACTCAATCACTTTTAGCGACGGCAGATTCTTCTTCGAAAATTTCAGCAGTCGGAGACGAGGACGCGCTGCGTCGCGGGGACGGTCGCGCCCGCAGACGGAAGCCGATAGCGCACGGGCGTGAGGTAGCCGAAGGAACAGATCGCCCGCACCCTCCCATCCTCCACCGTTTCGGAGCAGTGACGCCTCTCGCTGGGGAAAAAGGCCAACAGATCGCCGTTGCGGACCTGCTGCACGCGTCCCTCGACAATGGGCATTCCGCCCGAACCCGGAACTTGGAGGAAGAGATTGCAGCGCAAGTGCCGGCGGCCGGGGCGGGTCGGATCCAGGTGCGAATGCACCGCCCCGCCCTGATCGATCAGGCTGAGGTACCAGCCGAACAATGGCTCGCGTTCAGCGCCGCCCAGCCCCAGCAACCGCTCCAACCTGAGCCGGACCTCGGTATAGAGTTGCGGCAATTCAGGTAGGGCGTCGGTTTGGCGAAATTGCCTATGGGCATGATTAGCTTTGAGGTGCGGTCTCATTCGCAGGCCCCACGCCAAAAGATGCTGGCGCTCCTCCTCGCTGATAAAGTCATTCCATATTCGAATTTCTTCCATACAGGCGTCAAAGCTTCGCCTGTGCTCCTGGTAGGCCGCCGCTATCGCGTACATTCCACCCTCCCATCTCGCCGGTCATGGCCGCCCATCAACGCCCGGGCCCCCAGGCTACTTTGTGGAGATATTTCTCGGGGTCGAAGGTATCGACGGGCAAGGACAGGTTCTGCGCCGTCAGTTGGCCGACCTCGTCCGCCAGTTGATACCGGGCGTAGATCAGGTCGCCCTTGGCTTGGACCGCCTGGACCCGGGCCACGAACACCGCCTCTTCGGCGGCGATGACGTCCGCATAGGTGCGTTCGCCGGCGTCGCGCTGATGGCGAACGCCCTCCAGGGCCAGATTCAAGGCCTGGACCTTGGCCCTCCAGGCGTCGAAACTCTTGGCGGCTCCGTCCAACTGCACGAACGCCGCCCCGGCCGACGCCCTGGCGCTCGCTCGGACGGCGTCCAGGGCGGCGTGCTTCGCCTCGACCGCCAGGCGGGCGCCCCGTATCTGCGAGGAGAGTTGTCCGCCCGAATAGATCGGCACCTTGACTTGGAGGGTGACCGCCTCGACGTCCTCGGACTCCGTCGGCAGATTGACACCGTCTTCGTGTGAAAAGACGCCTTCAATCGCGACGGTGGGCCTGCCCTCGCTCTTTGCGGACTCGAGCGCAGCCTCAGCTGCGTCCAGATCGCATTGCGCGGCCCGCACGTCGAAATTGTCGATGTCGGCGAGCTGGTAGACGCGCTCAAGCGTATCACCCCCCGTCTGCGGCGGCTCGATGGGCGCCAGCTTGGCCGGCTCCAGTCCGGTGTCGCGCAGAAAGGACATCTTGAGCGTCCACTCCTGCGTCGACGCCTGAGCGCGCGCCAGGACGGCGTCCTGGACCGCGCCCTCCGCCGCCGCCAGGTCCAGCTTGGAGGCCTCGCCCCCCCGCAATTGCGACTGCACGCCGGTGAGTTGGATGCGCGCGTCCGCGAGTCGTTGATCCGACAGGTCGAGGACGTCATCGTCCACACCCAGATCGATATAGTCGGATATCACCTGCAGCAGCACGGCCTCCTCGACCGACATCAGCTGCGCCTCGCCGCTTTTCACGTCCGCTCTTGCCTGACGCAACTGGCTTGAAGTGCGCCCGCCACGATACAAATATTGGGTTATGGAAAGGCCATAACTGTCGCCGGGGTATTGGTTGCGTACATTATCCTGGGCGTACACGTCGCCAGGGACCGAAATACGATCCTGGACATAGCTGTCCGAAGCCTGAGCCGTGATGGTTGGGCGCCAGTTGGCTAGTGCCGCCGGCACCTCCTCGTCCTTCACCTGCAGCGTGATCCGTTGCTGGATGAGCTTGGGATTGTGCTGATAGGCCGAGACCAGCGCATCGGTCAGCGTCTGGCCGCCGGCGGCGCACGGAATGAACGACGCCGCGCCGATCGCGCCACAAGCCCACGCGATTGAACGCCGATCACCGTTCATGACCGGACTCGGCGACTGTTTTGATCAGGGGCGACATGATGTAGCTGATCACGCGACGCCTGCCGGTGCGGATCTCGACCGATACGCTCATGCCCGGAACCAGCTTCACCTGCTTTCCGCCGACGACCACGGCGCTTTGGTCCAGCAGGACGCGGACGGGGTAGACAAGGTCCTGGGTCGGCGGCGTGGATGTGGTGGCCAAGGCGGTCGGCTGGTCGGGCTTATCCTCGGTGTCGCCCCCAGGGATCTTGTCCGGACTGGTCACGGCGTCGCGGGACACACGCACCACCACGCCGGAAAGCGTGCCATACCGGGTGAAGGGGAAGGACTGGATCTTGACGACGGCCCGTTGGCCGGCGCGCACAAAGCCGATGTCGTCGTTCTTGACCTGAGCTTCGATCTCCAGGGCCGCACTGTCGGGAACCACGGTCATCAGCTGACGCCCCGTGGAGACCACCTGTCCGATCGTGGTCACCTCCAATTGCTGCACGGTGCCGGAAATCGGGGAGACCAAGCGCATATGGTCAAGGCGCGCCTGGGCCTTGACCAAGGCCTGGCTGTTGCTGTCGAACTTATTCTCCGCCGCCTCCAGCGCCGTGACGTTCTCTTGGATAAACTGCGCGACCGTGTCCCCGATCTCGCGGCGCGCGGTCGTGAATTCGGCCTGGGCCTGAAGCAGTTCGCCTTGCTCGGAAACGATCTCGGCCTGCTGCTTCTGCAGGTCCTCCGAGGCGTCCATTACGTTCGCCCGCGAATCCCAACCCTCCTGCTGCAGGCCGCGCCGCATCGCCACGCGTTCCGACAACGTGCCGGCCAGCTGCCGATTGGCGGTCAGCATCATGTTCAGCGCTTGAATATGCTCGGCGTTCTCGTCGCGCTTGGCCTCCAGCAGCGCCAGGTTCGTCCTCAGCCGGGCGAGATCGGCGGTGAGAACGCCCTGCTCCCGGTCCCGGATGTCGGGCGATACAGATGCGGGAAAGTCGATCACCGCCGGGCCGCGCCCCGCGGCGGCGGCCACGACGGCTTTCCGGCGAGCGATCTCCCCGGCGAGATCAGCCTGTTCAGCGCCGGCGGCGAGCCGATCGGCCTCGTTCAGCGTGGGATCAAGCTCGGCCAGCACCTGACCGGCGGAGACGTGACTGCCGTTCTCGACGTGGATGGCGATGACCTTGCCGTCCTCCATCGGCTCGATCACCTTCGTGCGCCCCGCCGGCTGTATGCGTCCCGGCGCCACCGCATAGATGTCCACGCGGCCGAACACGGTGGCCGCAACGCAAACGGTGAAGATCGCGCAGATCACTATGGCCAGCGCCACACGCACCGGCGACAGCGGCGCCTCGACGATCTCCCGCGCTGGCTCCAGGAACTCCCAGTCGGTAACCTGATGCCGAGGGCCGAAGCGCAAGGCCAGGCCGCGCAGGAAACCGCTCCGCCCGCTCACGTCGGTCATGCGATCGCCCCGATGTCATTCTGGATCGCCCAAAGCCGCGCATAGAGGCCATCAGGACGCTGAAGCAGCTTCTCGTGGGCGCCGTCCTCGACGACGCGACCGCGATCCAGGCCGATGATCCGGTCGCAATCGCGAACAGCGGCCAAGCGGTGGGCGATGATCAGCACCGTCCGTTGCCGCGAGATTTTCCGCATGTTCTCGCGAATGATGCGCTCGCTTTCATAGTCCAGCGCGCTGGTGGCCTCGTCGAAGATCAGAATTCGCGGATTTCGCGCCAAGGCCCTGGCGATGGCGATACGCTGGCGCTGCCCTCCCGACAGGTTGGCGCCCCGCTCCTGAACGGGCGTATCGTATCCCTGCGGAAGATCGCGGATGAATTCGTCAGCCCCGGCCAGATCAGCGATCTCCATGACCTCGCGCCGGGGCATGGCGGGTGTGGCGAAGGCGATGTTCTCGTGGATGGTGCGGTTGAAAAGCAGGTTTTCCTGCAGAACCACGCCGATCTGACGCCGCAGCCAGGCAGGATTGACCTGGGAGACATCTATGCCATCGACCAGCACCTTCCCCGACTGGGGCAGGTAGAGACGCTGAATGAGCTTGGCCAGGGTCGACTTGCCGGACCCCGAGGCGCCGACGATGCCGACGACCTGTCCCGCTGGCACGTGCAGATTGACTCCGTCCAAGGCCGGAGGCGCGTCCGGGCGGTAACCGAAGCTCACCCCCTCGAAGCGGACCTCGCCCTCGATCTGCTTTTGCGGCCCTGGGCCGGCGGCGCGCGGCTCAGGCTTGGCGTTGTAGACGTCGCCGATCCGCTCGATCGACACCTGGACCTGCTGGAAGTCCTGCCAGAGACCGGCGAGCCGCAGCACCGGCGACTGCAGCTGCCCAGCGATCATGTTGAAGGCGACCAGCTCGCCCACCGTCATCTTGCCGGCCATCACCTGGAGCGAGCCCACCACCAGCACCAGGGCGGTGGTGACGCGGCTGATCAGCGTGATCGCGTTCTGGCCGAGACTGGCCAACATTCCGGCCCGGAACGCCGAGCGCACATAGGCGGCCAGGCGCTCCTCCCACTGCCGCTGCATCAGCGGCTCGACCGCGGCGGCCTTGATCGTGGCTACGCCGACCACGGATTCCACCAGAAACTGCTGGCTTTCGGCGCCGCAATTGAAGCGCTGGCGGCTGCGCTCGCGCAGGAGCGGTCGAATACCGAATATAACCAGCAGATACAGAGGGATGGAGCAGAGCACGATCTGCGCCAGCGTGGCTGAATAGAAGAACAGAACGGCCAGAAAGACTAGCGTGAACCCCGCGTCTATAAACGAGCTCAGCCCCTGACCCGTCAGGAAATTCCTGACGTTCTCCAGCTCACGCACCCTGGCCACAGTTTGGCCGGCGGCCCTGGACTCGAAATACCCAAGAGGAAGGTCCAGCAGTCGGCCAAATAATTTGGCTCCAAGTTCGACATCGACACGACTGGACGTGTACGACAGGGCGTAGGTTCGCAGGTATTGAAGCGAGGCGTCGAACACGCCGATAGAGATCATGGCCACGGCGATAACCGCCAAGGTCGAGGTCGACTTATGAACCAGGGCCTTGTCTATGATAACCTGGAACAGCAGCGGCGAGGCCAGCGCAAACACCTGGACGAACAGCGAACAGACCAGGATATGGGTGATCGCCCCTCGGTAGCGGAAAAGGGCGGTGGCGAACCAACCCAAGCCGAAGGCGGCCCCGTCCTCGGTGACCGGCTCTCGGCGAAGCAGGATGAATTCCCCCGACCAAGCGGCCAGCAGCTCGGCCTCGGTGACATCGGTCACCTCACGCGTCAGCGGATTGACCAGCGCCAGGCGCCCATGCGGGCGCCGCAGGACCGCAAAGCCCCCCGCCGCCAGACCGATGATCATTGGCGCCGGGGCGGCCAGCAAGCGGGCGCTCCGCTGCCCCGAGAAGGCGCGGGCTCGCATGCCGCGCAGGCGCGCGCCCCTGACCAGATCGCGCGCCGCGGCGCGGCGGCCGCCCAGCCCCAATTCATGGCGCAGCTGGGCGGGCTCGACGCTGATGCTGTGATGGCGCCCGATCAGTTCGAGCGCCGCCAGGCCGGTGTCGCCTCGCGGCGGCGCGGGAGGCGCGACTTGCTCAACGGACATGTGGGACGCCAATCCTTTCCTCAGTCCCGGCTCGCTGGTCCGCCAAGCGCATCAATTCCGTCACGACCTGGTCGATGGGGTCCTTCCAGCCCGTGGAGCGCAGCGCGCGGTGCAACCGCATGGATGGGTACCAGGGGCTCAGCGCTGAATGGCGGCCCCATAGCCAATGGGCGTGGGCGCCGAGCAACGCCCAGACCGGGCGCCCGAGCGCCCCGGCCAGGTGCAAGGCGGGACAATCCACGCCGATGACCAGATCGAGGTCGGCGATGAACGCCGCCATGTCCGCCAAGTCATCCAGCTGGGCGCCGAGCCCTATGACGGGCCGCCCTGGCGGGCTGATTCCGCCGTTCCGATCGCGGATGAAACGATCCGTGCGCTGCAGCATATAGAGCTGAACGCCCGGAAGATTGAGCCCATCCAGCAGCAGGGCGGCAGGAAACCCGTCGGCCCGTCCGCGATCCGGACAGGCCACGCCCACACGAATATGGCCTTGGCCCAGGCCTCGCCAACGCGCGAAACTGTGGCGCCGCGTCGGGTCGGGCTGCAGGTAGGCCGCCGCCGGAATTGAATCCGCGTCCGGCGTGAACAGACCTGGCAAGCTGCAGATCGGGATGTGCACGTCGTGATCGGGAGCGGTCCCGTTTTCATCGAAGGCCATATCCACGCCGTCCATGCCAGCGAAGAAGTTGACCAGATCACCGCTGCAGGACACCATGAGGCGAGCGCCTTGCGCCTTGGCGGCGCCAAGATAACGGCTCGCCCAGATCGTCTCCGACACCGGCCGTTCCGCCATGACGAGCAGCGTGCGGCCCTGGAGCGGCTCTCCGCGCCAACGCGGCGTCTGAAGCTCACCCCCTCCAAGTCGCCCTTGCCGGCGCCGTTGCAGCCTCACCTCATAGTCGTCCCAGCCGCCAGCCAGATCACCCAGCCGGCGGCGGCATACGCCACGCGCCCACGCAGCCTCGATCAGGGTCGGGTTTTCACCGACCACGCGCTCGATGATCGGCAGAGCATCCTCATCCCGGTCCTGGCTTGTCAGGTTGAGCGCTTCACGCAGTAGAAAGGCGGGTTGATCCGGATGCAGGGCCAAGGCGCGCCGATGACAGGCGGCTGAGGCTCGATGGGCGCCCTGCCGGCGCAGGCTCTCGCCCATTTGCGACCAGGCCGCGTCAAAATCCGGCTGCAGTTCGATCGCCTGGCGGAAGCAGGCTATGGCCCGCCGCCCCTCGCCCAACTCGCGGAAGATGACACCCAGGCCGACCCAGCTGCGCGCGACGCCGGGATCGATCCGCATCGCTTCCTCGGCGAGTTCCAGCGCGTCCTGCAGACGCCCCCGCTCCAACCCCCGCCAGGCCAGAGCGAACACCTCCTGGTGCCATCCGCGCTGGAACCGTCTCACTTCCGTTGGAAATTCGCCAACACCTAACCGCACAGCCTCACCACACCTGCATCACTGAAATCGACGACCCAAGCCCAAGCCCCGGCGCCCTCGACGGCCGGTGAGGCGATCCGCACACTGCGCAACGCAGCGTGCGGCGCTCGATCCGGTCGAGGCGATGGCGCCCATGCCGTCCACCGCAACACGGCGGATCGCCCGGGCCGGCCGGCGACAAAACCTCATCTCCGCGCCATGCGGCCCGCACGGAAGCCGCCAGCCGCCCACATCGGACCGCAGGTGATGCGCGTGCCCTCAACGCAGATCAGAACCAATCTCCGCCGCCACAATCACAGAATAGGCGGCCACATTTTTATGTATAGAATTTCCTGAAGGGGCACAGCAAAGCCCGCCACGAACGCGAAAATCGCCACCCCCATCACGCACACTCACGGTTGTTTCACCGCCTTATCGCGCTTTAGCTGTTACATCTTCAAGTAGCCATATCCGATAAAGCCCGTCAACACGCGCAGTCGAATTTCGCCACACAGATTTTTTTAATCAATAATTACAGTGAATTAACATGGATTTTGGCCAGCCGACGCATCCAGGGCGCTTCGATGGCGGACCCAGGGGCTTTACCCGTCGCCAAATATGAGATTGGCTCCCGCGCCCTATACGCCGCCCAAACGGCGGCGCCCGGAGAGCGTGATGGCGACGGCCGATTTTGACGCTGAAGAGCTTGATCTATTCATAAGATCAGCTGTAGATAGGAATGATGTTCCAGGAATATCTCTTTCATACTGGTCCGAAAGCAACATAAATACCTTATGCGCCGGCCAAATCCGTCAGAAATCCCCAGATTTAATCCACAATAACATTTCATTTCCAATAGGATGCCTAGGAAAGCTAATAATTTCAGCAATGTGCGCGGAAATCATCGCACTCGGGGCCATTTCAAAAGATGACTACATATATAATCATTTAAATGAATTCGCCAATATAGGCGGGAAATTTTCCCACATAACCATTGGACATTTGCTAAATCACACATCCGGACTGATAGATCCACCGGAGCGGCCATGGCGGTGGAATCTAGACTGGGATTCACTTGTTGAATATTTAAAGACCGACGCGGTCAGGTTTTATCCAGGTGAGAATTGGAGCTATTCTCAGATAGGTCACATCATTATCTCTAAAATAATGGAAAAAATCCGCAATAAGCCGTTCGAAGAGCTTAGAGATATTTATCTTGAGCGTATCTTGGGTGAGGCGCCCATTCAGACGCCCGACCGGCGCGTCGCTCTGCACATCTATTCCGGCCAGCGCCAACGCTACGAAGAGCTCCATCTGCCGGCCGACAAGGGGCTGCTGAGGCGAACCATTTCCCCGCTGGCCCTGTCGCCGTTCGACACCGCGCGCCTGGCTCGGGCCATTTCCCCCTTCGCCCCGGACGGCGCGTCCCCCCTTGCGGCGTCCGCCCGCGCACTGATCACCACGCCGACGACGGCCATAGCCGCAGCCTGGAGCCCGCCCGGCGCCGAAGCCATCCCGACATCCTATGGCCTGGGGATTGGCCTCTACCCGCAGTCCTTCGGCCATTCGGGCTCATATGTGGGCTCGACCATGGTGGCCCACATAAGCAATACCGGCGATGCCGGCGTCGTGGTCGCGCTCAACGCCTGGCGCTATGATCTTCGCGACGCGGTCGCGTTCGGCGTGCTGCGTCGACTGTCGCCAGCGCATACGCCGGCCGCCGCTCCCGCCGCCCACGCCTTCCATCCGCCAATGGCGTCCCTGGCGGGCGCGTATCAGGGCCACATGATGGGAGCGGGCTCGCTGACCATCCAAGCCGACGGTCGCTGCGCGATCGAAAACCAAGGCCGCGTGGTGGCGGCCCACGTCAGGCGACATGAGCACGGATACTGGATCGACAATCCAGAAACCCCTTTCGCCTCAGGCATATACCAGGATCAGACTTCGGGGCAGGCCTATGTCAGGGTGGGGGCCAGCATCTACTCCCGCCGCGATCTGGCGGCGTGAGGCAGGTTCCGCCGTGCGCATCGAGCTTCTTCCGCACCGGGCCGATATCTGGCGCAAGGTGCGCTCCGGCGAGATGGGTCCCAACTTCGTCAGCGCCACCCATTGCTGCTTGCTGGCCCATGAAGTCATCGACCCGGAGCGCCTGCGCGGCGCCCTGGCCATCCTGGCGGCCCGCCATCAAGTTCTGACCGGACGCATCGTCGAACGGGACGGATCGGCCTTTGTCGATCAAATCCCGCTCGCGCCGATCCCGCTTCGCCTCATAGACCTTTCCCACCTTTCGCCGCTCCAGGCCGAGCAGAAGGCGCAGCAGTTCGTCGGGGGAGCGGTCTGGGGCGCATTCGAGGCGGACGACGCCGCTCTCTGCGCCGCCTTTTGCGCCGCCCTGCCAAGCGGACGCACGGCGTTCGGCTTCGTCATTCACCACCTGGTGGCGGACGGCCTTTCCGTGCAGATCGCCTGTGGCGAGTTGATCGCACATTACGACGCCATCGGGGGCGGCTATGCGCCCGCGCCTCGTCAGGTTCCGCCAGACCACAGCCTGGCGCTCTATAATGAACGGTTCAGGCGCTGGATGGTCTCCAGCGACGCCAGCGACGCAGCCGCCTATTGGGACCGGACCCTGGCCGGCGCCCCCGCCACGCGCCTGCCCCCGCGCGCCGACGCCGACGGCCCTGGGCCGACGATCGAAATGGCCCGAACCTTATCGTTCCGATGGGAATGGCTGACTCGGGGCGATCTCCATCGCTGCGCGGTCGCCCATGGCGTCAGCGCCATGCACATCGTCGCGCTGGCGAACCTCGCAGCCCTGTGGCGGCTGACCTCGGCCGCCGACCAGACGCTGGCGCTGCTGGGGCTTGGCCGCACGGATCCAGCCGTGCTGCGGACGGTGGGCTTTTTCGCTGAGCCTTCGGCGCTGCGGCTGCAGCTTTCGCCCCTCGACACCCTGCTGGCCCTGCTTCATCGATTGCGGGACCAGTACAACGCCAGCTATCGCCATCGCACGGCGCCTTGGGCCGCGGTCGTGGACCGGTTCGACGCCATCGGCGCATCGCCCGTCCTCCCTCAACTCAACTACTATGAGGCGCTCGGGAACGATCGGCCGATCGCTCCCGAACCGGCCCCACGGTTTGAAGCCTTCCTGACGCCGCCCTGCGCGCCGCAGCCCACCTCGTCCTTCGCCTTGCCCGCCCACTACATCCAGTTCAGCGCCAGCCAGCGGGGGCTCGAAGGCCATATCCGGTTCTTGCCCAGCCTCTATGACGAGGCGGCGGCCCGTCGCTTCCTGGGTGTCATCGAATGGCTGCTGACCCGCGCCGTTTCACGCGAGCTGGATTTCGACACCACGCGGCTGGCCGATCTGCCCACCGACATTTCGGCCCCGCATGATCAGGCGCTCTGCAATGCCTGAAGGTGTTTGGTCATTTGGGCGACAGTCGGATTTTCGTAGACTATGGCCGCATCCGCTTCCACGCCGCGCTCCTGCTCCAGATAGAAAATAAACGACAGCGCAGATACAGAATCGCCGCCTAAGGAGAAGAATTCAGAGTCCGTGCCAATGTCTTCCCGCTCAAACATGGTCTTCCAAGTTCTGATGATCCAGCTTTCGATTTCATTGACATCTGAATCAATCGAGGCCACGCCAATCATTACAGGTGCATCTCCAAGAAACCAACACAACCGTCATCACCCACGGCGCTCGTGGGCGTTCCAGTTCGGGACGCAGCTAGTATGTCGGTTATTTTTGATAATTTCAATCAAAGGTGATGCTCGACTGAGCCGTCACCGCGATAGCGGCGTTCGATCGAAAAGCGCTTGCGAGCGCCGCCAGGCCACCTTGCAAGGTCAAAAATCCATCTCTAGGGTGTGTTTTTATAGCGACTGCTCGCGTCGATATAGGCTGACGCTTGCGGCGCTCCTTTGCGGAGCCGGTGATGGGTTACAGCGTGCGTCCCTGGGCCTTGCGAGTTGAAGCCTCGTCGGTCTGCCAACTCCGATGCCCCACCTGCCCCACCACCACCGGCGCCACTCGCAAAGTAATCGGACGCGGTTTTCTGCGTGCGGATCAGTTCCGGGGCTTGATCCACAATGCGCCCTTCCCGTTGAAGCTGATCGAGCTCGCCAATTATGGCGAGGCCTTCCTCAATCCTGAATTTCTGGAAATCCTGCAAATAGCCCACGAGCATGGGGTGAAAGTCGGCTGCTTCAGCGGGGCCAACCTGAACAACGTCAAAGAAGATGTTCTGGAAGGCGTGGTGAAATATGGCATGCTTGGCCTTAACTGCTCCATTGATGGCGCATCACAGGCGACATATGAAATATACCGGCGACGCGGTCACTTCGAGACAGTCATAGAAAATATAAAAAAGATCAATTATTATAAGAAATTATACGAGACGCCCACGCCGAGATTGACCTGGCAGTTCGTCGCTTTCGGTCACAACGAACATGAAATAGAGATCGCCAGGGCCTTGGCCGGCGACCTAGGCATGTCGTTCCATTTGAAACTGTCCTGGGATAACGACTTCTCTCCGGTGAAGGACGAAGCTCAGGTCGCGAACGGATCAGGTCTCGGCGCTGCGACCGTGCGAGACTTCGTCGAAATCAACCAGGCTCCCTATTTCGGCTCGATCTGCGAGCAGATGTGGAACTTCCCGCAGATCAATTTCGACGGAAAGGTGCTGGGATGCTGCGCAAATTTCTGGGACGATTATGGCGGCGACGCATTTGAGGATCTCAGCGCAGCCCTCAACGGCGAACGCATCCGCTACGCGCGCGCCATGCTGATGGGCAAGGAAGAAGCCCGGGCCGACATTCCCTGCTCCACGTGCCACGTCTACAAGACTAGATTGAGCACGCAGAGCTGGATAGACGAATCCCAATCCGACACCCTGGCCTTCTGAAGCACGATCTGATGATCAGGCGATTCCGTCTGGTCGCGGCGCGCTCAGGGGCGGCCATCCAGCCCGGCGGCGAAATCTTTCGCCCTCTGGCCCGGCGCCGTTCCGGAAGGCCGATCGAAAACCGAGGCGGACATGATCATTGGACTGGGCGTATTGATGATGCTGGCGGCCGCGCCGTCGACCGACGCCTGGGCGGCGGTCGACCAGGCCTTTGTCTGCCCGGAAACGCTCGCCGACGACGCCGCGCGAGCGCAGGCGGTGAAGCGGTTCATGAACCAGGCTAGCGCCGCCGACCCGAGCCGGTCGGTGTTCAGCCTGATGATCTATCGCCGGTTCCTGCTCGAGAAGCACGAGTGCCGCCAGACCCTGGCCAATCTGCACGCCTATCAGGCCGCGATCGAGGCGGGCGCCGTGAGCGACCAGGACTGGCTGCCGATCGGCGGCCGGCCTGGCGTGCTGATCTCGATCTCGGTCGTCGGCACACGGCCCTATGCCGATCCCAGGCGGCCAGACGACCGGGCGGTGGAGACCTATGTCCAGGTGCGCCTGGCCCAGCCGGCCGAGACCGATCTGACCCACACACGCTATGACGAGTTGGTCTCGCACGAGGTCTTCTATTGCGGCTCCAACCAGCATGCCCTGATCGAGAACGACTATTTCCTCGCCGGCGCCTCCGCCCTCAAGGATCCCAGCCCCAGCGCCCGTTATGGGGCGGTGCGGGTCTATGCGCCGGAGCCCACGGAAAGCGGCACGACGAACGCCCTGATCGCCCGGACGGCCTGCTCGGCCCTGCCGACGGAACTCACCCTGGAAGGGGGCGGCCGCGGCGCGGATGACCAGCGGGGCTGAGGCTATGGGCGCAGCCCTGACCGCCGCCCTCGCCCTGGCGCTGGGCGTCACGACCGCGCCGTCAAGCTTCGCCCAACCGCCACCCGCCGCCCTCCCGCGCACCGAAGTCCCCATCCGCGAAGTCATGCTCAGCGACGGCGCCCGGCGCTACGCCGTGCGCATCACAGTCGGCGCGAGCAGCTTTGAGGCCGGCCTCGACACCGGATCCGCCGGCCTGCGCGTCCTGCCGGGCGCCCTCGCCCCCGGCGACGCCGTCAAGGGCGGCCTGCTCAAGGCCGATTCCTACAGCTATGGCTCGGGCACGATGCTGTCCGGCCGCGTGTCTAGCGGCGACCTGCGCATCGGCGCGCTGACGGCCAATATCGACCTGCAGCTCGTCGACCAGATCAGTTGCACGCGCAGCGCCCCCGATTGTCCCGTCGCGCACCTGCCGATCGCCCAGTACGGCGTGCAGGGCGATGGCCTGCCCGGCGAAGGTTTCCGCGCCATACTGGGCGTGAACATGGCTGACGCCGAACTTCCCACCCCCCTGGCCGCGATCGGCGCCCGGCGCTGGATCGTCGAACTGCCGCGCCCATCCGAGAACAAACCTGGACGGCTGATCCTCAACCCCACCGACGAGGAGACGGCCCGGTTCGTGATGCTGCCGATCAGTCCCGAATACGCCGCCATGCAGGGCGGCCTGCATGACGCCGTGCTCGGCTGCCTGGTCAATCCGGCGACCAAGGCCAAGGCCTGCGGACTGGTGATGCTGGATACCGGCGCGCCTGGGATCCGGGTGCATGATAGCGACTCGGATCTGAAGCCGTGGCCGCAAGGCGCGCAGGCGGCCCTGACCTTCTACGCCAGCCCGACCCAGCCGGTGTTGGGCGAGACCTTCACCATCGACGATCGCGTCCACGCCAGCCACCTGCAGTTCGAGACCAGCCCACGCCCGAACCGGACGGTGATCTTCGCCGGCATCAATCCCTATCTCGCCTTCGACGTGCTCTATGACCCCGCCCACCAGCGCATCGGCCTGGCGCCGCGGGCCGATGAAGGCTTATGGCCGAAAGTGATCGTGCTTAAGGCCGGCGGCGGAACTTGAACGCCGCGGGAATGGCGGCGCTCTTGCCCACCCAGCCCGAACCACCGTAAAAGCCGCGCCATGACCGCCGCGCCGCCAGGACTGGACGACGTCCGCACCCGGACCTTCCCGTTTCCCAAGCGGCATTTCATCTCCGCCCTCGACCTGAACCGGCTGCAGATCGCCGATCTGCTGGACCTGGCCGACGGCTTCGTGGCCCTCAACCGCCAGAAGGCCAAGAAGCTGGACCTGCTCAAGGGCCGGACCTTGATGAACCTGTTCTTCGAGAACTCCACCCGCACCCAGAGCAGCTTCGAGCTGGCCGGCAAGCGGCTGGGGGCGGACGTGGTCAATATGAGCCCGCGCTCGTCGTCGATGAGCAAGGGCGAGACCCTGATCGACACCGCCGTCACCCTCAACGCCATGCAGCCCGACCTGCTGGTGGTGCGCCACGGCTCGTCCGGCGCCGCCTCGCTGCTGGCGCAGAAGGTGGACGGCAGCGTGATCAACGCCGGCGACGGCAAGCACGAACACCCCACCCAGGCCCTGCTGGACGCCCTGGCCATCCGCCGCGCCTTCGGCCACGTGGACGGCCTGACCGTGGCCATCTGCGGCGACGTGCTGCACAGCCGCGTGGCCCGCTCCAATATCATCTCGCTGCAATGCCTGGGCGCCCATGTGCGCCTGGTGGGTCCGGCGACGCTGATCCCCGGCGCGGCCGCGAACTGGGGCGTGGAGATCTGCCACGACATGCGCGAGGGCATAGCCGGCGCCGACGTGGTGATGATGCTGCGCCTGCAGCTGGAGCGGATGAGCGGCGCCCTGGTCCCCTCCACCCGCGAATATTTCCGCATCTTCGGCCTGGATCGCGAGAAGCTGGCCCGCGCCGCCCCGCACGTGCGGGTCATGCATCCCGGCCCGATGAACCGCGGGGTGGAGATCGATTCCGACGTGGCCGACGACGCCTCCATCAGCCTGATCCAGAACCAGGTGGAGATGGGCGTGGCCGTGCGCATGGCGGTGCTGGCCTCGCTGGCCGCGCGCCTGGACAACGTCTGATGAGTTGTGGGGGCTTTGACCTGATTGAACGGGCGCTGCAGACGCCGGAGCGCCCCCTCCGTCACGGCGCTTCGCGCCGCGCCACCTCCCCCGCTTCGCAGGGGAGGAGTAGGTCCCGCGTCTTACTTTGCTCCCTTGCGAAGCGGGGGAGCTGGCAGGGCGAAGCCCTGACTGAGGGGGCGTTCCGGCGCCTGCACGACCCCCCTTCTTATGGGGTCGCGCAATGACCGAGATCCGCCCCTTCGCCCTGACCAACACCCGCCTGGTCGATCCCGCCAGCGGCCACGACGGCCCCGGCTGCGTGCTGGTGGGCGCCGACGGCCGCATCGCCGACGTGGTCCACGGCCCCAGGGTCGAAGGCCTGTCGGCCGACTACGAGGTCCAGGACTGCGCCGGCAAGTTGCTGATCCCCGGCCTGGTCGACATCCGGGTCAAGACCGGTGAGCCGGGCGCCGAGCCCAAGGAGACGCTGAAGTCGGCCCAGCGCGCCGCCGCCGCCGGGGGCGTGACCTCGATCGTGCTGCAGCCCGACACCGACCCGGTGGCCGACGAGCCGGCGGTGGTCGACTTCATCCTGCGCCGGGCGCGCGACATCGGCCTGGTGCACGTCTATCCCGCCGGCGCGGCGACCAAGGGGCTCAAGGGCCAGGGCATGGCCGAGATCGGCCTGATGCGCGAGGCCGGGGCGGTCTATTTCACCGACGCCGACCAGACCCTGGTCGACAGCCTGGTGATGCGCCGGGTGATGGCCTACGCCAACGGCTTCGGCGCCCTGATCGCCCACCGCCCCGCCGACCCCTATCTGTCGGCCGGCGCCGCCGCCAACGAGGGCGACTTCGCCTCACGCGCCGGCCTGCCGGGCGTGTCGGTCATGGCCGAGAAGATCATGCTCGAGCGCGACCTGGCCCTGGCCGAGATGACCGGCGCGCGGCTGCTGGTCGACCAGATCAGCTGCGCCGCCTCGCTGGAGAGCCTGCGCCGGGCCAAGGACCGCGGGGTCAAGGTCCAGGCCAGCGTGTCGGTCAACCACCTGACCTTCAACGAACTGGACATCGGCGACTACCGCACCTTCTACAAGCTGACCCCGCCCCTGCGCGGCGAAGACGACCGCCAGGCCCTGATCGAGGCCCTGGCC
>OUWB010004571.1_pt1 | contig 24997 bp, 24 predicted proteins | sample 1779821 | NCBI WGS metagenome assembly OUWB01 (sample SAMEA3914806, study PRJEB12502) | metagenome | biome: forest; material: soil | place: Canada | collected 2011-08-03 | depth 0.1 m
TCCTCCCATATGTGGACGGCCCCTTTCTCACAAGAGTTTATGCAGAGATTTGATCAGATCGCTTGAGTCCATATGTCCGGCCTGTTTGTGCGTTTTTTGACGCTGGCCAAGATGGTTTCCGCGACAGAGGTTCCAAACATGCGAGCGGCTTGATGAAGCCACGGGAGGAGCCGGAGTTTCCTGTGTCTTGGATCGATCGATCACACCATCTGCTGTCTTTCCTGCAAGTTCTGGCACCAGCCGGTTACGGGTATTGAGGCACCCCGTGCCCGACAGATTTCTAAGCTATGGCAGCGGCCTCGGCCTGTACTTGGTCGACTTTCGCATGGTTTGGGTTGTAGGCTTCACCGGTCTTCATCAGCTTCCAGGCGATCCTGGCGGTCTTGTTGGCCAGGGCGACGGCGACGAGCTTCGGCGGTTTGCGCTTGAGCAGCTCAATAAGCCAGGGCGAGCCCTTGCCCGTTCGCCTGACATGCTGGATGACGGCGGTGGCGCCAACGACGAGGTTACATCGTAGAGCCTCGTCACCCGCCCGGGTAATCCTGCCCAGCCTGAGCTTGCCTCCAGTCGAATGATCCTTCGGTGTTAGGCCGAGATAGGCGGCGAAGTCCCGCCCGGACTCGAAGGCTGCGGGGTCCGGCACCTTCATGACCAGCAAGGCCGCACAGATAATTCCGACGCCCCCGATACGGTCCAGCCGTTGGCTGCATTCATTGCTTTGATGCCAGGCCTTAAGCTCGGTATCGATCTCGCTCAAGCGTTGGGTGAGCCTTTGATAGTCTTCAGCCATCATGGCAAACAGCTTCAATGCCCGCTCCGGCAAGCGATCATCCGCTTGAAGACGTTCCAGCAAGGGTACCAGGTGCGCCACGCCCTTGGCAGCCGCATAGCCAAGCTCGGCGGCATGGCCGCGAATGGCATTCGACAGCCGGGTTCGGTCGTGAACCAGGCGTTCTCGCGCGCTCATCAGCATCAGGTCGGCTTGCTGTTCCGCCGTCTTGACCGCCACAAACCGCGCCCGAACCTTCGGCCGGCTCATCGCCTCGCACAAGGCTTCCGCATCCGCAGCATCATTCTTGTTCCGCATGACAAAGGGCTTGACCAACTGCGGCGGCATCAGCCTCACCGTATGACCCAAGGATTGAAGCCAGCGTGCCCAATAATGGCTGGCGCCACAGGCTTCGATGCCGATCTCGCACGGCGAAAGCTTCAGGAAGAACTTTTCCATCTCCTTGCGCGTCAACTTGCGACGCAACACGGCCTCTTCAGCCGCATTGACACCGTGAAGCTGAAAAAAGTGTTTGGACGTATCCATACCTATCCGAATAATCTGTTCCACGGACGGCTCCTTCTATTGAGTGGTTAACAACCTCAATATGGCACATCGATGCCGTCAGGGGCCGTCCACCCCAACATGCGAAGCGGGGGAGGTGGCGCGGCGCTCGTGCGCAGCACGAAGTCCGCGACGGAGGGGGCCGCCGACGGTGGAATAGCCCCCTCTGTCGCGGGGCTTCGCCTTCGGCTCGCGCCCGCGCCACCTCCCCCGTACGCTTCGCTACAGGGGAGGAAAGAAGGAGCGCTTACCCGTTAAACCCTAAAACCGCCGCCACAATCTCATCCTGGACCTCCGCCGTCAGATAAGGACTGAAGGGCAGGCTGATGACCGTCTTCGCCTTGGCTTCCGATACGGCGAGATCCAACCCACCCGACTTATACATTTCATACCCGGGCTGCTGGTGCAGGGGGATCGGATAATAGACCGCCGACGGCACGCCGGCCTGACGCAAATGCGCCTGCAGGCCGTCGCGGTTTTCGTGCTCGATGGTATATTGCGCCCAGGTCGAGACGTAACCCGGCTTGAGGTGCGGCACGCTCAGCACCTTGCCGCCGAGCTTTTCGGCATAGCGGTCGGCCACGGCCTGCCGCAGCGCGATCTCTTCGGCGAAAATATTGAGCTTTTCGATCAGCACCGCCGCCTGGATCGTATCCAGCCGCGAATTCATGCCGATGCGCACATTGAGGTACTTGGTCTCGTGCTCGAACTTCATCGTCGCGGCGTCGGTCGGCGTGGCGCCGCCATGGACGCGGTAGGAGATCAGACGCTCCATCAGGGCGGCGTCATTGGTCACCACCGCGCCGCCGTCGCCATAGCAGCCGAGTGGCTTGGCCGGGTAGAAGCTGGTCGCCGTGGCGACGCAGTATTCGAGCGGCTGGATGCCGTCGATGGTGCAGCCGAAGCCCTGGGCGGAGTCGCTGATCAGGTGGATGCCGTGCTTTTTGGCGATCGCCGCCAGGGCCGGATAATCGGCCGCTTGCCCGAACAGATCCACCGCGATGATGGCGGCGGGCTTGAGCCGGCCTTCCGCCTTGACGGCTTCAATCGCCGCGTCGAGCTTCACCGGGTCGATATTATAGGTGTCGGGGAGGATATCGACGAAGACCGGCTCGGCATTGGTCATCGGCACGACCTCGGCGGTGGCGACAAAGGTAAAGGCCGGCACGAAGACGGCGTCGCCGGCGGTAATACCCAGGCCGCGCAGGATCAGCTCGATGGCGTCGGTGCCGTTGGCGCACGACAGGCAGTGCTTGGCGCCGGCAAAGGCGGCCATATTGGCTTCGAACGTCCTGACCTCGGGCCCCATGATATAGGCGCCGTGATCGAGCACGCGCTTCACCGCGGTTTCGATGGCGCCGCCGATGCGCGCCTTTTGCGCCGCGAGATCGATGAACGGAATGGCCATGGTCAAATGCCTTTACATAAAAAAACGCTGTGCTCTGGCCTTAGCAGGATACGTTTGCAATGCATCTCAAAAGGCATTTCCCAAAGTTTCATGGGCTTGCCAAAGATGGGCTATGCGACATGACAGCCCGGCGCCGAGCCACCCCTGGTAAGAATTTAGCCACGGAAAACACGGAAAGACACGGACGATAAAGTGTTCGTCGCGCGAGCCGCACCACACGTTTCCCAAACGCAAATGTTGGAGACGTATCTCCCGTCCGTGTTTTTCCGTGTTTTCCGTGGCAAAAGATTCTAAAAGCGCTTCGCGCGGAATACATTAGCTTGACGGGCTTGAGTTCGAGTATTTGTCTGAGTATATACACTGCGCAGCCAAACAGCTTGATAGCGCTACCACAAGCGCCTATATGGCGTCCAAATCCACATTATCTTGCGAGGAACCCCATGGCCGACACGCAAAGCCAAGTCACCATCCACGGCAATCTGATCAATGGCGAATGGGTCACGATCGACAAGACCTTCAACGACATCAATCCGTCGGACACCAATGACGTCATCGGCGTCTATTCGACCGCCGGCGAAACCGAGGTCAAGGCCGCCATCGCCGCCGCCCGCGCCGCGTTCGAGACCTGGCAGTATTCGACGCCGCAGCAGCGCTTCGACGTGCTCGACAATGCCGGCACCGAGATCCTGGCCCGCAAGGCCGAACTTGGCGCGCTCTTGTCGCGCGAAGAAGGCAAGACCTTGCCGGAAGGCATCGGCGAAGTCACCCGCGCCGGCCATATCTTCAAGTATTTCGCCGGCGAGGCCCTGCGCGCCCACGGCGAAATCGTCGACTCGGTCCGTCCGGGCGTCAAGGTCGAGATCACCCGCGAGCCGGTCGGCGTCATCGGCCTGATCTGTCCGTGGAACTTCCCGATCGCCATCCCGGCGTGGAAGATGGCCCCGGCCATCGCGTTTGGGAATACCGTCGTCTGCAAGCCGGCGGAACTGACCCCGGCCTGCGCCTGGGCCCTGGCCGACATCCTGCACCGCGCCGGCCTGCCCAAGGGCGTGCTCAATGTCATCTTCGCCCGCGGCTCGGTCGCCGGCCCGTTGATGATCGACGGCTGCGACGCCATCTCGTTCACCGGCTCGGTGCCGACCGGCACGCGCGTGCGTGACCAGGCCGTCGCCAAGGGCAAGCGCGTCCAGTGCGAAATGGGCGGCAAAAATCCGGTCGTCGTGCTCGACGACGCCGACCTCGACAATGCCGTCAATTCGGTGATGAACTCGTCCTTCTTCTCGTCGGGTCACCGCTGCACGGCCTCGTCGCGCATCATCGTCACCGAAGGCATCGCCGACACGTTCGTTACGGCGCTGGCCGCCGCGACCAAGGCGATCAAGGTCGGCGACTCGCGCGCCGATGGCGTCCAGATGGGCCCGATCGCTTCGCAAGAACAGCTCGACATCGCTCGCGACGCCGTCGCCAAGGCCAGGGCTGAAGGCGGCGTGGTGCTGACCGGCGGTGAAGACCTGACCTTCGGCACGCCGGGCTACTACTATGCCCCGACCCTGATCGACCAGACGACGACCGACATGTCGATCAACAAGGAAGAGGTCTTCGGACCGGTCGCCTCGGTCATCCGCGTCAAGGACCTGGAAGAAGCCATCAAGGTCGCCAACGACACCGAGTTCGGCCTGTCGGCGGGCATCTGCACCAAGTCGCTGAAGTCGGCCGAGACCTTCAAGCGCAAGATCCAGGCCGGCATGGTCATGGTCAACCTGCCGACCGCCGGCGTCGACTATCACGTGCCGTTCGGCGGCCGCAAAGGCTCGTCCTTCGGCCCGCGCGAACAAGGCGCCTACGCGGTCGAGTTCTATACGATTGTGAAGACGGCTTATCAGTTCCCCTTGTAAGCCTTTCAAGGATCACAAACACAGGAGCGGCGGCTGCATTTGCAACCGCCGCTTTTTATTGCCTGCAACTTCGGGTATGGATTGCTGCATCCGCGAAGGAGAGTCAGCATGACGGCGTTTTCCTGGTTCGATCCCACCACCTGGCCGTCCATGGCGCCGGGCACGCTTAATCAGCCGATCCTGCCGGGCTGGTCGTTTATGACGGTCAATGAGGGCAATTCCTCGGACCCGGCGGCCGAACAGCGCATCGTCGCCGGAAACTCCTACGGCCGCCAGATCGGCCGGATGATGGATGTCGTCGAGGAGCTGGTCAAACGCGATCCGGAGGTCGCCAAGACCGATGCCGGCAAGGCGTTCGAAGCCCTGCGCAAGGACGTCGAGGCGGCGAAGGATGGCGCTAAGACCGATCGGTTGAAGAAGCTGATGACGGATTTGAAAGCGCTGAAGACGGCTGATCCGCAGGCATTCAAGGCTTTGATCGACGAAGTCTAAAAAAGACTTTCCTCCCATGCAAGCGCAGCGATGCGGGGGAGGTGGCAGACAGCGCGTAAGCGCTGGATGACGGAGGGGGCCAGCGCTGTCGAAAAGCCCCGGGCGCGATGTTTATCAGACATCCCCCGGCAGCGCGCTGTGCGGCGTGCGCAGCGTCTTGGCGTGGTGCTTGTGCCTGATCTTGTCGATCGTCTCAGGCGTGTTGATCCGTGCGAGTTCGGTTTCTCCTTCGGCGGCCATGTCCAGGCCTGCGGCGTGGCACATTGCGGCCAAGGTCACCATGGCGCCGCCAACCTCTTGCGACGGCTCACCCTTGTCACGGCTCCACGTATAGGTCACGAGGTCGCGCGCCCGGTCCTCGGTCATGCCAAGTGCCTGGCATAACTCGCCAGCCTCTTCGAAAAAGCGGAAGCAGCGCTCCTGAAGGCTGTTGGTGATATCGGCGCCGAAGCACTTCATCATCCATTCGGCGACGCGGCCCTGGTAATCTTTGAGGGGTGGCCCGGATTCAAAGCGGCCGTCCTCGAATTCTTCGACCGGCCGAACCCAGAGACGACCGCCGTCTGCGAGCCCGCGGTAAACGACAACCGGCCGATTATCGAGCTCGCTGTCGCACGACTGGGTGAGACCGCGGCCGATCTCTTCGTAAGTCGTGCCGCGCGCCTTATGGAGCCATGTCGGATTGCTGGATGTCATTCTCTTGCGCCTAAATCGATGGGACAGACCTAATGCGCCTGAAGCGCCGATGCCGCCGCGTGGACCATAGCATCGCTGAACTGCGACAAGGGCGGCGTGTCCATCGCCACCGGCGGCGCGGTGCGCACCTGGCCGTTCGGCACCAGGTCGAGCACCTGGATCTCGCCATCGGTGCGATAGGGATTGCCCTCGCCGTTGCGGCCATTCAGCGTGGGCCCCGCGCCCGAGACCTGATAGGTCGCCTGGACCATGCCGGCATGGGTCAGCGAGGTGGCCAGAAAGGCGCGTTCATCGTCGATATCGGGCGCGATCCTGTGCGTCACCTGACCGGTATCGTGGCTGAGGCCGATGCCCTGGTCGAAAGTGTCGGCGCCCAGCCAGACCGGGCGATTTTCGACGCCGTTATTCATGACCAGCCACAGCCGGATATGATGGCGCCGCCGCGCGCTTTTGCCCTCGGACAGTTCGAACGCCAGGTCCTCGCGGCGGCCGTCATACATCAGCTTGCTGACCGGCGCCGTATGGTCGGGCCGGTTGAGCAGCACGCTGCCGATGATCTTGAGGCTCGAACTGAGCGTCACCGGATCGGCCGGATACCAGCCGGCGGCCTGCATGGCGCGCAGGACGTCGTCGCGGCTGCCGACCAGGCCGATATTGATCGGATCGCCCGGTATGCCGCCCGGCGCGCGGGTCACCATCGGCTTGTCGGCCAGGCCGGGCTGGCGCTCGTGATGCGTCCAGGCCATCGGCAGGGCGACATAGGCGAGGCCGAGATAGAGCGCGATCGCGGCCGCCAGGGCGATCGCGCCGCGCTTGACGAGCGTAGCCGTTTTGGGCGTCATCTACTGACCCGTGAAATCGTCGAGCATGCCGACAAGCGTCGACAAACAGTCCCCGCCCAGCTTGCGCGAACGTTCCGGCGACCAGCCATGCAGCGGATCGGGCGCGTCGTCGTGGTCCTTGAACGGCATTTCCAAGGTCATGGCCACGGCGCCGAAGCGTTCGGCGAGCGCGTTGGTCGACATGGCCAGATTGGCCCGGCCCGACGCGGCTTTCGGATAGCCGTAGGTCCGCTGGAAGTCCCGGGTGCGCAGGTCGAGGCTGTCGGTATAGATGCGATACAGGGTCGCCTGGCGCGGGTCCCACGACGGGATGCCGTCGAAGCCGGCGATGAAGACGTGCGGAATGGCTTCGTCGCCATGGACGTCCATGGCGAAATCGACGCCGCTTTTGGTCATGGCTTCGAGCACGCACAGGACTTCGGGGCTACGCTCGTTGGTGGGCCCCGCCCATTCACGATTGAGGTCGGTCCCGGCCGCATTGGTGCGCAGATGGCCGCGCGCGCTGCCGTCGGGGTTCATATTGGGGATGACGTGGACCGTGGCGGCATTCAGCAAGGGGGCGGCATCGGGGCCGGTCAGCCAGTTGAGCGCGCCTTCCATCCACCACTCCGCCATCGTCTCGCCGGGATGCTGGCGCGCATAGAGCCAGACGTGCACGTCGCCCTTGCCGAAGCGCAACCGGTCGAGCGGCCGGCCGTCGAGCGTATGGCCCAGCACGTCGTGACGGACATCGGTCAGGGCGGCGTAGCGCGCTACGAGGGCCGCGTGGCGTTCGCTGTCATAGGGTGCGAAATAGGCGAACCAGACGCTGTCGGTGGTGGGGGTGTGGCGGATGCTCAGGACGCCGTCGGCATAACTGGTCTCGGCGCAGGTCCAGTCGGTATTGTCGGCGCTGACGCGGGCGGCATAGCCCGGCCAGCCGTCGGGATAGGCTGATCCGCCGGCATTGGTCAGGCGCAAGTCTAGCGGCGTGTTGGCCGCGCCGTCGACCCGGAAGTAGAACCACTGGTAGAAATGCGCGTTGGTGTCGGGGCGGATGGCCAGGTCGAAGCGGCCGCCTTCGCCGCCCAGCACCTCGATATTGCCGCCGTCGAAATCCGCGCTGATGGTGATGGTCATGGATACTCTCGAATGAAACTATTTTGCCTTCACCTAGGCCAGTGACGGTGTCGGTTGCAAGACGCAAATCCGAAATCCCGGCGCCGTTAAGGTGGGCCACAGATGGCACAGATGAGCGCAGATTTTCGGATGACCCGCAAAGAGCGAAGCTCAGTCCAAACTTTGTGAAAGCGCTCCGCGCGATCAAGGGGCCAAAAGATCTGTGTTCATCTGTGCCATCTGTGGCCCCCCTTGAACTAAGGCCGGGTCTGGCCTTCGCCGCGGACGATGTACTTGAAGGTGGTCAGTTGCTCGGCACCGACCGGGCCGCGGGCGTGCAGGCGGTCGGTCGAGATGCCGATCTCCGCGCCCAGCCCGAACTCGCCGCCGTCGGCATATTGCGTCGAGGCGTTCCAGATGACGATGGCGCTGTCGACCTCATTGAGGAAGGTCTCGGCCGCCTTTACGTCCTCGGTGATGATCGCCTCGGTATGGCCCGAGCCATAGGTCTTGATGTGAGCAATCGCGTCGGCCTCGTCGGCGACGACCTTTACCGACAGGATCGGCAGCAGGTATTCGGTCTTCCAGTCGTCCTCGGTCGCCGCGGTCATGGGCACGATGGCGCGGGCCTCATCGTCGCCGCGCAGCTCGCAGCCCTTGGCCACCAGGGCCTCGGCGATCCTGGGCAGCAGGTCGGGCGCCACGGCCCGGTCGATCAGCAGGGTCTCGGTCGCCCCGCATACCGAGACGCGGCGCATCTTGGCATTGACCGTGACGTCGACGGCCTTTCGCGGATCGGCGGCCGAATGGACATAGGTGTGGTTCAGGCCCTCGATGTGGGCCAGGACCGGCGCGCGGGCTTCGCGCTGGACGCGCTCGACCAGCGAACGGCCGCCGCGCGGAATGATCAGGTTGATCGCCTTGTCGAGCCCGCCCAGGATCAGGCCGACGGCATCGCGGTCGGAGGTCGGCACCAGTTGCACGCAATAGTCGGGCAGGCTGGCGGCGCGCAGCCCCTCTTCGAACGCCGCATAGATGGCGAGCGCCGATTGCAGCGCTTCCGACCCGGTGCGCAGGATGGCGCCGTTGCTTGATCTGATGCACAGCGCCGCGGCATCGGCGGTGACGTTGGGCCGGCTTTCATAGATGATGGCGATGACGCCGATGGGGGTCGAGACGCGGGCGATGTCGAGCCCGTTGGGCCGCGTCCAGCGCGCCAGTTCGCGGCCGACGGGGTCGGGCAGGGCGGCGACCTCCTCTAAGCCTTTCGCCATGGCTTCGACGCGCGCCGGGTTAAGGATCAGGCGCTCGATCATGGCCGGTGTCAGGCCCTTGGCTTCGGCGGCCTTCTGGTCGGCCTGGTTGGCTTCGAGGATCTGGGTTGAGCGGGCGCGGATGGCACGGGCGGCTTCGACGATGGCGCGGGTGCGGACGTCCGGGCCGGCCAGGCGCAGGGCTTCGGCGCCGAGCTTGGCCTTCTGGGCCATGCCGGTCATCAGGTCGGTCACGGATTGCACGCGGCTGTGGTCGTCCATCGTCGGAATTCCTTGGAGTTTCACGGCCTATATAGCGCAAAAGTGAGGAATTGCGACGGTTTCATACGATATCATCAGCTTCCGGAGGTAGACCGCCTTGGCGCGAAAGGATGCGGTCAAAGGCATCGAAATCGGCACGAGCCCGTCGTTCGGCAAAAAACGCCTCTGTATTCAGCACAGCCAGTTTTTCCGCCACGGCAGTGGCAATAAACTGGTTGATACTGGTGCCTTCGCTCTTGGCGACGCGTTCGACCTCGGCCTTTACCGACGCCGGTAAGCGCAGTGCATAGTTCTGGCTTTGCTTTTTCATGAGGCGAGACTCCGGAACGCTTGGGACGGTGTGTAAAGCGAGATGCCGAAACGCGCGGGCGCGTCCGCGAAATCGCGAATATTGAACGTAACGATCGCCTCCGCGCGACCGTTGACAGCGGCATCGAGCACAAACTCATCCGCTGGATCGCGAAGTTGCGGACGCCACATGAAATGGGATTCGACCGGCTCGATCATGGCGATAACCGCGTCGACGAAGATGCTCGCTTCATGGAAGGTTAGGTTGGCCGGCCGCCAATGGTCTTCCGCAAGGCAAAGCGCTTCGTATTCAAGCGCCAAAGCGACGTGGGCGAGCGCGACAATCTTGCCTTGGCGCACCAGACGCAAAATGGCCTTCGATGCTCCGGACGGACTGCGCATGGCCGCAACGATTACATTGGTGTCGAGAACCCATCTCACACACAATCATATCATATACGATATGATCATTCAACCTTGAAGCTCAATCCGCCTCCGCCGCAGGGTCCGCACCAGGATGACAATCCCGCCCAGGACCGCGCCGGTCACCGCCCCGCCCAGCAGGATCACCGCCAGAATGACGATGCCGAGCGCCGCCAGATTATCGCCCGACCGGCCGGCGGTCGCCACCAGATAGGCGAAAATGGCGACCGGAACCAGGAACACCGCCGTTGTCACGACGATGCGCGGCCAGCCCTTCGCCCAGACCATGGCTAGAAAGACGATGGCAGCCGGCGGCAGGGCCACGAGCAGGATCATGGTGGTCAGGTCGTTCATAAGGAGTCCTTGGTCATCCAAAACATGGGGCCATTTTCGCTTTGCCATTCGCGGTGACGACGGAGGAGGAACGTGCCTACCACAATGCCGATCAGGGCCGATATCAGGACAAGCCCCATTAACGTGACGATGCCGACAATGACGAAGCCGCCGGCGTCGATGCTGGCCGAGTGATCGGCATCGTACAACTCGGATGCCAGGAGGACATAAGGCGTGGCCATCAGCCCGATCAACAGCGTCGGCAGGGCAAGACGATGGACCACGCCCGTCGGGTAGCGGATGACGAGAGCGGTGAGAATGGCTGGGCCAAGCGCCAGGCCGACAAGGACCGCATATATGCAGAGCAAGCGCACCTGGTCCAACATATCTCCCCTCGCACCGTTCCCGTTATCCCACCACCATATCGTCGCGGTGGATGACCTCGTCGCCCGAGGTATAGCCGAGAATGCTCTCGATGTCGCGGCTGGTGCGGCCGCGGATATGGCGGATGTCGTCGGCGCTGTAGCTGACGATGCCGCGCGCGATCTCGGCGCCCGATGGCGAGAGCACCGATACCGACTCGCCCTTGTCGAAATTCCCCAGGACCTCGACGATGCCCGACGGCAGAAGCGACTTGCCGTTGTTCAGCGCCCGCACCGCGCCCTCATCCAGCATGAGCTTGCCGGCCGGCACCACGGTGCCCGCGATCCATGCCTTGTAGGCGGCGCCGAGCGACGCCTGCGGCTTGATCAGGGTGAAGCGCACAAGGTTCGACAGCGGCTGGATCACGGCGCCATAGGCGATGACCGTGGCGCAGCCGGCCGATCCGGCGATCTTGGCGGCGGCGATCTTGGTCGCCATGCCGCCCGTGCCGACGCCCGCCTGGGTATTGGCGCCGCCGGCCATGGCCTCGATCGACGCGTCGAGTTTTTCGACCACGGGGATATGCTGGGCTGACGCGTCCTTGCGTGGATCGGCAGTGTACAAGCCGTCGACATCGGACAGCAGGATCAGTGTCTCGGAGCGGACCAGTTGCGCCGCGCGCGCCGCCAGGCGGTCATTGTCGCCGTAACGGATCTCCTCGGTGACCACCGTGTCGTTCTCGTTGACGATCGGCACGCAACCCAGATTGAACAGGGTCTCGATGGTGGCGCGCGCATTGAGCCAGCGCCGGCGCTTTTCGGTATCCTCGCGCGTCAGCAGCACCTGGGCGGTTTTCAGCCCCACCAGGGCGAAGGCCTGGTCCCAGGCGGCCATCAGGCGCGGCTGGCCGCACGCCGCGGCGGCCTGTTTCTCGTCCAGTTTCAAACGCTTGCCGGTCATGCCGAGATGGCGGCGGCCCAAGGCGCCGGCGCCCGACGACACCACCATCACCGTCTTGCCCTCCTTCATGAGGGCAGCGACGTCGCGCGCCAGGCCTTCCAGCCAGGCGGCATTGGCCGCGCCGCTCACCGGATCGACCACCAGGGCCGAGCCGACCTTGACGGTGATGCGCCGCGCGGCGGCGAACGCTTCGGGCAGCAAGGATTTTTCGGCGGCGGGCGACATCGGGCTCTTTTCCGGCACGGCGTAAGATGATAGGCCGCGCTTGTAGGGCTTGGGGCTGGGCAGCGCAAGCGGCGGAAATGGTAACAAAATGAACTATATAGGTACGCGCGGTTTCGTTGGAGACAAGAGTTTCGCCGGTGCGCTGTTGGATGGATTGGCGCCGGACGGCGGCCTCTATGTCCCGGCGTCGTGGCCGACCCCGGATTTCGACCTGCATGCGGCGGCCCAGGGCGACTATGGCGCCTTGACCGAAAAGCTGCTCAATCTGTTCGGCGTTGGCGTTCTGGGCGCCGAAGCGGTGAAGTTGGCGGCCGAGCGAACGAAGGCCGCCTTCCTGCGTGAGGGTCAGATTCCCCTGACCCAGCTCGACGACGGCCTGTGGCTGCTCGAGCTGTGGCACGGCCCCACGCTCGCCTTCAAGGACATGGCCATGCAGATGATGGCGCCCTTAACCGACGCGGCGCTGGCCCAGACCAACCAGACCCTGACCCTGGTCACAGCGACGTCCGGCGATACCGGCGCGGCCGCCGTGCGCGCCTTTGCCGGCTCCGAGCGCGTGCGCCTGGTGGTCTTCCATCCGCTGGGCCGGGTGTCGCCGGTGCAGCGCCTGCAGATGACGACGGTCGAGGCCGACAATGTGCTCAATGTCGGTGTCGCCGGCGATTTCGACGATTGTCAGCGCATGGTCAAACAACTGCTGGGCAATGCGGCACTGAAGCAACGCGGCCTGATCAGCAGCGTCAATTCGATCAACTGGGGCCGCTTGCTGGGCCAGGTGCCCTATTATCTGGCCGCCGCCGCGGCTTCGGGCGCGCGCCATCCGGAATTCGTCGTGCCGACCGGCAATTTCGGCGACGCCTTCGCCGGCTGGGCCGGCCGGCGCATCGGCGGCAATATCGGCCATCTGCACGCCGCGGTGAACCGCAACGACGCCCTGGCCCAAGTGATCAATGACGGCCGCTATATCCGCCGGCCGGCGGTCGAGACGGCGTCGGTCAGCATGGACGTCCAGGCGCCGTCGAACTTCGAGCGCCTGGTGTTCGAAGCCTCCGGCCGCGATGCCGCAACCACCAAGGCCTTTTTCGACACCTATGGCTCGATCGGCGCCGCCGACGTGTCGCCCGACCTGCAATACGCCCTGCGCGCCGAGGTCACGGCCTCGTCGATCGACGAGACCAAGACGGCCGAGGCCATCCGCCACGCCTGGGACGCCTATGGCCAGGTCATCTGCCCGCACACTGCCGTCGCCCTGGCCGCCGCGCTGGAGCGGCGCTCGGCGCAGAAGAACAATTCGGCGCAGATCGTGCTGGCCACCGCCCACCCGGCCAAGTTCCCGGACTTCGTCGCCGGCGCCCTGGGTTTCGCGCCCAAGGTGCCCGAGGCGATCCAGGTACTGTACGGCCGCAAGGAGACCATCCGCGAAATCGCCAATGACGACGCCATGGCGCTGAAGACCGTGAGCGAATTCACGGCCTAGGCGGGGCTGCGCGAGCACGGACGCCTGGCCGCCCGGCGCCTTTTGGATTTCCGGCGACAAGGCGGTGTCACGCCTGATACAAAGCCCGCATACTTACGCCTACATGGCTTGTTAGGCCAAAGCGAACGACAGGGGCCGTCAAGATCATGCTTAGCAATACCATGCGTATGTCCACCCTTCTTCTGCTCACGAGCGCCCTGGCGCTCGTCGCAGCCCCCGCCCTCGCTCAGATGGGCGGTGGCGGTATGGGCGGTGGCGGTGGCGGTGGCGGCGGCATGGGCGGCGGCAGCGGCGGCCGGGGCGGCGGGCATAAACGCAGCCAGTCCCAGAGCCAGACCCCGACGGCCCCTGTCCAGAACGCCATGCACGCGCCGGCCACCGTGCCGGTATCCATGCGGCTGACCGGCAAGGTCATCATCAGCGGCGGGACCAAGGCGCTGGCCCACATGGCGGTCGCCGCGACCGTGCCCGACCTGTCGGCGCTCTATGCCGAACGCAGCGCCCAGGTCAGCCTCGATACGGTCGACCTCAGCGGCTCGGGCGATGTGTCGCTGCTCAGCGACGGCCGCAACAGCGGTCTCGACTCCGCCCTGCTCGTCGGCAGCCAGGCTGCGGTCACCGTGACCGGCGGCCATATCTCGACCACCGGCAAGGGCGCCAATGCCGCCTTCGTCAGCGATGCCGGGTCGAAGCTGAGCCTGAAAGACGTCGCGCTCGCCACCCACGCCAGCGATGCCTTCGGCGTCGAAGCCACGGCGGGCGGCAGCGTCGCCGGCGACGGCTTGACCGTTACGACGGCCGCCGACCGCTCGACCGCCCTGGCCGTGCAATCGCCGGACAGCCGCGCCACCCTGACCGGCGGCCATTTCAGCACCCAAGGGTCCGCGGCGAATGCCTTCTTCGTCGCCGGGGCGCTGGACGCCAGCGGCGTCACCGCCGATACCGCCATGGGCGACGGTCTGACGGCCGATGCGGCGCGCAACGTGACCTTGACCGACACCAGCCTGACCGCCGGCGGCAACGGCGCCATGCTCTATGCCGGTGACGCACCCGAGCGCGGCGGCGGCGCACCGGGCGCGGGCGGCGGCGGCCATGGGGGTCACCACGGCGGCGATCATGACGGCCAGGGCGGCGCGTCCGGCCCAGGGGTGAGCGGACCCACGGCGCCGGTCGTCCATACGGCGGACACCCTGCCGCTGGCCGATGACGCGCCCCTGCGCCGCACGGCCTTCGCCATGACCGGCGGAACCTTGAAGGCGCACCGCGCGGCGTTCTACGTCACCAATCTGCATGCCGAGATCACGCTCGACCACGTCGCGCTGCAAAGCGACAGCGGCATACTGGTGCGCTCGGTCGCCGACCAGTGGGGCCCCCTGGGCCGAAATGGCGGCGAGGTGCATCTCGTCACCCATCACCAGACCCTGACCGGCGATTTCGCCACCGACGTCGTCAGCAGCATCGCCCTGTCGCTGAACGACCAGTCGATGCTGACCGGGGCGACCACGCCCAATGTCGATGTCGACATGGATGCGTCGAGCCAATGGGTGCTGACCGGCGACACCAATGTCGGCAAGCTGGTCGACGCGGCGATCGCCGGCGACAGCGTGCCCAATATCACAGGCAACGGCCATACCCTGACCTACGACCATCGCCACAATCCGCAGCTGGCCAACAAGACCTATGCCCTGGCCGGCGGCGGGCAACTGGTGCCCGGCGGGTTGTAGGGAAGCAAGAAAACGGCGCCGGGAGCAATCCCGGCGCCGTTCGGTTTACCCCTTCACGCAGACGACCTGCTTCAGGGTGTGGACGATCTCGACGTGGTCGGCCTGGGCGGCCATGACCGCGTCGATGTCCTTGTAGGCCGCCGGCGTTTCGTCGATGACCTCGGCGTCCTTGCGGCACTCCACACCGGCCGTCGCCGCCGCGTGGTCGTCAAGCGTGAAGCGCCGCTTGGCCTCTGCCCGCGACATCGCCCGCCCGGCGCCGTGCGAGCACGAACACAGGGCTTCGGCGGCCGCCTGACCGTCAATGCCGCGCACGATGAACGACTTGGCGCCCATCGAGCCCGGAATGATGCCGAGCGTTTCCGGCGTGATGCGCACCGCCCCCTTGCGGGTCACAAGCACGTCCGAACCGAAGTGCCGTTCGTGCGCCACGTAGTTGTGGTGGCAATTCACGGCCTCGCAGTCGCAGGTGAAGCGCTTCGGCACGCTGACCGACAGGGCTTCGAGGGCCGCCGTCATCATCAGTTCGCGGTTGGCGCGGGCAAAGCGCTGCGCCCACGACACCGCGCCCATATAGTCGCCGAACAGTTCCGAGCCTTCCGGCAGGTAGGCCAGGTCCTCGTCCGGCAGGTTGATGTACCAGCGCTTCATCTCATGCTTGGCGCGCTCGATGAAGTACGAGCCGATGCGGTTGCCGATGCCACGCGATCCCGAGTGCAGCATGATCCACACGGCATCGTTTTCATCGAGGCAGACCTCGACGAAGTGGTTGCCGGTGCCCAGCGTCCCCAGATGCGTCTGGGCGCGATGCGCGGCCTGACTGATCTTCGGGTGCTTGGCGACGATCTTGGCCAGTTCGCCGGACAGGCCGGCGAAGACGGCGTCTGAGGCTTCGGGCGTGTCGTGCCAGGCGCCGCGGTCGTTGGCGCCGCCATTGTCGGTCCGGCCGTGCGGGATGCGCGCCTCGATCGCCGTGCGCAGGCCGGCCAGGTTGTCCGGCAGGTCCGACGCGGTCAGCGTGGTGCGCACAGCCATCATGCCGCAGCCGAGGTCGACGCCGACCGCCGCCGGGATGACCGCGCCCTTGGTCGGGATGACCGAGCCGATGGTCGCGCCCATGCCCCAGTGAACATCGGGCATGATAGCCACGTGCTTGTGGATGAACGGCATGGCGGCGATATTGTCGAGCTGCTTGCGCGCCTGATCCTCGACGGCGACCCCGTCGATCCACGCCTTGATAAGCCCGCCTCGGGCGCCTTCGAAAACCTGCATGAGGAGCCTCCTTTTCGTCCTGTTGTGCAGTGGTATGGATATGAAAAAACCCTTTCGACCGGGTCGAAAGGGCTGCGCGACATCGAAATCCTGTGACGGGATTCTAATCTCTTCGCACGCAGCCCGGTCCGACATCATGTGTCGGACGCAGCGCAGACGTCAGCACGCTGGCCATCTTGGGGGCCTGCGCGGTATAGGTCTGGGTCTGGACGTGTTTCATAGCCATGCGCGCCTTATCCTAGTCTCCGAGGGCCAGGTCAAGCGCTGTTGTTGCAAATGCAACAGGTGTGACTTTGAAGTATCACGCCGCGGTCCAGAAACCGTTCGGCTTGGCGTAGAGTTTGCCGTCCGGCGTGAAGATCCAGTTGCAGCGGTGCAGGAAGCCCATCCCCAGAAGGGCGTCGCAGGGCGGAAACGACTCGGGCGACGCGGGATCGACCAGCAGCACCGGCGCCGTATCGAGATGCAGGCCGCCGGCGTCGAGCCCCGTCATCTTGACCAGGCGCAGTTCGCTCGTGGCGTTCCGGCGATGCTCGGCATCGGGGAAGGCATCCCACAGATTGCGCGCCTTGACCGCCTGGGGCGCCATCGTCAGCGTCGCCGGGGCGTTGGTGTCGACCAGGCACACCGTATCGACGCCGGCCAGCTTGACCGTAATATAGAAGCGGCTGTCCTCGCCGGCCTGGCGCGTCGCGAACAGGCTGTAGCCGGTGAGATCCGGCACGCCTTCGGGAAACAGGGTCAGCTCGTTGAGGTCGAAATCGAGGCGGCTGGACTGCGCGATCAGGAAATCGAGGCCGAGATCGACCGCCAACGGCCGCCCGTTCAGCGAGGGCTTGGCGCCGAGCACCAGATGCGGCGCATGCCACTGGCCGTCGATCGCCAGGGTCGAGCCGTCGAAGCCGCCGCCGGCCGCCGCCAGGCCCAGGGTCTGGGCAGCGACCGGCGCTATGGCGTTTTTGACGACCTCGGTGTTGATCAGGCACCCGACCGGCTTGTCGCCGGCCTTGGCGACCAGGAGAATCCGCCGATCGTCGCGGTACAGGAAGGGCAGGACGGGCTGCTTGGGGTTGATGGCGTAATTGACCATCGGCCGCGCCCCGGCCGCGGGCGAGAAGCGGCTGTTCGGCTTGATATAGACGGTGTGGTGCGGGGCGAAGGCCAGGGTAAACTGGCGCAGGAGATCATCGCCGATAATGCCGTCCACGCCCATGTTGAGCAGGTTGTCGAGGCCGCCGGGATCGCCCAGCGTCACCCACACCTCGTCGAAATGTACCGGACCGAACTCGAAGTTCGGCATCTTGACGATCCGCGTCTTGACCGCCTCGCCATTGGCGCCGGCAGCGCCCGCCTGGCCGGCATCGGCGTTTTTGTGCCATAGGCCGTGGCTCTGGACGTAGGCGCCGGAGAGGAAGATATGGCCTGCCGCGCCGGTGTCGACGAGGCAGAGCAGATCATGGCCGTCGAGCTTGACGCGGGCATAGATCTTTTCGGCGCCGCCGTCGTAATCGGCCTGCGACTCGGCATTGAGCTTGACGAACCCCGTGAGGTCCTGGGTTGCCCCCTCGAGATAGTAGCGCACCTGGGCGCCTTCGTAGTCGAGTTCGGTCGCCAGGGCGGTCAGGATCGAGGCCGGCAGCACGCCGTCGACGCCCGAGTGCGGCAGCTTGTCCTCGCCGATCAGGTCGAGATTGGGAATCTTGAAGATACCGCCCATCAGGACGTTGTGCGCTTCGTAAACATAGTTGCGATCGGCCCGGCCGGCCAGGCTGCTGGTGGTGACGACGTCGTGTGCGGTGAGCTTCAGCGTCTTGGCCAGGTCCTCGCGGATCAGTGAGCCGAAGGCGCCGGTGTCGATCATGAAGCGGTAGGGACCGCTTTCGCCGATGAACAGGCCCACCAGGGGGCGATTCTCGGCGTCGAAGGTGATCGGCACCTCGACGATATAGTGCGTCTTGGGCGCGCTCTTGTCCTGGGCGCGGACGGGCGCGGCGCCAAGGGCCAGCAGCGCACTGCCCCCGGCCAGAAGGTCACGTTTGCTGAGCATGGAATCCCCCCCGGGATAGGGTTTGTCGGTTGCAACCATACATAGCGTGACGCCGATTTCGTGTCACCGGGGAAGTTTAAAAATAGCGATGTCCGCTGTCGATGGCGCGGTGATATTCCAGGCGCCGATAGAAGGCCTCGGGGTCCTTGGGCTTTACCACCCAGGCCGGGTCGTGGTTGAGCAGGTCGAACAGCCGCGTCAGGGTGAAGCGCACCGCCGAGCCGCGCGCGAACAGGGGCAGGGCGTTGATTTCGGCTTCCGACAAAGGACGAAATTGCACGTAGGCGCGGGCAAAGGCGTGGATCATCTCGGGCAAGGGCTGGCCGCCCGGCGTAAAGCCCCAGGCATTGAGCGCCACGGCCAGGTCGTAGGCGTAAAAGTCCGTGCAGGCATAGTAGTAATCGATGACGCCGGTGACTTCGCCGTCGTCGCTCATCAGCACATTGTCGGTGAAATAGTCGGCATGGATAGCGCCCCTCGGCAGATCCTGTGGCCAATGCGCGCTCAGGAAACCGAGCTCGGCGCGAAAGTCCTGGAGAATGGCTTCGGCGCGCGGATTGGTCGAGGCGCGGGGCTCGCAGCGTTCGATCAGGTGCGGCCAGACGTGCGGCCCCATCGAATTGACGCGGACCTCGGGAAAATCGCCGCCGACCAGGTGCAGCTTGGCCAGATATTCGCCGGCCGAGGCGGCGTGACGCACGTCGGGATTGCGCGGCCAGCGCCCGGGTAGCCACTTGATCAAGGCGCAGGCCTTGCCGTTGATGACGCCCAGGCTCGATCCGTCGCGCTTGAGCGCCGGGCCGGGCGCGGGATAGCCCTTGCGGTCGAGATAGAGGGTGTAGTCCATGAACCACGGCAGGTCGTCCTGCGGCGTCGCCGCCTCGAACAGGGTCAGCGCATAGAGGCCGGTGGTGGTCTCGACCTTGAAATTGGTGTTGGAAACGCCTTCCTCTATGCCTTCGAGGTGGGTCAGCGCGCCGATGTCGTAGGCGGAAAGATAGGCTTTCGCGTCTTCAATGGAGACAGGCGTGAATACGGCCATGCAAAAAAGGCTCAACTCCAGCCTCATGCCAAAAAGTGGCGCGAAACGTAGATCGCACTTTTTGGACAATATGAGGCGTCAAAAATGACTGGTGAGCCTCATTAAGCTGGCAGCCGGAGACCGGCAATACCCGTTTTGCTGATGTCAGAGTTAAGCCCGGCTTTTGGCGCGCAGCAGGGCGATCAGGATACCGCCACCCACCGGCGAAATCAGCACGCGGTTGAAGGCGCGGTAGATGATGACGCCGAAGCTGTCGGTGAGGGTTTCCTGGGGCGTGGCGACCGTCACGACCTGGGTGGTGGTGGTGTGCTGACGCAGGGCGGCGACAAGGCACGCGACACCGAGCAGGGCGCAAAAGACCGCGAAGGTGATGATGGCGATGAGCGCCCCCAAGGGTATGCCTGCCAGGTGCATGAACAGCTCTCCTTCATTCAGCCTTGCCAAGTCGCCAAGAGCAACCTGGATGGTTACCCAAAGGTTAAACACGACCGGCTTGTTAAAAAGCCATATGGTCTTCTAACGATCGGCCAGCAAGGTTTTCTCCCGGGTCGCTGCAAGAAAAGTGCCGCTATTGCGCTCAGAGGCCGCGCAGTCCTCGGCGGTACCAGTCGCACGCGGGCAAGCGTTGACGCGTAGGCGCGTCAACGCTTGATGCTATACGGCCCGGCGATTATTGGCGGCGCCGAAGATGAACAGCAGGATGACCGCACCGAGCGTCGCGATCAGGGTCGAGCCGACGATACCGTACCAGTAGATGCCGAGAATATTGGCGATGAAGCCGCCGACGATCGAGCCCAAAAGCCCGACGATCAGATTGCCGATCAGTCCGCCGCGGCCGCCGGTGATGACGTGGGCGAGCCAGCCGGCCAGAAGACCGACCAGAAGCGCCGCCAGAATGCCCGAAACGTGCATGTAAACCTCCTGAAAGCCCTTGTGCAATTTGGGCTTGATAAACCATTAGGCACGTTTAGGGGGTGAAGCTGTAAAAAGACGATCCGGCGCGCCGCCTGCTTTTGCAAATTCCAGACTTGGTCTTTCTTCGCAGTGCGACTAAATCGCGCCATTAGAATCCATCGTTTGGGTAAAGGCGGTGGATTTGTTAGCAAGCCCACACTTTTTCAGGACTCTTGCCATGCCCAAGATTGCAAATTCCGTCATCGACCTGATCGGTGATACGCCGCTGATCCGCCTGAAAGCCGCCTCCGAAGCGACCGGCTGCGACATCTACGGCAAGGCGGAATTCCTGAACCCGGGCCAGTCGATCAAGGACCGCGCCGCCTTGTGGATCATCCGCGGCCACGAAAAGAGCGGCGCGCTCAAGCCCGGCGGCACCATCGTCGAAGGCACCGCCGGCAATACCGGCATCGGCCTGGCCATGGTCGCCAATGCGCTGGGCTATAAGTGCGTCATCGTCATTCCGCGCACCCAGTCGCAGGAAAAGAAGGACGCCATCCGCGCCTATGGGGCCGAGCTGATCGAAGTCGACGCCGTCCCCTATGCCAATCCCAACAACTATGTGCGTTATTCCGGCACATTGGCGCAGGAATTGGGTGCCCAAGGAAAAAGTGTCGTGTGGGCGAACCAGTTCGACAATGTCGCCAACCGCCAGGCCCATGTCGAGGCCACCGGCCCGGAAATCTGGGCGCAGACGGAGGGCACGCTCGACGGTTTTATCTGCGCTGTGGGGTCCGGCGGTACGCTGGGCGGCGTCAGCCTGTATCTGAAGGACAAGAAGCCTGACGTGCAGATCGGCCTGGCCGATCCCTATGGCGCCGCGCTCTACAGCTATTACACCACGGGTGAGCTGAAATCCGAAGGCACCTCGATTTCCGAAGGCATCGGCCAGGGGCGGATCACCGCCAATCTCGAAGGCATTGTCGTCGATCGCGCCTATCGCGTCGCCGACGACGAATGGCTGCCGGTGCTGTACGACATGATCAAGACCGAAGGGCTGTGCCTGGGCACCTCGTCGGCGCTGAATGTGGTCGGCGCCATGAAAATGGCCAGGGATGTTGGCCCCGGCAAGACGATCGTCACCGTTTTGTGCGACTACGGCAACCGCTATGCGTCGAAGATCTTCAATCCGGCGTTTCTGGCCGAAAAGGGCCTGCCGACCCCGCCCTGGATGCCGGCGTAGTGGTGGAAGAGGGACATCAACGCTCACCTCTGCCCTCTCCCCGCTATCGCAGGGAGAGGGCAGAGTGTGGCCGTTCTTGCGGGTCAAATATCCTGTGCCGCGAACACCGGCCGTTCCCTGGCCTGGCCGTCGATCGGCTCCGCCTTGGCGGCCTCGGCGCGCAGCCACTCCATGAAGCGCAACTGCGCCGTGCTCGGCTCGCGCGTCTGCGGCCACACCAAGTAATAGCCGAAGTTCAAGGGCGCGTCGGCCTCGTTGAACAGCACCATCAGCTTGCCGGTGCGCAGGTCCTGCTCGGCGATGGTGCGCTTGGCCAATGCCACGCCGCGGCCGGCGGCGGCGGCTTCGATCACCATGGACGATTGGTTGAAGCGCGGCCCGCGCGACGCGTCGACGCCTTCGACGCCGTGCGCCTTCAGCCACATGGCCCAGTCGGGGCAGGACGGGTCGGCCTCGAAGCCGACATCGTGCAGCAGGACGTGGTGCGCCAGGTCGGCGGGCTTCTTCATCGGCGCCGCCTCGAACAGCAGAGGCGAACACACCGGCACGACGGATTCGGCCAACAGGTGCTCGACGTTCAGCCCGCCGTAATGGCCGTTGCCGTAGCGCACGGCCAGGTCGATGTCGGAGACGGCGAAATCGACCGGCGCCATGTCGGCGCTGACCCACACGTCGATGTCCTCATTAGCCGCGCTAAACTCATAGAGCCGCGGCATCAGCCACTTGGCGGCGAAGGACGGCGCCGCCGAGACGGTGACGCGGCCCTTCTGCGTGCCCGACTTCATGACGCGGGTCGCCTCGAACATCTTCTCGAAGGCTTCCTTGAGGATCATGGCCGAGGCCTTGCCGGCGTCGGTCAGCACGACGCGGCGGCCGTCGCGCTGGAACAGCTCGACGCCGACATGCTCTTCCAGCAGGCGAATCTGCTGCGACACGGCGCCCGGCGTGACGAACAGCTCTTCGGCCGCTTGCTTGAAACTTTCGTACCGCGCCGCCGCTTCGAACACCCGAAGCGCGGACAAGGGCGGCAAACGATCGCGCGACATAACTTAGCTCCGTTGACGGATAAGTCGGGTCTATAGCGCAAATTCAGTTTAAGAAAACTAACCATGAGTGTTTTGGAGAAAATTATGAGCGACAGTGCGCTCCATCATATTGAAGCCCTTGAAGCCGGCCAGACCTGGACGACCGACGTCGTCGTCATCGGCGCCGGCCCGGTCGGGCTGTTTTCAGTGTTCGAACTGGGGCTGCTGGATATCAAGTGCCACCTGGTCGACATCCTCGACAAGGTCGGCGGCCAATGCGCCGAGCTGTATCCGGAAAAGCCGATCTACGACATTCCGGCGTGGCCGATCATTTCGGGCCAGGACCTGACCCTGCGCCTGCTGGAACAGATCCATCCGTTCGGCGCCAAGTATCATCTCGGCGAAATGGCGGTGGGCATCCGCAAGCTCGAAGACGAGAACCTGTGGGAACTGACCACGGACCAGAAGACGGTGATCCGCGCCAAGGCGATCGTCATCGCCGCCGGCGGCGGCTCGTTCCAGCCGAAGAAGCCGCCGATCCCCGGCATCGACGGTTTTGAAAACATCGGCGCGGGCCTGGGCGTGCACTATGCCGTGCGCAGGATGGACGCGTTTCGCGACAAGACCATCGTCATTTCCGGCGGCGGCGATTCGGCGCTCGACTGGACGCTGAACCTGCAGCCGATCGCCAGGCGCGTCACCCTGATCCACCGCCGCGACGACTTCCGCGCCGCGCCGCACTCGGTCGCCAAGATGCGCGAGCTGGTCGCCGAGGGCAAGATGGACCTGGTCATCGCCCAGGCTGTGGCGCTGAAGGGCGAGACCGGCCGCGCGCTGGAATCGGTGCATATAGAGGATGCCGACGGTAAGGAATCCTATCTGCCGGCCGACGCCTTCCTGCCGTTCTTCGGCCTGACCATGAAGCTGGGTCCGGTCGCCGAGTTCGGACTGAACCTGCACGAGAATTTGATCCCGGTCGACACCGAGAAATTCGAGACCTCGACGCCCGGGATTTTCGCCATCGGCGACATCAACCACTATCCCGGCAAGCTGAAGCTGATCCTTTCGGGCTTCCATGAGGCCGCTTTGATGGCGCAGAAGGCCCACCACTATGTCCACCCGGACCGCAAGCTGCGCTTCCAGTACACGACCTCGTCGAGCGATCTGCAGAAGAAGCTTGGAGTGAAGTAAAAAATTCGACCTTTCCTCCCCTGTAGCGAAGCGTACGGGGGAGGTGGCGAGCTTGTCTCGCCGGAGGGGGCCACCGTGCGCGGCAAGGCCCCCTCCGTCGCGGGCTTTCGTGCTTCGCACGAGCACCGCGCCACCTCCCCGCCGCGCTGCGCTTGCATGGGAGGAGGGGTAGAGGGCGAATCAGAGCGTATCTTAACAAAGTGGAAACCCGCATTGCGCGAACAGTCATAGAATTGTCGCCAAATCGCAGTACCCCCGCTGTTTTCTCAAGGTAAACTGTACACAGTCGTACCGCGTTTCAAAGAAAGACGGCGTCATGGCCCGGCGCAGATTCCTGTTGGAGATGATCCCGCCCGGCACCTGGCTCGGATTGGCGGTTCTGGCTGTCGCCGCCATGACCCCGGCGACGCGGCCCTATGTCGTCTTCATCGCCCTGATCGTCATCGCCTATACGGTCTACGAAGCCGCGCGCAAGGTCGCCGACGCCCAGCGCCGCACGCTGGAGGCGACGCGCGTTCCGGTCATCGCCACCCAGGTCCAGCCCGAGGGCCCGAGCTTCCAGGAAGTGCTGCGCGCCATTCCCGATCCGGTGCTGATCGTGTCGGGCTATGAGCCCAACGATATCGCCGGGCGCTGGATCGTCTTCGCCAATACCGCCGCGCGGACCACCTTCCAGATTCGCGACGACGGCGGGCTTCTGGTCAGTTCCATCCGCAATCCCGAAGTGCTGGAATGCGTCGACGAGACTCTGTTCGGCAATATCGAGCGCAGCACGGCCTTCGATACCACCGGTGGCGCCCGCGAGCAGTACTGGCGCGCCTTTACCAGCCCCCTGCCGACGGCCAAGGGCCATCAGCGCCTGTGCCTGCTGGTCATGCGCGACGAAACCGACATGCGCCGCATGGAGCGCATGCGCGCCGATTTTCTCGCCAATGCCAGCCACGAACTGCGCACGCCGCTGGCCTCATTGACCGGCTTTATCGAAACCCTGCGCGGCCACGCCAAGGACGATGTCAAGTCGCGCGAGCGTTTCCTCGACATCATGGCGGTCCAGGCCGACCGCATGGGCCGGCTGATCAACGACCTTTTGTCGCTGTCGCGCATCGAGCTGAACGAACACGTGCCGCCGTCGGGCGAAGCCGACCTGACCCTGGCCGTGCGCGACGTCGTCGACGGCCTGACCCTGATCGC